>Ga0153931_100063_pt1 | contig 50009 bp, 39 predicted proteins | sample TSNJ015MetaG_FD_104730 | JGI IMG/M metagenome (GOLD analysis project Ga0153931, IMG submission 104730) | Attine ant fungus gardens microbial communities from New Jersey, USA - TSNJ015 MetaG | ecosystem: Host-associated > Fungi > Mycelium > Unclassified | place: USA: New Jersey, Wharton State... | reverse complement strand
TAGACGTCGTTCGGCGGTGTCGGCACGTTGACGGTGCCCGTGGTCTTGCCGGCTTCGATGGTGATGGTCGAACCGTTGGACAGCGTCACGGTAACCGGCGTCTGCGCTGGATTGGTCAGGGTCGCGGTGTAGGTGATCTGGCCACCTTCGGTGATGCTGTTGCCCGCCGTCAGAGTAACGGTGGTGGTGTCGATGGTGTCGGTGACCTGGGTCACGGCCGGAGTAGTCGGCACGGTGACGGTAATGCCGTTGCCACCGGTGGTGCCGGTGACGGTCACGTTGATCTGGGTCGGGTCGTTATAAACGGTGTCGTTCGGTGCCAGCGGCACGTTGACGGTGCCGGTGGTGGAACCGGCCGGAATCACGATCACCGAGCCGTTGGACAGGGTGATGGTCAGGTCGGTCAGCGGTGCCTGGGTCAGGGTCGCGGTGTACACCAGCACGCCGCCTGCTTCGGTGATGGTCGGTGTGGCGCTAAGGCTCAGGGTCGACTCACGCAGGGCGTTGGTGGTGGTGTCGGTGGTCTGGCCACCGGTGATGTTCTGCGCCGCTTGCGCGCCGGAGTTGATGCCCGCAGTCGGGAAGCCGATGGTCGGGTCGACGCGGCCAGCGGTGGCATCGAGCATCACGAAGCTATGGCCGCCGCCTGCCGCGCCGCCAGTGCCTGCGGCGGTGGTGCCGGCAGCGGTGGCTTCAAGGGCGGTGGTCGGGTCGGCACCGGCAGCGATGGCTTGCTGCAGTTCGGCTACAGACGGCGCGGCCTGCGCGGTGGCCTCGGCCAGGTCAGTGCTGGAGTCGGGCGCGTTGGCGCTCCACTGAGTCTCGCGGCCCAGGTCCAGGGTGCGGCCATCGGCCAGTTCCAGCGACACGGCGCCGGAAAGACCGGTATCGATCTGGTCGCCGACGAACAGGCGGTCGCCTTCAACGAGTACGCGACGGACGCCCTCCGGGGACACCGCGAATACCTGACCGACAATGCTTTTGACGATGGCAACAACACTGCTCATTGAAGACTCTCCGGGGTGTCACGTTCAGTTGACTTCCATAGACCTGATGGCTTCGGCGCCGAATCAGTCTGGACGTACTTTTAAAATTTGCTAATCAAGTTTGACGCTGTTCTGTGTCAAAAATTTGGCTAGATTCTTTCGCTATTAACTTTATGCCAAACTATTGACCTTCTGGGTGCCATCCTAAACAATCGCCCCACTAATGTCACATTGATATTTCCGCGGCGACCTGTCCCTCAGCGTGTGATCCAGTTCCTATTTTGAACTTTCCGACATACGGTCATTCCGGTTGCCAATTATTCGACGCAGCAGCACGTTTTGCTGTGATTCAAGACAAGAAGTCCTGGGAAATCTTTACCATGCGTTTGCACTTGTTCAAGGCTCTACCGTTCGCTCTCGCCGCCTCTTTCGTCCAGGCACAATCCTTACCGGAAGCCATGCAACAGGCACTGGATGTCCATCCGGAAATCCAGGCAGGGGTCAACAGTCGTTTGGCCGCGGATTATCAATTAAAGGCTGCAAAAGGTGGATACCTGCCCAAAGTTGATCTGCTGGGCGGGTATGGCCGTGAGGGCACCGACAGCGTGACCACGCGGGCCAACGGTGGTGGCAATCACTGGGAAACCCTGAACCGCGGCGAGTCAAGTTTACGTCTCTCGCAAATGGTTTTTGACGGTTTTGCAACGTCCAGCGAAGTCGGGCGTCAACAAGCCACCGTCAACTCCCGCGCCTACTCCCTGCTGGGCACTTCCGAGCGCACCGCGCTGACCGTCGCCCAGGTGTACCTGGACGTGCTGACCCGCCGCGAATTCGTGCGTCTGGCCGAGGAAAACCTCAAGAGCCACCAGCGTATCTACGACCAGATCCAGTTGCGTACCCAGCGCGGCGTTGGCAGCGGCGCCGACCTTGATCAAGCCGAAGCGCGGATGGCCCAGGCGCGCAACAACCTGATCACCGAACAGACCAACCTCGCCGACTCCGAGACCAACTTCCTCAGCGCTGTCGGCCAGATGCCTGACCAGCTGGAGCGTCCGGCGCCGTTCATGGCGATGATGCCGGTCAACCTCAATGAAGCGCGCCAGCAAATGCTGGAAAACAGCCCGATCCTGCGTTCGGCCGAGTCCGATATCGCCGCTGCCGAGAAGCAGTACGAAACCGCCAAGTCGACCTTCTACCCTCGTTTCGACGCCGAGCTGGGTCGCACTGCCGACAACGATCTCGACGGTCAGAACGGCCACAACAACGAGTGGCAGGCCATGCTGCGCATGCGCTTCAACCTGTACTCCGGTGGCAGCAACAAGGCCGATCTGGAATCCAAGTCGTACCTGTCGAACCAGGCGCTGGACATCCGCAACAACGCCCTGCGTCAGTTGAACGAAGAACTGGGCCTGGCCTGGAACGCCCTGAACAACGCCAATGCCCAGGTGCCGATTGCTCAGCAGTACGTTGATCACAGCACCGCCGTGCGCACCGCCTATCAGCGTCAGTTCAGCCTCGGTGAGCGGACCCTGCTCGATTTGCTCGACAGCGAAAACGAGTTGTTCACCGCTTCGCGGCGTCTGGCTGAAATCAAAAACATTCAGTTATTTACTCAATACCGAATCAAGGCGACCATGGGCGAATTGCTCAAAAGCCAGGGAGTGGTCGCACCATTGGCATCCGTTGTGCAGAACGACGTGAAGCCCAAGGTTCAGCTGCCTGGGATGAACTGAGTTATCCCTTTTCAACTGTTAAAGAGTGTCGAGCGTGGAATCAGAAGTCAGTCGAGTTCATCTCAGTCATGATCCACGCGCGTTGCACGACGATCCGTTGCTGGATGGTCTGCTCGCCCTTTGCATGCTGCACCAGAAGCCCGCCAGCGCGGCGATGCTGACCACCGGCCTGCCGTTGCCCAAACAACGCCTGAGTGTCGAGCTGCTGCCGCGTGCGGCGGCTCGCGCCGGGCTGCAGGGCCGGGTGCTGCAACGCAAGCTGGAAGAGATTCCGGCGATTGCCATGCCGGCGTTGTTGCTGCTCAAGGATGGCCGCAGTGCTGTCCTGCTCGGCTGGCAAGGCGAAAACGAAGCACGGGTGCTGCTCAGCGAAAGTGATGGCGGCGAATCGGTTGTCAGCCGCGAACTGCTGGCCGACGACTACACCGGCAAAGTGTTTTTCGCCCAGCCGCAGCACAAATTCGACGTCAATCACGGAACGCTGATCCCGCGTGCGCGCTCGTGGTTTCGCGACACCCTCAAGCGTTCGCGCTGGTTGTATGCGGATGCGATCGCCGCGAGTTTCCTGATCAACATCATCGCCATGGCCGCGCCGCTGTTCGTGATGAACGTCTACGACCGCGTGGTGCCGAACCAGGCCGAAGCGACCCTCTGGGTGCTGGCGCTGGGCATCACTGGTGCCTACATTTTCGACCTGATCCTCAAGAGCCTGCGCAGCCTGTGCCTGGATCTGGCCGGCAAGAAAACCGACCTGATCATCTCCGCGACGCTGTTCGAGCGTATCGTCGGCATGGCCATGAAGTACCGCCCGGCCCGGGTCGGCAGCTTCGCCCAGAACATCCATGAATTTCAGAGCCTGCGCGACTTCCTCGCCTCGCTGACCCTGACCAGTCTGATCGATCTGCCGTTCACCATTCTGATCTTCATCGTCATCGCCATTCTCGGCGGGCATCTGGTGTGGATTCCGGTGCTGGCGTTCCCGATTGCCCTGTTGATCGGCTACGCGTTGCAGAAGCCGCTGGTCGCGACCATGGAACGCACCATGGCCCTTGGCGCCGAGCGTCAGTCGAGCCTGATCGAAACCCTCGCCGGCCTCGATGCGGTCAAGGTCAACAACGCCGAAAGCGAACGTCAGTACCAGTGGGAACAGACCATCGGCACCCTCAGCCGCCTCGAGCTGCGAGTGAAAATGCTCTCTGGTCTGGCGATGAACATCACCCTGCTGATCCAGCAACTGGCCGGGGTGATCATGATCGTCTTCGGCGTGTACCAGATCATCGCCGGCAACCTGAGCATGGGCGGTCTGATTGCCTGCTACATGCTCAGCGGCCGCGCGCTCAGCCCGCTGGCGTCGCTGTCCGGTCTGTTGACCCGCTACCAGCAGGCGCGGGTGACCATGACTTCCGTCGACCAGATGATGGAGCTGCCGCAGGAGCGCAATTTCGAAGAACGTCCGCTGAGCCGCAAGGTGCTGCAGGGCGCGATCGAGTGCCGTCAGCTGAACTTCACCTATCCGGAACAACAGAACCCGGCGCTGAAGAACATCAACCTGGTGATTCGTCCCGGCGAGAAGATCGGCATCATCGGCCGCAGCGGTTCGGGCAAGAGTTCGCTGGCGAAACTGCTGGTGGGCCTGTATCAGCCGGACGACGGCGCGTTGCTGGTGGACGGCGTGGACATCCGCCAGATCGACGTCAGCGAGCTGCGCTACAACATCGGCTACGTGCCGCAGGACATCCAACTGCTGGCCGGCACCCTGCGTGACAACCTGGTCTCCGGCGCGCGCTATGTAGAGGACGAACTGGTGCTGCAAGCCGCTGAACTGGCCGGCGTCCACGAATTCGCCCGCCTGCATCCGCAAGGCTACGAGCTGCAAGTCGGCGAGCGCGGGCAGAACCTGTCCGGCGGCCAGCGGCAGAACGTCGCACTGGCCCGGGCGCTGCTGCTCAACCCGCCGATCCTGCTGCTCGACGAACCGACCAGCGCCATGGACAACACCGGCGAAGAACGCCTCAAGCAACGTCTGGCTGCCGTGGTTGAAAACAAGACCGTGGTGCTGGTGACGCACCGGGCCTCGCTGCTGTCGCTGGTCGACCGCCTGCTGGTGGTCGACCGTGGACAGATTCTCGCCGATGGCCCGAAAGCCGCCGTGATGGAAGCGTTGAAGAAGGGGCAGATCAGTGTTGCTTAAGTCGGGTGTCAAAGAGTCGATCCGTCGCTACTTCAAGGGTTCTGCCTCGCTGCAGGGCCAGCCGCTGCCCGAGGTCAACAAGGCGCTGATCGAGGACGCCCCGCGCGTCGTGCGCCTGACTATCTGGGCAATCATCGGCTTCTTCCTGTTCCTGCTGCTGTGGGCCAACTTCGCGGTGATCGACGAAGTGACCAAGGGCGACGGCAAGGCAATTCCATCGTCGAAGATCCAGAAAATCCAGAACCTTGAGGGCGGGATTGTCTCGGAAATGTTCGTCAAGGAAGGTCAGATCGTCGAGGCCGGCGCGCCGCTGATTCGCCTCGACGACACGCGGTTTGCTTCCAACGTCGGCGAAACCGAGGCTGATCGCCTGTCGATGTTGCTGCGCGTCGAACGCCTGAGCGCCGAGGTCGATGACCGTCCGCTGAATTTCCCGGACGACGTGCTCAAAGCCGTACCGGGTCAGGCGAAAAGCGAAGAATCGTTGTACATCAGCCGTCGCCAGCAATTGCACGACGAGATTGGCGGTTTGCAGGAACAGCTGATTCAGCGTCAGCAAGAGCTGCGCGAATTTACCTCCAAGCAGGCGCAATATCGCCAGCAACTGGGCCTGCAACGCCAGGAAATCAACATGTCCGAGCCGCTGGTGGCGCAGGGCGCGGTGTCGCCGGTGGAAGTGCTGCGACTCAAGCGTGCCGAAGTCGAAACCCGCGGTCAGCTCGACGCCACCACGCTGGCGATTCCGCGCGCCGAATCGGCCATCAAGGAAGTACAACGCAAGATTGACGAGACGCGCGGCAAATTCCGCAGCGATGCGCTGACCCAGCTCAACGAAGCCCGCACCGACCTGAACAAGGCCCAGGCCACCGGCAAAGCCCTGGAAGACCGGGTCAGCCGGACGCTGGTCACCTCGCCGGTACGCGGGATCGTCAACAAGTTGCTGGTCAACACCATCGGCGGCGTGATCCAGCCGGGCAGCGACATGGTTGAAATCGTGCCGCTGGATGACACCTTGCTGGTCGAAGCCAAGATCCGTCCGCAGGACATTGCATTCCTGCACCCGGGGCAGGAAGCGATCGTCAAATTCACCGCGTACGACTACACCATTTATGGCGGGCTGAAAGCCAAACTGGAGCAGATCGGTGCCGACACCATCACCGATGAAGACAAGAAAACCACCTACTACATCATCAAGGTCCGCACCGAGCGCAGCCACCTGGGCACTGATGAAAAGCCGTTGCTGATCATTCCGGGGATGGTGGCGTCGGTGGATATCATCACCGGCAAGAAGTCGGTGCTGAGTTATTTGCTCAAGCCGATCATCCGTGCGCGGGCCGAGGCGTTGCACGAGCGGTAGGTCTTCAGCGCGGCACATGGCCCCTTCGCGAGCAAGCCCGCTCCCACAGTGGATCTCGGTCGAACACAGAACTTGTGTCCACTGAAGATCAAATGTGGGAGCGGGCTTGCTCGCGAAGGGGCCAGCAAAATCACCACACCCCTGTCAGTAAGTGACACAAATCGTCATTCACCATCCAGTCCATTCCTCACCATCCGCCATATCGTTATTCATTAACGGTATTTAATTTCCCGTTCTTATAGCTTTAAAGTCAGCCACCTGCGTACCTGCCGACCAATCGGCGCGCCGCACGACCTGAACCAACACGCAATCCAGCGTGAGTTTCTGATCGACGTGCGCGCCTGTGAGCGCGCCGTGCGTGGGAGATTGAAAGATGTCCGCAGCTACTGCCACCCCAAGCGCCGCGACTGCCGCGCCGCAAAGCTTTGAAATTCGCCCGTTCAGCGGTGCCGTCGGTGCCGAGATCATCGGCCTGGACCTGACCCGGCCGGTCAACGACCAGGACTTCGTGCGCATTCACCGTGCGCACCTGGATCACCACGTTGTGGTGTTCCGCGACCAGCGCATCACCCCGCAACAGCAGATCGATTTCAGCCGCCGCTTCGGCGTGTTGCAGATTCACGTGCTCAAGCAGTTCTTGCTGGCCAATCATCCGGAAATCCTCATCGTTTCCAACATCGTCGAGAACGGCCAGAACATCGGCCTGGGCGACGCCGGCAAGTTCTGGCACTCCGACCTGTCCTATAAAGAACTGCCGAGCCTCGGCTCGATGCTGCACGCGCAGGAGCTGCCCTCCGAGGGCGGCGACACGCTGTTCGCCGACATGCACAAAGCCTGGGACAACCTGCCGCAAGCGCTGCGCAAAGCCGTGGAAGGGCGCTCGGCCGCGCATTCCTACACCGCGCGCTACAGCGAGACCAAATTCGAAGGCAACTGGCGCCCGACCCTGACCCCGGAGCAACTGGCGCAGGTCGCCGAAGTGGTGCACCCGATCGTTCGCACCCATCCGGAAAACGGCCGCAAGGCGTTGTTCGTCAGCGAAGGCTTCACCACCCGCATCGTCGGTTTGCCCGAGGACGAGAGCCAGCAACTGCTCGCCGAGCTCTACGCCCACAGCGTGCTGCCGCAAAACATCTACCGCCATCAGTGGCAGCCCCACGACATGGTGTTCTGGGACAACCGTTCGCTGATCCACCTCGCCGCCGGCTGCCCTGCGCACCTGCGCCGCAAGCTGTATCGCACGACCATTCAGGGCGACGCACCTTTCTGATTTGCCGGAGATTCGATCATGTCCAAACGTCTTCCATTTGCACCGCTGGCGGCGGCCATTGGCCTCGGTTTCAGCCTCATCGCCGGCAGCCTGGTGGCGCCGACCGTGGCCCACGCCGAAGGTGAAATCCGCATCGCCGAACAGTTCGGGATTGTCTATTTATTGCTCAACGTGGTGCGCGATCAGGGCCTGATCGAGAAGTACGGCAAGCAAGAAGGCCTCGACATCAAGGTCGACTGGACGCAGCTCTCGGGCGGCGCCGCGGTCAACGATGCGCTGTTGTCAGGCTCCATCGACATCGCCGGTGCTGGCGTCGGCCCGCTGCTGACCATCTGGGATCGCACCCACGGCAAGCAGAACGTCAAGGCCGTGGCCTCGCTCGGCAACTTCCCGTACTACCTGGTCAGCAACAATCCCAAGGTCAAAACCATTGCCGATTTCACCGAGAAAGACCGCATTGCGGTGCCGGCGGTGGGCGTGTCGGTGCAGTCGCGTTTCCTGCAATACGCCGCGGCCAAGCAGTGGGGCGACAAGGAATTCAATCGCCTCGACAAATACACCATCGCCGTTCCGCATCCGGACGCGACCGCTGCGTTGATCGCCGGCGGCACCGAACTGACCGGGCATTTCTCCAACCCGCCGTTCCAGGATCAGGCGCTGCAGAACCCGAATGTGCACGTGGTGCTCAACTCCTACGACATCCTCGGCCCGAACTCGCCGACGGTGCTGTTCGCCACCGAGAAATTCCGCAACGACAATCCGAAAACCTACAAAGCCTTCGTCGAGGCGCTGACCGAAGCCGCACAATTTGCGCAGAACGATAAGGGCGCGGCGGCGGACACTTACATCCGCGTGACCAAAGCCAAGATCGACCGCGCCGAGTTGCTGAAAATCATCGACAACCCGCAATTCGAATTCAGCGTCACGCCGAAAAACACCTATCCACTGGCCGAATTCCTCTACCGCGTCGGTGCGATCAAAAACAAACCGGAATCGTGGAAGGACTACTTCTTCCAGGACGCCAAACCGCTGCAAGGGAGCTGATCGAGATGAACGCCCCCTTGCAAGGCCACGCGGCCAGCAACCCGATCGCCAGCAGCCAGGCGCTGTTGGCGGTTGACCAAGTCAGCCTTGAATACCGCACCCCGCAACGGGTGGTACGCGCCACCCATCAGGTCAGTTTCGAAATCGATCCGGCGGACCGCTTCGTCCTGCTCGGCCCGTCCGGCTGCGGCAAATCCACCTTGCTCAAAGCGGTCGCCGGATTCATTGCGCCGTGCGAAGGCGAGATCCGCCTGCAAGGCCAGCGCGTCGATGCGCCGGGGCCGGACCGGATCGTGGTGTTTCAGGAGTTCGATCAACTGCCGCCGTGGAAAACCGTGAAACAGAACGTGATGTTTCCGCTGCTGGCCTCGCGCACGCTGAAGAATAAGGAAGCCGAAGAACGCGCGCTGCACTATCTGGAAAAAGTCGGTCTGGCGGCGTTTGCCGATGCCTATCCGCACACCCTGTCCGGCGGCATGAAGGCGCGGGTGGCGATTGCCCGGGCGCTGGCGATGCAGCCGAAAATCCTCTTGATGGACGAGCCGTTCGCCGCGCTGGACGCGTTGACCCGGCGCAAGATGCAGGAAGAATTGCTGCTGCTCTGGGAAGAGGTGCGCTTCACCTTGCTGTTCGTCACCCACTCGATCGAAGAGGCGCTGGTGGTCGGCAATCGCATCCTGCTGCTGTCGCCACATCCGGGGCGGGTGCGCGCTGAAGTGCACAGCCATCAATACGATCTGCAAAGCCTCGGCGGCGTGGCGTTTCAGGAGTCGGCACGGCGCATTCACCGTTTGCTGTTCGATGAAGGCCAGTCGCCGGAAACCGAGCGCGAGCACGATTTCAACGACATTCGTATCGCTTATTGAGCGTTCTGGAGGATTGCCCGATGAGCCAACCATCGTCTGTACGACAAGAGTTTGAAACCGTCCTTGAACCATTGACCAGCGTACCGCTCGAGCGCGAATTGCCTGTAGGCCAACGCCTGTGGCAACAGGGCTGGTTGCGTAAGAGTGTGATCCTGATTCTGCTGGCGGTTCTCTGGGAAGTGATCGCCCGGGTGCAGAACAACGACTTGTTGCTGCCGAGTTTTCTGCAGACCAGTCATGCCTTGTATGACGGCCTGCTCAGCGGCGAGTTGCTGGGCAAGGTGTGGATATCGTTGGTGGTGCTGATCAAGGGTTACCTGATCGGCATCGTGCTGGCGTTTGCCCTGACCACGCTGGCGGTGTCGACGCAGTTTGGTCGCGACCTGCTGAGCACCCTGACCTCGATGTTCAACCCGCTGCCGGCGATTGCCTTGCTGCCGCTGGCTTTGCTCTGGTTCGGGCTGGGGCAGAACAGCCTGATTTTCGTGCTGGTGCATTCGGTGTTGTGGGCGCTGGCGCTGAACACTTACGCCGGCTTTCTCGGCGTTTCGGAAACCTTGCGCATGGCCGGGCGCAATTACGGGCTGAAGGGCATGCGTTTTGTGCTGTTCATCCTGATTCCGGCAGCGCTGCCGTCGATCCTCGCCGGGCTGAAAATCGGCTGGGCGTTTGCCTGGCGCACGCTGATCGCCGCCGAACTGGTGTTCGGCGCCACCAGCGGCAAGGGCGGGTTGGGCTGGTACATCTTCCAGAACCGCAACGAGCTGTACACCGACAAGGTGTTCGCCGGGTTGGCGGTGGTGATCCTGATCGGGTTGCTGGTGGAGAATCTGGTGTTCGATACGCTGGAGCGGGTGACCGTCAAGCGCTGGGGCATGCAGCGGTAATTTGTGTTGTTCCCGCTGGCCCCTTCGCGAGCAAGCCCGCTCCCACATTTTGGAATGCGTTTCCCCTGTGGGAGCGGGCTTGCTCGCGAAGGCGTCGGTGCATGCGCCACCGGTTTCAAGGATGTTTGCTAGCATTGCACCCAGATCAATCCAGATCAGCCACGAGTGCTCTGCATGCAACTCCCGGACATGAACCTTCTGGTCGCCCTCGACGCCTTGCTCGACGAGGGCAGTGTGGTCGGCGCCGCGCGGCGGATGAACCTCAGTCCCGCTGCCATGAGCCGCACGCTGACGCGAATCCGCGAGGCGATCGGCGATCCGATCCTGGTGCGCGCCGGTCGCGGCCTGGTGCCAACCCCCAAGGCGCTGGAACTGCGCGAGCAAGTGCGCGATGTGGTCGAGCAGGCGGCGCTGCTGTTTCGCTCCGCCGACAGCGTGGATCTGGGCACGTTGCGCCGGCGCTTCAGCATCCGCGCCAACGATTTTTTCATCGGCGTGTATGGCGGCAAGCTGTTCGATACCCTCGACCAGCAGGCGCCGCACTGCGAGTTGCGCTTCGTCCCCGAGGGCGATAGTGACGACGAAGCGCTGCGCGAAGGACGGATTGATCTGAGTGTCAGCAATACCCGTCCGGTGTCCCCGGAGGTCAAAGTGCAGAACCTGTTTTCCACGCATTTCGTCGGTCTGGTGCGCGAAGATCATCCGTTGCTCGACGGCGAGATCACCGCCGAGCGTTATGCCGGTTACTCGCATATCAGCATGTCGCGCCGTGGCATTGCTCGCGGCCCCATCGACACCGCGCTGAATGCACTGGGCCTGGAGCGGCGGGTGGCGGTGATCGCGCCGAGTTTCCACGCGGCGATGTTTGCTTTGCCGGATTCCGACCTGATCTTGCCGGTGCCCAAGGAAGCGTTGCTCAGCGTGCGCCGATTGGGCCTGAAGCTGCGCTCGTTCAATCTGCCGATTCCGTTGCCGACGCTGATGCTGACCCAGGCCTGGCATCCGCGCTTCGACAAGGACCCGGCGCACCGCTGGCTGCGTGAAACGCTCAAGGCGTGTTGTGACGAAACCTGGCTGGCCGCACAGCCCTGATACCGAATCAATGTAGGAGGGGGCTTGCTCCCGAAGGCGTCGTGTCAGGCAATGCATAGGGTGAATGACCCACCGCTTTCGCGAGCAAGCCCGCTCCCACATTGGATATTCATTGCTGCACTGAACGCACTTATAACCTGCCAATAAGTCAATTTTCGTCAGCAGTAAGCCTTACTAAAATGCTCCGGTATTTTTCCTCCGGAGTTTGAATCCATGACATCCCTGTCGGTCCCGGCGCCCCTCGCTGCGGCCAGTCCGGCGACGGCGGCCGCGCCACCGGTGTTCGGGGCGCGGATCATCACGGGCCTGGTCGGCGTGCTGCTGGCGGTGCTGATCTCGGGCCTCAACGAGATGGTGACCAAGGTCGCGCTGGCCGACATCCGTGGCGCGCTGCACATCGGTTACGACGAAGGCACGTGGCTGGTTGCCTGCTACACCGCGACCTCGGTCGCCGCGATGGCATTCGCCCCTTGGTGCTCGGTGACCTTTTCGCTGCGCCGTTTCACCCTCTGCATGATCAGCGTCTTTACCCTGCTCGGCGTGCTGTGCCCGTTCGCCCCGAATTACGAAAGCCTGCTGCTGATGCGCACCCTGCAAGGTCTGGCCGGCGGCGCGTTGCCGCCGATGCTGATGACCGTCGCCCTGCGTTTTCTGCCGGCCAACTTCAAGCTCTATGGTTTGGCCGGTTATGCGTTGACGGCGACTTTCGGCCCGGGGCTCGGCACGCCGCTGGCCGGGCTGTGGAGCGAGTACGTCGGCTGGCAGTGGACGTTCTGGCAAATCATTGTGCCGTGCCTAATCGCCATGGCGATGGTCGCTTGGGGGATTCCGCAGGATCCGCTGCGCCTGGAACGCCTCAAGACATTCAACTGGAAAGGCCTGCTGCTGGGCTTTCCGGCGATCTGCATGCTGGTGATCGGCTTGCTGCAAGGCAATCGGCTGGACTGGTTCGAGTCAAGCCTGATCTGCGGTTTGCTCGGCGCCGGCTCGATGTTGCTGGTGGCGTTTCTGATCAATGAGTGGTCGCAGCCGATTCCGTTCTTCAAGTTGCAGATGCTCGGCATCCGCAACCTGGCGTTCGCGCTGATGACCCTGGCCGGGGTGCTGGTGGTGTTGCAGGCGGTGGTGCTGATTCCATCGAGCTATCTGGCGCAGGTCCAGGGTTATCGCCCGGTGCAGACCGCGCCGATCATGCTGATCGCCGCGTTGCCGCAGTTGATCGCGCTGCCGCTGGTGGCGGCGCTGTGCAACCTGCGCTGGGTCGATTGCCGTTGGGTGCTCGGGATCGGTTTGAGCATGTTGACCCTGTCCTGCCTGGGCGGCTCGCTGCTGACCTCGGAGTGGATCCGCGACAATTTCTACGTCCTGCAATGGCTGCAGATTTTCGGTCAGCCGATGTCGGTGCTGCCGTTGTTGATGCTCTCGACCGGCAGCATCCAGCCGCAGGACGGGCCGTTTGCCTCGGCGTGGTTCAACACGGTGAAAGGTCTGGCGGCGGTGATCGCCACCGGAGTCATTGAGGCGCTGACCACCGCGCGCCTGCATTTCCACTCGACCATGTTGATCGACAGCCTCGGCAATTCACCGTTGGCCGATCGCAGCGATCCGGGCCTCGCCCATCGCCTGCACGAACAGGCCGTGGTGCTGACTTCCTCTGATCTCTATGTGTGCATGGCCGGCGTCGCCGTGGCGCTGATCCTGCTGATTTTCTGGCTGCCGACGCGGATCTTTCCGCCCCGTGCGCCGACCTGATTGCTTCACTGATACCGAAGGTTTTTATGACGACTCAAGCAAAGCAAAAACTCGCGGTGGCCGTGGCGGCCGCACTGGCTGTCGGCGTGTTGCTGTACCTGGCGGTGCCGGGACTGTTCGGCAAGCGCACCCAGCAAAACACCAACGATGCGTTTGTTTCCGCCGACTTCACCCTGGTGGTGCCGCGCGTGGCCGGATTCATCAAGGAAGTGCTGGTGGAAGACAACCAGCAGGTCAAGGCCGGGCAACTGCTGGCGCTGATCGATGATCGCGATTTGCGCGCCGCCGCGGAAGCGGCCGATGCGCAAACCCTGGTCGCCCGCGCTCAGCTGCAAAACGCCAAGGCCACGCTGGAGCGGCAGACGTCGGTGATTGCTCAGGCGCAGGCCTCGGTGGTCTCGGCCAAGGCAGAAATGGCGTTCGCCCAGCAGGAGCTCAATCGTTACAACCACCTCGCTGGCGTGGGTGCCGGCACGGTGCAGAACGCGCAACAGGCCCGCACGCGTATTGATCAGGCAACCGCTCGGCTCGATACCGCCAGCGCGAAGCTCGCGGCTGAACGCAAGCAGGTCGAGATTCTCACGGCGCAGCGCGATGCCGCCGAAGGCAATCTGAAGCACGCGCAAGCGGCGCTGGAAATCGCCAGTTTCGAGCTGTCCTACACCCGGATCACCGCGCCGCAGGACGGCATGATCGGCGAGCGCGCGGTGCGCGTCGGCGCTTATGTCACGCCGGGCAGCAAGCTGCTGGCGGTGGTGCCGTTGAAGCAGGCGTATGTGGTCGCCAATTTTCAAGAAACCCAACTGACGGACGTGCAGCAGGGCCAGCACGTGCAGGTGCGCGTCGACAGCCTTGGTGGCGAGGCCTTGAGCGGTCGCGTCGAAAGCATCGCCCCGGCAACTGGCGTGACATTCGCCGCGGTGAAACCGGACAACGCCACGGGTAACTTCACCAAGGTCGTGCAGCGGATCCCGGTGAAGATCGTGCTTGAACCGGGTCAGCCGTTGGCCGAGCGTTTGCGTGTGGGCATGTCGGTGGAGGCGAGTATCGATACTCGCCGTTCGGCGTCGGCGGAACGTGAGGTGACTCAGCGATGAACAGTTTTGATAGAACTGACGCCTTCGCGAGCAAGCCCGCTCCCACCGGGGGAACGCATTACCCAATGTGGGAGCGGGCTTGCTCGCGAAGAGGCCAGTGGCAGCAACTCACCCTCGGTACATTGCTCGCTATTGGCCTCAGCGCCTGCACCGTCGGCCCCGACTTCCAGAAGCCCGAAGCCGCACAGATCACCGACTGGGCCAAACCCGCCAAGTCCGCCCCCAGTCAAGCCGTCAGCGAACCCCTGAACGAACGCTGGTGGGAGGTTTTCCACGACCCGCAGCTCTCGGCCCTCACCCAGCGGGCGATCAAGAGCAACCTCGACTTGCAACTGGCCAGCAGCCGTCTACAACAAAGCCGCGCCGCGCGTCAGGTGATCACCGCTGATCGCTATCCGTCGACGGCAGCCACCGGCAGCTACGCACGCGAACGCAACAGCGGCAAAGGCTTGAGCGACCCGTCCGGGCACAACGGCGATTCCGCCTTCAACCTGTGGGACGCCGGTTTCTCCGCTTCCTGGGAACTGGATTTCTGGGGCCGTGTGCGCCGCGAAACCGAAGCCGCCGATGCCAACCTCGAAGTCGCTGAAAACGACCGGCGCGGTGTGCTTCTGGCAGTGCTCGCCGACACCGCGCAGAACTACATCCAGCTGCGTGGCGTGCAGAACACTCGCGCGGTCACCGAGCAGAACCTCGATGTTGCCCGGCACAGCCTCAAGCTCTCGCAATTGCGCCTGAACGATGGTGTGGCGACCGATCTCGACGTCGCCGAAGCCGCCGCGCAGGTCTCCGCCATCGAATCGCGTCTGCCGGCGCTCGAGCAGCGTCAATCGCAGTTGATCAACGCGATCAGCCTGCTGATGGGCGAGCCGCCGCAAGCCCTGGCCAAAGAGTTATCCACAGACGGCGCGGTGCCGCAGTCACCGCTGCAAGTCGCCATCGGCCTGCCGTCGCAACTGGCCGAACGCCGTCCGGATATCCGTCAGGCCGAAGCGCGCCTGCACGCCGCCACCGCCAACATCGGCGTGGCCAAGGGCGACTTCTATCCGCGCATCACCCTGTCCGGCAACCTCGGATCGCAAGCGATGCAACTGAGCGACTTCGGTTCCTGGGGTTCACGTGCATTCGGCATTGGCCCGCAATTCAGCCTGCCGTTGTTCGACGGCGGACGCCTGCGCGGCATGCTGCAACTGCGCGAAGCCCAGCAACAGGAAGCGGGCATCGCCTATCAGCAGACCGTGCTGCGCGCCTGGCATGAAATCGACGATCAATTGACCGCCTACAACGCCAGCCAGCGTCGCCGCGACAGCCTCGCCGAAGCTGTACGCCAGAACCAGATCGCCCTGCGCACCGCGCAGCAGCAATACGTCGAGGGCGCGGTGGATTTCGTCAACGTCCTCACCGTGCAAAGTGCGTTGCTGGCGACGCAGGAGCAGTGGGTGGAGAGTTCGACCGGCGTTTCGCTGGCGATGGTCGGGTTGTACCGGGCGTTGGGCGGGGGCTGGGAGTCGGTGTATCCGGCGGGGGAGATGGCGCAACGCTGATGGCGTGAACTGAAAATGCCGAGGGCTGTTTGGGATTGGCCAGGGTGCCGGATGTCGTGAAACCGCACACCGCCATCGACGGCCCTCCCGTGGCTGACCTAAAGTGACGGTCAGGTTCGGAGCCTTCCGTTCGCGATATTCCGGCACAGCAAGAGGATGCAATGGCGGCACACAGAGAAACGCCGGTTGGCGACACGCAGGATCCGCGTGCGGTTCCGGGTGCATGGCTGGTTGCCTTGCGCCTGATTCGTTGGGCCAGAGAACACTGGCTGTTACCGATCATGCTGCTGGCGGCGGTGGTGCGTTTTTACGACCTGACGGCGGCAGCGATCTGGTTCGATGAGGGCTCCAGCGTCCTGCTGAGCCAGTTTTCGCTGACTGAAATCTGGGGGCGTGCAGCTCACGACGTGCACCCGCCGTTGTATTTCCTGTTGCTGCACGGCTGGATCGGGCTGTTCGGCGACGGCATCCTGTCCATTCGCCTGATGAGTGCGCTGCCGGGGATCATTACCGTCGGTCTCGGTGTGTGGCTGGTGGATCTGCTCGCCACCCGCCGCGCCGCGCTGCTGGCCGGACTGCTGCTGGCGCTGTTGCCCACGGCCGTGCGCTACAGCCAGGAAGTGCGCATGTATTCGCTGCTCGGCATGTGGCTGATCGCGGCGACCATTGCGTTGGTCTATTGGGTTCGGCAGCCTCGGCGGCATCGCTACCTGGTGGCGTACGCGCTGCTGATGACGGCGGCGTTTTATACCCATTACTTCACCGTGCTCTGCGTGATCAGCCACTGGCTGTACCTGGCGGCAGTGCGCGTGCAGCCGGGGTATCGGCTGCGGCATATCCAGCGACCGGCGTGGTGGCTGGCGAATCTGGTCATTGCGTTGCTGTACCTGCCGTGGGTGCCCAATCTGCTGGATCTGCTGCAACACATCCCGGAACTCAAGGCCAGTAATGACATTGGCTGGGAAGATCCGGTCACCCTCAGCTCACTGCCGTCGATGGTCTGGTCGCTGCTGATTCAAGACGATGGCATGACCCTGCCGGGTTGGCTGTTTTTGCTCTTGCCATCGGCGCTGGTGGCAGTGATCGGGGTTGCCCTGCTACGTGATCGCAGCGTATTTCGCGGCAGCTTGCTGCTGCTGTTCTACAGCGTGTTGCCGATTCTGCTGGTGTTTGGCGTGTCGTTCATCTCACCGGTGTTCATCGAACGTTATGTGACGGCCTATGCGCTGGGGCTGCCGATGCTGGTGGCGCTGGCGGTCGATCGGCTGTACACAGGTTCTCGCGTGCTGGCGCTGGCGATTCTGGTGTTGTTCGTTGGGGTCGAACTGGTGGGTGTGAAGAACAACGCCACGGTCGACAGCAACGATCAGTTCAGCGTGGTGGTCGACTACGTCAACCGGCACTTCGTTGAGGGTGACCGGATCGTTACCAGCGACATGATGTGGTACCTCAGTTACATCTACTACAACCGCACCGATGCGCAGGTTCGTCTGTACACGCCACCGGCGGCGGACGGACGCTCCACGCGGCCCAATGCCTACGGGTTCGGCACGTTGGTCAGCGAGGATGTTTATCTCGACCAACTCGGCGATTTGTCCAAGGTTGGCGCTCGGGTATGGTTGATCGGCACCCTGGACGAACCCACTGACTTTGCGGCGTTGCCCGAAGGCTGGCAGCGGCAAAGCGATGTGCATGCGGCCGGCGCTTTTGCACGCTTGTACGTGATGGTGCCAAGCGCCGATAAACCGGGGGGGTAATCGCTGGTGTGCGCATGCTCAGGACTTGCCTGACAGATCCGCCATCCCTTTGAGCAGCTCGATCGGCAGCGGAAAAACAATGGTCGAACTCTTGTCGCCGGCAATCGAACTCAAGGTCTGCATGTAACGCAGTTGCATGGCGCCGGGCTGACGACCAAGCATTTCGGCGGCCTGCATGAGTTTTTCCGAGGCTTGCAGTTCGCCTTCGGCGTGAATCACCTTGGCCCGGCGTTCGCGTTCGGCTTCGGCCTGTTTGGCAATCGCGCGCACCATCGACTCATTCAGATCAACATGTTTGATCTCGACGTTGGCAACCTTGATGCCCCATGCGTCAGTCTGGGCATCGAGCACCTGCTGGATGTCGATGTTCAACTGCTCGCGCTCGGCCAGCAGCTCATCCAGTTCATGTTTGCCGAGCACCGCGCGCAGGGTGGTCTGCGCCAGTTGGCTGGTGGCCGAAAGAAAGTCTTCGACCTGAATGATCGCCTTCTGCGGGTCGAGCACGCGGAAGTACAGCACCGCATTGACCTTCACCGAAACGTTGTCGCGGGTGATCACATCCTGTGGTGGCACGTCGAGCACCACGGTGCGCAGGTCGACCCGGACCATTTGCTGCACCACTGGAATCAGCAGGATCAGCCCCGGACCCTTGACCTGCCAGAAGCGCCCGAGCTGGAACACCACGCCGCGCTCGTACTCACGCAGGATGCGAAAGGTCGACCCGGCGAGGGCAATGACCAGCAGCAACAGTGCAACGAAACCGATTTGCAGACCCATGATCACTCTCCGTGTCCTGCCGCGTCAGTCGCGGCGACTTTCAGCAATAAGCCCTTGCGCCCGAGCACACGCACCGATTGCCCGGTGTGCAGCGGTGTTGTGCTTTGCACTTGCCAATGCTCACCCTGCAATTGCACCCAGCCGTTGTGCGTGTTTTCCGCTTGCACGGTGGTCACCGCCGTCACGCTGCCGACCAGCCCGGCATCGCCGCTGACGGCGTGACGCGGGCGGGTTTTCAAGGCGCGGATGATCAGCGCGATCAACAGCAGGGCGCTGATCAGGCCCAGCCCGATCATCATGGGTACCGGCAAATCGGCATTGCTCAGAATCAGCGCGCCGATGACGAACATGATGATCCCGCCCAGGCCGATTACCCCGTAGTTGGGCAGCGCGGCTTCGGCAATCAGAAAGGCAATCCCGAGGGTGATCAGCCACAGGCCGACCGGATTGACCGCCGTCAGCGGGACGTCGGCCGCGAGGGCCGAGCCGCTGAGCAGCAGCATCAGGAAAAACGTACAACATCGACTGGTCACGTGACCCTCCGGGAGAGTCATGGGTTGGTTCCTTGATTCTAGTTGAGCCTGGCGCTGGATGAATTCTGATCAATGAACAGATGTGTCCAGTGAGCGGATTTCCCTTCGCCAGTGGCTTGCCGAACTAGACTCAGCAGAACAGGTACAACGTTCAGCGTGACACCGAGGTGCATCATGCGTATGGCAAAAAAAGTGCAGAGCAGCCTGAGTCGGGCGCACTGCGAATATGACGTCGTGGCCCATCGACACTCGGCCAGCAGCCTGGAAACCGCGCGGGTCTCCGGGGTGCCCGCCGAACGTGTGGCCAAATCGGTGATCCTCGACGACCACCACGGGCATTACCTGATGGCCGTGCTGCCCGCCAGCCGGCACCTGGATTTGAGCAAAGTGCGCAGCAGCGGTGAATGGCAGATCACCCGCGAGAGCAATCTGGCGCATATCTTCGATGACTGCGAACGCGGCGCGGTGCCGCCATTGGGTGATTCCTATGGCCTGGACATGGTCATCGACCCGCTGCTGACTCGGCAGAAAGACATCTACCTGGAAGCCGGCAACCACAACTACCTGCTGCACATGAGCATGCCCGAGTTCCTGAAAATGGTGCCGCATGCGCAGGTGCGGGAGTTGAGTCATTAGGTTTTGTGGTGCGGCCACTGACGCCTTCGCGAGCAAGCCCGCTCCCACAGGTTGACCGCAATCCCCTGTGGGAGCGGGCTTGCTCGCGAATAATCGCCCATCCACCGCATTCTTGAAGGAGTCCTCCATGGAACAGCCCACCCACAGCCTCCCATCCCTGTTCGACCAACTCGGCCTGAGCAGCGACCCGACCAGCATCGAGCAATTCATCGCCACCCATTCACCACTCAAACCCGAGTTGCACCTCGCAGACGCGTTTTTCTGGAGCAAGAGCCAGGCGGATTTTTTGCGGGATGAGATTCTTGATGATGCGGATTGGGCGGAGGTGGTGGATCAGTTGAATGTGTTGTTGCGCAAGGGGCGGGTTTTGTAGGACTGAAGTAAAACCTTATTACAGAATGTCCGCAGGATCCCTATCGATGTTGGAGTAGCTTGCCAATTCAACAATCCGGAGCCGTCGATGCAATCATTTTTGCCAGTCAGAACAATTGATGTTGACGCGCTTGGGGACTGTATTGAGGCAGTGATCGAAAGCATCTCCAACGGGCCTGTCGAGTTTCGGGAGCACGACACAACAGTGGCTGTGCTGATTTCGCCAGAAACTTATGAAGCGATCCTGAATAAGCTGGATGATTTCGATTTGGTGTCAATCACACATTCGCGCAGGAACGAAGTAGGGGTAGCCATCGAGCTGGATGAACTATAGAAATTCTCTGCCGAGAAGATTTGTTTCAAAACTTGACTGAAATTCCCCGCCAATGCGATATTGATAGTTAGCAAACTAACAGTGTGCATTTTCCCGTGCCGAATTCCCTCGACGCTCTTCAGATGAACATCAGCAGTGCCATGGTGGTGGCCGCCAGGCATTGGCGGAAGATCTGCCAGACCACGCTGGTCAACTATGGAATCTCCGAAGCCTGCGCCGTGCCGTTGCTGATGATCGGGCGGTTGGGCGAGGGCGTGCGTCAGGTGCAGGTGGCGCAGGCGGCCGGGATGGAGAGTCCGTCGCTGGTGCGCCTGCTCGATCAGTTGTGCCACGCCGGCTATGTCTGCCGCACCGAAGATGCACAGGATCGTCGGGCCAAGTGCCTGAGCCTGACCGACACCGGCCGTGAGCTGGTGCAAGCGGTGGAAAGTGAACTGGTACGTCTGCGTCATGAAGTGCTCGAAGGCATCGACCAGAGCGATCTGGAGGCTACGCTTCGGGTACTGCGAGCTTTTGAGGCGGCCCATCCGCCTGTGGTGATCAATTCTTGAACGGTTTTTTCTCCGGCATTCCTCCGGCCCGGGACTGGTTCTACGGGGTCCGCACCTTTGCAGCGTCGATGATTGCGCTGTACATCGCCTTGCTCATGCAAATGCCGCGTCCGTATTGGGCGATGGCCACGGTGTATATCGTCTCCAGTCCGTTTCTCGGCCCGACCAGTTCCAAGGCGCTGTACCGCGCCATCGGCACCTTTCTCGGGGCGGCGGCGGCGGTGCTGTTCGTGCCGATGTTCGTGCAGAGTCCGTACGTGTTGGTGGTGGTCATCGCGCTGTGGACGGGGATCCTGTTGTTCCTGTCGCTGCACCTGCGCACGGCCAATAACTACGCATTGATGCTCGCCGGTTACACCCTGCCGCTGATTGCCTTGCCGACCGTGGATAACCCGTTGGCGGTGTGGGACGTGGCGGAAGCGCGTACCGAAGAGATTTTTCTCGGCATCGCCGTGGCGGCGGTGGTCGGCGCGATGTTCTGGCCGCGCCGTCTGGCGCCGGTATTCAACGACGCGGTGGGCAAGTGGTTCGCCGACGCCACCACCTACAGCCTGAAGTTTCTCAGCCGCGACGTGCAGCCTGAGCAGATCGCCGCGCTGCGCATGGCCATGGTCGCCAATTTCAACAGCCTCGAATTGATGATCGGCCAGTTGCCGCATGAAGGCGCCCGGCCGCAAACCGTGCGCAACACCAAGGAGCTGCGCGGGCGGATGATCCACCTGTTGCCGGTGATCGACGCTCTGGAAGACTCGCTGTATGCCCTTGAGCGACGTACGCCGGAGCTGGTGGAAAAATTTGCCCCGCTGCTGACCGCGACCCAGGAATGGCTCGGTCATAAAGATGCCGATCTGGACCGCTGGCAGGCGCTCAAGGATCAACTCCAGGCCCTGCAACCAAGCTGCGAGGCGCTGGACGATCGCAAGCAATTGCTGTTCTCCAACGCGATTTATCGCCTCGGCGAATTCATCGATCTGTGGCAGGACTGCCGCAGCCTGCAGGACGCAATTCTCTGCGAGCGCCAGGACAGCTGGCGTGCGGTGTACCGGCACTGGCGCCTCGGGCGGCTGACGCCGTTTCTCGACCGCGGGATGATGCTGTATTCGGTGGCCTCGACCATTCTGGCGATCATCGTCGCTTCGGTGCTGTGGATTCTGCTTGGCTGGCCGGACGGTGGCAGCGCGGTGATTCTGGCGGCGGTAGCGTGCAGTTTCTTCGCCTCGATGGACGACCCGGCGCCGCAGATCTACCGGTTCTTTTTCTGGACCGGGATGTCGGTGCTGTTTGCCAGTCTCTATCTGTTTCTGATTCTGCCGAACCTGCACGATTTTCCGATGCTGGTGCTGGCGTTTGCGATTCCGTTCATCTGTGTCGGCACCCTGACGGTGCAGCCACGGTTCTATCTCGGCATGCTCCTGACACTGGTCAACACCTCGTCGTTCATCAGCATTCAGGGCGCGTACGACGCGGACTTTTTTGCCTTCGTGAATTCCAATCTGGCCGGGCCGATGGGCCTGTTGTTCGCGTTCATCTGGACGTTGGTCACCCGCCCGTTCGGTGTCGAACTGGCGGCCAAACGTCTGACCCGTTTCAGCTGGAAGGACATCGTGCGCATGACCGAGCCGGCGAACCTCGCCGAGCACCGGCAACTGGGCGTGCAGTTGCTCGACCGTTTGATGCAGCACCTGCCGCGTCTGGCCATGACCGGTCAGGACACCGGGATCGCCATGCGTGAAGTGCGCGTTGGGCTGAACCTGCTCGACCTGCTGGCCTACACGCCGCGTGTGGAAGGTGCACCGCAGGCATTGCTGCGGCAAGTGGTGGCCGAGGTCGGCGATTATTTCCGCGCGTGTCTGAAGGCCGGCGAACGCCTGCCGGCACCGAGCCCGCTACTGATGACCATGGACCGTGCGCGTCGCGCCCTCAAAGGCCACGGCGACGAAGAAACCCGACTAAACCTGTTGCATGCCCTGAGCGGTTTGCGCCTGGCGCTGCTGCCCGGCGTGGAATTCGTCAGCACGAGCGATGCCGAAGAACCGCTGCCCGATGGAGCGCCCCTATGATCGGTGATCTGGATATCAGCGGGATTTTCCTGCCGACCCTGCTGGTGTTGATGGGCATCACCTATGTGTTGTTTCTGCTGGTGCATGGCGTGCTCACGCGCCTGCACTTTTACCGTCTGGTCTGGCACCGGGCATTGTTCAACGTGGCCCTCTACGCCGTGATGCTGTACGGCGTGGACTCACTCAGTCGATACCTGATGACATGAAAAAACCGTTTCTGACTATCGGTCGCGTGGTCCTGACCCTGCTGATCGTGACTTTTGCCGTTGTCCTCGTCTGGCGCATGGTGATGTATTACATGTTCGCGCCGTGGACCCGTGACGGCCACATTCGGGCCGACATCATCCAGATCGCCCCGGACGTGTCCGGGCTGATCCAGCAGGTCGAGGTCAAGGACAACCAGTTGATCAAACGCGGCCAGGTGCTGTTCAGCATCGATCAGGACCGTTTCAAACTGGCCTTGCGTCAGGCGAAGGCGGCGGTCGCCGATCGCGAAGAAACCCTGGCCCAGGCGCAGCGCGAAGCCAAGCGTAACCGTGGGCTGGGCAATCTGGTGCCGGCCGAACAGCTGGAAGAAAGCCTGTCGAAAGTTGCCCGGGCGCAATCGGCGCTGGCCGAAGCGCTGGTGACGGTGGACAGCGCCCAGCTCAACCTGGATCGCTCGGTGATCCGCAGCCCGGTGGACGGTTATGTCAACGACCGCGCGCCACGGGTGCAGGAGTTCGTCACCGCCGGGCGGCCAGTGTTGTCGGTGGTCGACAGTAACTCGTTCCACATCGACGGCTATTTCGAGGAAACCAAACTCGACGGCATTCATGTCGGGCAGTCGGTGGACATCCGTGTGATCGGTGACAAGGCCAAGCTGCGCGGGCATGTCGAAAGCATCGTCGCCGGTATCGAAGACCGCGACCGCACCAGCGGCAACAACCTGCTGCCCAACGTCAACCCGGCGTTCAGCTGGGTACGGCTGGCGCAGCGGATTCCGGTGCGCATCGCCTTTGACGAAGTGCCGGAAGATTTCCGCATGATCGCCGGGCGGACCGCTACCGTGTCGATCATCGACGATCAGCCACGCGACGACCACAAACAGGAGCCCGCGCAATGAACAAGGCCCTGATGATCGCCGGGTTGGGCGTGATGCTCTCGGCCTGTCAGATGGTCGGGCCGGACTATCACCTGCCCGCTGACGCGGCGGTGCAGCGCAAGGATTTTCAGGGCGAACTGGCGGTGGAGGGCAAACCGGTGGTGTCAGCGCCGGTGCCCGCCGACTGGTGGCGGCTGTATCGCGATCCGCGTCTGGATCAACTGGTGCAGCAGGCCATGGCGTCGAATACCGACTTGCGCGTGGCGGCGGCGAACCTGTCGCGGGCGCGGGCCCAGGTCGATGAGGCTGAAGCGGCGGGCGGCTGGAGTGCCGGGGTGAAGATGGGCGCGCAGCGCTTGCAAGAGTCCGGTCAGGCGTTCCTGTTGCCGGAAAAAGTCCCGGTGTCCAACGTCGGGGATATCGGTATCAGTGCCTCTTACCAGTTCGATCTGTGGGGCACGCTGCAACGCGGGATCGAAGCCGCCAAGGCCAACGCCGATGCGACCCAGGCCGCCGCCGACACCGCGCGCATCACTCTGGTAGCGGACGTGGTTCGCGCCTACACCCAGGTGTGTGCCGCCAATGAAGAGCGGGAGATCGCTCAACACTCTCTCGACCTGCAATCGCAAGGCACGACCCTGATCCAGCGCCTGCGCGATGCCGGGCGTGGCGATGAAACCCAGGTCACCCGTTCGCAAACCCAATTCAAGTCGTTGCGCGCCGACATGCCGCGCTATGAAGCGGCGCGTCAGGCCGGGCTGTTCCGCCTGTCGATGTTGCTGGCGAAACCGGTCGATCAGTTGCCGGCCGGCACCGCCACCTGCGCCGAACTGCCGAAAATCGCCCAACTGGTGCCGGTCGGCGACGGTGCGGCGCTGCTCAAGCGTCGGCCTGATGTGCGTCAGGCCGAACGTCGCCTCGCCGCCGCGACCGCCGGGATCGGCATCGCCACTGGCGAGCTGTACCCGGACATCAGCATCGGCGCGACCATCGGCACTGTCGGTATTATTTCCGACCTTGGCGATCCGTCGACCAACCGCTGGGGCTTCGGCCCGTCGTTGAGCTGGAAGGTCCCGACCAACGGCGCCCGCGCCCGTATTCGCGAGGCGGAAGCCAATACCCAGGGTGCGCTGGCGCACTTCGATGGCGTGGTGCTCAACGCCATCCGCGAAACCCAGACCGGCCTGGCGCAGTACACCGCGCTGCTGCAACGCCGCGATGCGCTGGCCGATGCGGAACAGTCGGCGAAACTCGCCGCCGATCAGACGCACCGCTTCTTCCAGGCCGGGCGTGAGTCGTTCCTCGCCGACCTGCAGGCGACCCGCACCTACACCGACGTCACTGCGCAACTGGCCGCTGCCAACACCCAGGTTGCCATGAGCCAGATCGATTTGTTCCTCGCGCTGGGCGGCGGTTGGGAAAGCGGACGAACGCAAGCCTCAAGCACCAGCAAACCCTGAAGCCGTTGCTATGCTTTGAAGTGTTGGAAGGGCGCCCTGAGCACGGCGCCCTTCCAGCGCACATTGCTAGCGCTGGTCTAGGGGAAACCAATAATGAAAAACCCTTACGCTCTCGGCTTCTGGTGCGCCCTGGTAGCGCTGGTGCTGCTGTCGGCCACCTATTTCTACGGCATCATGCTGGCCCATCAGATCGACAAGGCCATGGTCTTCCTCGACAGCGCCACGGCGTTGATTGCGGTGATGGCAATCGTCGTCGTGGCGTGGGCCTCGGTCCAGGTGCAGCGGGTCAAGAAAAGACAGCTTGAACAAGGCAAGACCCTGGTGCTGATCTGGGACACCAAAGTCGCTCTGCGTCGGGTCGAAACCGTATTCGATCGCTACTTCTGGGGCAGTTACTGGCAACCTGGACGTACTTTCGCCGAAGTCATGGGCGAGCTCACCGGCACCCCGCTGGAAAAAAGCCTCGAAGCCCTGAAAAAGCAGTGTCTGGAACTCGACAAGCAGATTGCCGATGAAGGCTGGCACTGGCTCAACAATGCCCGCGAATTATCGGATGTCGCCACGGCCATGGCCCGGGAGCGTTATCAACTGGATTTCTGCGACCCGCGCGCCGAGGGACCGGGCGCAGCGGTGATCGATCGGGATTTCGAAGTGCTGGTGTATACGTGGACGGCGCGGTTGAAGAGCTTTGATCATCAACTCGATGAGATCGAGGTCCAATATTCCTGATTTTTTGCGAATCCGGTGGCCCTATCGCGAGCAGGCTCACTCCTACAGGGGAACGCATTTCAATTGTAGGAGTGAGCCTGCTCGCGATAGCGTCCTCAAAAACACTGCAACTCTCCCCGCCTGTCAGCTGTCCACACTCCCCATAGACACTCTTTAACCTTTAAACATTGGGCCGCCTCGCGCTGCCAGTGCTAATCTCCACCGCTAATTTCAGCGGAGTCGAGCCGCGACCCGGTCACGGGTTCAGGGAAGACGACCACACTTTCAGCCACGGACATTGATCAGGTCATTCATGAATAAATCAGCAGGCGTGCTTCTCGGGATTGTTGTAGCCATCGGTGCGATCAGCGCCGGCGGGGCCTGGTACACCGGAACCAAGATCGAAGGCGTGCTGAACAACGCCGTCACCAACGCCAACAAAGAGCTGCAGACCGCGATGGCCGGCTCCAATGGCACCGCATCGCTGGAGCTGGTGTCGCTGGAGCGTCACACCTTCACCAGCACCGCGCACTACCGCCTCAAGGGCGAGGGCGAGATGTTCGGTGACAAGCCGGTCGAGCTGCTGTTCGTCGACCATATCGAACACGGCCCGCTGCCGTTCTCGCGTCTGGTATCGCTGAAGTGGCTGCCGGTCATGGCCACCAGCAATTACGAGCTGGAAAAGAGCCCGGCCACCGAAAAATGGTTTGCCGCCACCAAAGGCGCCGCGCCGCTCAAGGGCGTGACCAACATCGGCTACGACGAATCCACTACCAGCAGCCTTGAGTTGCTGCCACTGGAAACCGCGCTGGACGAGCAATCGAGCCTGAAATTCTCCGGCCTGACCATGAACATCTCCGCCAGTGCCAAGGCGCAGAAGGTCAAGGCTGACGGTTACATGGACAACCTGAAACTGGTCACTGTCTCGCAAGATCAGGCGCCGGTGCAGATCGAGCTCAACGGCCTGACCCTGGCCAGCAACCTGACCAAGAGCAGCTACGGCTACTACACCGGGGAAAACACCCTGGAGCTGACCAGCAGCAAAACCACTTTCGGTGCCAAACAGTCGGTGCTGGGCGTGAAGAACTTCGAAATGAAGAACCTCACCGAAGAGAACGGCAGCAATGCCTCTGGCCGTGCGGATTACCAGATCGGTGAAGTGTCGCTGAACGACAAAAAGATCGGTTCGGCGCAACTGGCCATGAGCCTGAAGAACCTCGACATCCCGTCGACCCTGTCGTTGATGCAGATCTATCAGACCAAACTGCAGCCGTACGAGAAGGCTGCTGCTGATGCCGCTGCCGCTGGCCTGCCAGCTCCGGAGCTGAATCTGACCGAGGCGGAAAACGCGCAAGTCAAATCCGATCTGCAAAAACTGCTGGCCGCCGGCCCGCAACTGGCGCTGGAAAATCTGTCGCTGAAAACCGCCAACGGTGAAAGCCGCGCCAATCTGGTGATCGACCTGACCAAACCGGCCTCGATGGACATGCCGCCGGACCAACTGGTCAAACAGTTGATCGCACTGCTCGACCTCAATGTGCAGGTGTCCAAGCCGATGCTGGTCGATCTGCTCAGCGTGCAGGCGCAAGTCGACGGTCAGACTGACGCCAAGGCCATCGTCGATGAGGCGAGCGGCGCTGCCGACATGTTCTCCGGCATGGCGGTCGGTTCGCAACTGGCAACCATCGACGGCACCAATGTGGTGACTAAGCTGCATTACGCCGCCAATCAGGTGGAATTCAACGGCCAGAAGATGACCGTGGAACAGTTCGTCGGCTTCCTGATGAGCAAATTCGCCGGGGTTCAGATCCAGTAACACCCGCGCGTTCCAAAAGCGACGCCCGGCCTCTGCGCAATGCAGACGCCGGGCGTTTTGCTGTCTGGCATCAGGCTTTGCTCAGGTTGGAGGCAGACGCTGCGTCACGAATCTGAACAATTATTGTGTTCTGAATATTGGTCTACGCTTGCATGCAAGACTGCCTGACTAAGCTTGGCCGAGTGCTTTCGACTTGGCCGCCGTTACTAATGGGCAAGGGGGGCATTGCGACCCGGCTGGCCATGTAAGGATGCTGACGAATGCCGCGTATTGATGTGCCTGTTCTACATCGTGGTTTACGCCCGTTGTTTCGTGTCGCGCTGTGCAGCCAGTTGCTCTGGCCGGCACTGGCGTATGCCGATACGCCCTATGATCAGATGGTGCGTGATGCCCGTGCCGGGCAGACTACGCCCGCGCTGAATGTGCTGCGTCAGGTGCCGCCCGGGCAATCGACCACCGGGCAGATCAGCGATCACCTGCAGATCGCCAGTTGGGCGGGTCTTGATGCCGAAGTGGTGCAGGTCTATGAGACCCAGGGTCGCGACCGTGCGCTGCCGGTGCAGGCACTGACCGCCACGGCCCGTGCCTATCGCAACCTCAAGCGTTGGGATCAGGCAATCCAGGTCTACAACAAAGCCCTGGCGCTGGAGCCGAGCAACGCTGATCTGCAACTGGGGCTGGCGCTGACCCAGGCCGACTCGGGCAAACCCGACGAAGCCGTCGCCCGCGCCAAAGCGCTGGTCGCCGCCAAACCCGATGATCCGACTCGTCGCCTGGCGCTGGGCTATGCCCTGACCCGCGCCGGCAAGCAATACGATGCCCTGTTTGAATATGATCAGGCGTTCATCCGCGCCGGCAGCAAACCGGACGTTGCCCGTGAGTACGTGGTGGCCCTGCAAAAGGCGCGTCTGCCGGAGCCGGCACTGCGTCTGGCCAACCAGCGTCCGGGCCTGATCGACCCGGTAACCCTGCGCCGCCTCGAAGGCGACCTGGCCGCCGAGCGTGTGCGCCTCGCCGAGTTCGCCACCCGCAGCGAAAAAGAGCGCTATGTCATCGCCGACCGCGCGCTGGCCGACTACGACAAGCTGCTCGCCACCTGGACCCCCGACGCCAGTGCCCACGACGACGTGGTTCGCTGGCGCATCGACCGCATGGGCGCCCTCAAGGCGCGGACGCGAACCGCTGAAGTCATCAGCGAATACCAGAAGCTGCAAGCCGAAGGCGTGAAGGTCCCGACCTACGCCTTGCGTTGGGTCGCGGCGTCGTATCTGGATCAGCGCCAGCCGGAAATCTCCACCGATCTGTACCGTCAGGTGCTGGCGGCACCTGACGCCGATCCGGGGGATCGTCTGGAAGACACCACCGCCCTGTATTACTCGCTGCTGGAAAGTGATCACCCCGAGGAGGCCCGCAAGGTTGCGGATGACCTGGCCAAGTCAGAGAAGCCACGGGTCGAACTCAAGGGCCTGCCGATCGGCAACCCCAACGACGAGTGGATGGATGCTCAGCAACTGGCCGCGCAGGCCGGGACGTACGGCGCCGACCTGCCTCACGGCGAAGAAGGCCTGCAAGCCCTGGTCGACCAGGCGCCGGGCAACGTCGGCTTGCGCGTGGCCCAGGCGGATCTGTATCTGGCCCGTGACTGGCCGCGCCGCGCCGAGAGTCAGCTCAAGGAGGTCGAGAGCATGGTGCCGCGCGACATGAGCCTGGAACTCGCTCAGGCGCGCACCGCCATGACTCTGCAGGAATGGCGGCAAATGGATGCGCTGACCGACGACCTCGTCGAGCGTTTCCCTGACAATCGCCAAGTGCAGCGCGCCGAGCGTGAGCGTGAAGTGCATGACATGTCCGAACTGCGCGTCGAAGCCTACGGCGGCAAGGCCAATGGCGGCGGCAGCAGCGGCGCCGGGGCGGTCAGCGGCAGCCGCGATTTCGGCATCCAGAGCACGCTGTACAGCCCGCCGATCGATGAAGACTGGCGGGTGTTCGTCGGCGCCGGTTATGCCACTGGTGATTTTGCCGAAGGCACCGGCACCGACCGCTTCCAGCGCGTGGGTCTGGAGCGGCGTACCCGCGACATGACCCTGGAAGCCGAAGTTTCCAACCACGACTACGGCTATGGCGACAAGCAAGGCGCGCGCGTGGCGATTGCCCGCGACATCAACGACAACTGGCAGTACGGCGGCAGCTTCTCCTATCTGTCGGCCGAGACGCCGTTGCGTGCGTTGAACAGCGATATCAAGGCCAACGGCGGCAACGCGTTCATCCGCTGGCGCGCCAACGAAAGCCGCGAGTGGAAACTCTCCGTCAGCCCATCGCACTTCAGCGACGGCAACAACCGCGTCGAAGCCTTGCTCACCGGGCGCGAGGGCGTCTACAGCACGCCGCACGTGCAGGTCGACGCCGGTCTGGAAGTCGGCACCAGCCACAACTCCAATTCCGAGGATGTGCCGTACTTCAACCCGAAGTCGGACTTCAGCGTCATGCCGACGGTCAACGTCAATCACGTGCTGTACCACCGCTACGAAACCTCCTGGAGCCAGCAGTTCCAGGCCGGTGCGGGCACCTACAGCCAGCGTGATTACGGTACTGGCGGCATGGCGATGCTCGGTTATGGCCAACGTTATGCCTGGAACGACGTGTTCGAGGTGGGCGGCTTGTTCAGTGTGATCAACCGGCCCTACGACGGCGATCGGGAAACCGATCTGCGTCTGCTCGTCGACCTCACTTTCCGCTTCTAGAAGAGTTTGAAGATGCCTTTGATGACGCGTTTCATCCTTCTGCTGGGAGTGCTGCTGATCAGCGCCTGCGCCCAGCAAGCCCCGGCTTTCGCGCCGCCCTCGCAACGTCCCGTTGCGGCCAATGAAAAACCGTGGCCGAAAAACCACGTGCTGGGCATCGCCTATCACGATATCGAAGACCGCGATCCGGATCAGGCGGTGGTGGCAGTACGTACCGAGCGCATGATCGAACAGTTGGCCTGGCTGCGCGAGAACGGCTACAAGCCGGTAACCGTCGATCAGATCATGGCGGCGCGCAAGGGCGGCCCGGAACTGCCGGCCAAAGCGATTCTGCTCAGTTTCGACGACGGTTATTCAAGCTTCTATACTCGCGTGCTGCCGGTGCTGCGCGCCTACAACTGGCACGCCTTGCTGGCGCCGGTCGGCGTATGGATCGACACTCCGCTCAATCAACCGGTGGATTTTGCTGGTGCACCCCGCGCACGCTCCGACTTCCTGACCTGGGATCAGGTGCGGGAAATCTCGCAATCGGGTCTGGTGGAAATCGCCGCGCACACCGACGCCAGCCACAAAGGCATCCTCGCCAACCCGCAAGGCAACATGCAGCCGGCGGCGGCAACCCGCCGCTACGATCCAGTCACCAAACGCTATGAGTCCGAAGAGGATTTCCGCGCCCGAATCCGCAATGACGTTGCGACCATTTCGGAAAAGATCCGCAAGGTCACCGGCCAGAAGCCGCGCATCTGGGTCTGGCCGTACGGCACGGCGGACGGCACTTCGCTGACCGTGGTCGGCGAGCAGGGCTACGAGATGGCCCTGACCCTGGACGACGGTCTGGACGCCCTCGACAACCTGATGAGCAGCCCGCGCTTCCTGGTGGCCTCCGATCCTGATGGTGAGCATTTCGCCAACAGCATCGTCGGCGTGCAATCGGACTTCGCCATGCGCGTGGTGCATGTCGATCTGGATAACGTCTACGACCCGGATCCGGCGCAGCAGGAAATCAACCTCGGCAAACTGATCCAGCGCATGGCCGACATGGGCGCGAACACCGTGTTCCTGCAGGCCTTCGCCGATCCGAAGGGCGACGGGCTGGTGCACTCGCTGTACTTCCCCAACCGTCACCTGCCGGTACGTGCCGACATCTTCGACCGCGTTGCCTGGCAACTGCGCACACGGGCCCACGTGAAAGTGTTCGCGTGGATGCCGGTCCTGAGTTTCGGCCTCGATGCGAAGCTGCCGCGTGTCACGCGCTGGGATCCGAAGACCGGCACCACTTCGGTCGATCCGGGCCAGTATCAACGCCTGTCGCCATTCGATCCGCAAGTACGGCGGATCATCGGTGAAATCTACGAAGACGTGGCGCGCCTGACCTCGGTCGACGGCATTCTTTATCACGACGACGCGGTGCTGTCGGACTTCGAAGACGCCAGCCCCGAGGCCCTGAAGGCTTATGCCGCGCATGGCTTGCCGGGTTCGATTGCCGCGCTGCGCGCCGATCCGGCGGCGATGCAGCGCTGGACGCGCTTCAAGAGCCAATACCTGATCGACTTCACCAACGAGCTGACCGCCAAAGTCCGGGCTATCCGTGGCCCACAGGTGCTGACCGCGCGCAATATCTTCGCCGAACCGGTGCTCAATCCCGACAGCGAAGCCTGGTTCGCGCAGAACCTCGACGACTTCCTCTTGGCCTACGACTGGACGGCACCGATGGCCATGCCGCTGATGGAAAAACAGACCCAGGCGCAATCCGGACCGTGGCTCGAAGCGCTGGTGACGAAAATCAAACAGCGCCCTGGCGCCCTGTACCGCACAGTTTTCGAATTGCAGGCCCGCGACTGGACGAAAAAGGATCAGGCCGACATCGACGGTGCGCAACTTGCCGACTGGATGGGCCGGCTCAAGCGTCAGGGTGCGACCAGCTTCGGTTACTACCCGGACAACTTCCTCGACAACCTGCCGGACCTGAAAACCGTAAGGCCTGCGCTCTCCAACAAATGGAACCCATGACATGCTGGATAGACTGTTAGCCCTGCTTGTTCTGGCGCTCGTCCTCGGCGTGCCGCTGGGGTTGATCTTCCTGGTCACCGGGCAGTTCCTGATGGACTTCGTGTTCTTCTACCCGTTGTTCATGTCCGGCCTGTGGATTGCCGGCGGCCTGTATTTCTGGCTGCACTGGGAACGCCACTGGCCGTGGAAGGACGACACCCTGCCACCGCCACTGGAAGGCGAGCCGCTGATCTCGATCCTGATCCCTTGCTACAACGAAGGTGAAAACGCCGCCGACACCATTCATGCGGCGCTGGCCCAGCATTACCCGAACATCGAAGTCATCGCGATCAACGACGGCTCCAAGGACAACACCGCCGAAGTGCTCGACCGGCTGGCCAAGGAAGACCCACGCCTGCGGGTGCTGCATCTGGCGGAAAACCAGGGCAAGGCTGTGGCCCTGCGCATGGGCGCCATCGCTGCGCGCAGCGAATATCTGGTGTGCATCGACGGCGACGCGCTGTTGGCGCCTAACACGGCGGCCTATCTGGTGGCGCCGATGCTCGACAACGCCCGGTTGGGCGCGGTGACCGGCAACCCGCGAATCCGCACACGGTCGACGCTGGTCGGGCGAGTGCAGGTTGGCGAGTTCTCATCGATCATCGGGCTGATCAAGCGCACGCAACGGGTGTTCGGGCGGATCTTCACCGTGTCCGGCGTGATCGTCGCGTTCCGCCGTACCGCGTTGAACCGGGTCGGCTACTGGAGCCCGGACATGATCACCGAAGACATCGACATCAGCTGGAAGCTGCAACTCGATCACTGGAGCATCTTCTACGAACCGCGTGCGCTGTGCTGGATCCTCATGCCGGAGACCCTGCGCGGCCTGTGGAAGCAGCGCCTGCGCTGGGCGCAGGGTGGTGCCGAAGTGCTGTTCAAGAACATCCGCGGCATCTGGCAGTACCGCCATCGTTATCTGTGGCCACTGCTGTTCGAATACTGCCTGTCGACCGGTTGGGCGTTCACCTTCCTGCTGTCGGTGATTTTCTGGGCGATCGGCAAGTTCGTGGTCATGCCCGACGCCATCGCCGTACACCACCTGATGCCGCCGGCGTTCACCGGACTGTTGCTGGCGTTCGTCTGTCTGGTGCAGTTCGCGGTCAGTATCATTATCGACCGGCGCTACGAACCGGGGCTGGGCCGAACCATGTTCTGGGTGGTGTGGTATCCGCTGGTGTTCTGGTTCATCAGCCTGCTGACCACGCTCGTCAGTTTTCCCAAAGTGCTGTTCGGCCAACATCAGAAGCGTGCGCGTTGGGTCAGTCCTGACCGGGGTATCAAACCGGCCGGAGACGACGAAGAGGAGGTCATCAAATGAAAATCATCCGGACCCGCCAGCGGCCATTTCTGGTGGTGGTCGATGTGATCCTCACCGTGCTGGCCTGGGTTGGCCTGCTGTACCTGCTGATACGCGGGTTGTGGCCATTGATCGAGACGCACGCCGGCGGGCCGCGCATCGACAGTTCGGCGTTCGAGGCCCTGGGTACGTTGGAGATTTACCTGTGGGTGGCGCTGGTCAATGCGGTCATTCTGATTGGCTGGGCGCGCTATCAGCAGCGCAAAAGCCGAAGCTTCGCGCAGCGTCGATTACCGGCACCGGTTGTCGATGACGAAGGCCTGAGCAAGAGCTTCAAGATCTGCGATGACCGCTTGCAGCAGCTGCGCACCCCCGGGGTGATCACCATTCATAACGACCAAGAGGGCGATGTCAGCCGTGTCGTGCTGAACTTCAGGCCAGTCGAGGCCACGGAACTGCCACCGCCGCTGGCGCCGCTGGAGCATCCGCGGGTGATCTTTCTGCACTCGGAAGACGATGACAATCGCGGGCCGACGGCTCACTGAACGGCTCACGCAACCTCGGCAGGAGCTGTATTCACCCGCGAATCAGCTCCCACGCTTCTTCCATTTCCAGCGGTTGCTTCATGCGTTCGGCGAGCATGGCCATCTCCCGCTCTTTCTCGCACGCCACGGCCGCCACGACGATGCCGTTTTTGCCGAACAGGCCGAGGAACGGTGGCTGTTCCGGCTCGCCGATGAACTCCACTTCATCCCAATGTTCGGCGTGGCCCAGGTAGTCGTAGTTCTTGCCGAAGTGCCAGGTCCAGAAAAACGGTACGTCCAGATAATGTTCGTCAGCGCCGAGCATGTTGGCGGCGGCGATGCGCGCGTGTTGCTGGGCCAGGCGCCAGTGTTCGATGCGTTGTGGCTGGCCGTTCAAGGGAAAGGTCGCGATGTCGCCAATCGCCCACAGGCCTTCAGCGACGCGCATGCCGGCATCGACCCGCAATGACTGATCCTTTTCCCTGGGCAGCGAGGCGAAGGCCTCGGTGGCCGGATGCACGCCGATCCCTGCCAGCACCAGATCCGCCTTCACCCGCAGGCCGTTATCCAGCAGCACTGCCTCCACCTTGCCTTCGCCAACGATTTCCCGCACTTGATGCTCAGCGATGAACTTCACCCCGTTTTTTTCGTGAAGTGCACGGATCGCTTTGCCCACGGCTTCGCCGAACTGCGCGGCGAACGGTACCTGGTGCCGCGCCAGCACGGTCACTTCGAGGCCGTGCTGGCGCAACGCCGAAGCGCATTCGAGGGCGATAAAGCTGTCACCGATGATTACCGCGCGTTGCTCCGCCTTGGCTGCGCTCATGATCTGCCCGGCTTGCGCCTTCGAGCGCAGGACAAAGACTTGCGGCAGATCGGCGCCGGGCAGCTCCAGTGAATTGGGCACAGCACCGGTGGCCAGCACGGCCGCGTCGTAACGTAGGGATTGGCCCTCGCGCAGGTGCAGGATTTTGCCGTCGACATCAATTGACCGGACTTCGTCCTGAAGGCGTTCGAGGCGTTGTTCGCGGTAAAAATCGTCATCACGCAGCGGCGGGGTTTCGCTGACTTGCATCTCTGCGGCGAGGACGAATTTGCTCAGTACCGTACGGTCATAGCCGGCATCGGGTTCATGGTCGATCATCACGACGCGGCCACCAAAGCCCTTTTCCCGTAGCGCCGCCGCACACGCCGTGCCTGCTGCTCCGGCACCGACGATCACAAAGGTGCGCGCATCATCGGCCGGTGGAACATGCGGATCGAATATCGGCTGATCATCCACCCAGACTTCATCACCACGCATTTCCAGCGGATAACGCTTGAGGCTGTCCAGCGCCGGCGGTTCGCACAGTGCACCGTCCTCGGCGCGGAACGCGGCTTTGTGCCACGGGCAGATCAGACGACCATGGCACAGCGCTCCGTCAGCCAATGGCGCACCGGCGTGTGGGCATTCGCCCTGAAATGCACGTAATTGGCCGGCGACACGCAACAAAACCAGCTTGCAGTCGCCGATCTGCACCGGCAGGCCACGGTCTTCAGGGACATCGGCGAAACGGGCGACACGGTGCAGGCTCATGTTCGTGCTCCTGGCAGGTATTTCTCTTACGAGTTTGCGGCGCAGTGCGAGGTTCAGCCAATTGCTACTGCCACGGCACGAACGGTACGGCTATAGTTTGCAAGCCGACGAAGGCCCAACTGCACAAGGTGCTCCCGGAATGACCCGATTGACCTCTCTAAACCCTTGGCTGGCGGCCGTCGCCGTCGCCCTTTGCGTGCAGTTTCCGGCGCAGGCGGCCGAGCGCTTTACCCTCGACATCCCCGGTGTCTCGGACAACCGCCTGTTCACCTCGGCTGCCGCGAGCGATGCGGCAGGCTGTGGCGGCAAGAACCAGTCGCCAGCGCTGGCCTGGAATGCGGGCCCTGCCGGTACGCTGAGCTACGCGATCGTCATGCACGATCCGGACGGCCAGAAAGGCCTGGGCGTCGATCACTGGATTCACTACGGGATCAAGGCCACCACCCGGCAGATCCCGGCCGGTGTCGGCGCCAAATCCAACCTGGAAGGCGTGGGCGGTACCAACACCAAAGGCACCACCCACTACATCGGGCCTTGCCCTCCGGTCGGCGACAGCGCCCACCACTACATCATTCAGATCTACGCCCTCGATCTGGCCCCGGACGCCTTGCCCGCCGGCCTGACCCGCGCCGAGCTGATGGACAAAATCAAAGGCCACGTACTGCGTAACAGCAGCGTGGTGCGGCGTTATCACCGCTGAAGCTAATTTCGGCGGCGTTTAACCCGATCTGAAGGGGCTGCCTGCCTCAGTGGATGAATGATCACGTTCATTCACTGAGGCGGGCAGCCCATGTTCGTTGCCTGCCTTTACCGCGACGCCTGTGCCGCGAACAAATTCGCTGCCAGCGAGCGGATGAATCTCCAGCCATTTGGCATTGCCCGGCAAAAACGCGCACTATCGGGCCATGGCTGAAGCGCTGGAGAACAAAGTGGCACCAAAAATCGACCGCATCGCCCAACTCCTCAACTGCCCGCAGAAGGGCGAGGAGATGCGGCGAGCGATTACCGAGGCTCGCAAGGAGTTTCTGCTGAACCAGTCGGAAGAAGACGTCGTGGAAGAGGACGAGGTTTTTGAGGAGGTTGGGGAAGATCAGGAAGACGAAGACGACGATTACGACGAGTTTGACTGGACGACGGAGTGACCGCCGCCAGAGGACTGCGTTGCGCCCACAAAAAAGCCCCGGACCATCACAGTCCGGGGCTTTCTCGTTTCAATTCATGGCGCACCAGGCGGGATTCGAACCCACGACCCCTGCCTTCGGAGGGCAGTACTCTATCCAGCTGAGCTACTGGTGCAGCGGGCAACATCATACCTAGGTCGGCTCGGGGCGTCCATGCCGGGTTTGGGCGGGTTTTGTCAGTGCGCGTGTCGGTGCGCAGACGCTGCATTCCTTAAAGCTGTAACGTCCTGCAAAACCCTCGCTTGGCGCTTTTTCCCGGCTGATCTATGGTTTGGCTGCGGCCGGGGGTTTTTGCTCGTTGATCTGAAAAAACCAGCAAACGCTGGGTTTTTGTTCTTTTTTTCGAACGGCCTATTGTCCTTTAACCCCTTTGCTCCTACGATCCGTTTGAGATTTCAAACGCTCTTTGATCGGGTGTTGAGCCGCACGTGTTTGCAACCGTGCGCTATTTAGAGGTTTCAGCCCGGTCCATGATTTCCCTGACGGCAGCCTTGCGAGGCGCCTTTCTACAATCATAATTTTGCTCCGCGCAGGCCGCGGTGCTGTTAAGGAAAGCCGACATGCAGCTTAAAGATACCCAGTTGTTCCGCCAGCAAGCCTTCATTGATGGCGCTTGGGTCGATGCGGACAACGGTCAGACGATCAAGGTCAACAACCCGGCCACCGGCGAAATCCTCGGCACCGTGCCGAAAATGGGCGCCGCCGAAACCCGCCGTGCCATCGAAGCCGCTGACAAAGCGCTGCCGGCCTGGCGTGCACTGACCGCCAAGGAGCGTGCAGGCAAGCTGCGTCGCTGGTTCGAACTGATGATCGAGAACCAGGACGACCTCGCGCGCCTGATGACCCTCGAGCAGGGCAAGCCGCTGGCTGAAGCCAAGGGCGAAATCGTTTACGCCGCTTCGTTCATCGAGTGGTTCGCCGAAGAAGCCAAGCGCATCTACGGCGACGTGATCCCGGGCCACCAGCCAGACAAGCGCCTGATCGTGATCAAGCAGCCGATCGGCGTGACCGCCGCGATCACCCCGTGGAACTTCCCGGCGGCGATGATCACCCGTAAAGCCGGCCCGGCGCTGGCCGCCGGTTGCACCATGGTGCTCAAGCCGGCGTCGCAAACCCCATTCTCCGCTTTCGCCCTGGCCGAACTGGCGCAGCGCGCCGGCATCCCTAAAGGCGTGTTCAGCGTGGTCTCCGGCAGCGCCGGCGACATCGGCAGCGAGCTGACCAGCAACCCGATCGTGCGCAAGCTGTCCTTCACCGGCTCGACCGAAATCGGTCGTCAGTTGATGGCGGAATGCGCCAAGGACATCAAGAAAGTCTCGCTGGAACTGGGCGGCAACGCGCCGTTCATCGTGTTCGACGACGCAGACCTGGATAAGGCCGTCGAAGGCGCGATCATCTCCAAGTACCGCAACAACGGCCAGACCTGCGCCTGCGCCAACCGTCTGTACATCCAGGATTCGGTCTACGACGCGTCCGCCGAGAAGCTGAAAGTGGCGGTGGCCAAGCTGAAGATCGGCAACGGTCTGGAAGAAGGCACCACCACTGGCCCGCTGATCGACGAGAAAGCCGTGGCCAAGGTGCAGGAGCACATCGCTGACGCCGTGGCCAAAGGCGCCACCGTGCTGGCCGGTGGCAAGCCGATGGAAGGCAACTTCTTCGAGCCGACCATCCTGACCAACGTGCCGAAAGATGCCGCTGTCGCCAAGGAAGAAACCTTCGGCCCGCTGGCACCGCTGTTCCGCTTCAAAGACGAAGCCGAAGTGATCGCGATGTCCAACGACACCGAGTTCGGTCTGGCTTCCTACTTCTACGCTCGCGACCTGGGCCGGGTGTTCCGTGTGGCTGAAGCCCTGGAATACGGCATGGTCGGCGTCAACACCGGGTTGATCTCCAACGAAGTCGCGCCGTTCGGCGGCATCAAGGCTTCGGGCCTGGGCCGTGAAGGCTCCAAGTACGGCATCGAGGATTACCTGGAAATCAAATACCTCTGCCTGGGCATCTAAGCCGGGAAAGGGATCGCTGCAAACGCAAAGGGCACGAGAGCGCTGTCCCTTTGCGTCGTTTCAAACCGGAATTTTCTCTGCGGCCGGGAACGCCGTGGCAGTCGATCATCGCATGCTGCCACCGCCGATTCCTCCCGCTTAATCCTTGAACCACGCCGCCCGATGAGCGGTGAATGAGGACTGTAATGAGCAAGACTAACGCTGAACTGATGGCCCGTCGTACCGCAGCTGTTCCACGTGGTGTTGGCCAGATTCACCCGATTTTCGCCGAGTCCGCGAAGAACGCGACCGTGACTGACGTTGAAGGTCGTGAATTCATCGACTTCGCCGGCGGTATCGCTGTGCTGAACACCGGCCACGTGCACCCGAAAATCATCGCGGCCGTGACCGAACAGCTGAACAAACTGACCCACACCTGCTTCCAGGTACTGGCCTACGAGCCGTACGTTGAGCTGTGCGAAAAGATCAACGCCAAGGTGCCAGGTGATTTCGCCAAGAAAACCCTGCTGGTGACCACCGGTTCCGAAGCCGTGGAAAACGCCGTGAAAATCGCCCGTGCCGCCACTGGCCGTGCCGGTGTGATCGCCTTCACCGGCGCTTACCACGGTCGCACCATGATGACCCTGGGCCTGACCGGTAAAGTCGTGCCTTACTCGGCCGGCATGGGCCTGATGCCAGGCGGCATCTTCCGCGCGCTGTACCCGAACGAACTGCACGGTGTGAGCATCGACGATTCGATCGCGTCCATCGAACGCATCTTCAAGAACGACGCCGAGCCGAAAGACATCGCCGCGATCATCATCGAGCCTGTGCAGGGTGAAGGTGGTTTCTACGTCGCGCCGAAAGAATTCATGAAGCGTCTGCGCGCCCTCTGCGACCAGCACGGCATCCTGTTGATCGCTGACGAAGTGCAGACCGGCGCTGGCCGTACCGGCACCTTCTTCGCCATGGAGCAGATGGGCGTTGCTGCCGATCTGACCACCTTCGCCAAATCCATCGCTGGCGGCTTCCCGCTGGCCGGTGTCTGCGGCAAGGCCGAATACATGGACGCCATTGCTCCAGGCGGCCTCGGCGGCACCTACGCCGGTAGCCCGATCGCTTGCGCTGCGGCCCTGGCCGTGATGGAAGTGTTCGAAGAAGAGCAACTGCTGGACCGCTGCAAGGCTGTCGGCGAGCGTCTGGTGACTGGCCTGAAGGCCATTCAGGCCAAGTACCCGGTGATCGGCGAAGTGCGTGCCCTGGGCGCGATGATTGCAGTCGAGCTGTTCGAAAACGGCGACAGCCACAAGCCAAACCCGACTGCCGTTGCGGCAGTCGTGGCCAAGGCGCGTGACAAGGGCCTGATCCTGCTGTCTTGCGGCACCTACGGCAACGTGCTGCGCGTACTCGTACCGCTGACCTCGCCGGACGAGCAACTGGACAAAGGTCTGGCGATCATCGAAGAGTGCTTCTCGGAGCTGTAAGCCCGGCACTGTGTGATCGGCTCGACAAAAAACCCGCTTCGGCGGGTTTTTTTACGCCCCTTGAAACACATCAGGCGCTTTTGCGCTGTATCGAAAGGCCAGCATTGGCTAAGGTTCAGGCATTGCAAGGGAGAGCGCGCATGACTGCCGTTGATTTACCCGCCGTACCCCGAGTGCTGATTGCCGAGGCTGACCCATGGTCTCGTGACCTGCTCAAACAAGTGCTGCTCAATGTGCGCTGCGATGCGCGACTGGATCTGTGTGCCGACGGCCAGCAAGCGCTGTCGTTGCTTAGCGAAGTGCCGTATGACCTGGCCATCGTCGATTGGGAGTTGCCGGGCATCGACGGTCTGAGCGTGCTGCGCAGCGTACGCCAGCGCAAACGCAATCCGCCGCTGCCGTTCATTCTGATGAGCAGTCGTAACGACAGCGCCAGTGTGCGCGAAGCCATACCTTTGGCCCCGACGGCCTACCTGACCAAACCGTTGAACATGGAAAGCCTGACCGAGCGGCTGCAGGGTTTGCTGCTGAACGCGGGTGAAGAGGTGTTCTGCGAAGTGCCGACGCTGGCGCCGGGCATGACCTTGTCGGTGTTCCTCGAGCGACGCCGCGAGCAGGCCGATGGCGCGCCGTTGATGACCGATGTGCAGGTGGCGGTCAAACGCAGCCTCAATCCCAATGGCCTCGACCTGAAGCTGCTGGAAGAAGAGATCCGTACCGATCCGCAGATCACCGCCGTGCTGATCGCCGCCGCCAACAGCGCGGCGCAGCATCATGGCGCAGCGGTACAGACCCTCGGGCAGGCGCTGCATCGGCTCGGCACCGGGCAGAGCATGAACCTGATCCTCGGCCTGGCGCTCAAACGCAGCGCCAAGCTCAGTGACCCGTGCCTGGCGGACTACGCCGAGCGCTACTGGGGGCTGTCGCTGCACACTGCGGAATACGCGCGCACACTGGCGCGCCTGCTCGATCTGGATCAGGAGCGCTGCTACTGCGCCGGTATGTTGCATCGTCTCGGTGACCTGGCGTTGCTGCGCTGTTTGCAGGAGTGGCAGCAGGCTGGTGGCGCACTGGATGAACTGGAGGAAGTCGGCGAGGCGCTGGCGGAATTTGGCGCGGCCTACGGTTCGGCGTTGCGCACACGCTGGCGCTTGCCGCTGGAGCTGCGGGAGTTGATTGCTTCGGTTTACCAGCTCGGTGGCGGGGTGTATTCCCGTGAGGCGCTGGTGATGAACATGGCAGCGCAAATGGCCCGTCTGACCGAGCATGAGGGCGTTGAAGAGCTGGCGAAGAGTCGCACGGCGCGGTTGCTGAAGATCGGGCTGCCGGAATTGATGCGGATGCGTAAATGACCGGATTTGCATAAACCCCTGTGGGAGCTGGCTTGCTCGCGAAGGCGGTCTATCAGCACCACAAATGCTGAATGACCCAACGCCTTCGCGAGCAAGCCCGCTCCCACATTGGATCTCTGGGTGGCAGAAATTCTGGATCAGGCAGAGATGATCCGGTTCTTGCCCTGACGCTTGGCCTCATACATTGCCGCATCCGCCCGGGCGAACAGGCTGTCGAGGCTTTGGTCTTCGTCCTTGAGGCTGGTCAATCCCTGGCTGACGGTGATGCTGAAGGTCTGGCCGTCGATATTGAAGCTCAACCGTTGAATCTCCTGCTGCAGCCGCTCGGCCACCTGCATCGCCATGTCCGGTGCGCAAGCGGGGAACACGGCGGCGAACTCCTCGCCGCCGATACGTCCGAACAGATCGCCGCGGCGTAACGACCCGCGCCCGCACTCGGCGATGCGCTGCAGCACATTGTCACCTTCCGGATGGCCGTAGCTGTCGTTGATCAGCTTGAAGTCATCGATATCCAGCAGCAGAAAGGCTAGAGGCGCACCTTGCAGGCGCGCCTCTTCGAACTCGCGGTTGGCGCATTCGAAGAAATGGCGGCGGTTGCTGCTCTGGGTCAGCACGTCAGTGGTGGCCAGACGTTGCAGCTCGGTTTCCAAGTGCTTTTTGTCGGTGATGTCCTCGGCGATACCGACGATGATCACCGGTTGCCCAGGCTCATCCTGACGGTTGATGAAGCACTTGTCGCTGAGCCAACGGACCTGGCCGTCGGCGGCGATGATCCGGTATTCGCGGTCTTCCACTGCGCCTTTGTGCAGCACTTCGGCAAGGCTGCGTTCGGCGTAGTCCAGATCGTCGGGGTAGATGCTGTCGCGCCACTGGTTGTAGTCGGCCAGCAAGAGCCCTGCGGAGCGACCGAAAATCCGCTCGTAGGCCGGGCTGACATACAGCACCTGACGGGTTTCCCAATTGAAGGCCCAGAGTACCGCGTTGACGCTCACCAGCAGCGAGCTGAACAGCTGTTCGCGTTCGCTCAGGCGCGCCACTTCACCTTGGGCGTGCATCAGTGCCATCAGGGTTTGCGCGGCTTCGGGCCACAGCGGGAGGGATGAGTCTTTTTGATTGTTGTTGACCATCGGCACATATCTCAAAGGGCGTGCCGCAATATCGACAACGGCCACAGTACTGCCCGCCGGGGTGGCGAAGTGTCTTTGAGATAGGGGATTGTTGGCTTAGTTCCGCGCTTTTGTGGCGAGGGAGCTTGCTCCCGCCGGGCGGTAGGAACGACGCGTTTTGTCTGTCAAAACGCGTCGCCTGGTCTACGACTGCTGCGCAGTCGATCGGGGATGAGTCCCCCTCATCACAGGGGACTCATTCACCGCCGTCAGACTGCGGCGGGGCGTAACGAGTAGGTTTTCAACTGGTCGGCGAATTCACGCAGGGACTGAATGCCGCTGGCCTCGGCCTCGTGCACCCATTCCTTGATGGCGGCGAGCATGTCGTGGCCATTGGCGCTGGTCTTGACCCAGATCTGCTGCAGGGCCAGGCGTTTTTCATAAATGACCTTCAGCGCCTGGCTGTGCTCGAGCATGTTCTGGATGCGCAAGTGATGACGATCTTCCAGCAGGCTGGTTTCCCGCGACAGCAGACGCTTGGCCCGATGGAATTGGTGGCGTACCGAATGATCGACCTTGTCCAGCTCCTGCTTGACCAGCGGCCCGATCACCAATTTGCGGTACTGGGCCATGATCTGGAACCGGTTGTTGAGGATCGCCATGGCGGTGTCCATGTCCAGATTGCCCTTGCCTTCGACGCGGTGGGCAATCGGTGCCACGCGCTGCACCTTGGCCAGACCGAAGAAGCTGAAGACCTTGATCCATGCCCAGCCGAGGTCGAACTCCCACTTCTTCACCGACAGCTTGGCCGAGTTGGGGTAGGTGTGATGGTTGTTGTGCAGTTCTTCGCCACCGATCAGGATGCCCCATGGCACCAGATTGGTTGCCGCATCGCGGCATTCGAAGTTGCGATAGCCAATGGCATGGCCGAGACCGTTGACCACGCCGGCCGCCCAGACCGGGATCCACATCATCTGGATCGCCCAGATGGTGATGCCGATGGTGCCGAACAGCAGCAGGTCGATCACGCCCATGATGGCGACGCCCAGCAGCGGATAGCGGCTGTAGACGTTGCGTTCGATCCAGTCTTCGGGGCAGTTCTTGCCGTAGATGCGCAGGGTCTCCGGGTTCTCGGCTTCGGCGCGATACAGCTCGGCGCCTTTGCGCAGCACGGTGGACAGGCCCTTGATGACCGGACTGTGCGGGTCATCTTCGGTTTCGCATTTGGCGTGGTGTTTGCGGTGGATGGCGGTCCACTCGCGGGTGTTCTGCGCCGTGGTCAGCCACAGCCAGAAGCGGAAAAAGTGTTTCAGACCGGCGTTCAGCTCAAGCGAACGGTGGGCCGAGTAACGGTGCAGATAGACCGTGACGGCGACAATTGTCACATGGGTCATCAGCAGGGTGACCGCGACCAGTGACCAGGCCGACAAGCCAAGAAAACCTTCGTACCACATAGGCTATAGGGCCCTCGATAAAGATAAAAACAGCCGTTGCATTATCACCAAGCACACAGATAAAACCAGTCGCCCTTTCAGATAAGAGTCGCTGGATGTTTCTTGACCTATAATTCCAACCTTTTTGTAGGGACATGGACAGCCGAATGTCTGCCACTTATCGCGATGCCTTGCGTGCAGCGCTGCTCTATCTCGTGCTTGCCGCCGTATGGCTGCAAGGTACTGGTTATTTATTAAACAATTTCTTCGATGAGTCCGTCGATCAACTGCGCTGGCAACTGATCAACGGTTACGTCTGGGCGGCGCTCAGTGCCGGGCTGATTTTTCTGGCCCGCGTGCGCTTGTGCGAGTTTCTCGGCATCGGCGCGCGGTTGCGTGAGCGGCAGGCTGATCGCGAGCGCCTGCGCCAGGCGGCAGCGGTGTTCGATTGCACCCGCGAAGGCGTGCTGGTCACCAACCGTCAGGGCCTGATCGTGCACGTCAACCGCGCGTTCATGGAGATCACCGGCTATCAGCGCGAAGAAGTCCTCGGGCATCAACCGAGCCTGTTCAAGTCCGGCCACCATCCGCCGGGCTTCTATCAGGCGATGTTCGCCACGTTGGAGGCGGAGGGTGAATGGAGCGGAGAAATCTGGAACCGGCGTAAAAGCGGCGAGATTTATCCACAGTGGCAGACCATCCGCGTGATTCACGATGATCAGGGCCGGCTCAGTCACTATGTGGCAGTGTTTTCCGACATCAGTGCGATCAAGGACTCCGAACACGAACTCAAGCACCTTGCTCACCACGACCCGCTGACCGATCTGCCCAATCGTCTGTTGTTCAGCGACCGCGCCGAGCAGGCGCTGGCGTCGGCGCAGATCCACAAACGTGGCTGCGCCCTGCTGCTGATCGATCTGGATCACTTCAAGATGATCAATGACAGCCTCGGGCACAACGTTGGGGATCGCCTGCTAAAAGCGGTGTCGGCGCGCCTGCAGGAACTGTTTGGCCCGGGGATTACCCTGGCACGGCTTGGCGGTGACGAGTTCGCGGTGCTGGCGGAGAGTTGTCCACAGCTGGTTCAGGCGGCGGCGCTGGCCCAACGCATTCTCGATGCGCTCAAGCAGCGGTTCTGCATCGATCGGCATGAGCTGTTCATCAACGCCAGTATCGGTATCAGCCTGTTCCCCAGCGATGCATTGAGTGCCGATCAATTGCTGCGCAATGCCGACGCCGCACTGTTCAAGGCCAAGAGCAGCGGGCGTAACGGCTACGCGCTGTACACCGAAGAGTTGACCGCGCATGCGCAGCAACGGGTCGAGATTGCCTTCGAGCTGCGTCGCGCGCTGGAGCAGCAGGAGCTGCGCGTCTATTACCAACCGGTTCACGATTTGCACAGCAGTCGGCTGATCGGCGTCGAAGCGCTGGTGCGCTGGGAGCATCCGCAGCGCGGTCTGGTGTCGCCGGCGGAATTCATCCCGATTGCCGAACGCACCGGGCTGATTGCCGAAATCGACGCCTGGGTGATGCGCCAGGCGTGTTCGCAGATGTGCCAATGGCAGCAGGCCGGGGTGGTGTTGTCGTTTGTGGCGGTGAATGTGTCGTCGCGCCTGTTTGCCCGGCGTGAGCTGTACCAGCAGGTGGCGCAGGTGCTGCACGAGACCGGGCTGGATCCGGCGTATCTGGAACTGGAAGTCACCGAAAGCGCGGTGATGGATGACCCGGAAGTGGCGCTGGAGCAGATGCATCGTCTGCGTGAGTTGGGTATTCGCCTGGCGATTGATGACTTTGGCACCGGGTACTCGTCGCTGCTGCGGCTCAAGCGCCTGCCGGTGCAGAAGTTGAAGATCGATCAGGGTTTCGTCGCCGGTCTGCCGTGGGACGAGGATGATGCGGCGATCGTCCGGGTGATCATCGCCCTGGCTCGCAGCATGGGCATGCAGGTGCATGCCGAAGGCATCGAGCAGGCCGAGCAGGCGGCGTTTCTGCTGGAGCAGGAATGTGATCTGGGGCAGGGCTACTGGTTTGGGCGGCCGGTGCCGGCGGGGGAGATTGATTGGGCGCGGGCACCGTTTATCGGTTGAGTCCGATTCTGTGGCGAGGGAGCTTGCTCCCGCTGGACTGCGTAGCAGGCCCAAAAAAACGGCGAGCGCTGCGCACTCGAGCGGGAGCAAGCTCCCTCGCCACAGGGGGGCGGTGTTCTTTCGTAGCGTGAACACCGCGCAAACCCTTGCCCCGTCAGATAATGTTTTCTAGTTATATAAACATTCTTAAATAGTCTTTTTAAGAATATCTGCGCCTCTCTTATATTGCTCCCACGCCGAACGCAGTGCCGCCCACTGCCAGGCACATCCCATTCAAAGGAGCAGCACCATGAGCGCATCCCTTCGCAGCGTTGACGGTCAGGACGAAACCACCATCTTGCGTGAAATCCAGAGCGCCCTGCGCGATCTGCGGTTTGGCGCGGTGGAGATCACTGTGCACAACGCCCAGGTCGTGCAGATCGAACGCAAAGAGAAATTCCGTTTGCAGCAGCCGGGTAACAAGCCGAGCTGAAAAAGATCGCAGCCTGCGCCAGCTTTTGCAGGGGGCTGTGCGCAAGCGCTGGCGCAGGCGGCGATCTTTGAATGAGCACCCGATTCCAGCAACACATAAGAAAAAGCCACCACCAAGAATTCCAGGAGCTTTCACCATGTCGTCGATTCGCCGTTACGCTTTGGCCGCGCTGGCCAGTGCTGTGTTTGCCGGTTCCGCGGTTGCCAAGGATTACGAACTGCTCAATGTGTCGTATGACCCGACGCGCGAGCTGTATCAGGACTACAACGCCGAATTCATCAAGTTCTGGCAGAAGGATCATGCCGGCGACACCGTGAAAATCCAGCAATCCCACGGCGGTTCGGGCAAGCAGGGCCGGGCGGTGATTGACGGTCTGCGTGCCGACGTCGTGACCCTGGCCCTGGCCGGCGACATCGACGAAATCGCCAAGCTCGGCAAGACCCTGCCGGCCGACTGGCAGAAGCGTCTGCCGGATGCCAGCACCCCGTACACCTCGACCATCGTGTTCCTGGTGCGCAAGGGCAACCCGAAAGGCATCAAGGACTGGGGCGACCTGGTCAAGAACGACGTCTCGGTGATCACCCCGAACCCGAAAACCTCCGGTGGTGCACGCTGGAACTTCCTCGCCGCGTGGGCCTATGGCCTGAAAGCCAACGGCGGCAACGAAGAAAAAGCCAAGGAATACGTACAGACCCTGTTCAAGCACGTGCCGGTATTGGACACCGGTGCTCGCGGCTCGACCATCACCTTCGTCAACAACGGTCAGGGTGACGTGTTGCTGGCCTGGGAAAACGAAGCGTTCCTGGCGCTGAAGGAAGACGGCGGCGCCGACAAGTTCGACATCGTTGTGCCTTCGCTGTCGATCCTTGCCGAGCCACCGGTGGCCGTGGTCGACAAGAACGCCGAGAAGAAGGGCAACGAGCAGATCGCCGAAGCCTACTTGAAGCACCTGTACAGCCCGGCCGGTCAGGAGATCGCGGCGAAGAACTTCTACCGTCCGCGTGACAAGGACGTGGCGGCGAAGTACGCCCAGCAGTTCCCGAAACTGGAACTGGTGACCATCGACAAGGACTTCGGCGGCTGGAAATCCGCGCAGCCGAAATTCTTCAACGACGGTGGCGTGTTCGACCAGATCTATCAGGCGCAGTAATCTGACCCACAATGAGCCTGATGCTCGGGCACTAAACCATGTGGGAGCGGGCTTGCTCGCGAAGACGGTGTGTCAGACGACTTGAATGTTGAATGATAGGGCCTCTTCGCGAGCAAGCCCGCTCCCACATTGATGCGTTTTTAACCAAGGACTTTTATGTCGCGTCGTATCTCCCCCGTCATACCCGGCTTCGGGCTGACGCTGGGCTACACCTTGGTGTACCTCAGCCTGATTGTGCTTATCCCGCTGGCGGCGATGTTCGTCCACGCCGCTCAACTCACCTGGGATCAGTTCTGGACGATCATCACCGCGCCGCGCGTGCTCGCCGCCTTGAAGCTGAGCTTTGGCACGGCGCTGTGTGCCGCGATCATCAACGGCATCATCGGGACGCTGCTGGCCTGGGTGCTGGTGCGCTACACGTTCCCGGGACGCAAGGTGATCGACGCGATGATCGACCTGCCGTTCGCCCTGCCGACGGCGGTGGCCGGTATCGCCCTGACCGCGCTGTACACCCCGACCGGTCTGGTCGGCCAGTTCGCCGCCGACCTCGGTTTCAAGATCGCCTACACGCCGCTGGGCATCACCCTCGCGTTGACCTTCGTCACCCTGCCGTTCGTGGTGCGCACGGTGCAGCCGGTACTGGCTGACATTCCCCGTGAAGTCGAAGAGGCCGCTGCCTGCCTCGGTGCCAAACCGTTGCAGGTGTTCCGTCATATTCTGGTGCCGGCGCTGTTGCCCGCGTGGTTGACCGGTTTTGCCCTGGCGTTCGCTCGGGGTGTCGGCGAGTACGGCTCGGTGATTTTCATTGCCGGCAACATGCCGATGAAAACCGAGATCCTGCCGCTGCTGATCATGGTCAAACTCGACCAGTACGATTACACCGGCGCCACTTCCATCGGCGTGCTGATGCTGGTGGTTTCCTTTGTCCTGTTGCTGCTGATCAACCTGTTGCAGCGGCGCATCGAAACCCCATAAGGAGGCGCGAACCATGTCCCAATCTTCTATTGCGGCCGCGTCCTCGGCCAACGCTGCACGCCGTGGCAGTGCTACGTCACGGCGCGTGCTGATCGGTCTCGGCTGGCTGATCTTTTTCCTGTTTCTGGTGCTGCCGCTGTTCATCGTGGTGTCGCAGGGTTTGAAGAACGGCCTCGGCGCGTTCTTCACCGCGATCTTTGAACCGGACGCCTTGTCGGCGCTGAAACTCACCGTGATCGCCGTGCTGATCTCGGTGCCGCTGAATCTGGTGTTCGGGGTCAGCGCCGCATGGTGCGTGAGCAAGTATTCGTTCCGTGGCAAGAGCATGCTGGTGACGCTGATCGACCTGCCGTTCTCGGTGTCGCCGGTGATCGCCGGTCTGGTCTACGTGTTGATGTTCGGCGCTCAGGGCCTGTTCGGGCCGTGGCTGCAGGATCACGACATCCAGATCGTCTTCGCCCTGCCGGGCATCGTGCTGGCGACGATCTTCGTTACCGTGCCGTTCGTGGCCCGCGAGCTGATTCCGCTGATGCAGGAACAAGGCACGCAGGAAGAAGAAGCCGCGCGGCTGCTCGGCGCCAATGGCTGGCAGATGTTCTGGCATGTCACCGTCCCCAACATCAAGTGGGGCCTGATCTATGGCGTGGTGCTGTGTACCGCGCGGGCCATGGGTGAGTTCGGTGCGGTGTCGGT
>Ga0153931_100062_pt1 | contig 50267 bp, 44 predicted proteins | sample TSNJ015MetaG_FD_104730 | JGI IMG/M metagenome (GOLD analysis project Ga0153931, IMG submission 104730) | Attine ant fungus gardens microbial communities from New Jersey, USA - TSNJ015 MetaG | ecosystem: Host-associated > Fungi > Mycelium > Unclassified | place: USA: New Jersey, Wharton State... | reverse complement strand
TCGCCGGGATTTGATTTTGCGGACATGGAGATGGCTGATCGACGGAAATTGATTGCGCGATTTCCACAGCATCGCACGCTGATTGAAAAGCTGACGCGGGATGCTGATTGAGGGTCGCCAGTTTCCGGCAAGGCCGTGGTTGTGAAAAGTAAGGTTTCAGGGAAAAGACGCTGGATTGAAATCTGGTGTGCAACCGGGTTAATCCTGAAACATCTTGTTACGTGTAATGTATATTATGTTAAACTACAGGTCATGTCATAGATGTTCATGATGTCGCATTTATCTATAACTCGGACTTTGTCCTTAATTACCAGAATCCAACGAAATCAATGGCATCTACTCCTTAACTCACAAGCTTTCGAGCCCTCCCTGGGATCCGAGTGTCGATTGTACAGAGTTGAAAACCAGAAACCCTATCACCGCTGAGATCATCAGCTTCACCGTTTAAGACGCTGAAATTGGAAGGCGTGATCTTTGCTGTCGGTATTGCATCAGTCGTGGCTTCGATTGTCGCACGACGCGTCGAGGCGGGCTTAAGCCCGAAGGTGCGATAGGCGTAGTAGCTTTAGCTCTACAGCCTAACAAGTCACCTAGCAGAGCGTCATCCGCGATGGGTTCAAGCAGCGCCTCGGCAATCTCGCCAAGCTTGCCCAACGGGTGATCACAATTGCCCAGCAGTTCTGCTGTAGCAGTCTTGTCGGCATGTCCTCGCTCGAGGGTGATGATCAGCCAGCCCAGCGCCGAGGTATGTACCTCGTCATCGGCAAGACGGTTGTTCACGTACTCATCCACTGCCAGGACGAACTCTTCAGCAGTCACACCTTGCTGAGTATGCATGCGACGTTGGAACGACACGCTGTTGCCGCGCAGAAGTTCTTCCGCTGCGTTGTAGAGCCAGTCCGCTCGAGCGGCATCCTGCGGGCTTTCGCTCACTAGAGGGGGATGATGACGAACATGTTTTAACGGGAAAATATGTGTTGTGTTCATGATCGTATCCAGAGTGAACACGAAGGTCTGTCGCGCGTGGATGACTGCTGAAGAATTAAATACCTTATATCCATATTGACCGCAGACGTTGCGGCAGAGTCCATCGGCGATACGTCCTTACGTCAGGCCAATCGGGCTGCCAAAACGATGCATACACACTATCCAAACACCTTTTTACTGATCGTCTTTTCCTTCGAACTTCACCGACTCAATCGAGATCTACCGAAGCACACACCTTATGGTCTTTTGTGATGAACGACATTCGTAAAACCCAAGACATGAGCACTCCCACGCTAAGGCGGTACAACAGCAGGTGCCGTGCCGAGCCACTGTTCCAATAGTCGATACTTCGGGCCAGCAGGGCCCGGCTAAATTAGATTTTTCTGATGGAGGTACTGATGCTGCCAGCGACCCTAATGCCAGAAGTTTCTCCTTTGCATAAAAGAGCGCAATCTTGGGTTCAAGAAATGATTGCTCGTGAAGGGGCCGATCTACACATCAGCTTTAATCTGCACGGCATTTTTACCCAAGCAGGCTTGACCGTTGAAAGCGTGCGGGCAGAATGCCTGATACAAACATCTGATACTCCTTACGGTCTTGGTAACGTTGCTCAAGCCTGCTTGCCGCGAATCATCACATTAGGGGGGCAGTGCAGAAGAAGTCGAAATTAAAACGCTGCAAGAGCGTCTGGATCAGGAGCGTTCAGCCTCATCAGGCCTCTACATCGGCGATATGATGTTCGGAAGCTGGGCACGAAAGGTTTGACTCTTTCAAATGTCGATGCCGCCCACGCGCATTTACGAATGTCCGCCCTTGGGCCGATAGCAACCGAGTACCGTTTCAAAAAATGCATGCTTCTAAACCGCCCAGCAGCGGCTCATAGCCCAGGATTTTAGCGTTTCAAATTTTTATAAACGACCTACTTCCCAACGTATCACCCCCGCTTATCCATTCCCCCTTTTCCCAGCCTTGCCGAAAACCAACACCGAAGCCAACGCTGGCGTCAGCACCAACGTCCCTATCATGTTCCAGATAAACAGCAGCATCAGCAGCATGCCCATGTCCGCCTGAAACTTAAGCGCCGAGAACATCCACGTTGCGACACCCGCCGCCAGCGTCAGCGCGGTGAATACAATCGAAGTACCAGTCGTTTTCAGCGACTCCAGAAAAGCCTCCTGCGGCGCCAGCCCCTGACGCAGAAACCTTTCAATCTTGCTATACAGATAAATCCCGTAATCCACACCAATCCCCACGCCCAGCGCGATCACCGGCAGCGTTGCGATCTTTACCCCCAGCCCCATTTTCGCCATCACCGCTTCGCACAGGACTGTCGACAGATACAGCGGCGCCATCAACGCAAACGCCACTTTCAGCGAGCGGAATTCCCACCACACGACCGCAGTAATAATGATGAACACCAAGATCAGCATCAGCGTTTCCGCGCGCTCGATGACGATGTTGGTAGCAGCCTCGATGCCTGCGCTGCCAGCGGCTTGTAACAGTTTCAGCTCACCGGTGTTGTTCTCGGCGGCGAAAGCGTTGACGGCGTTGACCACGCCGGTCAGGGTTTTTGCCTTGTGATCGGCGAGGTACAGGCTGATCGGTGCGGCACTACAATCGCTGTTGATGAACTCGCTGGCGGCACCGGAGCGCGCGGTGTTCATCACGTAGGGATCACGCGACAGTTCGGCCCATTTCGGGTTGCCTTCGTTGGTCGCCATGATCTTGAAACGCATCGCGTCGTACAGCGATTGCACCGATTCCACTCCCGGCACTTGGCGCATGGTGCGAGCAAAGCGGTTGGCCAGATCGGCGGCGGCGAACCGTGCGCATTGTTCTTGCGGGGTTTTGAAAATCACCACGTACACGTCAGTGCTGGTGGTGTAGTGATCGAGCAGATAAGCGTTGTCGAGATTGTAGCGCGCTTGCGCGCGAAACTCCGGCGCGCCCTTGTCGAGGTCGCCGACCTGCAAGGTCTGACGCGCGTGGTAGCCGTAACCGAGCAACACTAGGCAGGCGAGAATCAGTGGCCAGGCGAAGCGTGGTTCGCACACGCGCGACAGTCGGGTGAACAGCGGCCAAGTGTAGTTCATCCGCCGTTGTTGTTTGCGCAACCCGGCCGGGCTGACACCGACGTACGACATCAACACCGGCAGCAGGAACATCTTGGTAAACAGCGCGACAAATACGCCGATGCTCGCGGTGATCGCCAATTGTTGGATCACGCCGATGTCGACCACCATCAAGGTAATGAAGCCCACGACGTCCGCCAACAACGCCGTCGAACCCGGCAGGAACAACGCTCTGAAAGTGCGGCGTGAAGCCTGCAACGAGGTCACGCCCTTATCCACTTCCACCACCATCAGATTGATGTTCTGCACGGCGTGGCTGATACCGATGGCGAACACCAGAAAAGGCACCAGAATCGAATACGGGTCGAGGCCGAGTCCAAACAGGCTGAGCAGGCCAAGCTGGCAAAGCACCGTCAGCAGACAGGTCAACACAGTGACAGCGGTGCTTCGCCAGCAGCGGCAATAGGCGTACAGCAACAGAGTGATGAGCCCGACGGTGATGGCGAAGAACAGCGCAATATCGCCGAACGCTGCCAACAGATCACCAATGATCTGCGCGAAACCGATGACCCGGATATGCACGCCCTGGGCGTCGAAGCGCTCGCGTACCTGCTGCTCCAGATTCTGTGCGAGTACGCCGTAGTCCAATGGCTTGCCGGTTTGCGGGTCGTTCTCCAGCAGCGGTACGCGGATCACCACCGACTTGAAGTCGTTGCCGACAAAGCTACCGAGCATGTTGGCCCTAACAATGTTTTGCCTGACTTGCGCGAGTGCCTGCGGCCCGCCGTCGTAATCATCTGGAATCACCCGCCCGGCACGGATGCCCTCGTTGGTGACTTCGGCCCACAACGCATTTGGCGTCCACAGTGACTTGAGGTTGCCGCGATCGACGCCAGGCACGTAGAAGATCGCATCATTGATTTCGCGCAGGGTTTCAAGGAACGCCTTATTGACGATATCGCCCTGCGGATTTTCCACCACGACGCGCAATACGTTACTTTGCGGGCGCAGCACGTCTTCGAATTTCAGGTAGTTGGCGACAAAGGGATGATGCATCGGAATCATCCGGTTGAAACTGGCATCCGGGCGCAACGACAGCGCGGCGAATCCGAGCAACAGCGACACCAGTGCAAACACAACGAGCACCGTTTTGCGGTAGCCGAACAACGCATGTTCAAGATGCCCAACCAGGCGCGAAGCGAGGCCTGCGTGATGCACATCGACATTCATTTTGGCGTTCATTGCAGGTGCTCCTTGAGCTCTGCCAAGGATTGGACTTTTAGACCTCCACTGCCGATCAGCGCGACTTGCGAGGCGGACATCTGCCCCACGCCAAGCAACGGCAAGCGGCTAGACGAACGCCAGACTTTGAAGTGTTCGCCGTCGTCGCTGTACAACACCACGCCACCCTGCCCGGCCAGCAAAACACTGCCGTCCACAAGTTGCTGCCCGCCATACAACGCAGCTTTGACTGGGTTGACCAGCGCTTGCCAAGTGGCGCCGGTATCGTGACTGGTAAACAGCGCGCCGCCAAACCCCATGGCCAGTACGTTGCCGTTTTTCAACGCCAACAGTTTGTAGATCGATGCAGGCCCGAGCGTAATTGGTGTTTGCCAATGCGCACCGTTGTCCGCTGAGCGATACACGCGCCCGCCCTCACCCGCGATCAACAAGGTGCCATCGGCCAGGCCGAGAAGCGCATTCAGGTGCAAGCGATCCGGGTTGTCCACGCCGGACTGATATTGCCAACGACGGCCAGCATCGATCGTCGACAACAACACCCCGTAAGAACCCACCGCCCAACCTTGATTGGCGTCGCGAAACCACACGTCGAGCAAGGGCCGCGACGCGCCGCCGGCAGTCGCCGCCTTAGCGTCGTCGACCGCGAACTGCGCGTTTTCCAGAGCGAGGCCTAGCGCGCTGTCATCCGGATGGGCGGCTTTTTCCTCGAGCAGTCGCCTCACTTCACCTTCCGCAGACTCATTGAGCAGCGCGTTGATCTCGTTGCCGTCGAGCTGCTTTTGCCAGGTCTTGCCGCTGTCAGCGCTGTGCAGAATCACCCCGTCATGCCCCACCGCCCAGCCGTTTTGGCCGTCAACGAAATGCACGGCCGTCAGTAACAAATCCACGGGCACTTGGGCTTGTTCGACCCGGCCATCCGCGCCGAGCAACAGAATATGGCCGCTGTCACCGACCATCACCTGGAGGTCAGGTAATGTCTGAATCGACGTCAGCGCCGAGCGACTGGTTGCATCCGACATCGGCGACGGGCGTTGCAGACGATCCGGGGCCGCAACGGCCAGACTGGCGCTCAACAAAAACGCCAGGCCCAGCGCCGGCAGCGAAATCAAACTTTTCATCGCGAAGTTGTCTCTGGAATAAAGGGCGCAACACTCGACGTGGCCGTTTGCACGACCACGCTTATTCACTCGTCAGCAATCAGTTACCGGCGCGGCGCAGGGCCGCCGGGCTGAAGTCCTGCAACGTCGTGTGTACGCCGAAACGCTCGGCACGTTCCTGGTTGGCCAGGCCGTTGACCACGTAGCTGCGCGATTGCAGGTCATACGCCACGTCGCTGATGGCGATGCTCGACAGAACATCGAAACGCTGCAACGAATGCGCTTCCTGCATGCGCCACAATTCACCGCGACCATCGAACAAGTCAGTGGCCAGAATCGCCCAGCTGTCTTCGTCGATGTACAGCGTGCGTTTGCCATAGATGTGGCGCGCACCTGGCTTCAACGTCCCTTCCACCACCCACACACGGTGGGTTTCATAGCGAATCAGATCCTGGTTGAGATGCTCTGGCTTGACGATGTCACTGTACTGCAACGAACGGTCGGCCAGCTTGTAAGTGTTGTAGGCGACGAGCATTTCTTTCTTGCCGACCAGTTTCCAGTCGTAGCGGTCGGAAGCGCCGCTGTACATGTCGTACATGTCATAGGTGCGCAGCCCGTCGGACAAACCATCAAAACTGTCGTAACCCAACTCGGGCGCGCGAATAACGCGGCGTTGCCCTGGGTTGTACTGCCAGGCCAGACGCGGTTCCTTGACCTGATCCATCGGCTCGTGCAGCAGCGTTTGTTGACCAGCAACGCTGTCCGGCCCGGTCACTTTAAGCAGGTAGTAATACAGCCGATTCGGTTCAGGATTGCCCAGCGCTGAGGCCATGGCGAGTGTTGCGTCGCGATGGATCACGGTGAAGTTGCCGCCCGGTTTGACTACCATTTCCGTCGGAAAATATTGGTAGCCTCCCTGGCGATAGCGCGCCAAGTGGTTGTAGAGCAACTCCTGCGGCTTGGTCGGAATCGGGAACGGCACGCTGGTTTTCTCGTAGTTGGCCATGCCCGAGCCGCTGTCATTGAGGACGACCTTGCCGGCCTCCTGCTTGATTTGCGCGTACTCACTGGCCGGCAACGCGACTGATCGATGGGTCGGGTAAACGAGCATCTTGTAGCCGGGGAACTTCTGCAACATGGCTTTGTAGCCGGCGGTCAACTGGTCGGCGTATTGGCCCATGTTCGCGGCAGTGATGGTGTACAGCGGCTTGTCATTGGCGTACGGATCACCATAACTCTTGCCGGCGACGTAACCCTGCGGCGCCTGGGTCAGACCACCCGTCCAGGCCGGAATCGTGCCGCTGGCATTACCGGACATCTGTGCACCGAACGGTGTCAGATCCTGGCCCAGACGTGCCACATCGGCGGCACTTGCTTGAGCCAGCGCCATGGCGCTGATGACGGAGAGCATGCTGCCCATGACCGTCAGGCAAATCATTTTTGTTGTTTTCATTGGATGCCTCGTTGTCCGAATGCTGGTTAGAAACCCATGCTTACGCTGAGCGCGACGAAGTCTTTGTCGGTTGACGCCCACGGCGAGCTTCCACTGCCCGACCACGACAGGTCAGCAGAGTATTTCTGCAGGTAATCAGCCTTGACGCCCGCCGATCCGGCGATGCGCCCTTCAATGAAGTTGCTGTCGTACGAATAACCCTGCAAATCCTGACCAAAGGCCACGTAAGGCGAGACGTTGACGCCGGCTAGCAGCGAGTTGTAGGTCAGCTGTGCACGCAGGCGATACCCCGAAGAAAATTTCGTGGTGTAGCCGTCTTTCGAGCAGCCGAGCTTGGCGTATGTAGGGTTGGATCGTGTTCCCAGTGCGCAACCCAACGCACTCCCGTTGGATAGGTCGGAACCGTACTGGTCGGTACGATTGAAACGCGCGTCGTCCAGGCTCGGCAGGTTGTTCATGTACTTCATGCCGAACTCGCCGACCAGGTTCAACGCGTTGGCACCCAACACGTTCTGGAACGACTTGACCGCACCAATCGACATCTGGGTCACTTTGAGCCGTTCATAACCGTTGACCACCGTGCCCGGCGCGTAGTTTTGATACGCCTGATCCGCGAGGGTGATGCCCAGCGCCCGACCCTGATCTGGCGGCAGCGCGGCGAACCCGGCAATAAGGTCAGCACTAGCCAACTGCACCGGTTGGTTGGGGCGATAGCTCACTTCGCCGAATACCGACGTACTCAACAACGTGGTCGAAAAGCTCAGGCCGAAAATACGCACATCTTCCGGATAGCTCACGCTGTAAGCACCGTTGCCCGCCGCCAGCTCGGGGCTGCTGGTCGGGCTAACCCAACCGGGATAAGGCCCGGTGGCAATCGAACGCGTGCCGATCACCGAGTTGGAATACGGCGTGCGCGAGTGAATGTTCATCGCGTACGCGCCGAACTCAGTATCAAGCGTGTCTGAGAAATAGCGCAGGGCCGCACCAAACTGGCCCATGTCCCGCGGCTCTTTATCTGGCCCGCGCTGGATGATCTGGCCGTTGGCGAAGGATTCGCGATCATTGGCGCCGGCGCGTGGCACGCCGTAGCAACCGTCAGGAATGTAGTCGTTTGTCGAAAAGAACGTGCCGCAGCCTTCGAGCACGGTTTTGCGCCACTCCAACTGATAGAAGGATTCCACGCTCAGGCTGTCGGTCAAACCGAAGTTGCCGTACAGCATCGGCACCGGAAGCAAGCCTTCCTTCAGTTGCGAACCCGGACGGCGCAGGGCCGCGACGTCGATCGGGTTGACGGCATTGATACCGTTCTGGAAGAACAGGCCTTCACCCCAGTTCACCACTTGATTACCGAGGCGAACATTGAGCGGACGGCCGTCAATGTCGTAGTTGCCGTACACATAGGCATCCAGCAACTCGACACCCTGGAACTTGGCAAGCTTATCGTAGTGATCGTCGTTGAGCGTGTGATTGGGCTGGTAACCGTTGGCGGAGCTGCCGTAGTCGACTTCCTTGTGATTAAGGGTGTAGTCGTACCAAGCCTTGCCGCGCAGGAATAATCCGTAGTTCTGCCATTTGAGCTCGGTTTCCGCCAGCAAGGTCACCGGCGAAGAAACCACTTCGCCGGGTTTGTGGAAGTTCAGGCGACTGTCGTCCGACGTGCGCCCGCCGCCGTTGCTGAACTGACCGGCATGGCCATAACCGATGCTGTTGGCGCTGCCCTGGTTGATCGCTGAGGTCGTCGGGCTTTGTGTACTCCAGATCGCGCCGGCGGTGATGTTGCCGTTGTAGCGACCGGTGATGTCACCGAATTCGAAATCGTCGGCGTGGACGCTGAACGATATGGCGCAGGCTAACGGGGTCAAGGCCAGCAACGTGGTGCCGAGCCAAGGGGAGTCAGTAAATGACAGACGCGTGCGTGGTGACATGCAGCAGCTCCTATTATTTTTGTTTTGAGTTGTGGCGCGGCATTTCGTGATCGTCAGTCAGGCTTAAACATTGACGAATACAAAATACATTGATTTCAACTTGACGACGGCGAGCCTAATCAATCAAGTAATCAGTGTAAATCTGTACGAATTTTGTCAATGCTCAGGGCTGTGCGAAGCGGCGATGGCCACCGTGACTCAATAGGAGTGCAAAGCCCGCACGTGGCGGGCTGGGGAGGATCAGTCCGGCAGGATGCCGGTGTATTTAGCGCGGGGGCGGATCAGCGTTTGGTGGTGATATTGTTCGCTGGCATGGGCCAGCCAGCCGATTACCCGGCCGATTCCCGGCAACGCCAACTCGCGCCCTTCGAGCTTTAGTTTGCGCCCGACGAAGCTAAGTAGCAGGATGAAATCCGGTGGTTGCTGAAGCAATTCCTGGGCGATCTGCGCGGCTTTCAGCAAGCGTTGAAACTCAATATCGCCGGCGAACAAATCTTGCAGCGTCAGCCACAGGCTTTGCGCCCTGGGGTCTGCGACACCGTGCATGTTCGAGCCAAAACCGGGGATCGCCTCCCCTTCCCGGTAGCGCTGCAACACCGGATCCTGAGGATTGTGCGCTGTACAGATTTCTTCCAGCAGACGACCAACGGTTTCACCGCGACTGTAGGCAAGTCGCCGCCCACGCGAAGCGGCCAGCCCGATGATCGCCGCGTAGTACGGTGTAACGCCGGTATTGGCGGCTGCGCGCACGGTGTAGGTCGACGGGTCGAGTTCGTGATCCATCGACAGAATGACCACCTGGCGTACCAGGTCTTCGAACGCGCTGTCGACCCCCAACGCGTTCACGATAAACGTCGGCAACGGTTGCGTACTGGGCCCTTCGGCGCCGACCATCAGCGCCGCCAGCCAACGCACAACGTCGACACCGGTGCGGGCATAGCCTTCGGGCGACAGGTCGTAAGCCTTGGGGTTTTCCCGCTCGATCAATGGGAACAAGGCAATGGCTTTTTCGACCGGGTGCATCTCCGCGTACGCCTTCAGCAACGGGGTTGCAGCTTTCGGGCGCTTGGGCAACGTGTCACCGAACGCTCCCGGCGATTGCCACATCAGTTCGGCCACTTCTTCAACGCTGGCAGTCTCCGCCAATTGCGCGACATCTTGGCCCCGGTAGTACAAACCTTTGTCGGTCAACAGCGTGATCGCACTTGAAGCAGCGACGCGCGGAGGCTCGGTCACCGTGGTGATCACATCGTTTTTCGGCTTGGCCAAACGCTGAATATCCGCTGCCCAATATCGGCGACTGCGTGAACCATCAACCTTCAATGAACGAATGTTTTTGCGACTGACGTAGGCGTACAGCGTCGCCAGGCTGATGCCAAGAATCGCCGCAGCCTCGTCGGCGGACAGGTATAAACCGTCTTCAGGAGTTTCCATTTCAGGCTCTCGGGTTGATGAATTTTGTACAGATTTACAGCGTGCAGACTGCACTATATCTTCGCCCCAACAAAAATAAAGTACATATATTGATCTATATATGTAGGCGTAAAGGGGAGCATTGTGGAAATACGCGTTCTGGCACCTACCGGCGTAATCGGCGCCGGCTTCAAGGCAACTTCTCTGGAACGGGGCCTCGCCCTGGCCCCTCATGTCATCGCCTGCGATGCCGGCTCCACGGATTCCGGCCCTTCAGCCCTGGGCAGTGGCCGCGCCAAACTCTCACGCGACGCCTGCAAACGTGATTTGCGTCTGCTGTTACTGGGCCGAGACAAACTGCAAATCCCTTTGATCATCGGTTCCTGCGGCACCAGCGGACGCGACAGCGGCGTCGACTGGATGGCTGACATCGCCCTGGAAATTGCTGACGAAGAAGGCCTGCATTTCAAACTCGGCCTGATCTACGCCGACCAGCCCGCTGCCTATTTGCACCAGCGCCTTGAACAAGGCCGGATCAAACCGCTCAACCCTGCGCCAATACTGGACGCCGCCGTTATCGATAGCAGCCACATCGTCGGCATGATGGGCACCGAACCGTTGAGCGCAGCACTCGATCAAGGCGCGCAAGTCATTCTCGCCGGTCGCGCCAGTGATTCGGCGTTGTACGCCGTGGTGCCGGAGCGCATGGGCGCCGACCGTGGGCTGACCTGGCACGCCGCCAAGACCATCGAGTGCGGCGCGGCGTGCTGCGTCAACCCGGCAGCCGATGGCTTGATCGCCTATATCCGCGACGATCATTTCGAAATCGAGCCGCTGGATCTTGAAGCTAAAGTCACTCCACTATCGGTCGCGGCGCACACCCTTTATGAGAACGCCAACCCATACCTGCTGACTGAGCCGTCCGGCGTCGTCGACACCGAAGCCGCCGTCTATACGGCGCTCAGCGATCGCACGGTGAAAGTCAGTGGTTCGGCATTTCACCCGGCGGATGTCTATACGATCAAACTGGAAGGCGCGCAGCCCAACGGTTTTCAGACCGTGGTGGTCGGCGGGATTCGCGATCCCAACGTGTTTATGGCGCTGGATAAACTGCTGCCCAAAGCCCAGCAATACTTCAACGCGCGCATCGCCGATCTGTTCGGCGGCCGCTTGCAGCCGGGCGACTACGACATCAATTTCCGCCTGTATGGCATGGGCGTGGTGATGGGCCCGCTGGAAGTCGAGAAGGCGCCCTCGCCCAACGAAATCGGCGTACTGATCACCGTGACTGCGCCGACCCAGGAATACGCCAGCAAGATCGCCAGTTTCGTCGCCCACGTTAGCGCACACCTGCCGGTGCCGGGCTACGAAGGCTTGATCAGCACCATCGCTTACCCGTTCTCGCCACCGGAAATGGAGCGCGGCCAGGTCTATCGCTTCAGCGTCAACCACGTGCTGCTCCCCGACAATCCGCTGGAAATGTTCCGCACCAAGCTCTTGGAGGTTTGACCCATGACCACTGTTTCGCAACTCTGCAGCCTGGTGCGTTCGAAGAACGCCGGCCCGTTTGTATTGACCTTCGACCTGATGTTCACCAACGAAGACAACTACGCCCGGGTACGGCGTACGCAGCCAATCACTCGCGCCCTGCTGGCGGAGCTTTATCAGCAGAAAGAAGAAGACATCGTGCTGGTCTATCACGATGCTGCGCGCGCGATCAAAGCGTCGTTCCCGCGCCCGGTGTATCAAGGCGAACTCGCCGACAGCGACTGCTACGGCGGCCAACAGTACGTGCCGCTGTTGTCCATCGCCGTTCCGGAGTAAGTCGGTTTAGCCAGACTCACACGATAATAAGGATAAAAAAATGAGTGCTGCTTTAGGTTCTGTCGCGACCGCCACGCCCAGTGCGCTGAGTGGTGAAATGATCGCTGCGCGCCTTGACCGGTTGCCGGCCAGCAAAAGCCTCTGGCGTTTCGTCACGCTGTTGGCGCTCGGTGGTTTCTTTGAAACCTTCGAGATGTTTTCCACCTCGTTCGTCATCCCCGGGATGGTACGCAGTGGCGTGCTGTTGAGCACCACCGACAGCTTCTTTGCCCTCAACGGCGCGGCGGCTTACATTGCCGCAACCTTTATCGGGCTGTTCATCGGCACGCTGGGGTTCGGCATGATCGCCGACAAGTTTGGCCGTCGTGCGGTGTTCACTTACGCCCTGATCGGCTATGCCTTGTGTTCGCTGATCATGGCTTGCCAGACCGGCCCGCTGGGCTTGAACTTCTGGCGCCTGATGACCGCGATTGGCCTCGGAGTCGAGGTGATTGCCATCGACGCTTACCTGAGTGAACTGGTGCCGCCGACCTTGCGCGGACGCGCATTTGCCATCAACCGGATCATGTCCTATCTGGCCGTTCCAGCCTGCGGCATCACCGCCTACCTGTTTGTGCCGCATGAACCGCTGGGCATTGATGGCTGGCGTTGGGTGATCGCCATTGGCGCAGTCGGTTCGTTGCTGGTGTGGGTGCTGCGTCGCAAGCTGCCAGAAAGCGCGCGCTGGCTGGCAGACAAAGGTCGTTTGCAAGAAGCCGATGCCGAAGTCAGCCGCATGGAGCGTGCGGTTGAGCAGGAAACCGGCCGGCCGCTGCCTGCGGCGATCCCGACGACCAAGGTGCAGGTGGTACACAAAAGCAGTTTCCGCGAACTATGGAGCCCGCGTTACCGCACGCGCACGATCATGCTGGTGCTCTTTCACGTGTTCCAGGCCATGGGCATTTATGGCTTCCTGAATTGGGCACCAACATTTCTCATCGAACAGGGTGTGACGGTTAGCAAAAGCCTGGCGTATACGGTGGTGATGGGATGCAGCGCACCGCTCGGGCCGATTCTGGCGCTGTTCTTTGCGGATCGCATCGAGCGCAAATGGCAGATCGTTTTTGGTGCCATGCTGATCGCCGTCGCGGGCCTGTCGTTTGCCGAGTTCCGTGTGCCGCTGCTGATCATTGCCTGCGGCGGTCTGTTGACCATGGGCACAACGATTCTTTCGGTCGGCTATCACGCTTATCAGTCGGAACTGTATCCGACGCGGATTCGCGCGATGGCGGTAGGTTTTGTCTATTCCACCGGCCGCCTCGGTGGCAGTCTCAGCGGTTTCATGATTGCCTTCGCCATGGGCCACTTCGGCGTGCAGTCCGCGCTGATTGCGGTGGCTGGGTGCATGGTCATCTGTGCCCTGTCGGTGGCATTGTTAGGGCCGCTCACCCGTGACCAGACACTCGAACAGATCAACGACTGAAACCCGTGTGTTTTTTCACCCGTTGTTTGGATGTGAATGATGAATAACAACAAGACTGAAACCATTGCCCACGACTTTTTCTACATCGGCGGTGAATACATAGGCCCGCCCGGCAAAGAAGTCATGAGCGGGCAGATGTATGTCGAGGTACTCAGGCCCGCCACGGTGACGCGCCGCTATCCGCTGATGTTCGTGCATGGCACCGCGCAAACCGCGACCAACTGGCTGAAAACCCCGGACGGTCGCCCGGGCTGGGCGCGGATCTTCGTCGATCTCGGCTATGAGGTTTATCTGGTTGATCAGCCAGCGCGCGGCCGCTCGCCTTGGCACGCGCAACTGGACGGTGAGTTGAGTGTTGCCCCGGTGGTGGTTGTCGAGCGCTACTTCACCGCCACCACTCAAGGTGAATGGCCGCAAGCGAAGAAGCACACGCAGTGGCCCGGCACCGGTCGCAAAGGCGATCCAGTGTTCGATGCTTTTTACGCCACGCATGTGCCTTACATTGCCGATAGCGCAAAAAGTCAGCAATTGTTCCAGAACGCCGGGGCGGCGTTGCTGGATAAAATCGGTGAAGCGATTCTGATCACCCACTCGCAGTCGGGGCCTTATGGCTGGCTGCTGGCGGATGTCCGCCCGTCCTTGGTGAAAGCCGTGGTGTCCATCGAGCCACAAGGCCCGCCGGTGGTGAACATGTCGATGCAGCAGGCGCAGAAAGGCGAAAGCCAGACGCTGGACGACACACAGCGCCGTCGCTGGGGCATTGCCGACATTGAGTTGACCTACGCGCCGCCATTGCTCGCAGACCAGCAATTGGCGGTGGTTCGCAGCCCAGCCACTCGAGCCGATCGGCTGCCCGGCTGGTTGCAGCAGGAACCGGCGCGGCAATTGATCAATCTGCAAGCCATCCCGTTTCTGATCGTCACTGGCGAAGCGTCTTTCCATGCGCTTTACGACCACGCGACTGCCGCGTATCTGCAACAGGCCGGCGTGCCGGTGACTCACTGGCAGCTCGAAGAGTTTGGCATCACCGGCAACGGTCACATGCTGATGCTGGAGCATAACAGCGCGGAAATTGCCGAGCGCCTGAACCTCTGGATCGCTGATATTTGAGCCGTGTTGCCTCACAGGAACCTCGTGGATGTTGACCACAGAAGTAACACCGCAAATCAGCCGTTCGTTGTTGTGGTTGGTGGCGGGCGGCCTTTTCATGCTCACCCTCGATGCCACGATCGTCACTACCGCGCTGCCGGCGATGGCGCTAAACCTCGGTGAAAGTCCGCTGAGCATGCAGTCGGTCATCGTCGCCTACGTGATGACCATGGCCTTGCTGATTCCGGCCTCGGGTTGGCTGGCGGATCGTTTCGGCACACGGCGCACTTACATCACGGCGATTGCTTTGTTCACCGTGGGTTCGCTGTGCTGCGGGCTAGCGCAATCGCTTGATCAATTGCTGATTGCTCGCGTCCTCCAGGGCATGGGCAGTGCGCTGATGTTGCCGGTCGGCCGGCTGGCGGTGATCCGTATGTTTACCGGCAGCCGCCTGTTGCCGGCGATCAGCTTTGTCACTATTCCCAGCCTCATCGGCCCTTTGATCGGCCCGGCACTGGGCGGCTGGATGGTACAGTTCGCCAGCTGGCAGTGGATTTTTCTGATCAACGTACCGGTGGGATTTCTTGGCGTACTCGGCGCCTGGAAATACATGCCCGGGCAACCGTTGGCCGGGCTCGGGCGTTTCGATTTCGTTGGCTACGGCTTGCTGGGCGCGGGTATGTTTTGCCTCACCCTCGCACTGGATGGCATTGCCAGTTTCGGTTTTGACTGGCGCGTGGCATCGACGCTGGCTTTAGTCGGTCTGGCTGCCCTTGCGGGCTATTGGCAACATGCTCGTCGCCATCAATCGCCGCTGTACCCGCTGAACTTATTAACTGTCGACAGTTTGCGCATTGGCTTGGTCGGCAATTTCGTCGCACGCTTAGGCTGCTCGTCGACGCCGTTTTTGCTGCCACTGTTCCTGCAAGTCGCGCAAGGCTACTCTCCGCTCAACGCCGGGTTACTGATGCTCCCCGTCGCATTGACCGGCATCGCCGTGAAGTCGTTGACCAACCGGCTGGTGACGCGCATGGGATACCGGTGCTTTCTGGTCACCAACACTTTGCTCATCGGCTTGACCATCAGCAGCTTCGCGATCGGGCACGAGCCACGGGGTGTCGCGTTGCAAGTGTTGGCGCTGTGCATTTTCGGCGCGCTGAATTCCCTGCAACTCACCGCCATGAGCACGCTGACGCTCGAGGATCTTGGCACCCATCAGACCAGCAGTGGCAACAGCGCGCTGACCATGGTGCAAATGTTATCCATGGGCATGGGCGTGTCATGTGCAGGGGGACTGCTAGTGTTTTTCAGCCACTGGTTTGCGGGGCAGCCTGAAGTGATAGGCATGGCGTTTCGCGCTACATTCGCTTTCATGGGCGCTCTAACACTGTTTTCGACAGGGATATTCTGGCGATTGAAGACCAACCCGGTAATGGGAAACAGCTAAACATTCGCTGGAGGGTTTCGCTCCTATCGACAGATGAAGCAACTTCGACAGATCGAAACAGTTGAAATGATGATCTCCGCTAGCCATGTCCATCTGCCTTGCATGAGCGATGCCCACCACTCTCGCCAGATACCCGGCAGCGAGCATCGCATCACGTTGGCTTAGCTGATCCAATTCGAGCTTCATGTCCTGGGGGAGCAGCTCGCGAATGAAGAATCCATGATCGAGTACACGTGTTGCCAGCATTCGATTACTAAGACCTGGAGACAGTGAGCGCGCACCTTCAACTACACGCTTACCGTTATCCCTCGGCATCGCTGCTCTTGCTGCGCGAGGAGCAGCGGCACTGACCGCCTCCTTGATATCAAGCAGGCAATACTCCTGGTCTGATCAAGATCACGAATATGGATATCAATCTGGCCCTTCAGATCACCCGTTGGGCCAAGGTTTCCTGCGTGGCAGTCCCCGCAAATCCAAACAGGTGGCCCGCTAGGTAGACGACGCCCAGACTGCGAATGCAGCCACTCATAAAACTGCACCGTGCGGCCTCGAACATAGGCATGTGCAGATCTGGCCATCTTCAGATTTCTGAGCTGAGAAAGGTGTTCTAGGCGTGCGGAAGGTCGAGGGATTTTCATGGGCAATTCTTTGATAGGTTAAACCTGTTGACCTCGCCCCCGTGCCGAATGTTTCAAAATGTTACAGAAACGTATCCGCCAAATCTCGTGCAATAAAAAAGGTTCTTCACGGAATCCCGGGAAACACAGAAACAAGAACGCCGATTTGATTGATGATGTTCGTGCGAGCAAACACATCTAACAAACCGGCGTTCTTATGCGCGATATTAATACTTTCCTTCCGTTTTGGGAGGGCTTTTCTGTCGTCAACATCAAGCCTGATGGTGACGCCCTACAGATCGAACTGATTCCCCACGCCACCCGATTTCCTTCCTGTGGCGGCTGCCAGAAACCCTGTTCAACCACACATGAGTATTGCGAGCGAACCGTCCGCGATTTGCCGATTCTCGGCCGTGCGGTGCGCCTCAGCGTGTTGCTCAGGCGGGTTGGCTGTCGTGACTGCGGTAAACGCATGGAGGCGGTCAGTTGGCTCGACCGTTATGCCCGCATGACGCGGCGCTTGGCCGAGGCGGTCATTCAGGCCTGCGAACGCCTCCCCACACTGCATGTGGCTCAACTGTTTGGGCTGCATTGGGACACCGTTCGGTTGCTGGAGCGTCGAGCTTTGCAAGCGGCGTTGAGCGTTTTGCCAAAGGCACAACCGCGACGTCTGGTGATGGACGAGTTCGCCCTGTTCAAAGGTCATCGTTACGCCATCGTGGTCCTGGATGCGGATACACGCCGAGTGCTGTGGATCGGTGAAGGCCGCAGCCGAGCAGCGGTCAGGCCTTTCTTCGAGGAATTGGGGCCAGAGGGTTGCGCTCGCATCGAAGCGGTGGCGATGGACATGAACACCGCTTTTGACCTGGAGGTTCGTCAGCACTGTCCCAACGCGCGAGTGGTCTACGACCTCTTCCATGTGGTGGCCAAATATGGCCGAGAGGTGATTGATCGGGTCCGCGTCGACGAGGCTAACCGGTTGCGTCACGACAAGCCGGCCCGCAAGGTCATCAAGCAGGCGCGATGGCTGTTGCTGCGCAATCCGCAGAACTTGAAAACGCCGGAACAACAGGTCCGCCTGGAGGATCTGCTGGCGGCCAACCAAGCGTTGATGACGGTCTATTTGATGAAGGCTGAACTCAAAACACTCTGGACTCCGAGTACTGCCTGGGGTTGGCGAGCGGCCTGGAAGCAATGGCTGCGCCATGCGCATGAAAGCGAAATTCCAGCTCTGATCCAGTTCGCCACACGGCTAAAGGGTTACTGGCGGGGCATCGTGAGCCGGGTTCGCTGGCCGATGCACACCGGTCAGTTGGAAGGAATAAACAATCGAATAAAGGTCATCAAGCGGATGGCGTACGGTTACCGGGATAGCGAATTCTTTTTCATGAAGATCAAGAGCGTCTTTCCCGGTAATCCGTGAAGAACCATTTATAATGGCTGGTAAACTGCCAATGCGGCGAGTAACTATCAGCATCAATCGACTTTAGCAAGAAGCACTCAGTCTTTTGCGTACAGCGATGACTGGGTTCCATTCCTGGCACGGTTCCAGATTTGGTCGTCGGTTAGGCTTGTTTCGATGAGTTCAACTGGCACACCTGAGTTGTCGATCACTGCTACCTTATAGTCGTCGATGGGTTCGTAGGGGCCGAGAATCAATGTGTGACCAGCCACTGCCAAATCGAGATTACTGACTCGATAAGCGACATGAGGCACTGTCTTCAATAAATGGTGCAGAGGGGAATCATCTGTAAAGCGGTGCCACTGAACCGGTAGTGGACCTGTCAGATCGTCACTGGTCCACATACCCACCCTCGCCGCATAACGCTCCCCTTCTCTCATTTTGTCGGTTGGAATTCCAACGTGGTGTAGAGAATAGATCACCCCTTCACGTTTCACTTTCTTATACTCCTGATAAACAGTCTTGTTAAAGCATACATCGAAACCATTCACCGTTAATCGAACATCGTGTAGCGCGAATCTGCCATTCGCCGCTTCAGCTTGATGCTCGTGAAACTGCGGTGCAGTTGTTGATGGCTTTGAATTTACCCCGTCAATGGCAACCAATTCTCTCTGAATAATCCCAATTCCAGGCACAGCACCATGAACGGGCGGCAGACGCCTTGGAATGAATGCGGTTCAGATAGCCGTAACCTTAGATCTTCAGGAGGTTGCAGGATGGCGAGCCGGTCGGCCAAACTTAGCCAGCTTCGCCTGCGCACTACGCCGCCCGCCGCTCTTTTCTACGATGGGTATTGCTCTGGAAGGGTGGCCAGTAGCACCACGGGATTTGCTCATACTCCGCGCCAGCCTTTTTCGGCTAATGTGAAAGGGGCCTTTGCCTGATTCACTTCCCTGAATGCTGGAGTCTGACAATGAAAACCATCGTTTCCATGCTGTCGATTGCTCTGTTGGGTCTGGTGCTTGGCGCCTGTGTCGCTGTCGGTGCGTCAAGCGGCGGCGCCGGTGAAATGGAAATACGCTCGGGTAAAATCGAGCAGATCAACCAAACCCAGATGCAGACCAATCACGACAGCGGCGTCGGCGCAATCTTGGGCGGTATCGGCGGACTTGGGCTAGGCAGCCTGATCGGACGAGGCACCGGTCGCGATGTGGCAATGCTCGCTGGCGCACTCGCTGGTGCGGCAGGCGGTAATTACGAGGAAAAACGCCAATATGACCAGCCCGTCGATGCCCAGCAGATCATCGTCAGAACCAACAGCGGCGTATTGGTCTCGGTGACTCAACCGATCAATCCATCGTTGGCAAAAGGCATGAATGTGTATGTCGAAGGCGCCGGCAGCCAGGCACGGGTAGTTGCGCAGCACTAATTCCACGCGTACAAGCGGCCCGGATGCAGAGCGCCTCCGCATCCGGGCATCAATCAATAGCGCTCATGCTCGTTCGCAACATCCGCTGCCAGACGAAGTTCATCATTGGCCTGCGCCAGCAACTCCTTGGCCCGAGCCGCATGGCCGCCAAGTCGTGAGTTGTTGTCGAACTGTGCCGTGCCAATCAGTTGCCACGCTTGAACAATGTGTTCCTGAGCTGCCCGCAAGTTACCGTGCCGCCCGCCGATGTCGACAAATGGCTGCTCGGCCTGACTGACGCAACCATAAATGAACGATGAGCAAACAACGCTGCAGATGAGAAGCTGCTTCCTGGTCATTGACTTCGCCCTCTAAAAAAACGGGAGTTCGTTCAGCCGTTGAAGTTTAGTTCAGTCCGAAAACCTGACAGGTTGAGCGGGTGGGTTTCGCAACTTGCGCAGCTGAAGTCCTCATCTACACTGCGAAAATTGTGCAAAACGTTTCAAAGCCACGTAAACCGCGGCGTGTACGGTATCGGCCACCCGGTGCCGGCAACGAAGAGGCGAATTACGTTGTAGTTCTTCGACAGGCAACCGAAGGTCGCGATCATGCTTAAAGCTTTCGCCGTCCGCGCTTTTGCACGTTATGCCGGTGTCGCGGTTTTCGCGCTGACCGGTTGCGTCACTCAACCGCCCACAGAGCCTTCCTCACCGCCACTGCGCGACAATCCCGAGTTCACCTACGATGCCAGCGGCGTGACCCACGCGATGCTCACGGCTGCCGAACAGCAGGTCAATGTCGGCAACGAGCGCTACGTATCCTTGGTGTTCAACGGTGACTACGACTCGCCGCTGATTCGCACGCGACCCGGCGGCGTCATGTCGATTCGACTCGATAACCAAATGGATGAAATCACCAATATTCACTTCCATGGCATGACCGTGTCGCCTCTGGACGAAGGCGACAATATCTTCCGCATGACCCAGCCGCATACCGTTTCGCAGTACGACGTCAAACTTCCGAAAGACCACAGTCCCGGCGCCTACTGGTATCACAGCCATTTCCACGGCGGCGCGCAGCGTCAGGTCTCGGCAGGAATTGCCGGGCCGATTCTGGTCGACGGCATGCTCGATCCGTTTCCCGAACTCAAGGGCATCAAGGAGCGCGTGCTGGTCCTGCGCAACTTCCAGAAAACCCTGACCGGCAAGGTCGCCAGCGAAATCATCACCAGCGCGCCGTCGATTCGCACCATCAATGGTCAGGAGGTGCCGACCATCGACATCAAACCCGGCGAAACCCAGCTCTGGCATTTCATCAATATCGCCGCCAACCAATATTTCCGCATCCGCATCGATGGGCAGTCGATGCAGATTCTCTCGCGGGATGGGAACACCGTAACCCGCCGGGTTGACGATGATCAGGTACTGATCGGGCCGTCGGCGCGCTTCAGTGTGTTGGTGGTCGGCCCCGCCGCCGGCACCCACGATGTGGTGATGGAAGCGGCCAACACCGGACCTGCCGGCGACAGTTACCCCGCCACCCGACTGGCGATCCTGCGCTCCAGCGGCGACCCCGTGGCCACGCGGCAGATCACCAGCCCCTACCCGCCCGCCGAGGACTTCAGCACGGAATCGGTGAACAAGACCCGGCAATTTGTATTTCAGGATTCCGCCACCGACCCGACCGCGTTCCTGATCAATGGCACCCGCTTCGAACTGGACAAGGTCAATACCACCGTCAAGCTGGGTGATGTAGAAGAGTGGCGGCTGCTCAATCCGTCTCAGGAACTGCATCAGTTCCACATCCATCAGGTGGATTTTCAGGTCACTGAAATCAATGGCAAGCCCGTGCCGTTCAGTGGCTACCGCGACAATATATTCATCCCGGCGACCGGCTCGATCACCATCCGGATTCCGTTTCGCGACCCTGTGATCCTCGGCAAATTCGTCTACCACTGCCACATCCTCGAACACGAGGACGGCGGGATGATGCAGGCGATTCAGGTGGTCAGGCCCGAAGACTACGAGCAAGCCGTCAAGCTTGAGCCGTTAGGAGGCCTCTACGGTGAAAACAACCAGTTGTGCGCCTTCCTGCGCAACACCGGACAGAGCCCGAAAACGTCCAGCCCGCTGATCAAGCCACAGATCAAGTAGAGGGGCCGCCATGAGCAATTATCGCTTGGCAGTGTTGTTGCTGGGTTCGGTGTGCGCCGCCGAGTCGGTGCTGGCTGATGACGGGCAATACCCCAACGTTGGCATGGACTACGACGCAACCTTCCAGTTCGATCATGTGCATGCCGACACTCCGCAAGGTGGCAATCGCAACAGCTCTGATGCCTACCCGGACATCAACAGCACCTTCTACTTTCGTTTCAGCCGCGACCAGCAGATTCAGCTGTCCACCGAGATCAACCCGATCGACCCGCCGAAGCCCGGTCAGAAGCGCTTCTTCGACGATGTTGGACTGGTGGTCAACGACCTCAACTATTACCAGAACAACGCCAATTCAGCGTTTATGGTCGGCAAATACCATGTGCCCTTCGGACGTGCGGCGGATACCGCGCCGGGGCTGTACACCGAGGACTTCGTCGCCACTTATGATCTGGACGGAATGCTCGGCGGCACGGTGGCCTACCGTTACTTCGATCAGACACTGGGCATGATCGAACCGAATGTCAGTGTCTACACCGCTGATAATTCATTTCTCGGTCGCCCTTATTTTCGCCATGGCGAGAAACTCCAACGCTCCGACGGTGGACCGTCCAACACCGGCAAACTCGACTCCTATGCGCTGACCGTGAACTGGCTGGCGATTCCGGCGATTCCTTTCCTGGAAATGCAGGTCGGTTATATGGCTAACAAGCAAGGGGAGGACGTTCCGCAAAACGGTAATGCAGCCGACGAAACGATCAAGGTCGCCTCTGCGCGTTACATCTGGGCCTACGCGCCCAGCACCGATCTGGAGCCAACGCTGGCCGGGCATTACTTCGATATTGTGCCCTTCGTCGAATTCGCCGACGTGCATAACGAGGACGCTATTCAGGGTAACGACACACGCTACCTGACCACCTCGCTGACTTTCGATTTCGGCGACTGGGCGGTCGGCGCGACTCGCACCGATAAGCAACGCCAGTCTACCGGTGGTGCCGATCATCAGGATTACCTCAACGAGTTGAGCGTGACCTACAACATTACCGGGCAGATCAAGTTGGGCGTGTCTGCCGGCACGCAGAAAGAGGACGGCCAGGTGTCGGACTTGATCGGCCTGGCACTGACATACTCGGGAGGTTATTGACTGATGTGGTTGAAAACGATCGCCGCAACACTGGTGTTGATTGCCTGGACAGCGAGTGCCTCGGTCACGCCGCGTGACGATGTCGGTGGGCCTTTCCAGTTGACCAACCAGAACGGCCAGCGCGTGACCGAGCGCAGTTTCGGTCAGCCGACACTGCTGTATTTCGGCTTCATGACCTGCCCGGCCATTTGTCCTACCGATCTTGCGAAAATGGCCCGCATCAGCCGACAACTGCAACAGGAGCAAGGCATCAAGGTGCGGCCGGTCTTCGTCACCATCGACCCGGAACGCGACACGCCAAAGAAGCTCAAGGCATACCTGCAGTACTTCGCCAGCGACTTTGTCGGCCTGACCGGTTCGGCGCAAGACATCACCCGCATTACCGATCTCTATCACGTTTACTACAAAAAAGTGCCCTACGGCGACAAACCCGGGGAGTACATGATGGATCACTCGACCATTCTGTTCCTGCTCGACAGCCAGGGCCGCTACCTCAAGCATTTTGGTCGGGGGACGGACGAAAAGGAAATCAAACGGCAAGTCATTACTGCGCTGGCAGATGCATCGAATTGATTAATGAGCAATGGCCAGAGGGACCGGCCGCGTTGTTTTTTGTCGGCTTCCAACTCCTGCGAGGGAAAATGCCATGAACGAACCCAAAAAACCAGTCGGTTTAAACGAAGACATCTGCGTTCATATCTTTGCGGCGTCAGCCGCCATGGTCGGTGTATGCATTACGGTTATCGGGATTTTTCAAGTGGTCACGACGTTACGAAAAGAGGGCACGATCGGCGATGACTTGCTCGCGATCAACGCCATTTTTTACTTGATTACCACCCTTCTTTCGTACTGGGCCTTGCGCACTCAACAGTTGAGCCGCAATCATTTATTGGAACAGATTATCGACGGTCTTTTCCTCTTCGCCCTGACCTGCACGACGTTTATCGCCGGCTTTATCACGTGGGCTCTCACCTTTACGGCATGACAGTAAAACGTTTCAGACTGTCTCGGCCAAAAGCGAGATGACGATCCCATTCTGAGGTGATTATCAAATGACCAATACCCCCACCGTCATCCAGTATGTGCTCTCCAGGCTGGCCGAACTCAGTAATACTGATGTCTTTGAATAGATGGATTTAAATCAAGGCGGAATACTTTATGCGGCCGAAGGCTGGCATCAAGAGCTAGATCCGGGTAAAGAAAATCTGATTTCGGATCATGATGGAACCCAAGACGCGTAGCTGTTTGTGCTGAGCGAATATTGGGCTGAGAGATGATTGCCAGGATTTGACCCGCCGCTACATCTTGGCAGCATCCATCCAGCACCAGGCGCATGGCTTCAGATGCATATCCTGCACCCCACGCAGCTCTGCGAAAACGCCACACAGCTTCAACGGCAGGTGCAACTGGCAGCGTCGAACGGACTGGTTGTAATCCCGCCAGACCAAGAAACGCCCCAGCAACGTCCGCGACGTGGAACACACCCCACCTATTGGCAGCCATGCATTCCCGGTACCTCAATATGGACGCGGCACTGCCCTCCACTAATGCCGGTCCGCCCAACAACCCATTCACTTCAGGCTCAGAATTCATCGAGATCAGCGAGGACAGATCCTCATGTGACCAAGCTCTCAATACGAGACGAGGGCTACGCAGAATTAAGGTCGGTATTTTTAACCCAATATCGTTCAAGGACACGTTGAAGACCATTCAATACAAAAGGAATCGTCAGATATTCTACCAGCCCCATGCTGGCTGATACTCGATGGCATCACATTCGCAAAATCTTGCATCGGGCCGCTTGGGGGCGAAAGCCGCCCCTCGTCACGGAGAGCTTTCGGCCAGCAACGGCAGTTCGCCGGGCCCGCAAGGCTGGTTTAGTTCGGCTGTGACCGAGGACAGAAGCTGCTCTTTTTCCAATAGCGGGGATACACCTTCCACGAACTGCTCGATCCGCTCGTTCGTGGCGTTGTCCGCGTCATAGAAATAAGCAATCTGCGTATTTTTCATGCCGCTATATCCGAAGACCCCTTCCACGATTTGATTCTGAATCGCCTGTGCATAGCCATGGCGTTCATAGCCACTCTCATTGCCGGCCGCCGTTGCGACAAGCAGGACAGGAATGTCGCGCATGATGCCAATAACCCTCCCCTTCTCATCGACGCTATAAGCCCAACCAACGTTAAAGACACGTTCCAACCATCCCTTGAGCATCGAGGGGACAGACCACCAATAAACCGGAAATACGAACACGAGCATGTCAGCCTGATGAACCCGCGCTTGTTCACGCGTGATCTCAGGTGCAATATCACCGGCCCCGCGGTAGAGCATTACATCCCCCGCAGTCATTGCGGGCGAAAAACCTTCCGCATGAAGGTCCGCGATCTCTACTTCGATGTCCTGCCTGACAAGGACTTCGCCGATATGATCGGCAATAGCATGGCTGAGGGAGCCTGGAACGGGATGAGTGACAATGACAAGCGCTTTTCGAACCTGATTATTCATAAGTGCCCTATAAAAGAATAAATTGAATTCAACATTGGTAATTTCACCATAAGCCCCGACTATACAAGCAGATATCAGACTGCCTCTTTAGCAACGCGCGCATTAGCTTCTTCCGCCTCGCCTGAAGACTTACTCTCCCCCTGAGAAACATCAGGTTTGTCTGTTTCAGTAGCCTTTTGATTCTGCACCCGTACTTCAGGCTCATTAAACCGCAGCTTATTACGTTCATGGTGCCGTTGAAGCGCCTCCGCACCATCTGCAGCAAAACCAGCGACATGGATAACAGCCAGAGAGGCGATGACAAACACTTTCAGAACGATGTTCATAAACTTTTCCCAGACTATTTTTAACTTGGCTAGTTGATATATAGGTCTGTCATATGAAGACCGCCGGCCAAGGCTGCGCAGTTTACTCGAGCGTAAGATCGATATAATCTAGCTAAAATCGGATTGATATTACGAGAACTCGGACAATGGCGCTGGATCGACTGGAAGCAATGCGGGCATTCTGCAGGATCGTCGAGATAGGGAGCTTCGGCGGCGCCGCCGAGTCGTTGGGGCTAGCGAAAACGACCGTTTCGGGACAAATCCAGACCCTGGAATTGCTGCTGGGAATCAAGCTGCTGCACCGTACCACCAGAAAGGTCTCCCCCACTACTGAAGGAGCTGCGTACTACCTGCGTGCCAGAGCCGTTCTAGAAGATGTTGATGATCTGGAGGCTTCCGTTTCGTTGAGCCGCAGCGCTGCGCGTGGCCGGGTGCACATTGAAATGCCAGCAGCGGTAGGCTTGCTTTTAGTTGTACCGGCACTGCGTGAATTTACCGTGCAATACCCCAATATCCATCTGGATATCGGCTGTAGCGATCGGGTAGTGGATCTAGTAGAGGAGGGAATTGATTGCGCGATCAGAGGCGGCGTCGTAACGGACCCAAACCTGGTCTGCAAGATCATCGGGCAAGTTCAACTGGCACTCTGTGCTTCTCCTGACTATTTGCGAGAAGCCCCCAGCCTTTCAGCGCCGGACGATTTATTCCAACATCGTAATTTGGGCTACAGATTTTCCGCTAACAACCGACGGTACCTTCCCACCATGTTTCGTGATGACGAAGCATTCAACCTGGATGTACCGGTGTCGATGTACTTTAACAACGGCAGCGCCTATACCGCGGCTACGGTTGCCGGACTGGGAATCGCTTTCGTACCGCGGGCGGAAGCACAACCGCTCATTGACCAGGGGCTATTGACCGAGGTTCTACCGGATTGGAGGTTAGAGGCGATTACCCTTTCACTGGTCTATCCGTATACTCGGCACTTGTCCGCTCGCGTCAGAGCGGTCACCGATTGGGTGAGTGATTTGATGCACCGGAATCAATTCTGGAAGAATGATTAAGCGGCTTACTTTAAACGCTGCCCGCCTATTGCGAAGCAGCGCATTGCGATAAGTTACATAACACTTGCTTAAAGCAGGTGCAGCGGACAGCTTCAGCGCGGGGTCATACACATGCAACGCGCCGATCTTCAGGGTACCTTTTTGCGAGCGAATGAGCGCTTTACCGGTGGCCAAGCAACATTGTTGGAAACATCCAGTACTGCCAACATGTGCGACGTCTGCGATAATGCCGACCACAGCGGCGCGAAGGCATATCGAGTGCTCGTGCCCACATCCGCTACTTGGGTTTGGAGGACTTCATGCGTGACATTATTGACGGCTTTCTGCGCTTTCAGCGCGAGGTTTATCCGCAACGCGTCGAGCTGTTCAAGCAGCTCGCGACGGCACAAAATCCGAAGGCGTTGTTCGTCACCTGTTCAGACAGTCGTGTTGTGCCGGAACTCCTTACGCAGCGTGAACCCGGTGAACTGTTCGTGATTCGCAACGCCGGCAACATTGTGCCGTCTTACGGCCCTGAACCGGGCGGTGTGTCGGCTACCGTCGAATATGCGGTCGCCGTGCTTGGCGTACAGGACATTGTGATCTGCGGCCATTCGGACTGCGGGGCGATGGGCGCGATTTCACGCTGCACGTGCCTGGATCACCTTCCGGCAGTTGCTAATTGGTTACGTCACGCGGACGCCGCGAAAGCGATTAACGCGGCGCACGAGTTCGACACGCCCCGCGCAAAGCTCGACGGCCTCGTGCGCGAAAACGTGATCGCGCAACTGGCGAACCTGCGCACACATCCATCCGTGGCCCTCGCGCTCGAGCAAGGGCGCATGAATCTGCACGGCTGGGTTTACGACATCGAGGCGGGATGCATCGATGCACTTGATGGCGCGACACGACAATTCGTTCCACTTGCTGATTCGCCGACCACCGTTGCGATTGCAGCGCGTAACGGCAGACAGATGTGATAGTGGGCGTCTCCCAAGGTCGCAACAGCCCATCAATCCGCGACAGCAACTTGATTTCGTCCATACGACTTGGCTTTGTACAGCGCTCTGTCTGCATTGTTCATCAAGCTAGAAAGACTTTCTTCGTTAAAGTCCGATGACGCTACGCCAAGGCTGGCGGTTATGCGGTCAGCTGGCTCAGCCTTGAGTCTGGAGATGGCCTGGATCAGTTCCTGGGCAATGCTCATGGCGACGTCCAGTGTGGTGTCAGGAAGCAAAATAGCGAACTCCTCGCCTCCCAGTCGGCCATGAACATCGGTTTCACGGATAGATGCAGTGATCACCGCCCCCACCTGACGCAGCACCTGATCCCCCACCTGGTGACCGTAAGAGTCGTTGATGTGCTTGAAGTGATCCATATCGAGCATGACTGCGCACAGCACGGAACCCTTGCTTTTGCATTCACGGTAAAGCTGATCAGCATCATCGAAAAACGCACGGCGATTCTTCAGGCCGGTCAGCTCATCTGTTCTGGCGGCTCTGACAGAAAGCCGGTTTTCCCGCTCCAACTCTCGGGTCAAGCGAAATGCAGTTTCCAGCGCATCGGACATCTTGCGCGTGGCGCTGGCTACAAACGATGCGAACACAAAAACCGCGAGCGCCATGCCGACCTGCAACGTTGACGGTTGAAACAGCAGCCATATTGAGCACGGCAACAAAACCGGTCCGATGGAGACCATCGTCATGTTCCTGTAAGCCGAGTAACACGACACCGCACTGACAGACATGCCGACAGTGAAGAGCATGACCACCGCCTGAGCCAACAGGTCGTCGACCGGTATGACCGCGAGTGCGCCCGCCCCCCATATCCCTGCAGACAACATAAGCGTGCACCAGTATCTGCGCTCCCAACGCTGTGGCGTGCGTTCACTGACGTGGCTATGAAAATAGCCGATGAACATTGAGATACGCAGCAACGTCGACAGCGTTAATACCGCTATCCAACCGATAACCACACCGTGATCAAACCGCTCCCAACACAGCCAGCAAAGAAGGATTGCCGCCATGTAACTGCCGAAAACGGCAGCGCCGGATTGCCGAAATAACTGCTGCAAGCGATCGGTTCGAACCTGTTCGGCTATTTCCGAGCGCTGATCACTTCTTAGCTCAAGATCATCCATTGAGTCCGCCTGAACATGATGAATCGACAGGACAAATTGTGGCACCTCGCCGCCAGCGCAAACAATCGAGAACGAGCAAGGCGAATAACGCTTTTTATAAGATCTTTATACCCCTGCCTCCAATCCTTTTAACAACTTTCCAGGTTCACGCTTAGGCTTTCCTCAACACGGGAGGAAACACCATGGACTTCGTCTATTTGATACTCGGTGCAGTGTTTTTCATCAGCTTGATCGGGCTGGCACGCGGTTGTGCGGCGCTCAACAGGAGGCGGTCATGACAGGGTTCTATGTGTTTGGCGGCATCATCGCCGCCGGTTTGCTGGTGTATCTGGTTGCCGCGCTTCTGCTCCCGGAGGACTTCCTATGACCACTCAAGCCTGGACTCTGCTCGGAGTCTTTCTGCTGGTACTGGCGGTTCTGGCCTGGCCACTCGGGCGCTGGTTGACCGCAGTGATGGAGGGCCGGTTTCGCCTCGGCTCACGCATCGAGTCGCCGCTGTATCGACTGGCCGGCGTCAGTGCTGAAGCACAAATGAGCTGGCTGCAATACGCCCTCGCGCTGATCGTGTTCAACGCGCTGGGCATGCTCGCGGTTTATGCGCTGCAACGACTGCAGGGTGTGCTGCCGTTCAATCCCCAGGGATTTGGTGCGGTGACGCCCGACTCTTCGTTCAACACCGCCGCCAGTTTCGTCACCAACACCGACTGGCAAGGCTATAGCGGCGAGGCGACGCTGAGTTACCTGACGCAGATGCTCGGCTTGACCGTGCAAAACTTCTTGTCGGCGGCCACCGGGATTGTGGTGGCGGTTGCGCTGATTCGCGGATTCGCTCGCCACAGCGCCGCCAGCATCGGCAACGCCTGGGTCGACTTGACCCGTGTCACCTTGTGGGTGTTGCTGCCGCTGTCGCTGATTTTCGCGCTGTTCTTCGTCAGCCAGGGCGCGATCCAGAATCTTCAACCTTACAAACAAGTCACGACGATGGAGGTCATGCAATACCAGGCGCCGGTGCTCAATGATGCCGGGCAGCCAAGCCTCGACGCCAAAGGTAATCCTCTGACCACAGCGGCCAGCACCGACAAGCAGACCATCGCGATGGGCCCTGTCGCTTCGCAGGAAGCCATCAAGATGCTCGGCACCAACGGCGGCGGGTTCTTCAATGCCAATTCGGCCCACCCTTTCGAGAACCCGACAGCCCTGAGCAACTTCTTTCAGATGCTCGCCATCTTCCTGATCCCGACGGCGCTGTGCTTTGTCTTCGGCCACATCGTCGGTGACATCCGGCAAGGCTGGGCGTTGCTTGCGACGATGACGATCATCTTCGTGATCGCGGTGGTGGCGGTCACGCATTACGAGCAACTGGGCAACCCACAATTCTCGGGCCTGGGAATCGATACGGCGGCGGGCAACATGGAAGGCAAGGAACTGCGCTTCGGCATCAACGCCTCGAGCCTGTTCACCGCGATCACCACCGCAGCTTCCTGTGGCGCCGTGGTCACCATGCACGACTCGTTGACGCCACTGGGCGGCGCAGTGCCGCTGATCCTGATGCAACTGGGTGAGGTGGTGTTTGGCGGCACCGGATCGGGCCTCTACGGCATGCTGGTGTTCGCCATTCTCGCGGTGTTCATCGCCGGGCTGATGATTGGCCGCACACCCGAGTACCTGGGCAAAAAGATCGAAGCCTACGAAATGAAGATGGTCGCCATCGCGATCCTCGCAACGCCGTTGCTGGTGTTGTTCGGCACCGCGATCGCGGTCATGGCCGAGGCCGGGCAACTCGGCGTTGCCAACCCCGGCGCCCATGGCTTCTCGGAAATCCTCTACGCCTTCACTTCGGCGGCCAACAACAACGGCAGTGCCTTCGCCGGCCTGTCGGCCAACACCCCGTTCTACAACGTGATGCTGGCGATCGCCGTCTGGTTCGGGCGCTTTGGGGTGATCGTACCGGTACTGGCGGTGGCCGGCAGCCTGGCGGCGAAGAAACGTCTGGCCGTGACCGGCGGCACCATGCCCACGCATGGACTGCTGTTCGTGGTGCTGCTGATCGGCACGGTGCTGCTGGTCGGTTTGTTGAACTACGTGCCGGCGCTGGCGTTGGGGCCAGTCGTCGAACACTTCATGATGATCAAGTGAGACCACGGCCATGACTCGCAAATCGTTCTCCTTGTTCGACCCGACACTGCTGGCCCCGGCCATGGTCGAGTCCCTGCGTAAACTCAATCCGAAAATCCAGTGGCGCAACCCGGTGATGTTCGTCGTCTACATCGGCGCGATCATCACCACTGCCCTGTGGGTTCAGGCTCTGCGCGGCCAGGGTGAAGCCAGTAGCGGTTTCATCCTCGCCATCGCCTTGTGGCTGTGGTTCACCGTATTGTTCGCCAACTTCGCTGAAGCCCTGGCCGAAGGCCGCAGCAAGGCGCAAGCGGCGTCCCTGCGCAACCTGAAAAAGGAAACCTGGGCGAAGAAACTGCGCGAACCGCGCTACGGTTCCGAATGGCAATTGGCGCAATCGAGCGATCTGCGCAAAGGCGATATGGTGCTGGTGGAAGCCGGCGATCTGGCCGACTCAATGATCCCCGCCGACGGTGAGGTGATCGAAGGCGCGGCCTCGGTGGATGAGTCAGCCATTACGGGTGAATCGGCCCCGGTGATCCGCGAATGTGGCGGCGACTTTTCTGCCGTCACCGGCGGCACCCGGGTGCTCTCGGACTGGATCGTCGTACGCGTGACCGCTGACCCTGGCGAAACCTTTGTTGATCGCATGATCGCCATGGTCGAAAACGCCAAGCGGCAAAAGACCCCCAATGAAATCGCCCTGTCGATCCTGCTGGTGGCGCTGACCATCGTGTTCCTCGGCGTGACGGTAACGCTGCTGCCCTTCTCGCTGTACAGCGTTGCGGTGGCGAAATCCGGCGTGCCGGTGTCGATAACGGTGCTGATCTCGCTGCTGGTCTGCCTGATTCCCACCACCATTGCCGGACTGCTGTCGGCCGTGGGCGTGGCGGGCATGAGCCGCATGATGGAGGCCAACGTGATTGCCACCTCCGGGCGCGCCGTGGAAGCCGCCGGTGATGTCGATGTATTGATGCTCGATAAAACTGGCACCATCACCCTGGGCAACCGCCATGCCTCGGCGTTCCTGCCGGCGCCGGGCGTCAAGGAAGCGGATCTGGTCGATGTGGCCCAGTTGGCTTCGCTGGCCGATGAAACCCCGGAAGGACGCAGCATCGTGGTGCTGGCCAAACAGCGCTTCAACCTGCGTGAACGGGACATCGCCGCCCTCGACGCGCACTTCGTACACTTTTCTGCACAGACCCGCATGAGCGGCGTCGACCTCGGCGAGCGGCAACTGCGCAAAGGCGCTGGCGAAGCAGTCCTGCGCCATGTGCAGAGCCTGGGGGGACACTTTCCCGAAGCGGTGCAATCGATCGTTGAAGAAGTGTCCCGTCGCGGCAGCACACCCTTGGTGGTGGCCGACGGCGCGAAAGTGATGGGCGTGATCGAACTCAAGGACATCGTCAAGGGCGGCATCAAGGAGCGCTTTGTCGAACTGCGGCGCATGGGCATCAAGACTGTGATGGTCACCGGCGACAACCGCGTTACCGCAGCAGCCATTGCCGCCGAAGCCGGGGTCGATGACTTTCTTGCCGAAGCCACGCCCGAGCAGAAACTCGAACTGATCCGCCGCTATCAGGCTGAAGGCCGGTTGGTGGCCATGACCGGCGACGGCACCAACGACGCGCCGGCACTGGCGCAGGCCGACGTTGCCGTGGCGATGAACTCCGGAACACAAGCGGCGAAGGAAGCCGGGAACATGGTCGATCTGGACAGTAACCCGACCAAATTGATTGAGGTGGTGGAAACCGGCAAGCAGATGCTGATGACACGGGGTTCGCTGACGACCTTCTCGATTGCCAACGACATCGCCAAGTATTTCGCCATCGTCCCCGCCGCGTTTGTCACCACCTACCCGCAGCTCGCCGCGCTGAACATCATGGGGCTGACCAGCCCGAATTCGGCGGTGCTGTCGGCGGTGATCTTCAACGCGCTGATCATCATTTTCCTGATTCCGCTGGCCCTCAAAGGCGTGAAGTACCGCCCGGTCGGTGCGGCCCTGCTGTTGCGCCGCAACCTGCTGATCTATGGGCTGGGCGGCGTGATCGTGCCCTTCATCGGCATCAAGATCATCGACATGGCACTGGCCGCCGTCGGCCTGGTTTAAGCGAGGATTACTGTCATGACATCTCTACTGCGTCCGGCGTTGACCCTGTTGATTGCGCTGTCACTGATCACCGGCCTGGCTTATCCGCTGCTGACCACGGGCATCGCGCAACTGGTTTTTCCAGCGCAAGCCTCTGGCAGCCTGATCGAAAGAGACGGTAAACCCGTGGGTTCGCTGTTGATCGGTCAAGGCTTCAGTGACCCGAAATACTTCTGGAGCAGACCGTCTGCCACCAGCCCCATGCCGTATAACGCACAGGCCTCGGGCGGCTCCAATCTGGGGCCACTGAATCCGGCATTGATGGACGCGGTGAAAGGCCGGATCGACGCCCTGCACGCCGCCGATCCGGGCAATACCGCGACGATCCCCGCCGACCTGGTCTACAGTTCCGCCAGTGGGCTGGATCCGCACATCAGCATTGCCGCCGCAAAGTATCAGGCGAACCGGATTGCACGGGCGCGCAACCTGCCCATTGCACGGGTTGATCAGTTGATCGCTGAACAGTCGGAAACCCCGCTCCTCGGATTTCTCGGCGAACCACGGGTCAATGTCCTCGCTCTGAACCTGGCACTCGACGCCGCTCATTGAACGCTGACACACGGTGAGCCTGATGGCCGACCAACGCCCTGACCCCGACCTGCTGCTGGCGCGGATTCGCGAAGAAGCCGCGCAAGCCGAACGTGGCCGCTTGAAGATCTTCTTCGGTGCCAGCGCCGGGGTGGGCAAGACTTACGCCATGCTCGCTGCTGCGCATGCGGTCAAACTGCAGGACAGCAAAGTGCTGATTGGCGTGATCGAAACCCACGGTCGCGCCGACACTGAGGCACTGACCGAAGGGCTTGATCGGCTGCCGCTCAAACAGGTTGTCGACAAGCAGCGTACCGTCACCGAGTTCGACCTGGATGCTGCACTTGAGCGTCATCCCCGGTTGATCCTGATTGACGAACTGGCTCACTCCAACGTGGTCGGTTCCCGTCATCCAAAACGCTGGCAGGACGTTGAGGAGTTGCTGAGCGCCGGGATCGATGTCTGGTCAACCATGAACGTCCAGCACCTGGAAAGCCTCAACGACATTGTTGGCGGCATCACTGGCATTCGTGTCTGGGAGACCGTGCCCGACCATGTCTTCGACAACGCCGACGAAGTGGTCATCGTCGACTTGCCGCCCGATGATCTGTTGCAGCGCTTGAAAGAAGGCAAGGTGTACCTGCCGCAACAGGCCGAGCGCGCGGTGCAGAACTTTTTTCGCAAAGGCAACCTGATTGCCCTGCGTGAACTGGCTTTGCGTCGCACGGCTGACCGCGTCGACAGCGACATGCTGCAGTACCGCCAAAGCAGTTCGGTGAAACCGGTCTGGGGCACGCGCGACTCATTGCTCGCTTGCGTGAGCCCGCATGAACAGGCCGAGAAAATCGTTCGTTCAACAGCCCGTCTGGCGGCTCAGTTGAATGTGCCGTGGCACGCCGTGACCGTCGAAACGCCTGCCTTGCAGCGCCTGCCCGAGACCAAGCGGCGGCGGATGCTGGCAACGCTGAAGCTGGCACAGGAGATGGGCGCGCAGATCGCCACGCTGGCCGGTCAGGACATCGCCGAAACACTGGTCAAATATGCCCGGCAGTACAACCTCTCGAAAGTCGTGGTGGGCCGCGACGAACATCCTCGGCGGCGACTCTGGCGCAAAGCGCTGGCCGAGCGCATCGGTGAGCTGGGCGCTGACTTTGATGTGATTCAAATCTCGCTTCCGGCCAACCGACATACACCAACCGAGACTCGCACCCAGACCGGCAGCGGCCCTGTCGTCTGGCGCGACTATGCCTGGAGCGTGCTGATCTGCGCGGCGACGACTGTGATTGCGTTGCCCATGCTGCATGTGTTCGAGCAAGCCAATATCGTCATGGTCTTCCTGCTCGCGGTGGTCGCGGTAGCGGTTCGCCTGGGACGCGGCCCGGCGATTCTGGCGGCGTTTGTCTCGGTGGCTTCGTTCGACTTTTTCTTTGTCGCGCCGCGCTTTTCGTTCGCCTTCGCTGACGCTCAATATCTGGTGACCTTCAGCGTCATGCTCGTCGTAGCCCTGGTCATCGGCCAGATGACTGCGGGCCTGACGTATCAGGCGCGGGTTGCGCAGCGACGCGAAGACCGGATGCGTGCGCTGTATGACATGTCGCGCTTGTTGTCTGCGGCACTGATGACCGAACAAGTTGCCGAGATCGGCGCGCGATTTCTCTCCGCCGAATTCGGCGCCCGCTCGGCACTGCTGGTCGCCGATGACCACGACAAGCTGGCAGCACCGCTGATCACCGGGGAGGCGCCACTGGTGGACGTTGCGATCGCCCAGTGGTCATTCGACAAATCCGAACCGGCCGGGTACGGCACCGACACCCTGCCCTCCAGCCCGACCCTGTACCTGCCACTCTCGGCGCCCATGCGCGTACGCGGGGTGCTGGCGGTGCAACCGCGCGATACCACGCGACTGGTGGTACCGGAGCAGCGACGACTGCTCGACACCTGCGCCTCCCTGCTGGCGATTTCGCTGGAGCGCATTCACTACATTCACGTCGCCCAGGACACCACGGTGCAAATGGAGTCCGAACGGCTGCGCAATTCGTTGCTGTCAGCCATCTCTCACGATCTGCGAACCCCGCTTTCGGTGATGGTCGGGTTGGCCGAAGCGCTCAAGCTGACTCATCCGCCCCTGCCCGCCGAAGCAGCCGAGATCGCCAGCGCCGTGGGCGAATCGGCGCTGCGCATGAACACGCTGGTCAACAACCTGCTGGACATGGCCCGCCTCGAGTCTGGCAAGGTCCAGTTGAATCGCCAGTGGCAGCTGATTGAAGACGTGGTCGGTAGCGCACTGCGAGCCATTGCGCCGACGCTCGGCGAACGGTCGGTGCACGTCGCACTGGACGACGATCTGCCCCCCGTATTCATCGATGCGGTGCTGATCGAGCGCATCCTGATCAACCTGATCGAGAACGCCATCAAATACACGCCAGCCAACACCCCCATTGATCTGGGGGCCAGGGCCACGTCAGACCACTTCGAGCTTTGGGTGGCCGACAAGGGGCCGGGCTTGCCCTACGGCCACGAAGAAGACATTTTCAATAAATTCATGCGCGGCAAAAAGGAAAGTGCGATCCCCGGTGTCGGTTTGGGCCTGGCCATCTGCAGGGCCGTTGCGCACGCCCATGGCGGGACGATCGAAGGCGTGACGCGGCCCGAAGGCGGAGCCTGTTTTACCTTGCGCCTGCCCCTTGAAACGCCGCCGGATATCGAAACCCTTGCGCAACGCAGTGACGAGGAGCAGCCATGAGCGAATCATTGCCCCGTGTTCTGATCATTGAAGACGAGAAGGAAATACGCCGATTCGTGCGTATGGCCCTGCAAGCCGAAGGTCTGGAAGTGCATGAGGCCGACACCTTTCACCGAGGTCTCGTCGACGCGGGAACGCGCCGCCCCGATCTGATCGTGCTCGACCTTGGCTTGCCCGACGGTGACGGTATCGATCTGATTCGCGATGTGCGCAACTGGTCGCCGGTGCCCATCATCGTGCTGTCGGCGCGCGGAGCGGAATCCGACAAGATCCTGGCCCTGGACACCGGTGCCGACGATTATCTGGTCAAGCCGTTTGGCACCGGAGAGCTTCTGGCCCGCGTCCGGGCGTTGCTGCGCAGACAAGCCAAGGATGCCGAAAACAACTCGGTGTTCAGCTTCGGCGAAGTGCGCATCGATGTTGAACGACGTGTCGTCGAACGCAACGGCGCGCCATTGCATCTGACCCCGCTGGAATACCGCTTGCTGGTGCATCTGTGCTCACACCCTGATCGGGTCCTGACCCACCTGCAATTACTGAAGGCGGTATGGGGCCCCTCGCATACCACCGACACCCCTTACTTGCGTGTATTCATGGGCGGTTTGCGCAAAAAAGTCGAGGTGGATCCGTCCCAGCCACGGCATCTGGTGACGGAAACAGGGGTGGGTTATCGCTTTATTCCTTGAGATGGGCCAGTTGCTGATCAGCGATCATTGTGGGGCGTCTGCGTTCTCGCTCAGAGCGCCGCATACACGAGGGATGACAACCGGCCAGGGCGCGGATCAATCATCGAATGACTGCCCGACGTAGTGGTGACAAAACCGAAGCTCACTTGCGTTTCGGGATCGGCGAAACTGATCGGGCCACCAAGGCCGATATGACCAAAGGTGCCCGGGCCCATTGCGTGGGAAGCCGCGGGATCGCGTTGCTGCTCCAGCATGCAGCCCAATCCGTAACGCATTGGGCGCATCCATACCCGATCCATGCCATGACTGTGCTCTCGAGTGAACTCACTGAGCAGTTCGCGACCGATAAAGTTTCCCGCCAGTAATGCACTATAAAAACCGGCCAGGCCGTGAGCCGTCCCATGTGCGCATACAGCCGGTTGCCGATAGGCCCACCAGCGCGGGTCACTGGTTCGTCTAGGTACCATTCCGGGGTTGGTGAAGGCGAATGTCGCGATGTGCGATGGCTCGCTTTTCAGCACTGTTCGCAATGCTTGCGAGTAAGGGTCCCCGACTCGCCCCGTGGCACTGTCGAATCGCGCGATACGGTGAAAGTGTTTTTCATCCACGCCAAGGTGAACGTCGAGGTCATGGGGATCCAGAATCTCCTCATGAATAAAGACGCATGGATCTCGTCCGTCCACCCGACGAATCAACTCACCGAGAATCCAGCCGAAGGTGGTGGTGCCGTACCCCAAGTCTGTTCCCGGTTCCCACCAAAGCGGCTCGGCCGCCAAGACCTGCACCATGTGCTCCCAGTCATACATCCTGGCGTTATGGTCGGGTGCTCGCAGCGCCGGCAGGCCTGCGGTGTGGTTCATTACCTGACGCAAGGTGACCTTTGCTTTCCCGCTTTGGGCGAACTCAGGCCAGTAACGGGCCACGGGCGCATCCAGCTCCAGCTTGCCCTGCTCGACCAACATCAGAACCGCCACGGCGACATAGGGTTTTATGACGCAAAAGGTATTGGCGAGCGTATCGCGGGCCCAAGGCTTCGTGCCCTCCAGATCCGCCATGCCGGCCCAGAGGTCGACAACCATTTCTCCGCCCACCTGCACGCAGAGGCCGGCCCCACGCTCCTGTGGATCATCAAACATGTCCTCAAAAGCTTGCTTGACCGCTTCGAACGGCTTCGCACACATCCCTTGCGCTCTCATATCAGGAATCCTTGTCTTTGAAATGCTTCAAACAAATGATGTTTTTGAAGCAACTCAACCACGCGACCGGGTTTGAGAGTGCTCCATGGAAAAACGATTCGCCCGTTTGTAAGTGCCAAAGTCATTGAATCTGACCCCCGCCTCTGCCATGACCTTATGCGCATAAGGTGCCGTCATCTGACGCAGATAGAACGGGTCTCGCACAACGAAATGGTGAATGCTGTGAGTGCTGCCGAAGTTGAAGCAGAACATCTGAAACGGCCACAACCACCAAGGGTTCATTACCTGTGTTTGCTGTAACGCATTGCGCGGAGCAACGTCACCATAATAGTGCATATTTGAACTAATAAAGAACAGGCAGAACTGCCGTATCATATTTGGCGCAATAAGGATGACCACTGCACTATTGACGATATTCATTAATTCCAGCGTCGCGGCAGAACTGTAAACTTCCACCCCCATGATTGACCCAAGTCCGATATACAGATGGTAGCCGAGGAATACATACCAGCATCCCCAATACAACAGACCGAACGGTGTATTGAGTCGAACAATCTTGCCTAACAATCTTACCTTTTGCCGCCATCCCGGCGCTAAAATCGCATTTAGAAAACCAAACAGAAATCCATCGATCAGTTTCAATAACCGCAGTATTCCCCACGGGTTGCCACTGGTGGTGATCCACGCCTCGACATCCGAAGCAGTTCCGGACTCCTTATGGTGATGAAAATGCAGATCGCGTCTTAACCAGGGGCTGGGCATTCCCGGCCGGGCCAGCCAGCACAAAAACATCATGGCATTATGAGCCAGCGGGTGTTTTCTGAAATAAAGCCGATGGATCAAATCATGTTCGATTTCATGAATGAACGAAGTCAGCAGCGCGTTGATTAAAATACACGTCCATCCTGGGATGAAACCCTTCAGGTAAAGGCCTCCCGTGACGGCCATCCCCACCAGGGCAAACGCCATGACACTCGCCCCCAGAGCATTCTGATACTGCAGGAGCGGATAGCGCGTGCGCAGGTAATTTCCGTGTTCGGTAATTCGCCGGGTTACTTCATCAATTTTTTCCTGATCGGTATTCAGGCGATCAATTTCGATGGCTTTCTTCAAGACATTCATCAATTCATCCTCTGCTTGCGTCGGGGTATTGCCAGCCTCGTCAAGCCGGACAAATCATTGGTTTGAACGCTAAAAACCAGGCATTCAAGTTAGGTGCGCGAGTTCACGCACTTCATTCAAGAGATGCGAAGCCGACTGTTTTCAAAAAAATTGCTAGAATCATTCCAGGCTTCAAAATAATAAGGTAAGTTCAGGTCTTTGCAACTGTGTATTTTGGGCGGGTTCAGCGTTACAGTTATTTGTGTAAGGAATTAATAATTTAGTTACAGCTTGTACAAGTTCAGAAGGACTGCGTACAAGTATTGCCAAGGAGGCACCATGAGACTGCACCGCATCAGATATTTCCGGCTTTCTCTAGCAAATGCCAAGGACACGTTAGAGAAACTAACGAGCCAAGATGTATTTGACGCAGCGTTTTGCGATAACGCAGCAGACAATGGCGTGAATCGCGCAGGCCTTGAAAGGCTGATTCGCTACATACAATGCGGGGACACTGTGGTAGTGGACAGCATGGCATCGCTCACTACCAGTACCGAGCAACTGTGCACCATCATTCGCCGGTTGATTGAAAAGCAGGTAACGCTGGAGTTTCTTCAAGAAAACCTGATTTTCCGGCACGACTGCCTTGAAGTTGTGGAACCCATCATTACGGTAATGGAGCGGCTCGCAGAGTTTGAGCGCAATGCGACGAGGGAAAAGCAGGCAGCAGGAATTGCCACCGCAAAGATTCGCGGATCCTACAGAGGTCGCAAGAAAAAACTGTCTGACAATCAGGTTGTCAGTTTAATTCACCGAGCCCGCGCCGGAGAAAGTAAATCCAAATTGGCGCGTGACTTTGATATCAGCCGTCAGACGCTTTATCGGTACTTGAATTCCATTCACAACGGTTCAGACGGTCGTCAGCGTATTGCAACTGAGGACAAAGATCATGGCGAAGCCGACCACACGGCCTGCTCGTAACGATGCAGGCGTGCGCGTGGCTAAATCGCTATAAGCCTTTGTTGTCCTCAGTTTTGCAGAAGCCGTTTCGTCATCACCATCGACGTCTGCAACGATTGCCCCGTGCGCTGCAGCTTGTTCAACAAACTGGCGCCCAACCAGAGTTGATAAAGGGTTTCTGCCAGTTGGCGAGCGTCGGTATCCGGCAGACTTTTATCCAGTTGCCCTTCTTCCAGGCACGTCGTGATACGCGCAACGATGCGCTCGGCGCCGTCACGCAGCGTGAGTCGCATTGACTCGGACAGGTCGGCGACTTCCGCACTCAACTTCACCACCAGGCATTCATCGCCATGGCCTTCAAGGGTGCAACGATTCTGCCAGCCCTGCCAGTAATCCATCAGCCGCTCGTAAGCGCTTAGCCCAGGCAGGGTCAGGCGTCGTTCCATGTCTGCGAGGTAGCCGACAAAGTAATCCTCGAGCAGCGCCTGCCCGTAGAGCTCTTTGGATTTGAAATAGTGATAGAACGAGCCCTTGGGCACACCGGCGGTCTGCAGGATCTCGCTCAGGCCAACGCTGGTGAAGCCCTTTTCGGCCATCATGCGGTGGCCGGTGTCGAGCAAGTGTTGGCGGGTATCGTCGTAGGTCGGTTTCATGGGGCGCAAAATACCAAACATTAGACCAGTCGTATATTTCTGATGAGCAGCAGTTTGCCACAGTGACCGCTCGGGAACACGGCCGTGAAAATTTACTAGACGACCGGTCTAATATAAATCTATTCTGTGCCCGTCACTCCTTCCAAGGTGTCGCAGACGAACCCGTCGAGGACACCAGACCAACACAGGGCGCTCTATGAAAATCTTGATGGTTCTGACTTCCCACGATCAACTTGGCAACACCGGCAAGAAAACCGGCTTCTGGCTCGAAGAGTTCGCAGCTCCCTACTACGCCTTCAAGGATGCCGGTGCGCAGATCACCCTGGTATCGCCGGCTGGTGGCCAGCCACCGCTTGATCCGAAAAGCGATGAACCCGATGCACAGACCGCTGAAACCAACCGTTTCCGCAAGGACCCTGCTGCCCAACAGGCGCTGGCCAATACCGGGCGCCTGGCGGATGTCAGCGCTGACGATTTCGATGCCGTGTTTTATCCGGGTGGCCATGGCCCGCTGTGGGATCTGGCCGAAGACCAACACTCGATCGCCTTGATCGAAGCCTTCGACCGCAGCAACAAACCTCACGGTTTTGTCTGCCATGCACCGGGCGTTCTGCGTCACGTTGTTGCTGCCGATGGCAACCCGTTGATTCAAGGCCGGGACGTCACCGGTTTCACCAACGCTGAAGAAGCCGCTGTGGGCCTGACGGATGTCGTGCCGTTCCTGATCGAGGACGAATTTCAGCGTCTCGGCGGGCGTTACTCCAAAGTGGCTGACTGGCAAGTTCACGTGGTGACCGATGGTCAACTGGTGACGGGCCAAAACCCTGCCAGCTCGGCAGCCGTCGCTGAAAAACTGCTGAAACTGTTGGCCTGAGCCCTCCAGCGCCCCAAACACCGTGCGCGTGACGCACGGTGTTTTTTTTACTGCATTACTAGTCGACTGGTCTAATAAGGCCAAAACAGGAATTACATGAAAAACAGCCCTTACTTCACCCCCGTCACCCTGGGCCTGCATACCTTGAAAAACCGCATCGTCCTGCCTCCCCTCACCCGCCAGCGCAGCACACAACCGGGTAATGTCGCCAACGCGTTGATGGCCGAGTATTACCAGCAACGCGCCGGCGCCGGTCTGCTGGTCACCGAAGGTACGCAGATCGAGCCTCGTGGTCAGGGCTACGCCTGGACGCCTGGCATTCATACCCCTGAACAAATTGCCGGATGGCGCAAAGTTACCGAAGCGGTTCATGCAAAGGACGGCGTGATATTCGCGCAGCTTTGGCACGTCGGACGTGTGTCCCACACCGCGTTGCAGCCCGATGGCGCGGCACCCGTTTCAGCTTCTGCCATCGCCACCGAGCGTGTCAGTGTGTTCATCGAAACCGCGCCGGGTGCTGGCGAGCTGGTTACACCCTCCGCGCCGCGAGCGCTGAGCACCGATGAAGTCCAGGAACTGGTTCAGCTTTATATTCAGGCGGCGCGCAATGCGATGGACGCCGGCTTCGACGGGATCGAACTGCACTGTGCCAACGGCTATCTGGTGAACCAGTTCATTTCTGCCCACAGCAATGTGCGCACCGATCAGTACGGTGGCTCGCTGCACAATCGCCTGCGTTTTCTGCGCGAAGTGGTATCGGGTGTCGCCGAGTGCATCGGCAAGGAGAAAGTCGGCGTGCGGTTCGCGCCATTGTTCACTACCACCGATGAAGCGCGCACCTATCTGGGCATGGTGGAAGAAGACCCGCACACCACTTATATCGAAGCGATCAAGGTGCTTGAGGATGTGGGCATTGCCTACCTGTCAATCGCTGAAGCTGACTGGGACGACGCGCCGGTGATGCCGCAGACTTTCCGCCGTGCAGTGCGCGACACCTTCAGTGGCGCGATCATCTATGCCGGGCGCTATAACGCTGAGTCCGGCGCACAATTGCTTGAGTCGGGACTGGCTGATCTGGTGGCTTTCGGTCGTCCGTTCATGGCCAACCCGGACCTGCCGGCGCGCATCGCCAATGACTGGCCGCTCAATCCGTTGAATCCCGCCACGGTCTACGGCGGCAACGCCGAAGGCTATGTGGATTACCCGATCTACAGCGAATAATTCAGCCAATTCGCACCGCGCTCCCATTTCCCCGGGAGCGCATCCTCTCCTCCCCGCTACACCCGCCACCTCACGCGCAGCGATGTGAGGTTCTCGCATCTGCACAAAAAAGATCTCCGATTCATTGTCAGGTGGATTTTTTCAGCCTATCTTGAATAAAACCTATACAAAGCACTTCATTGCGTACAACTCTTCCGCTATGGATTGGCCCTCACGCACAGCACCGTCGCGAGCACCCTGAATGAACCCACTACTTGCCAGCCATTACCGTGAAATCCTCATCGGCGTCGGCGAAGACCCCGAGCGTGAAGGCCTGCTGGATACGCCCAAACGTGCGGCCAAAGCGATGCAGTATCTGTGCAATGGCTACACCATGAGCCTTGAAGACGTCACCAATGGCGCCCTGTTCGAGTCGCAGAGCGATGAGATGGTGATCGTCAGTGACATCGAGCTCTATTCCTTGTGTGAGCACCACATGCTGCCCTTTATCGGCAAGGCGCACGTGGCATACATCCCCACCGGCAGAGTGCTGGGTCTGTCGAAGGTAGCGCGTGTGGTGGACATGTTCGCCCGTCGCCTGCAGATCCAGGAAAACCTCACCCGGCAAATCGCCGAGGCGATCCAGCAGATCACCGATGCCGCCGGGGTGGCCGTGGTCATTGAAGCACGACACATGTGCATGATGATGCGCGGCGTGGAAAAGCAGAACTCGATCATGACGTCCTCGGTGATGCTCGGCGCCTTCCGTGACAGCTCCACGACGCGTCAGGAGTTCCTGCAATTGATCGGGCGGCGAAGTTGATTTCCGACCTTCGACAGGTGCGATAAACCTGTACACGGCAAACCCACTGTACAAGCACGATATTCCCAACTTCACTCTCCATACCTGTGCACTCAGGGAGAACGGCAATGGCCCGACTTGTGCTCTTACTGGCTCTGGTACTCGGCGTTGCAAGCTGCGGCAGCGTGGATGTCGCCCGCTATGCGGATCAGCAACCGGCGTTGGATCTGCAGCGCTTTTTCAGCAAACCCGTGAAAGCCTGGGGGATGTTTCAGAAGCGCTCCGGGGAAGTGGTCAAGCGTTTCGAGGTCAACATCGTCAGCCATCGTGAAGGCGACAACCTGATTCTCGATGAGCACTTCCTGTACAGCGACGGCACGCGCCAACGTCGCGTCTGGACCCTGACGCCGGAGGGCCAGGGACGCTGGAGCGGTCGTGCGGGTGACGTGGTGGGTGTCGCCACAGGCCAGGTCGCCGGCAATGCGTTGCACTGGCGTTATCACCTGAATCTGCCGGTCGATGGCTCGACCTATGAAATGAGCATGGACGACTGGATGTACCAGATGGACGAGGACACGCTGATCAACCGCACCAGCATGTCCAAGCTCGGTGTTGAAGTCGGCCAGGTGACCTTGTTCTTCCGTCGCCAGGGCGCGGGGGAAATACAGTGAACAGCGGGTTCACCATGGCCTCCCTGGGCGACGGTTATCGCGCGCTGGTGATCGGCGCGAGTGGAGCCATTGGTCGCGCATTTTGCGAACAGCTCAGTCAGGACCCGCGATGTGCCGCGGTTCGCGAGCTGGGGCGCAATACCGTTCCGGCGCTGGATCTGGAGCGAGCGGAAACGATCGCCAGCGCCGCCGCCGAATTGGCAGCAGAGGCGCCTTATCAGTTGATCGTGCACGCCGCCGGGTTGCTGCATCGCGACCGGATCAAGCCGGAAAAAAGCTACAGCGCGATCGAAGCGGATGCGCTGCAAGCCGTGTTTCAAGTGAACACGTTGGGACCGGCATTGGTGTTGCGGCATTTTTTGCCGCTGCTCGATCCTCAAGGAGCAATGGCGATGCTCTCGGCAAAGGTCGGAAGCATCGGCGACAACCGTTTGGGTGGCTGGTACTCGTATCGCGCTTCAAAGGCGGCACTGAACATGCTGATCAAGACCGCCGCCATCGAACTCGCTCGCACCCGCCCGCACAGCCGCTTGCTGAGTCTGCACCCGGGCACGGTCGTGTCGGGGTTGTCGCAACCTTTTCGCGGCGCTTCCAGCGCCCGCCCGGCAGACGTTGCCGCAGACCAGTTACTGAACCTGATTGACCAGTTGACGCCGGCCGACAGCGGCCATTTCTTTGCCTACGATGGACAACGCCTGCCCTGGTAGGCAAGGAGTGAAGCATGAATCTGCAAACCCTGACCGAGCGTGCGGCCAACAGCGAAATACGTGAGCTGGAACTGCTGTCGCTTGAAGGTGGTTTTTACCTGGCCCGCATCCGCCTGGATCACGGCCAGTTCACCTTGCTCGACGACGCGGCGAAACCGATGCACTTGCGTTCAATCACCCATCTGCGTGACTTGCTGCAGACCGTGCCGGCATTCCCTTGCGTGTTGGTGCAGCAATGCGTGCACGACGAAATGTGCGGGCGTGATGCAGACCCGGTTGAAGAACTGCGCATTCCGTTTTCGCTGACCACACCGTTATGAAACGAATGCTGCCGGATCGCACCGAATGAACCAGAATCGTCGTTTGTGCCTGGTGCTGGGCGATCAGTTGTCCTTCGACCTGGCTTCATTGCAGGCACTTGATAGCGAGCGCGACACCGTGCTGCTGGTCGAGGTCATGGAAGAAGCCAGCCATGTGCCGCACCACCCGCAAAAAATTGCCCTGATCTTCAGCGCCATGCGTCATTTCGCACAGGCACTGCGAGACCAGGGCGTTCGTGTCGAATATGTGAGCCTGGATGATCCGCACAACAGCGGTTCAGTGCCGGGGGAATTACACCGTTGGCAACAGCGGCTGCAGGCCGAGGAAGTGCACATCACCGAGTGCGGGGACTGGCGACTGGAGCAGTCGATCAAGGACTGTGGTCTGCCCGTTTATTGGCACGCCGACACACGTTTTCTGTGCAGTCGTGCCGAGTTTGCGGCTTGGGCTGCCGGCAAAAAGCAGTTGCGCATGGAGTTCTTTTATCGCGAGATGCGCCGCAAGAGTCGGTTGCTGCTCAACGGCGACGGCACGCCGGTGGGCGGCGCGTGGAATTTCGATGCGGAAAATCGCAAGGCCCTGCCCAAAGGCGTGAAGGCCCCCTACCCGGTCCGCTTCAGCAACGACGCCATCACCCGTGAAGTGCTTGCGTTGGTGAAGGCGCGCTTCAGCCAGCACTACGGCACACTCGACGACTTCAACTACCCGGTCACCCATGCCGACGCGCAGGCGCTGTGGGCAGACTTTCTGGATTATGGTCTGGCAGGATTCGGCGACTATCAGGACGCCATGGCCAGTGATGAACCGTTCCTGTTTCATGCGCGGATCAGCGCCGCACTCAACATTGGCCTGCTGGATTTGCGACAGCTGTGCAGCGATGTCGAATCGGCCTATTGGTCAGGAAGGATTGCCCTGAATGCCGCCGAAGGCTTCATTCGGCAACTGATCGGCTGGCGAGAATATGTGCGCGGCGTGTATTGGCTGAAAATGCCGGACTACGCACTGGGCAATGCATTCGGCAACAGCCGGCCATTGCCCGAGTTTTACTGGACCGGTGCTACGCAGATGAACTGCATGCGCCAGGCCATCGGCCAGAGTCTGCAGCATGCCTATGCGCATCACATTCAGCGGCTGATGGTCACCGGCAATTTCGCCCTGCTCGCCGGGATCGCGCCGAGCCAGATCTGTGAGTGGTACCTGGCCATCTACATGGACGCCTTCGACTGGGTCGAGCTGCCCAACACGCTGGGCATGGTCATGCACGCCGATGGCGGTTATCTCGGTTCCAAACCTTATTGCGCCAGTGGCCAATACATCAATCGCATGTCCGACTACTGTCGAGGTTGCGCCTACAAGGTCAGCGAAAGCACGGCGGACAATGCCTGTCCGTTCAATGCGTTGTACTGGCATTTCCTGATGCGCCACGGTGATCTGCTGCGCGGCAATCAGCGCATGGCGATGATGTACAAGAACCTGGACCGCATGCCGCAAGCCAAGCAGGACGCGCTCTGGCAGCGCGGGCAGAACCTGTTGGCCCGCCTGGATAATGGCGAATCGATCTGAAATGAACGCTCGCTTGCGCGGGTGGTGAAACTTAAGCACAACGCGCCCGGTCAACGGATGATCGGCGCTCGAGTCGCCTGCGAGCGCAACGTCCACTGCTCATGTTGTGCCTACGCGCTCTATGAAGCCAGACCCTGAAAATTCAACAAAGCAGGTCACATGGATACCCTTGAACACCTTAGTCGCGAAGCGCTTGAGTCAGAGGTAAGGCGATTGCGCGCGGCGCTTCAGAGCACTCAGGTCGACACACCGGTCGTTGACCTCGATCGCGACATGGCAGCGCAACTGCAAGCCAGTCGGGATGCGCTCGCCCGCAGTGAGGCACGCTTCATCACCATTCTGGAAACCATCGAATCGGCGTTCGCCATCGTCAAAGTCAAATTCGACGCCGACGATAAACCCGTCGATTACTACTTCGTCGAAGCCAACCCGGCATTCGAACGCCAGTGCGGGGTCAACCTGCGCGGCAAATGGGTGACCGAGTTCGCGCCCAATCTGGAAAGCTTCTGGTTCGAAACCTACGGTCACGTGGCCAAGACCGGGGAGCCGGCGAACTTCGAGAACTACGCCAACACCTTTGAACGCTGGTTCGACGTGCGCGCGGTGCGTGTCGGCGATCCGGCCGACCGGCAGATCGCGATCCTGTTCAACGACGTCACCGAGCGGCGCGATGCCCAGGAGCGCTTGCGTGCCAGCGAGGCGATTGCCCGGGAGAACGTCGAGCGTGTGCAACTGGCGCTCGCGGCGGGCGCAATTATCGGCACCTGGCACTGGGACCTGCCCACCGACCGTTTCGCGGTGGATGAAGCGTTCGCCCGGGTGTTTGACCTCGATCCGGGGCTGGGCCGTGAAGGGCTGAGTCTCGAGCAAGTGATGGCGACCGTGCATCCCGAAGACCGCGATGGACTGACCACCGCGATCAGCGAAGCCATCGGCCGTGGTGGCGCCTATTCCCATCAGTACCGGGTGCGCCGTGCGGACGGCAAGTACCAGTGGATCGAGGCCAACGGCCGTGTTGAATGTGCCGATGATGGAACGCCGTTGCGCTTTCCCGGCGTGCTGATCGACGTCGAGGAACGGCGTAATGTCGAAGCGGAGCGCGACCGCGCCATCGCCGCGTTGCGTGCGCTCAACGATACGTTGGAGCAGCGCGTGTCATCGCGCACTGCAGAGCTGATGCAAGCCGAAGAGAAGCTGCGGCAGTCGCAGAAAATGGAGGCCGTCGGCCAACTGACCGGGGGCCTGGCGCATGACTTCAACAATCTGCTGGCCGGCATTTCCGGCGCGCTGGAGTTGATGGGCGCGCGGATCAGCCAAGGCCGATTGGGTGAAGTCGACAAGTACATGGTGACCGCACAGGGCGCGGTCAAACGTGCAGCAGCCCTGACCCACCGTCTGCTGGCGTTCTCCAGACGCCAGACCCTCGATCCGCGGCCAACCGACGTCAACACGCTGATGACCGGCATGACCGAACTGATCCAGCGTACGGTCGGCCCCAGCATCGTCCTGGAAACCCGCGCCGCATCAGGGCTCTGGCCAACGCTGGTCGATGCCAGCCAGTTGGAGAATGCCCTGCTGAACCTGTGCATCAACGCACGCGATGCCATGCCGGACGGCGGCCGCATCACCATCGAAACGGCCAACCGTACGTTGGACTCCGAGACTGCCCGCGCGCTGGACATGCCCGAAGGCCAATACTTGTGCCTGTGCGTGACCGATACCGGCACCGGCATGACCGCGGATGTCATCGCCAAAGCCTTCGATCCGTTCTTCACCACCAAACCGCTGGGCCAGGGCACGGGGCTGGGGCTGTCGATGATTTACGGTTTCGCCAAGCAGTCCGGTGGCCAGGTGCGTGTGCATTCGCAGGTCGGCCATGGCACCGAGATGTGCATCTACCTGCCTCGTTACCATGGTGAACCGGTGCCGAACCACGATGACCGGAATACTGCTCCGTTGGCATTGCCCAAGGCCGGCGAAACGATTCTGGTGGTGGACGACGAGCCTACGGTGCGCGCGTTGTTGACGGATGTACTCGGTGATCTGGGCTACACCTTGATAGAGGCCGCTGACAGTGTGGTCGGGCTGAAGATGTTGCGCTCGGACATCCACATCGACTTGCTGATCACCGATGTCGGCTTGCCGGGCGGCATGAACGGTCGACAACTGGCCGATGCCGGCCGGGAAATCCGCCAGAACCTCAAGACCCTGTTTATTACCGGCTATGCGGAAAACGCGGTGATTGGCGCCGGTCAGTTGGGCCCGGACATGCAGGTGCTGACCAAGCCGTTTGCCGTCGACACGCTGGTGGGGCGGGTCAGTGACCTGATGGCGATGAAATCCGAATGAGCGACCGTTGCGGCGCTATAACCCCAGACAGAGTGGCTGCGGCCAAGGAGTGATAAATGGTGACGTTTCTGATTTTTCTGATCGCGTGCGGCGCTGCAGCAAGTACCGGGGTGATTTTCAAACCCGGTCAATGGTACGAAGGGCTTAACAAACCAGGATTCACCCCACCCAATTGGGCGTTTCCGGTGGCCTGGACCATCATCTATCTGTTGCTGGCCTGGGCCGGCTATCGCTTGAGCCTGATTCCTGGCAGTCAGACGGTCCTGGCGCTGTGGGCAGCGCAGATTGCCTTGAACACGTTGTGGACGCCGGTGTTCTTCGGCGCACATCAGGTGGCGGCTGCCATGGTGATTCTGCTGCTGTTATGGCTGGTGGTCGCGGTGATGGTGTTTATGGCGTTGCGCCTGGATTTGATCACCGGGTTGATCCTGTTTCCGTATCTGGCCTGGCTGAGTGTGGCGGCGGCGTTGAATTTTTCGATTCTGCGTAATAATCGTGGTTGATGGCGACAGCTGTCATAACTCACATTTTTTCTGACAAAAAGGCTTATTTGCAGGCATTCAAAATATCTTTCCAGCCCCTTGAAAGCGCAGGTCCCCGCTCAGGACGGGGATTTCGCAATGAACAACAGTTCATTACTGAATTAGTGATTTAACTAGGTAGTTACCTATCTATATAATGCACGCCTCATTTCAACGGGACATTCAACGTGAAGCAGAGTCAACGCCTCTCGGGCATATCAAAATTCATTCTGGTCGGGCTGGGGGTGATCATCGCCCTGCTCGGCCTGGCACTTGCGGCTGGCGGAGTGAAGCTGGTCAGCCTGGGAGGGTCGTGGTACTTCCTCGTGGGTGGTCTGGTGATGGCCGTTTCCGGTCTGCTGATCGCTCGCTTCAAGACTGC
>Ga0153931_100061_pt1 | contig 50660 bp, 48 predicted proteins | sample TSNJ015MetaG_FD_104730 | JGI IMG/M metagenome (GOLD analysis project Ga0153931, IMG submission 104730) | Attine ant fungus gardens microbial communities from New Jersey, USA - TSNJ015 MetaG | ecosystem: Host-associated > Fungi > Mycelium > Unclassified | place: USA: New Jersey, Wharton State... | reverse complement strand
CGCGCCGTTGGAGAGATGCCAGAGTGGCCGAATGGGACGGATTCGAAATCCGTTGTACCTTCACCGGTACCTAGGGTTCGAATCCCTATCTCTCCGCCATTACATAGAAAAAGCCCCGTAGCTGAATAAGCTACGGGGCTTTTTTGCGTTGGCTTATAAATCGGCGGCAGGCTCAATCGCTCAGTTGCTTTCCGATAAACCTGATCACGATCTGGTATATCAAAGGTCGCCCCAGCGACGGTGTTTCTACTCAGTCACCTGAAAAATTAGCCTGGCTGCTACGTCGCTTGGGCTGTAGCCATCAGGCATTCCATGCAGTCGGTTAGCGTCAATCCGGAGATCTTCAGTACTTATACCCATTCCTCCGTGAGCGACTGACTAACGGTATCGCCAAGTTTTTGCCATTCCTTCAATGGCTTGATCTTCCTCGGTCATCAGAACACCCGAGGACAACTGCCACCCAGTCCTGTTTGAAAGCAGAGATTAGTAACTTCTTCATAACGTGTTGTTACATCGTGAAAAGGCTTACTCCCGACCTACCGATGCGCTCAACGCCATTTATGACGACGACAGTGCGCTGAAATCAGAAGTCTCAGATTTTCCTGAGAACCGGACGCGTCCTACACGTGCATCCTTGATCGCTGTAATAGTCTACTCAGCCGATTGATTGAGTATGAGAAGGTTACCCATGGCGAACACTGGTTATATGTCGATCACCGGTAAGGTTCAAGGATTGATTTCAGCGGGTTGTTCAAGTCAGGATTCGATAGGTAATAAGTGTCAGCCGGGCCATTTAGATGAAATCATGGTGCTCTCATACAGCCATAACATGGCGAATATTGGCAACGTGAACAAGCCGACGCATCGCCCAATTGTGCTCACAAAAAATGTTGATAAATCGTCACCCTTACTCGCTCAAGCGCTTTCAAGTAGAGAGGAAATTGAATGTACGATTAACTTTTATCGAATATCTTCCTTTGGACAGCAGCAAAAGTTTTACTCAATCTCCATTGAAGGCGGTGTTATCACAGACCTGACGCTGGATATGCCGCATGTCATTTTACAAAACGATGCCGAACCACAGGAACATCTAGCGATTCGTTATCGGAGCATCACGTGGGCTCACCACCTTGCTGGCACAACAGGCTATAGCGCTTGGGGAGGCGATGAGTGAAACCCTTGACGGACAGAGAGGATGGCGACAGGTTCGGTAGTTGCGATTTTTGGCAGGTCAGTCGTGCTGGGAGCATTCTGGCTAACCAGGCGTGTACCGTGAGCGCACGGCATATCAAAGATGGAGTTCTGCGACTGCAGTTCAACCGTGAGGTAGCGTTTTTCGCGAGAAGTATCGTCCACGATGTGGAGCAGGGTAAAAAGTCCCCAGAGCAGGGTCTTAGGGACTTGGAGAACGAGCAAAAAAGCCTGCTTGACCAGTCAATGGAGATTTCTCGACAGGGTATTGGGATGATTGCAGGTGCACTGCAATTCGCGGCCGGAGCAGGGATTTGTTACGGGTCTATCGGTGCGCTATGTGTGGTCCCTGGAGTGCCGTTGATGGCGCACGGAGCCAATAATGTCTATGAGGGCGGACGCAATTTGTGGGAGCGCCGCTCGGACACTCAAGGGCCGGTGCGCAAGGTTTACCACCAAGTTGCTAAAGCAATGGGCGGTGGTGAGTTTGAAGGGAATATGGCGTATGGAGGCGGCGATTTATTGATGTCAGTGTATGGTGCGACCAGGTTGGTTTTAAAGCCTGATTCTTGGCGTCTGTTTCGTTATGTTCGTAATGACTATCAACGTGGATATGTCGAGGCTAGCAAATTTACCTTGGTTTTTGACGCGTTTGCTGACGGAGTGACGATGGATAATTTGACTAGAGATATAAAGAATAATGAGCAGTGATAATATTTTTTTAACTTTATTTTATTTTATAGTTTCTGTTTTGGTTTTCTTGTGTAGTTATTCAATTAGCAGGCGTCTTTCTGGTGAAGGCTTTAAAGAGAAATGGTTTTGGCTGTGCCTTGCTGGCGTTCTACTTTGGGGGGCGGTGCAATATAACGTAGCTCGTCACGGATCTATTTTATTTTTTTCGTCCCCTCTGGAGTTTCTTGTGAGTAATTATTGGATTCGATGGATTGCATTCATCAGTGCTATCCTTCAAGCGATATGTATTCCTAGCAAAACAATGCACAAGCCAAACGCTGGTGGATCTATTTGAGCATGATTTCCCGGCGGATAAACACGGCAGATCCTGTCTAACATCTAAAACTAAAAAAGCCTGCTGAGCTCAACGCCCAGCAGGCCTTCCAGTCATTCCTCCCTGGTCAGCCGGGCTGCGCCACCAAGCTGTTGCTCACATTGCGCCCCAGCACCAAGACCGTCACAAACCCACAGCCGACCAACGCCGTCGCCAAACTCAACAACATCGCGCTGCCCATCTGATCGACGATCCGTCCGCCAAAGAACGAGCCCAAGGCAATGATCACTTGGAACAAGGCAACAAACAGTGGCATGCCGCGTTCGACATCCTTGGGCGCTACTACAAACATCCAGATACTGGCGCAAGCCGGGAAGGCGCCGAAGGCGAAGCCCCACAGCCCGATCAACATCGCGGCGCCGGTCATGCCGGTGGCGAAGTAGGGGAACAGCGCGGTGCTGGTGCCGATCATCAGCGCGACCAGCAGCAAGGTGTAACGGACGCTGCGGTTGGCGGCGAAACCGGCAAAGACATTGCCCATCACGCCGGCCACACCGTAAAGCAGCAGCAGTGAGCCAATCGTTGGGCCGTCGAAGCCGGAGCTGTTTTTGAAGAAGGGCGCGACATAGGTGTAGGCCGCAAAGTGCGCCAGCCCGATCAGCAAGACGGCGATCAACCCGACCCGTGCTTGTGGGTTGATGAACAAGGCCGGCAGGTCGCGGACCTGAATGGCTTTTTCCGGGGTAAGGCGTGGCAGCAGGAGGACTTGCGCCAGCAGCACCGGCACGCCCACCAGCGCGGTCACCAGAAAGGTCATGCGCCAGCCCATCAGGCCACTGAGCCAGGTGCCAACAGGTACGCCAAGCACGGTGGCCAGCGTCACTCCCATCATGATGATCGACGTGGCCTTCGCTACGCCCACACCCTTGGGTGCCAGGCGCCCGCTGAGGGCGATCGCTGTCGCCCAGAAACCGCCGATGCTGATGCCCAGCAGTACGCGGCCGAACAACAGCACGCTGAAATCGCTGGCGTAGGCCACCACCGAGTTGGCGATGATCATGATCAGCGTCAGGCCGATCAGCAGGTAACGACGGTCCATGGCGCCAATGCTGACAGACAGCAACGGCGCGGCCAGGGCGGCCATGATGCCGGGCAGGGTCACCATCAGGCCGGCGTGGCCGGCGCTGATGCCGAGGTCGCTGGCAACGTCGTTGAGTACGCCCACCGGCAGAAACTCACTGGTCACCAAGGCGAAGGCGCCCACGGCGACCGAGAGAATCGCCAGCCACTGCTGTTTGACGCTCTGTTGATTATGTTCGGGAAGGCCGCTGGGAGCCGGGCTGGCGCTTGGCATGGTATTGGGTTCCATAGGGACATGTCGCCTGAAGCAGGCGAGGGGAAGGGAGAGTGGGGGCGATTATAGGAAGCGGGTTGGGCAATCACACAGGCGAGCGTTTCGATAATAACCATCAGTGCAATCGATTAGACGCCTTACATCACGCTTGCGCCTTTCGTACCGGTTTCCCAAACGTTGCCTACAGGCAGCGCGTTGCGACCTGTTCTGCAACTCACTATCGTGGTCCAGCGATTTTCAGGTAGGAAATCCCACACAGCAAAGGAGTTGCATCATGAGCAAAAACACCAAGAAAACCTCCGGCAAGATGGCCACCTTGGCGGCGGAAACCCTCAATAATCCAAACGCCTCGGCCCTTGCCAAAAGCCTTGCCGCTTCGGCGTTGGCCCAGAGCGGTACAGACAAGCAGACGAGCGCCGAGATGGAAGAGAAAGCAGCGAAGGCGCTTCAGAGCGATAAATACAGCGACCAGACCAAATCCCTCGCTGCCTCGGTCCTCTCCCAGGCCAATAGAGAACGCGGATGCTGAGTTAACAACGCCGCCAAGGCACAAGCCCTGTAGCTGAACACGCTACGGGGCTTTTTCGTTTCCAGTGTTTTGTTCCAGCAGCTTGCGGCGGGCTTAAACCACGAACTTCGCAATCATTGTGTTCAGGTCAACCGCCAGGCGCGAAAGCTCCTGACTGGCGGCGGTGGTCTGGTTGGCCCCGGCGGCCGTCTGGGCCGACAGATCACGGATATTCGTCAGGTTGCGATCCACCTCCCGGGCCACTTGCGCCTGCTCTTCGGAAGCGCTGGCGATGATCAGGTTGCCTTCGGTGATGCGGGTGATTGCATGGGTGATCCGCTCCAGCGACTCGCCCGCACAGTGGGCCACCGTCAGTGTCGAGCGTGCGCGTTCATTGCTGCTGTGCATCACCGATACCGCCTGGGCCGAACCCTTCTGCACCCCGCTGACCATCTGCTCGATTTCCTGGGTCGACTGCTGGGTTCGATGCGCCAGGGCCCGGACTTCGTCGGCCACCACGGCAAAACCGCGTCCGGCCTCACCGGCGCGGGCGGCTTCAATGGCCGCGTTCAGGGCCAGCAGGTTGGTTTGTTCCGCAATGGCGCGGATCACGTCCAATACTTTGGTGATGTGTTGAACACTGTCGGCCAGGCTCTGGATTTCTTCGGTCGCCGACGTCACTTCCTCGGCCAGCAAAGCAATCGACTCCACGGTGTCCATGACGTGGCTGCGACCGTTGCCTGCCATGGCATCACCGTCTCGGGAGGCGTCGGCAGTGCTGATGGCGTTGCGTGCGACCTCATCCACCGCTGCGGTCATCTGGTTGACCGCCGTGGCGGCCTGTTCGATTTCACCGTTCTGTTCGTGCAAGGCCCGTGTGGACTCCTCGGTGACCGCCGAGAGTTCTTCCGCCGCGGATGCCAGTTGATTGGACGAGTCGGTAATCTGGTGGATGGTTTCGCGAAGGTCCGACTGCATGGTTTCCAGCGCACGCAACAGCTGCCCAGGCTCGTCGTTGCCGTCCGCCACAATCGACACAGTCAGGTCGCCCTTGGCCACTTGCTCGGCGATACGCACCGCCTGGTGCAATGGCAGCACGATGCTGCGGGTAAACAGCGTGGCCAGCAGTGCGGTGAGGAATGTCGCCAGTGCCATGGCGATGAATACCCATTTCACTGCGCCGTGGTACGTGGCGTCGGAGCTCGTGGCCGCGTCGTCGGCTTCCTGAATATTGATCGACAGCAGGTTCGCCAGCTCGGTCCCAAGCTTGTCGCCCAGGGCGATCAGTTCGCCATTGAGCAGCGCGATCGCCTGTGAGCGTTCGCCGTTGGCGGCCAGGGCCAATACCTGTTGCTGGACCTGCAGGTATTGGTCCTGGGCCGACTTGAAACGTTCGAACGTGACTCGCTCGGCGTCCACCGTGAGCTTGCTTGCGTACTGCGCGTTGTCGGCCTGAATCTGTTGGCGCAGCTGCGAAAAAGCCCGCTGGCTGGCCTTTACCTGCTCGGCGCTGTCCACCAGCATCACCCGGTAGGTCGCGGCGCGAATCTCGGACACGGCGGTTTGCAGGTCGCCCAAGGCGAGGATGCTGGGCAGCCAGTTTTTGTCGACTTCATCCGACTCGCTGGCCATGTCACGCATCTGGCTCAAAGAGAACAGGCCCAGCAATACCACGAGCAGCCCGACCAGGCCGAAGCCAAAGGCCGAACGCAACGCTATTTTCATCTTTCTTAAACTCATGAACTCCCCCGGTAACAGGAAAAAACAGCGGTTGCAGCACGCCGTTGTCCACGCAAAAGCGCAGGAGGCACCGGCTGCACCCTCTGTTGGTTTGAATGTTTTATAAGGCGCCAGTCAGCGGTGCTGACCAGTGTTGAGCGTCATCCCAGGCGCTGCGTGATGGCGTTTCTGCCGATCAGCCATGGCAATAGGGTGTGGGCCGGCATTGGGCGAGCAAGCAGGTAGCCCTGGCCCGTTTCACAGCCCAGGTTTATCAGAATGTCGCGCTGTTCAACGGTTTCAATGCCTTCAATCACCACACCAATGTTCAGCTCGCGCGCCAGGGACAAGACGCTCGAAATCGCTGCACGGCTGCGCGGCTCCGAAGACAGGTCGCGAATAAATTCGGCCTGTATTTTTATTTCGTTGAACGGCAGGCTGCACAGGCGCTGCAATGACGAATAGCCGCCGCCGAAGTCGTCGATGGACAAACCGCAGCCCATCATGCGAAGGCGCACCATGTTTTCCAGGCTGATGGAGCCTGGGTCGAGTGTGCCGGTCTCGGTCATCTCAAACGACAGGCTGGAACCGGGCGCGTCGAAGCGCTTGAGCAGCAGGGCCACGTGCGCACTCATCTGCGGGTTGGCAAATTGGCTCGCGTTGACATTCACCGCGAAGGTGAGCGACACCTCAGAGGCCAGCGCTTGCATGCGCAGCGTCAGGCAGTGATCGATCTGGCGATACAGCAAACTGTCCATCAGGCCGTGCCGTTCCAGTACCGGAATAAATGACGCGGGTGCCAAGATGCCCCGCTCAGGATGATTCCAGCGAGCAAGCGCCTCCACCGAGGTGACCTGCAATGTCCTGATGTCGAATTTTGGCTGATAGAAGACCTCCAGCTCGCCGTTCTCGAGTGCGCTGAGCACCTGATGTTCGTTGGTCTCACCGGCAACGTGCAGCGGGCAGGCTGGGTGCGAGTCGTCGTCCAGGTACTTGCCTGCCAGTCTTTTCAACTCGTGCTCGTGCAGCGGTTTGCACAACTGGCCGAGTACCCGCAGACCGAGCAGTGTCGCCATATGACTGATGGCTTGGCGCACGTCCAACGCGATGCTGCTGCTGATAACCACCGACTTCAGCGCGTGCCGTTGGCTTGCGCGGCGCAGGAAGGTAATGCCATCCATGCCCTCCATGCAGATGTCGCAGAAGGCGATGTCTACCGGCCCGTTGCTCTCCAGCAACTGCAGCGCCTCCCAGCCGTCCGAGGCTTCAATAATGCGGGTACAGCCCAGATGAGCGAGGAGCGTCACGGCGTAACGGCGCTGTACGGGCTGGTCCTCCAGGATCAGGACGCGAAGGGTGGACAGTGGCATTTGAATAGCTCATCGAAATTCTCAGACGCTAGCTTGCCAAAAGGTGGTGGCCTTTTAATGGCGAAACACCTTACGTCTTTGCAAGAAATTTCTTAAGCTGGTTGGCGCTTACTCCTGCGCGGGGTCCTCCTGCAGCAGCGTCAGCAGCTGCCGCATGCACGTTTGCAGGGCGGCGGTCGAGGCAATCAGCTCGGCTCGCGCTGCGCCATTTGCGCAGTGGGCTTCAAGGTTTTCGCAGGTGAGGATCAGCTGTTCGTAGCGGATAAGCCTTGCCCCACCTTTGACCCGATGAGCCACGTGAGCCAAATGCTGCCGGTCGTCGCACGCCAGCAGTTCGGTGAGCTGTTGCAGGTCGGCGCGGGTGCTCGACAGCAGCTCTTCACGCACGGTTTGCAGCGCCGATAACTTGCCCGGAACCAGCGTTTTCAGATGGGCATCGAGTGAGGCTGCGGTCAGCTCCGTGCTCGCCTCGTTGTCGAAGTATTCGGTTTGCAGTGGCTGCAGCCGTGCACTCAGTTGTTCCAGGCTGATGGGCTTGAACAGGCAGTCGTCCATGCCGGCCGCCAGGCAGCGCTGTTTTTCTTCGGCGACGGCGTTGGCGGTGAACCCCAGCAACAAGCAACCAGGTTCGCCTCTGGACTGCTCCGCCTGGCGAATCGCCTGGGCCAATTGATAGCCGTTCATGCCTGGCATGTCGCAGTCTGTCACCACCACATCGAACGGTTGCGCATTCCACAAGGCCAACGCCTGGACGCCGTCGCTGGCGTGTTGAACGTCGTGGCCCAAATAGGCCAGTTGTTGTGACAGCACCAGGCGATTGGCGGCGTAGTCATCCACGATCAGTACGCTTAGCGCCAGGCCCGGCGTCATCTCCAGCGGCACGTCGTCCTGCGGTGAAGGAACGTCTGCGGCAGGCAGAGCGAGCTTGACCGTGACCTGCGTGCCTTTGCCGGGGGCGCTGGTTAACACCAGGCTGCCGCCCATCATTTCGATCAACGACCGGCTGATGACCAGCCCCAGGCCGGAGCCTTGCTGCTGATTGCCGGCCTGGCTGAACGGCGCGAACAATTGCCGCTGATCGGCCGCGCAGATGCCCACGCCGGTGTCCACGATACTCACCGATAACTGCATCGGCTGGGTGGCGTCAGCCGGTTGCGCGTGGGCGCGGATGCGCACTTCACCCACGGCGGTGAACTTGATCGCATTGCTCAACAGGTTGGCAATAATTTGTTTGAAGCGCAGGGCATCCATCAGCACATCGCGGTTGACGGCCGGATCAATCTCCAGCGTCAGCGCGATGGCCTTTTCGCGCGCCAGGCCGTCGAACACGCGCGTCACCGCGTTCAACAACAGGTGCGGGTTGGCGCTCTCGAGCGTCAGGCTTTGGCGACCGGATTCGATGCGGGCAATGTCGAGGACATCGCCGATCAGCGCCAGTAACTCCTTGGCAGCGCCCGACGCAACATCAATGGCGGCGCGGTCGAAAATGCCGTGTTCAGACTTGCGCGCAGCCATTTCCAGCATGCCGAGCACGGCGTTCATCGGGGTGCGGATCTCGTGGCTGATGGTCGCCAGAAACGTGGTTTTGGCCCGGTTGGCGTTATCGGCTTCCTGCTTGGCGGCGTGCAGTTGTTCGACCAGGCGCTGGCGGTCACTGACGTCGACCCAGCCACCGATCAGGCCGTCGACACGGCCTTCGCTGCCGCGAAAAGGCAGGATCCAGTGATAGATGGTTAGCACTTCGCCGCTGCGCAGGACGATCTGCCGGTCACGCAGCAAGGGTTCGTCGGCGTCCATGACGGCGAGGTAGTCGCGGTGGTATTCCAGGGCCTGCTCCTGGCTGGAGAGCAGGCTTTGCATCACGGTGGTGCCGAGCAACTGTCGCTCGTCCTCAACACCAAAAACCTCGCGATAGGCCTTGTTGCACACCAGCAACCGAGCCTGGCGATCCCTTACGTAAGTAGGGTGGGGCATGCCGTTGATCAGCACACGATCGAATTCAAGCCTGGCACTGAGTGCTCGCTCGGCGAGCTTGCGGCGCAGCACTTGGCGGCGCAGCAACACAATCCATACACACGCACTCAGCAGCAGCACGGCTGCCAGCGCGAAGCCCTGCAGGATTGCCGCCCGGTGTTTGCTCCAGTAGCTGTCGTCGAGCACCACCGGGCTGCGCCAGCGATTGGTCAGTTCGTCCATTTCCTCAGGCGAGATGCTCAGCAGCGACTTGTTGAGGATCGAGAGCAATATCGGCGAGGTGTGATCCACCGCAAACGCCAACTGCGCAGCACGGGCGCCGACGGTTGCGCTGATCTTCAACTGGTCGGGGTAGTTTCGGGCAATCAGATAACGTGCGCTGACCAGGGTGCTGACACAGGCCTCGACACTGCCTTTGGCGAGCATTGAAAACGCATCGGCGAGGCTCTGCGCTTCGACAATGCGCACCTGCGGAAACTGCTGTTCAATCAGCTCCCGGCTGGCGTTGCCCTTGATGATCGCCAGGCGTTTGCCCGACAAATCCTGCAGGTTGTTCGAGCTGTCGGCATGGTTGCGCGTGACCAGCACAAACGGGGTGGACAGGTACGGCCGACTGAAACTGACGCGCTGTTCGCGATCAAAGCTTGGGGTCAATGCCGCCAGCATGTCAGCCTCCCCGTGGTTGACACGGGTGATCATCGCGTCCACCGAGCCGCCTTTTTGCGGGTCGAATTTCAACCCGGTCCTGAGGCTGATTTTGGCCATCACGTCGGCACTCAGGCCACGGAAACGGTCGTGCTCATCAAAAAAGGTGAAGGGCAAGAAGTCTTCATTGACCGCCACTTTCAGGCGCGGATGGTGCGCCAGCCAGCGCTGTTCCTCGACGCTGAATTGCACCTGGTGAGTACCCGAGATGCTCACGCCACCGGCGTTCCAACGGCGCGCGATGGCCATCTGTTCACTGGCGGGAATGGCTTGCAGCGCCGCATTGATCAGGTGCAGGAGTTCACTGTTCTGGCGAGTGGCGGCGAACGAGAAGTTATTGACTTCCATGCGCGAGAAATCCACCAGTTGCACGTTATTCAAGTAACTCTTGTTGATCAGGTAACTGGCGCTGACCGAGTCCCCCAGGTAAACATCAGCCTTGGAAAACGCCACTGCGCCTACGGCGTTGAGGATCGAGGGGTACAGCGTGAACGTAGCGTCCGGATAAAACGCCTGAACCTTACTCAGCGGCAAATAGTGTTCGACCATGGCCACGGTTTTACCCGCCAGGGTGGGGTCCAGCAGCGGTGAATCATGGGTGCGCGCCACGAGTGTCGGCTGGTCCAGGGTGTAGGGGGCGGACAGGCGAAGGTCCGGGTCTGCGCGTTCAAAATCGTTGGCCGACGCCAGCAGGTCGATCTCTCCGCGTTTGAGCGCCTGAATCACCGCACTGCGGTTGGGGTAGCGCTGCACCTGGATCTGTACCGACAGCAGTTGACCGATAAGCGCCAGGTAGTCCGCACTGATGCCCTCGAATTCGTTGCTGTGGTTGGTGATGTCAAAGGGCGGATAGTCGGGCTCGGACGTGCCGACACGCAGCTGTTTTTGCGTAGTCAGCCACGTCAGATCGGCGGGGCTCAAATGCAGTTGGCCCTCCTGCACGCTGGACCGGCCCAACACGGTTAACGTGACGGGCGAATCGGCCGCCCATGCCATGTGAGCACTCGCCCATAACGCCAGCAGGGCTGCGAACAACTTCAAATCAAAGGTCCTTAATGCGTAGAAGAGAGGGCGCACCGGCGGCGCTTTATGCGTACAGCGCCAATGTCCACCCACTGAGTAGCCCGTCCGGAATTGGGTAGTGGCACTAAAGCACTATGGTACATTGTCGGCATTATTGCCGACAAAGCCCGACTAATTCCCGAGGAAAGCTGCAGATGTATAAAGTCCTGGTGGTCGATGACCACCCTTTTATCAGGACCGCGCTGCGTACGCTCGTGAGTGAGGAAGGTTATGAAGTGGTGGGCGAGACCGACAATGGCGTCGATGCCATCAGCCAGGTTCGTCAACTGACCCCGGACCTGGTGTTGCTGGACATCACCATGCCGCGCCTGGACGGCATTGCGGTGATCGAAAGAATCCGTGCGCTTGAGGTGAACACTCGGATCATCGTCCTCACCTCGCTTTCCTCGGAGCACTACGCCGCGCGTTGCATCAGCGCCGGGGCTTCGGGCTTCATCAGCAAGACCGATGAACTGAGCGTACTGGCCCAGGCCATGAAAACCGTGATGAAGGGCTATGTTTATTACCCGGAGACGGTGGTGGCATTTTCGCGCAAGCGCGCATTGGCCGTGGATGAAGCGCAGTTGATCGCCTCGCTGTCCAACCGTGAACTCTCGGTATTTCAGCAGTTGTCTCGAGGCATGAGTAACAAGGACATTGCCCAGAATATTTTGCTCAGCAGCAAGACGGTGAGTTGCTATAAAGCGCGTTTGCTGGCCAAGCTCAATGTGAAATCGGTGGTGGACCTGGCGGATATTGCCAGGCGCAATAATCTGATTTAGCCCGCGATGCTCCTCAGGGTGATGGCTATGCACCCCGCAAAACGCTGGCGCCGCTTCGTCCCTGTACATAGCCAAAACCCTCGCCACGTCCTCTTCGAATAAATTTTTCGCGCCTCACCGAATAACCTGGGCCGCTGCGGTGTTCACCTCACAGACCACCCAGAGAACGCCCATGAACCGCCAAGCCGACCGCTACGACCGCCTGACCCGCACTTTGCACTGGCTCACCGCCGCCGTGGTGATCTTCATGTTTGCCAGTGCGCACATCTGGGAAAACCTCGAAAAGGGCACGCCGCTGCGCAAGGGCCTGCAATCGGTGCATATCTCGCTCGGCATCGCCATGGCCCTGTTGATCGTGGTGCGAATTGTATGGCGTGTGTTCGGCGGCAATCGCCCGAAGGCCGACAGTCACCCAACGCTTAACCTGTTCGCAAAAATGGCGCATGGTTGCCTGTACCTGTTGTTGCTGGCGCAGATTGCCTTGGGCTTTGTGTTTCGCTGGGCTCAGGGTGAACCCTTCAACTTTTTCGGGCTGTTCCCGGTTCCTGCGCCCTTTGTGATCGATCACCAATGGCGCAGCACCCTGGGCGGCCTGCATAACAACGTGGCCTGGGCGATCATCCTGCTGGCGGGCCTGCATGCTGCGGCTGCGCTCTGGCACCACTGTGTACTGGGCGACAGCACGCTGCGGCGCATGCTGCCGGGCTCACGCAATGTGTTTCAAAAGTGATGTTTCCTCCCAATCGCTACGGAGCATTACCGCCATGAAAAACCGCCACCCACACCCCGTTACTTACCGCACCGCGCTGTTCTACGGCGCATGCCTGGCTGCTGCGTTACTCGCAGGCCAGGCCCACGCCTCTGGTGACGAGTCGGCACCGCCCAAGCCCAATTGCCCCAAAGGCCAGGTCTGGGACACCAAGACCGCAAAATGCGTGCTGCAAACCAGCAAAGCCACCTCGGATGCCGACCGCACCGACTACGCCTACCGCCTGGCCAAAGATGGGCGCTACGACGAGGCTCTGGCCTTGCTCGACACCCTGCAAAACCCGAACACCGCCAAGGCCCTCAATTACCGCGGTTATGCCACGCGCAAACTGGGGCGCACCGATGAAGGCATCGGTTATTACCTGAAGTCGGTCGCGCTCGATCCCAACTACGCCCAGGTTCGCGAGTACCTGGGTGAGGCTTACGTGATCAAGGGCCGCGTCGACCTGGCGCAGGAGCAGTTGGTGAAAATCAAAGCCCTGTGCAGCACCACCTGCGAAGAATACGAAGACCTGGCCGAAGCGATTGCCGCTGCGCCACAGGCTTGAATCCACTGAGTGCGCGAGCAGGGGGCAGCCATTACCCACGAGGCTGAATTTCGTCGCGAGTTAGGCCTGCTGTTGCCGCGTTTGTGGCGATACGGGTGGGTGCTGTCGCGCCAAAAGCACCTGGCCGAAGACCTCGTGCAGGCCACCTGCGTCCGCGCGCTGGAGCGTGCCGGCCAGTTCGCGGCCGGCACGCGGTTGGACCGTTGGCTGCTGGCGATCATGCATTCCATCTGGCTCAACGAAGTGCGCTCGCAACGGGTGCGTCAGGGCCAGGGTTTTATCGATGCCGAACAGGCGTTGTCATTCGATGGCGAACGCCAGGCGCAGGAACAGGTGTTGGCCGCGCAGGTGATCAAACGCGTCAACGGCTTGCCCGAGGCGCAGCGAGAAACGGTGTTTTTGGCGTATGTCGAAGGGCTTTCCTACAAGGAAATTGCCGAAGTCCTGCGTATTCCCGTGGGAACCGTAATGAGCCGGCTGGCGGCCGCGCGTTTGAAGCTGGCAGAGACCGCCCCTGCAAAAAACCGGCAGGATCACGCCAGCGGAGCACAGCAATGACGCACACAACCCCAGTGTCCGATGAACTGTTGGTGGCTTACCTGGATGGCGAACTGGAGGCTCGGCAGCATCGGCTTATCGCCGATCAGGTCAGCACTAACCCGGCACTTGCTGCACGCGTTGAGGCCTTGCAGTGCGCCGACTTACCCTTCAAGGCCGCGTTCGACGCGATGCTTGACCAAGCCCCCAGCGAACGCCTGCAGGCCATGCTCAAGGCGCTGCCACCGGTACAGGCTCCCGCCTTGAGTCGCCGGCGTTTCCTGGCTGTGGCGGCGGGATTTGCCGTGGCCGGTGTGGTCGCCGACCGCGTGTTCATGAGCTGGCCACGGGCGGAGTCTGGCCAAGGCTGGCGCGCCTCGGTTGCCGAGTACATGGCTTTGTACACGCCACAGACCCTGGAAAACCTCAGCGCCGACCCCGCTTCGCAGGCCGCCCAACTGCGCTCCGTGGGCGCACAACTGGGCCTGCCGTTAACCCTTGGCGCGGTAGAGCTGCCCGGTGCCGAGTTTCGGCGCGCGCAGATCCTCGATTATGACGGCGCCCTGATCGGTCAACTGACCTACCTGGACCCGCGCCACGGGCCATTGGCCTTGTGCATCACGGCCAGTAAAAGAGGCGCTCAGCCCGTCGCGACGGAGCAGCGCCGAGGCCTGAATGTGGTGTATTGGGCCAACCTGTCCCATGGGTTCATGCTGATCGGTCGAAACCCTTTCGACGATTTGCAGGCCATGGCTGGCAGCGTCGAGCGGGCGTTGGCGGGTTGAAATCAGCGACTGGCATCCTCAGCAGCGCCCGCCAGCCGAGCCGAAAGACGCTCGATAAACACCGTCTCCGCCCGACTCATCTTCTGCTCGCGATTCCACAGCAGATGAATGTCCACATCGGCGATCCCGTCATCCGGCGGTAGCCGCCACAGCAGCCCGTGCTTCACATCGTCGGCCACCACATGAATCGGCAAACAGCCCAAGCCAAAACCGGCAATCACCAGGCGTCGCACCTCTTCCAGGCTTGATGACGACGCCACGATGCGCCCGCTGAACCCTTGCTGGTCACGAAAGATCGTCAGCGGCGACAACATGCCGCCAATCTGGTCGCTGGTAAAACTTACAAAATTCTCCGACTGCAAATCGCCTTCCGCCAAGCCGCTGCGCCCGAATAGCGGATGGTGGCGCCCGCAAAAAAACGCATAGCGCTGGCGCAGGAACAGGTGCTGTTCCAGGCGTGGCTGTGGCCGGCGATTAAGGCTCAGGCCCAGGGTTGCGGTTTTTTCCAGCAGGGCGGCGACGATGTCCGAGCTGCGCATCACTTCAACCTCCAGGTCCACGCGTGGATGCTCACGGTGAAAGGCGGCGAGGAAGTCGTCGAAGGTCTCCGAGTTGATCCGGCTGATCATCAGCAAGCGCACTTTGCCGAGCACTTCATCGCCGGGTTTTTGCAGCGCATTGCTCATCTGCGAGACCTGGCCGTACATCTCGCCGGCGATGGTGAAAATCTGTTCACCCGCTTCGGTGAGCGCGAAGCGCGGGCCACGGCGGGCGATGAGTTGGCAGCCCAGTTGTTCTTCCAGGCGCTTGAGCGCCTGACTGATGGCCGGTTGGGTCAGGTGCAGGCGCGCAGCGGCGCGGCTGATGCTCAGTTCCTGGCCGATGACACGGAAAGTGCGCAGCAGGTTCCAGTCCAGTCGGTCGTTGAGCAGAGGGTGACTGTCGCGACGAAATTCGGGCATGGCGCAGCTCGATAATAAGCAGGATTTATAATAGGAATAATAAATAGAAAATTGACTAATCATAGCCCCGCGACGATAAATCACCCTCAACAAGCGCCATCAGAGCGCGTGCGTTCGACATTCTCCTGCCAAAAAAATAACCAAAGGAGCCAGCCCCATGAAGCCTTCCGCTTCGCCGCAGCCGCGCCGTGCCGCGGCCGCCGCTTTTATCGGCACCATGATCGAGTGGTACGACTTTTACATCTACGCCACCGCCGCCGCGCTGGTGTTCGGCCAACTGTTTTTCCCTTCCGACGACAAACTGTTCAGCACCATGGCGGCGTTCGGCACGTTCGCCGTGGGCTTCTTCGCGCGGCCGTTGGGCGGCATTGTGTTCGGGCATATCGGCGACCGCATCGGCCGCAAGAAATCCCTGGTGATCACCTTGGTGATGATGGGCGTGGTCACCGTGTGCATCGGCCTGTTGCCGACCTACGCTCAGATTGGTGTTGCGGCGCCGGTATTGCTGGTGCTGCTGCGCGTGGTGCAAGGCATCGCCGTGGGCGGTGAGTGGGGCGGTGCGGTGTTGATGGCCGGCGAACATGCGCCGAAAGGTCGTCGAAACTTCTTTGCGTCTTTCGCTCAACTGGGCAGCCCGGCGGGTTTGATCCTGTCGCTGCTGGCGTTCAGCGCGGTCACCCGGTTGCCGGAAGAGGACTTGCTCAGTTGGGGCTGGCGCCTGCCGTTTCTGGCCAGCGCCTTGCTGTTGATCGTCGGCCTGGCGATTCGCCTGGGGGTCAACGAGTCTCCAGAGTTCCTTGAAGACAAGGCCATCGCCGAAAAAGCGCGGGCGATCCAGAAAGACCAGGCGCCCGTGATCGAAGTGCTGAAAACCGCCTGGCGCCCATTGCTGTTGTGCATCGGCGCCAACACCCTGGGCATTGCCGGCGTGTATTTCACCAACACCTTCATGATTGCCTACAGCACTCAGCAACTGGGCCTGCCACGTTCGCTGATTCTGGAATGCCTGTTTGTCGTCGCCATCATCCAGTTCTGCATTCAGCCACTGGCTGCCTGGGTGGCCGAGAAGGTTGGGGCCACGCGTTTTCTGTGCGCCATGACCGTACTGGCGATGGCCTCGCCTTATCCGATGTTCGTACTGGTCAGCAGCGGGCAGGCGCCGTTGATCATTCTCGGCATCGCCCTGGCTGTGGTGTGCATGGCCTCGTTCTACGCGGTGATCGCCGGGTTTGTCAGCGGCCTGTTTGAAACCCGCGTGCGCTACACCGCGATCTCCCTGGCCTACCAGGTGTGCGGCGCGCTGGCCGGTGGCCTGACGCCGTTGATCGGTACGTGGCTGGCCCACGAATACCAGGGCCAATGGTGGCCCATGGCAGTGTTTTACAGCCTGATCGCTGCGGTCTCGTTGGTGTGCGTGCTGGCATTGTCGCGCCGCCACGCCACCGCCCACCGTCTTGAAATGGCCCACAGCGTTTAATGGAGCGTGCGTAATGTTGAAGATTAATGGCCAACGCCTGTGGGCGAGCCTGATGGCCATGGCCGAGATCGGCGCCACGGCGCGTGGCGGCAGTTGCCGTCTGGCCTTGACTGCCGAAGACCAGGCGGGTCGTGAACTGTTCAGCCATTGGTGCAACGCCGCCGGGCTGACGTTGAGCGTGGACGCGATCGGCAACCTGTTCGCCCGTCGCGCCGGTACCGACAAGGACGCAGCCCCGGTGATGATGGGCAGCCACCTCGACACGCAGCCGGAAGGCGGGCGGTTCGATGGGGTTTACGGCGTGCTGGCCGGCCTGGAAGTGCTCCGCAGCCTTGACGATCACGGCATCCAAACCCGTAAGCCGCTGGAAATCGCGGTGTGGACGAATGAGGAGGGCGCGCGTTTTACCCCGGCCATGCTCGGCTCGGCCGTGTTCACCGGCAGCCTGGCACTCGACCAGGCGCTGGCCACCACCGATGCCGCCGGCATCAGCGTGGCCGAGGCTTTGCGCAGCACCGGCTACAACGGCGAACGGCCCCTGGGTGGCGCGGTGGACGCGTATTTTGAAGCCCATATCGAGCAGGGCCCGATCCTGGAGGACAACGCCAAGAGCATTGGCGTGGTGACCGGTGGCCAGGCGATCCGCTGGCTCGACGTACGGGTCCAAGGCGTGGCCGCGCATGCCGGCACCACGCCGATGCCCCTGCGCAAGGACGCGCTGTATGGCGCGGCAAAAATGATCCAGGCGCTGGAAAACCTCGCCGCCGATTTCGCCCCCGAAGGCCTGACCACGGTCGGCGAGTTAAGCATCAGCAAGTCGTCGCGCAACACCATTCCCGGCTTGTTGACCTTCACTGTCGACCTGCGTCATCACCGCGACGCCGACATTGAAGCCATGGAGCAACAGGTGCGCGCGCGCCTGCACGCCATCGCCGAGAAGCGCGGACTGACGGTCAGCATCAGTGCGCACTGGATCAGCCCGGCAACGCCGTTCGATGCCGATTGTGTGGCGTGCGTGCAGTCGTCGGTGGATGCCTTGGGCTACAGCCAGCAACGCATTGTCAGCGGCGCCGGCCACGATGCCATTGACCTGGCACGGTACTGCCCGACGGCGATGATTTTTATCCCGTGTGTCGGTGGACTCAGCCATAACGAAGCTGAAGACGTGCTGCCCGAGGATGTGCGCCAAGGCACCGATGTGCTGCTTAACGCCGTGTTGCAGCGCGCAGGCCAAGCTGATTAACGACTCAACGCTAACGCCTGACCAGATTCGACTGCAGGTGCTGGCACGCCAGCGCCTGCAGGTTGGGCGTTTATACAGGAGCATCTCATGCGTACGTTTTTCCACCCCGAACAACTGTTGCACCACCCGCGCAGCTACTACTCCCGCGGTCAGATGCGCACGCCCCAGGAGGTCCCCGAGCGCGCGCGCAACTTGCTGTTGGCCGCACAGACCTTGGGCTTCGATATCCAGCCGCCTGCTGACTACGGCCTTGAACCATTGCTGGGCGTGCACGGCGCGCTTTACCTGACGTTTTTGCGGGAAGCGCATTCGCGCTGGAAGGAGATCCCCGAGGACTGGGGCGACGAAGTCATGTCGAATATCTTCGTGCGCGAACCCAACGCCCTGCGCGGCATCCTCGCCCAAGCTGCGCGTTACCTGGCGGATGGCAGTTGCCCGGTCGGCGAGTTGACGTGGCGTTCGGCGTATTGGTCGGCGCAAAGTGCCGTCGCCGCCGCCAAGCACATCCTTGACGGCGCGCCGGCGGCCTATGCGCTGTGTCGCCCGCCGGGCCACCATGCTCGTTACGATGCGGCGGGTGGTTTCTGCTACATCAACAATGCGGCGGTGGCCGCTCAGGTTCTGCGCGAAGGCTTTGCGCGCGTGGCCGTGCTGGACACCGACATGCACCACGGCCAAGGCATCCAGGAGATTTTCTACGACCGTGACGACGTGCTGTATGTGTCGATCCACGGCGACCCGACCAACTTCTACCCGGGCGTTGCAGGCTTTGCCGACGAGCGCGGCGCGGCTGGCGGCGCAGGTTTTAACCTCAACCTGCCCATGGCCCATGGCGCCAGCGAAGCGGTGTTCTTCGAAAAGCTGGCGCTGGCCTTGGCGGCGGTCAAAGCGTTCTCGGCGGATGTGCTGGTGTTGTCCTTGGGGTTCGATATCTACGAACTCGACCCACAAAGCAAAGTGGCGGTGACGCGTGAAGGGTTTGCGCGCTTGGGCGAATGCGTCCGGCAGTTGGGCTTACCCTGCGTGATTGTGCAGGAGGGTGGCTATCACCTGGAAACACTGGACAGCAATGCGCAGGCGTTTTTCAGCGGCGCCAAGGCGTGGGTGTAATGCGCAGGCGATAACTTCCGTGGATGCGTGATATCTTTGTGCCATCACGCGTCGTGATCGTCACGGAGGGTCGTATGAAAAAGCTTTCGTTGGTTGGGTTACTGGTGGTCTTGATGGTTACCCCGATGTTCGCGGCGGCGTGCCCCAAGGGCACGCATCCGGTGGGCGGCACAGGCTCGCACCACAAAGGCGGCACTTGCCAGTAGCCGCTGTTCGGTCTGTCTCGGGGCGGCGTCAGGGCTTGTGGCCGTCGCCGGCCGCCGCCAGCGCGTGGTTCACCAGTTTGAGTACCCGATTGCGTCCACCTTCGGCCACCAGGTAAGTGCCGTCTGCGGTTCGCACAATCGATTGCGGCGCCTTCAAAAACGATAGGATCGTCTGCTGGCGCCCCTGTTTGTCGATCAGCAACAAGCGTGCGCGGTGGGTGGAATCTTCATTGACCCACAGGCCCCGCTCATCGCACATCAAAAAGGTCGGTTGGTTAAGTTTGGCCAGTACCACCGGGTCACTGCCGTCGGCGGTCAGTTCGCGCACCATGCCTTCTTTCTTTTTGGTGTAGAGCATGCGGCCATCCGTGCAGCGGATAATCGACTCCGCCTGGTCCAGGCCCTCGCGTATTACGCTTACGCTCTGGTCGCTCCAGCGATAGCGCAGCAGGCGCCCTGCATGGCTGCGGTCTTCGATGGCATAGAGGTAGTCGCCGTCATCCCACAGGCCCTGCACGTTTTCGCCGTTGAACAATTCGGTGACCGCGCCGTCCTTGAGAAAGCTGACGGGGGCGTTGCCGGTTTCCTGGCTGAACACCCAGCCGCCTCGCGTGGCCAACATTCCGTCGGGTTTGGACAGGTTGCCCAGCACGACGTCGCGCGTTCCATCCAGCCGGATGTGCACGATGCTGCCCAGCCCGTCCTTGAGTTCCTGGGTGACCATCAACGAGCCGTCAGCCATGGGCATCAACGACGCGGCCTTGGCCACATCGGTGTGCAAAACCTGGTAACTCCACGAATCGGCGGCGCGCACCGGGTAGAAACTTTGCCAGGCAAAAAAGCCCAGGGTGGCGGTGCACAGCAGGCCGAGCGCCCACGATGCAAGGCGCAGGGGCCGATAGTTCTTGTTGGATTGAGTCATTGTTCGGTGCCGGTAGCAGCTTGCAAGGCCGGTCACGGTACCAAGCCTGTCACCGCACGGCATCGTGCAATTTAGCCGGGGCGGCCTGCGTGTCCCCCTTACTCGGTGCCTGGCAGGCCATCCAGCCCGCGTCGGATCTTCTCCAGCAACTCGTCGATATGGAACGGTTTGGAGATCAGGTCCATGCCTTCCCCCAGGAAGCTTTGGCGATTCGCTGCGTTTTCCGCATAACCGGTCATGAACAGAATCGGCAGCGTAGGACGCAGGCCACGGGCGACATCGGCCAATTCCCGCCCGGTCATGTAAGGCAGGCCGACATCGGTAAGCAACAGGTCGATGCTGGTGTCCTGGTTCAGGGTGGCGATCGCTTCATCACCGTCGGCCGCCAGGCTGCAGCGGTAACCGGCGTCGACCAGCACCTCGGCGACGAAGCTGCGCACCGAGGGCATGTCTTCGACGATCAGCACGTGTTCGCCGCTGCTGAGCCCTGGCGCCGCAACGGGCTTGGTGGTTGCGCTCGCCGGGCCCGAGGCAGCGGGCAGCATGATGGTGACCTCGGTGCCCTGGCGGGTGACGCTGCGGATCTGTGCGTCGCCGCCGGACTGGCGTGCAAAGCCGTAGATGGTCGACAGCCCCAGCCCGGTGCCCTGGCCCAGCGGTTTGGTGGTGAAGAAAGGGTCGAACACTTTGTCGATCACACTGTGTTCGATGCCCACGCCGTTATCGCGCACGGAGAGCGCGATGTAGGCGCCGTTTTCCAGTTTCAGGTTGCCGTTGGAGTAAGCAGGGTAGGTGGTCACCCAGATATTGCCGCCCTTGGGCAGCGCATCGCGGGCATTGATGACCAGGTTCAGCACTGCGCTTTCCAGTTGGATCGGATCGACCAGCGCCACGGCCGGGTGGGTCGTCAGCTCGAGTTTGAGCGCGATGTGTTCACCGATCGTGCGCACCAGCAGCTCTTCCAGTGAGCGGATGTGCGCGTTGATATCCACCGGGCGCGTGTCCAGAGGCTGCTGGCGGGCAAACGCGAGCAGGCGGTTGGTCAGGCCGGCGGCGCTCAGGGCCGAGCTCAATGCGGCGTCGGCATAAGCCTTGACCTTCTCGGTATGCTGAGTGTCGAGGCGTTTTTTGATCAGCTCAAGGCTGGTGATGATCCCGGTCAGCAGGTTGTTGAAGTCGTGGGCGATGCCGCCGGTGAGTTTGCCCAGCGCGTCCATCTTCTGTGCCTGCAACAACTGCGCCTCGGTGCGCGCCAGCTGCGTGGTGGCGTTGGTCAGCTCGGCCAGCTGATGGCGCTCGCGATGGCGATGCTCGGTGATGTCTTCGACAAACACCAGGCTCAGTTCGGCCCGGCGATAGGGCGAGATTTGCCACTCGGTTTCGCGCACTTGGCCATCGACTTGCATTTGCAAGGTGCCTTTCCAGCGCTCGCCCGCGGCGAGACGCAGGCGCAGCTCCTGAATGACGGCCTGCTGATCGCTGGCGAAGCATTCGAGCAAGGCGTCAGGGTTCAGGTTGTCCTGGATCAGTTGGGCGAACGCGTGGTTGCATTCATGCACCTTCAACTGCGGGTCCATGACGGCGATCGGCGCGCTGATGTTGAAGAATATTTCGCGAAAGCGCGCCTCGCTCTCGCGCAAGGCGTATTCGGTATCACGCACGCGCAGCAACGTGCGCAGGGTTGCCAGCAGCACGTCCGGGTCCACCGGGTGGATCAGGTAGGCATCGGCGCCGGCGTCCAGGCCGGTGATGATGTCGCCCGTCTCGATGGACGCAGCCGAGACGTGCACCACCGGTAGCAGAGCGGTCACCGGGTCGGCGCGCAGCGCGCGCACGATGTCGAAGCCACTCATGTCCGGCAGATTGACGTCGAGGATGAGCCCGTCGATCTTTTTGCTCGCGATCAGGTCCAGGCCCTCTTGGCCGGTGCCGGCTTCGAGCACGTGGTAGTGATGGCTTTCCAGGCGTCGGCGCAGGGCATAGCGGGTGGCGGCGTTGTCGTCGACGATCAGCAGCTGGATGTCACGATTCATCAGCAGGCCCGCCCGCGATAGACAGAGGAATGATCACAAAGAACATCGACCCGACGCCTGGGGCGCTTTGCACCCCGACACTGCCACCGAGCAACTCGGCAAAGCGCTTGCACAGCGAGAGCCCCAGGCCGGTGCCGCGCAGGCGTTTTTGCAGCGGTGAGTCGATCTGGGAAAAGTCTTCGAACAGGTTGTTGTGCAGCTCGGCAGGAATGCCCAGGCCAGTGTCCTGTACCGCAAAGCGGATCTCGTGCGCACTTTCCATGCGGGCCGACACGCGCACCTCACCTTGCAAGGTGAACTTCAGGGCATTGGAGATAAAGTTGCGCAGGATCTGCGCCAGCTTCTTGTCATCGGTGTAGAGCTTGGGCAAGCCTGCGGGCTCTTCAAAGATGAGGTCCACCGACGAGGCGTCGACAATCGGGCGGAACATCCCGCGCAATGCCGAGAACAGGTCGAACATGTCAAACCAGGCAGGCGAGATGGTGATGCGCCCGGCCTCGATCTTGGCCAGGTCCAGCAGGTCGTCCACCATCTCGCGCAGCTCGCGCGCCGAGCTGCGGATGAAACCTACCTGGGTCTGCTGCTCGGGGCTCAAGGGGCCGTCGAGTTCATCGGCAAGCAAGCTGGTGATGCTCAGGATCGAGCCCAGGGGCGTGCGGAATTCATGACTCATGTACGACAGGAAGCGGCTTTTCAGGTCTGATGCCTGACGCAACTGATCGGCCTGCATATCCAGTTCGGCATACAGTGCCAGCACACCCTGGTTGGTCTCATCCAACTCGGTACGCAAGGCGTCGGCTTCCTGGTGCAGGCGCTGCACTTGCTCAGTGAGCGAAGCAATGGTGTCAGCCATCAATGGCCTCCAGGGCAATCACGAAGACGGTAACGTCATCCCGGCCGCGACAGAAGTCACGGTGAAGGATGGCGGCGATCAGGGCGGGGTGGCGGTGGCAAAGCCCGGGATAGTCCGCAAGGTTCCAGCGTGACTGCAGCCCGTCGCTGTAAAGGATCAGCAGTTGGCCGCTGACCTGAGCGTAGTCGAAGGGTTGCGCCTTGCGAAACTGCACGCCGACGATGCCCGGGTGGGACGCCAGCCCGCGCGATTTGCCGAAGGCAATCAGGCTGGCGCCGATGTTGCCCACGCCGGTGAAACGCAGCCGGTCAGCCACGGCGTCGTATTGCGCCACGGCCACTGCGCCGCCCCGGGTGCCGTTCATGCCGATATGCATGTCGTTGAGCAACGTGGCCGAGTCCTGGAAGGGGTCTTGGGCAAACACCTCTTCGCCCGCGCGCGCTGCCCGTTCGGCTTCGCTGCCATGGCCCAGGCCGTCGGCAACCATCACGCTGAACCGGCCCGCTTCGATTGCCAGGTGCCAGGCGTCGCCACAGGCCGGATCGTCGTGCAAGGAATGCTGGCTGACGCCATAGCGGATATCCCGCGTGTTCGACGTGCGTGGGTAGAGCCGCGCCAACATCGCCGTGCCCCGATGATCGGCATGCACATCAAAGACCTGGGCCACACGCGATATGGCGCCCATGCCGATGCCTTGCGTGCCGCCCGTGGAGAACCCATCCACCAGGCAGCTTTCCAGGTCGAAGCCCTGACCACGGTCGACGGCGATCATTTCTACGCCCTGATTGCCCGTGGCGCGCAGGTGCAGCTCGCCATGGGCGGCATGCTTGAGGATATTGCTGGCAAGTTCGGTCGCCACCAGGGCCACGCGCCCGGCGTCGGTTTCATCAAAACCCAGCAGCTCGGCAAGCTGCTGGGCGCTGCGCCGGGCATAGCCGATTTGGCTGACATCTTCGATCAAAAGCACTTGGGTCAAGGCGCTGGGAATATTCAGGTCCATCGGGTGATCGTCACGCGTGTGCCCTCGCCGGGTGCGGTTTCCAGTTCAAACTCGTCCACCAGGCGCCTGGCGCCGGTCAGGCCCAGGCCCAGGCCGCTGCCGGAGGTCCAGCCGTCGGTCAGGGCCAGCTTGAGGTCGGGAATGCCGGGGCCTTCATCGCGAAAGGTCAGGCGCAGGCCGGGGCGATGGTCTCTTTCGACGACGCTCCAATCCATGTACCCGCCGCCGCCGTAGACCACGGTGTTGCGCGCCAGCTCACTGACGGCCGTGACCAGCTTGGTCAGGTCGATCAGGCGCATGCCGCAGTCCTGTGCCAGCCTGCGTACTAATTGTCTGGCCAGCACAACGTCCTGTTCGATCAGCACGGGATGCGTGCCGCTGCTGGCTTGGCTCATAAGTGTTCTACCCGGTCACGCAGCAGTTTCATGCCGCGCTCGACGTTCAGTGCGGTCGCCACGCCGGGCAGGGTCATGCCCAGTTCCACCAGGGTAATGGCCACCGCCGGTTGCATGCCCACCAGCACGGTCTGCGCGTCCATGATGCTCGACAGGCCGGAAATGGTGCCGATCATGCGCCCGATGAACGAGTCGACCATGTCCAGCGCCGAAATGTCGATCAGCACGCCGCGCGCCGACGTGCGGCTGATGCGCTCGGACAGGTCGTCCTGCAGCGTCATGGCCAGTTGGTCGTGCATGTCGACCTGAATGGTCACGAGCAAAAATTCGCCCATCTGCAAAATAGGGATGCGTTCCATGCTTAGACAGCCTTGCTGATGGTGACGCCCAGGCGTTTGAGGGCCAGCGCCAGGGCATCCGCCAAGTTGGCTTTGGTCACCACGCCTTGCAGGTCAAGGCCCAGGTGCACGATGGTCTGGGCAATTTGTGGGCGTACGCCACTGATGATGCAATCGGCACCCATCAGGCGGATGGCGGTGACGGTTTTCAGCAAGTGCTGGGCCACCAGGGTGTCGACGGTCGGCACGCCGGTGATGTCGATAATGGCGATTTCCGAGCCGGTGTCGACGATGCGTTGCAGCAGGGACTCCATGACCACCTGGGTGCGTTGCGAGTCCAGGGTGCCAATCATCGGCAGGGCCAGCACGCCGTCCCACAGCTTCACTACAGGGGTGGACAACTCCAGCAATTCTTCCTGCTGGCGTTTGATGACCGACTCACGGGACTTCTGGAAGGTGCGGATGGTGTGCATGCCCAGCGAATCGAGCAGTTCGGACACTTCCCACAGTTGCTCGGCCAGTTGCGCCGGTTGTTCGGCGTACTCACGTTGCAGCAGGCTGAACACTGGGCCTTTAAGGGCGAAAATGAAGCTGGCAGTCTGCTGCGAATCTTGGCCGATCAAGGCACGGCTGTGCGACAGCTTTTCCAGGAAGACCCGGGTTTCGGCCCAGTTTTCATGGCTTACCTGCTGTGAGCCGCCCTGCAGAAGCGCGTCGATCAGCAAATTAAGGAAGTCGCCCGCTTGCTGTTTGACGTCATCACCCTTGACGTTTCGTGTGGCTCCCGAAGCCTCGAGGCTCGTAATCCATTCGGTCAGCAGGGCAGGGCGTTGGGTTTGCAGCGCCTGGATTGTATGAGCTTGAAGAGTTGCCACGAGAGTCTCCTTGAACGGCTTTAGTTGTTGCGGTGCAATTTATACTAAGTTGGGTTTTTTTGAATTGTTTCGTGGAATTTTCGTGTTCAAATCCGGCCGTATTGCTCACTTTCGTCTCTGCTACTCAAGCCGATCAGTTGCGGTCATCGCATAAACACGCGGCGTCAACGCTGCCCTCGCTTGAAGACTGCCTGTATCGACACCCGCTTCACTGGATTTATCCACCGTAAATGCGATGAAGCGCGAAGATGGCAGGGTACGCCGCTAAGGTTGCAGGTAGTCGCGGTGCGGGCGCACCTGACGCGCTGATAGCGCCGGCTTCATCGTTGTCGCCGGGTTATCAATCCAAACCCGTGCAGGCACACATGGCGCGCCACCACTGCCCATACGATAATGCCCCCCAAATCGACCACCCTGGCCCATCCCGTGATCATCAACTTCGACCTCAACGACCTCCAGGCTTTTCGCGCCGTGGTAGACAAGGGCAGTTTTCGCGGCGCCGCCGAAGCCATCCGCATCTCGCAGCCGGCGCTGAGCCGGCGCATCGAAAAGCTCGAGTCCGCCCTCGAGGTGAAGTTGTTCGAACGCACCACGCGGCGGGTCAGCCTGACCATGGTCGGTCGGGCATTCTTGCCGCAAGTGGAGCGCATGCTCGACGACCTCGATGTCGCCTTGATGGGCATCAGTAACGTGGCGTCCACGCGCATGGGCAACGTGACCATTGCCTGCGTGCCGTCCACCGCTTACTACTTCATGCCCCACGTGATCTCCGAATTCCACAAGCTGTACCCCAAGATTCGCCTGCGCGTACTGGACGCCAGCGCCGGCGAGGTGTGCAACGCGGTGGAAAGTGGCGAGGCGGATTTTGGCGTGAGTTTCAGTGGCAGCCTGGCCGACGAAGTGGAATTTGAACTGTTATTGCAGGAGCGCTACGTCCTGGCCTGTCGGCGTGATCATCCGTTGGCCGAGCGCGAGAGCGTGACCTGGGCCGAGGCCTACGAGCACGATTACATCACCGTGGACAAAACCTCGGGCAACCGCTTCCTGCTGGACCAGGCGCTGCGTGGGGTGCGGGTGAAAAAACCGAGTATTTGCGAGACCCACCACGTGACCACGATGATCGGCTTGGTGGAGGCGGGGCTGGGCGTGGCGATGGTGCCGTCGATTGCGATGCCGGCGGGCACGCACCCGATTCTGGTAAGCGTGCCGCTGGTAGAGCCGCAGGTGATGCGCAATGTGGGCTTGATCAAGCGCCGCGGGCGGACGTTGCCGCCGGCGGCGCTGGAATTGGAACGGTTGGTGCGGGAGATGCCGTTTCGGTCAGTGTGATACCGAGTCCAACCCGGTGGATTGCACCAGCGGTTGCGCCTCGGGCGAGGCCAGGTACTGCAACAGTGCCTTGGCCTGCGCCGGATGTTGGGCGTTGACCGGAATGCCCGCCGCAAAGCGCGTCACCGATTGCACGTCTTCCGGGATCTTGCCGACGTAAGTCACGCCCGGCACCGGCAGCAATTCCGCCACCTGCTGCAGGCCCACCTCGTATTCACCCTTGGCGACCACCGACGCCACCGGGATGCGCTCGATCATCTTGCCCTTGGCGGGCATGCCGAGCTTTTTGAACAGCTCCTTCTCGACATACACACCGCTGGCGCTGTCCGAATACGCCACGGACTTGGCCTGGCTCAGCACCGCTTTCAACTCGGCATCGGTGCCAATCGCCGGCTTCGCGGCGCCTTGCCTGACCACCAGGCCGATGCGCGAATCGGCCAGTTCCACCCGCGACGCCTTGTCGACCTTGCCCTGCTTGATCAAGTCATCCAGGGCATAGCCCACCATGATCACCACGTCGGCGTGCTCGCCACGGGCCAGGCGGTTGGGAATCGCTTCCGGCGCCTTGCCCATGGACGGGCCGAGAATGGTGTCGAGGGTGTCACCGCTTTGCTGGGCGTACTGCGGGCCCAGCAGTTTATAGGCGGCGGTGAAGCCACCGGAGGTCATCACCTTGAGTTCTTCGGCCTGGGCCGTCAGCGCCAAAGCGCCGAGGGCCAGGGCGGTCAGGGTTTTGCACAGCGGCTTGATCATGCGGCCCCCTGCATCACCTGCCCGCGGGTATTGGCGCGGCGGTACAACGCGAGGGTCGAGCACAGCGCGCACAACGCGGCAAACATCATCCAGTAGGCCGGCGAGGCCTTGTCTTCGGTGATGTGAATGAACCAGGTGGAGATCGCCGGCGTGAAACCGCCAAAGATCGCTGTCGCCAGGCTATAGGCCAGCGAGAAGCCCGCCACGCGCACTTCCACCGGCATGATTTCGGTCAGCGCCGGGATCATCGCGCCGTTGTACATGCCGTACAGGAACGAGAACCACAGCAGGGTTTCCAGCATGTGGCCAAAACTTGGTGCGTTGACCACAAACGACAGTGCCGGGTAGGCGGTGATCACGGTCAGTACGGTCATCGCCACCAGCACCGGCTTGCGGCCGAAACGGTCACTCAGGGTGCCGCCGATCGGCAGCCAGACAAAGTTCGACACGGCCACCAGCAAGGTCACCAGCAGGGCGTCGGAGGTGCTCAGTTGCAGCACGGTCTTGCCGAAGGTCGGGGCGTACACGGTAATCAGGTAGAACGCGGTGGTGGTCATCGCCACCATCAGCATGCCGCCGATCACCACGGTCCAGTTCTTCACCAGGGTCGCCAGCACTTCGCGCATGGTCGGGCGATGCTTGCGGTTGGCGAACTCTTCGGTTTCCTGCAGGTTACGACGCAGCAAAAAGATGAACGGGATAATCACGCAGCCGATGGCAAACGGAATACGCCAGCCCCAATCGGCAACCACGGCCGGTTGCATCCACACGTTCAGGCCGTAACCCAATGCGGCGGCGACCACGATGGAAATCTGTTGGCTGCCCGACTGCCAGCTGGTGTAGAACCCTTTGCGGCCCGGGGTGGCCATTTCGGAAAGGTAAACCGACACGCCGCCCAGCTCCGCACCGGCAGAGAAGCCTTGCAGCAAGCGACCCAACAGCACCAGCAACGGCGCCCACAGGCCGATGGTTTGGTAACCCGGCACCAACACGATCAACAGCGTACCGCTGGCCATGATCGACAGGGTCACGATCAACCCTTTGCGGCGACCGACGTCATCAATATAGGCACCCAGAATGATCGCGCCCAACGGTCGCATCAGGAAGCCCGCGCCGAACACGGCGAAGGTCATCATTAATGACGCAAACTCATTAGCGGCGGGGAAGAACGCGGCGGCGATGTAGGTGGCGTAGAAGCCGAACAGAAAGAAGTCGAACTGTTCGAGGAAGTTGCCCGAAGTAACGCGGAATACCGCACCAACTTTCGAGCGGGCAGAGTCGGGCCGGGAAGGGCTAGTCATGGTTTTGTGTCTCCAGCGTTCTTTTTAAAGTGCTTGTTTCGCTTAAGACCGCGGATAGTGGCTGACACATTTAGAAATGATAAGTGAGTAATTTGGATGCATTGATGCGTCCTGGCTATCAATCGCTGCTGGCGTCCAAAATCTCGCCACTGTTCTATGCTTGAAGCTGTGACCAATTCTTACGGATGGGAGGTGGCAATGGCTGACAAACACGAGCACCGGGATGAGCACGCGCATGAGCAACCTCGGCGGCAGCCTGAAGAGGAAAAGCCGCAGACCTGGAAGCATCCGGACGATGGTACGGAGCTTTCCGAGCGAGATCAGGAACGGCCGCTCAAGCCCTGACTGAATGAGCGAACGCAGTCTAAAGGTGGGAGCGGGCTTGCTCGAAGGCAATGTGTCAGTAACCAACAGGTTCACTGATTCACCGCCTTCGCGAGCAAGCCCGCTCCTACATCGGCGCCACGTTCAGCCTACGATCGGCGTGCACAATTCCACCAGCGTGCCATCCGGGCAGCGCACATACGACACCACCTGGCCCCAAGGCTTGGTGGCGGGTGGCGCCAGCTCCGTCGCGCCGTGGGCCAGCGCTTTGGCATGGGCGACGAACACGTCTTCGGTCATGAACCCGACCTCCATCCCCAGCGGCCTTTTAGAGGCATGCGCCTGGACATGGCCCCCGTCGAAATTCAATTCGCCCAACTCATGCGCCGCAAACGAAAGCGTGGTGTCGCCGGTTTCAAGCTCGCCGTAAGTGCCGGATTCATGCAGGAAACGGCGACTGAAGCCGAAGGCTTTCTCGAAAAACATCAGAGAGGCGGCAACGTCGGGTACATAGATGATGGTGTAGGCAAATTTCACGATCAGGCGGTCCTTGCTGAAAGAGTGGATGAATGAAATGCCTCATGACAGCAGCACGGAGACGGGAACCCCCCACGCCAACACCACAAACGCGATCACGGTTGCCAGGCACAGGCCGACAAACACCCGCGTCAGCGTTCTCACCGTGGGGTTGGCGATCCCCTTGACTACCCAGAGACAGAACCCGGCCACCACAATGGCCAAGGCAATAATGAACAGCACGATGGTGTTCCTGTGGCCTTCAAGCGCTGATTTATAATCCCAAAGCCGTCCGATGAACAGTGTTCACATAGACGCAGCCCCACGGGCTTTCTAAACTGCGGCTTGTCTTGGGGAAAGGGGCAGGTGCCGATGAATCGCAATGAATTACGCAAGGCAGACATCAACCTGATGGTGGTCTTCGAAGCACTGATGCTCGAGCGCAATGTCACGCGGGTGGCGGAGAAGCTGTTTCTCGGTCAACCGACCATCAGTTCGGCCCTCAACCGTTTGCGCACGTTGTTCAATGACCCGCTGTTTATTCGCGTCGGCCACCGTATGGAACCCACCGCGCGCGCCGAGGAGATCATTCAGCACCTGTCGCCGGCCCTGGATTCACTGTCGTCGGCCCTGAGCCTGACCCACGATTTCGATCCCACCCAGAGCACCATGACCTTTCGCATCGGTTTGTCCGATGACGTCGAGTTCGGCCTGCTGCCGCCCTTGCTGCGGGCGTTGCGCCAGGAAGCACCGTTGGTGGTGTTTGTGGTGCAGCATGTGGATTACTGGCGCATCCCTGACCTGCTGGCGTCCGGCGATATCACCGTCGGCATCACCCAGACCCGCGGCCTGCCGGCGAATGCCAAACGTAAACTGCTGCGGCATATCCGCCCCTGCCTGCTGCGCGCCGACGCCTCGGATAAACCGCTGACCCTCGACGAATATTGCGCACGCCCTCATGTGCTGGTGTCCCACACCGCCAACGTGTCCGGGTTTGCCGATGAATGGCTGGCCGAAATTGGCCGCAAGCGCCATGTGGTGCTGTCGGTGCCGCAATACAGCGCGCTGCCGGCACTGCTCGCCGGCACTGACATGATCGCCAGCTTGCCGGACTACACCGCCCAGGCCATGGCCGCTGGCGGCAACCTGTTCTGCGAACCGTTTCCGTTCGAAACCCCGACCCTGGACTTGTCCATGGTCTGGCTCAGCCACGTCGACACCGACCCGGCGGAACGCTGGATGCGCTCGCGGCTGGAAGCGTTCATGAGCGAGCGCGACATGCTGCCGGTGCTGGCGACAAAATCTTGAGATAGCCCCTTCAGGGAGTGCCACCGATGATTCCATCCCGTTCCTTGCTGCGTGGGCGCGGCAGTCATGACAGTGGCAAAGTCGGCATGGTCGAGCTGTTTTTCGACTTGGTGTTCGTGTTCGCCGTGACCCAATTGTCCCATTCGCTGTTGGCGCATCTGACCCTGGACGGGGCTGTGCAGGTGGCGCTGATGATGGTTGCGGTGTGGTGGGTGTGGATCTTCACGTCGTGGATCACCAACTGGCTCGATCCAGAAAAAATCCCAATCCGCCTCGGCCTGTTCGGCTTGATGGTGGCCGGTCTGCTGCTGTCTTCCTCGATCCCCAAGGCTTTTACCGACCGAGGTGTACTGTTTGCCGGCGCCTACGTATTCATGCAGGTAGGACGCACGCTGTTTGCATTGTGGGCAGTGCGTGGCGAGTCGCTGAACATGATTCGCAATTTTCAGCGAATCCTGGCGTGGATGCTGTGTTCCGGCGTGTTCTGGATCACCGGCAGCCTGCTCGAAGGTCAACAGCGCCTGGCTTTCTGGGCGCTGGCGCTGTTGATCGAACTGATATCGCCGTCGGTGTATTTCTGGGTACCGGGCCTGGGGCGTTCGACCCTGGCGGACTGGAACGTCGAAGGCAACCACATGGCCGAGCGCTGCGGCCTGTTTGTGATCATTGCCCTTGGCGAATCATTGCTGGTGACCGGCGCCACCTTTGCCGAATTGCCCTGGAGCGTAGAAGGCCTGGGCGCATTCCTGGTGGCGGTGGTGGGCAGCATTGCGCTGTGGTGGATCTATTTCGATAGCGGTGCCGAGCGCGCCCATCACCGGATTGCCAGCTCTGCCGACCCGGGCCGCCAGGCGCGGATTGCCTATACCTACCTGCACGTGTTGATCGTCGCCGGCATCATTGTCAGCGCGGTGGCCGACGAACTGGTTCTGGTGCATCCGGGCCATGCCAGCCAGGCCGGCGTGGTGGCGATCATCGCCGGTCCATGGTTGTTTCTAGTGGGCAGCGCGTTGTTTAAGTGGGTGATGAGTGACCGGTCATTGCCACCGCTGTCGCACCTCGGCGGGTTGCTGATGTTGCTGGTGGTGTTGCCGCTTGGGTTGCAGCAGGTGTTTTCGGCCTTGGTGCTGGGCGCGCTGACCACGGCGGTGTTGGTGATCGTGGCCGTTTGGGAAAACCGTGCGCTGCGCAGCCTGAACGAAGTTTCACACTGAAAGCGTTCTGATTCGGTTCGGCTGCGTGCTATATGTATCGCTCTTTTTCCTACAACTATTCGGAGCTTTTCATGCCGCACCTGCACCTGGAATACACCGCCAATCTGACCGGCCTGGCCGTCGAGAAAACCCTGTTGCGGCTCAACAATGTGCTGATGGCGTCCGGGCAGTTCGGTTCCGAGTTCGATATCAAAAGCCGCGCCGTCAAGGTTGAGACGTTCCAGGTCGGCACCTCACTCAACCCGCGTGGGTTTATTGCGCTGAAGCTGTCGCTGCTCAGCGGGCGCTCGTCGCAGGTCAAGAAGCAGTTGTCGGAAAGCCTGTTGGCGGCGTTGCAGGACCAGGGCGAATGGCCAGCGAATATTCAGGTTCAACTCAGCGTCCTGCTGGTCGACATGGATCGCGATTCCTACAGCAAAGTCGCGATTGGCTGAGGGCTACAACAACCCCTGATCGGCGCACACCTTCACCACTTGCTCACGAAACCAGGTATTGGCACTGTCCTGGCCGCTGGTTTCGTTCCACTGCATGTCCAGGGTGAACCCCGGCAGCCCGTTGGGCGCCTCGCAATGGCCAAACACGCTGGCGGGCGCCAAGAGCTTTTGCACACGGCGCGGCAGGGTGACGATGAAGTCGGTGCCGGTGATCATCTTCAACGCGGCGCTGTAACTGTTGGCCCTGGCGACCACTTGGCGCGTGTGGGCCTGGCGTGCCAGCCAGCCGTCGATCATGTTGGTGTGGGAGCTCCAGGGCGTGGGAAACACGTGCCGCCGCTCGACGAAAGATTGCAGGCTGAACGCCGGCTCGCGTGGGGTCGCGCGTTTGTCGAACACACACACCAAGTCATCTTCCAGCAGCATCTGGACCTTGAAGTCTTTGTGGGCGCGGTGAAAGTTCGGGCCGAAACAAATCACCAGGTCGAGGCGACCTTCGCGCAAGTCCTCGGCGGGAATCTCGGTTTCCAGCTTTTGCACATTGACGATCACTGGCAGGTCGGCGCGGTCGAAGTTCTTCAACAGGCGCGGCAGGATCAGTTGCTCAAAGTACTCCGGCGCGCACACGTTGAAGGTCACGGCCTTCTGCGTCGGGTCGAAGGTCTGGCCGCCGGCGTGGCACAGGTTGATGCTCTCGAGGATCTTCTGCACATGCCCGTACATGGTCGTGGCTTTGTACGTAGGCCGCATGCCTGCCCGCGTGTTGATAAACAGCTCATCCTCAAAACTGGTGCGCAGTTTCTTCAGGCTGTAACTCACAGTGGACTGGCTGACGAACAGCGTTTCAGACACCTCGGTAACGCTGCTCTGGTCGTAGACGGCGATAAACACCATCAAGTCCTGCATATCGAGCTTTCTGAGCAAATTACTGTTTAGCATCCGTTCCATCCGGTAAGCCTTGGCACTGAGGCAGCGCGCGACAAGGGCAAAAGCTTAACGGAACGGTCGTGCCATTAGAAAGCTCTGTAGGGCGTTTCTATGTTTGGTGTGGGACAAAAAATGTTGGCAATACGACGTCAGCGGATATGTCGTGCGTAATGCTTCGGATTGAAACGCGTGACGATCAGCAGCATTACCCCAATCACGGCGGTCAGTGACCACCAGGCCCATTCGAAGCTGCCGAGTTGGTCGCGGATCATCCCGGCAATAAGTGGCGACAAGCCAGCAATCAGGTAGCCGATGCCTTGCACAAACGCAGTCAGGCCGCCGGCGCGGCGCGGGTTGTCCAAGTGGTCGAGGGACAGGATCAGGCTCATCGGAAACAGACCGCCAATGCCCAGGCCCAGCAGGCAAGGCCACAGCAGGCTCAGGTATTGAGGGCTGAGAATAAGGCCGCAAAAACCGCAGATGATCAGCACCAGCAACACCGCAACTACCCCGCGTTTATCCTCACGGCGGTTGGCGATGGCCGGGGTGATCAGGCCGGACACGACTTCCATGGCGGTCAAGAACCCCAGCAGCAGGCCGGCCTGTTGTTCGCTCCAGCCTTGCTCCACGTAGTACGGCGCCAGCCACGCCAGTACGCAGGTGTAGGCGGCGGTGCCGAGGCCGAAAAAAATCGCCAACAACCATGCGCGACGATTGCCGAAAAACGATTCCTGCGCGCCGGCACCGGCCTGGGGCAGTGGCGGCATTGCCGAACGCTGGGCGTACCAGAACACCAGCGCCAATAGCGCAAGCGCCGCCCAGATGGCCAGGCCGATACGCCAGCTGCCGGTCTGCACCTGCACGAGCGGCGCGAACGAAGCGGCCAGTGCCGCGCCCCCCATGATGGCCGTGACGTACAGGCCCATGAACAGCGAGACGTTGGCGCTGAAGCGCGTCTTGATCAGCGCCGGCATCAACGCCTGGATCATCGCGATACCGACGCCGGCAGCGATGGCGCTGACGATCAACGCCGACGCCGAATCCACAAACAGCCGCGACAGCGTGGCCAAGCCAATCACCAGCAGTGACAGCACAATGCTGCGGTGCTCGCCCATGCGTTTACCCAGGCCCATGCCAAAGAACATCGCCAGGCCCATGGCCATGACCGGCAGCATGGTCAGCAGCGCGGCGCTGCTGAAACTCAACGGCACATCGCCGCGAATCGATGACAACAATGGACCGACGGCGGCCATCGACGGGCGCAGGTTAAGGGCAACCAGTACGACGCTGATCATCAGCCAGACGGCGGTGGTGGGCGTTGCGCGAACGTTTTCCATGGGTGGACCTTGAAGAGACAAGGGCGAATCAGGCCACGCAGGGGGGAAGGGGAGCAAATCAGAAAATCGTTGGGGCTATCTAAAAATTGCAGGTGATCGAACATGTAGGCGCTGGCTTGCCTGCGATGGCGGTGGGGCAGTCCAGAAATGACTGCCTGATACACCGCTATCGCAGGCAAGCCAGCTCCCACAAGGGATCTATGTCACTAGAGGGCGCGGATCACATGTTTGATCTCCTGAAACGCCGCCAAGCCCCACGGGCCCAACTCGCGGCCGATGCTGCTCTGCTTGTAACCACCCCACGCCGTTTGCGGGAAGATCACCTGCGGGGCGTTGATCCACACGAGCCCGGCCTGCAAGGCATTGGCCACGCGTTCGGCGGTGTCGACATCGGCGCTCACCACACTGGCGACCAGGCCGAAATCGCTGTCATTGGCCAGGGCAATGGCTTCCTCGGCAGTGGTAAAACGTCGGACACACAGCACCGGGCCGAAGATCTCCTCGTTCCACAACGCGCTGTTCAACGGCACATCGGTAAACACGGTCGGGCGGATGAAATAGCCCTTTGTCAGGTCGGCCGGTCGTTCACCACCGCACAGCAAACGCGCGCCGTCTGCGATGCCTCGCTGAATATGCCCCAGCACTCGCTGATACTGCGCACGGTTGATCAACGCGCCCATTTGCACCTCATCGGCAAACGGGTCTGCCACGCGAATCCCCTCGGCCCGTGTCTGCAAACGCTGCAGGAACGCGTCCGCCAGGCTGTCAGCCACCAGCACGCGGCTGGTGGCCGAACACATCTGCCCGGCGTTGAAAAAGCCACCCCCACAGGCCAGCTCCACCGCCAGGTCAAGGTCGGCGTCCGCGAGCACCAGCAACGCCGATTTACCACCCAGCTCAAGGCTTACACCCTTGATGGTTTCTGCCGCGCGCTGCATCACTTGCACGCCGACGGCGTTACTGCCGGTGAAGGAAATCTTCGCCACGCGGCGGTCTGCGGCCAGCGGTGCGCCAACCGCCAGGCCCGTGCCGCAGACCAGGTTGAACACACCCGCCGGCAGCCCTGCCTGGGCAATAATTTGCGCCAGTTGCAACTCCGCCAACGGCGTGACTTCCGATGGCTTGAGCACCACGCAACATCCGGCCGCCAGGGCCGGGGCGAGCTTCCAGGCGGTGGTCACCATCGGGAAATTCCACGGCACAATCAGCCCGACCACACCACAGGGCTCACGGCGCAGGCGTGCGCTGAAGTCCTCGCCGGGCAGTGCCACCGGGCGGTCTTGCGCGGCGTCCATGTCGTCGCACATGCCGGCGTAGTAGTCGAAGGTGGCGATCACATCGTCCACATCAATGCCGGCCTCAAACAGCGGCTTGCCATTGTTGCTCGACTGCAACTGCATCAGCTGGTCGCGCTGGGCGCTCACGCCCTGGGCGATCTTACGCAGCACGGCGCCGCGGTCACGGCCGGTGCTTTTCGACCAGTCGATGAACGCCGCGCTGGCCGCCGCCACCGCGTGGGCCACGGTGCTCGCGTCGCCCACGCTGACGTGGGCCAGTGTGGCTTCGGTGGCGGGGTTGATCACCTCGATAACGTCATGGCCTGCGCGCCATTCGCCTGCAATGTACACACCGTCCAATACTGAGTTCATACCGCGACCTCCTGCATCCACAGCCCCTGGTCGATTTCTATCAGCGTCGGTCCCTGGCGATCAGCGGCGGCGCGCAATGCCGTGCGCAGCTGCGCGATACCCTGAATGCTCTCGGCGGCGCAGCCCAAGGCTTTGGCCACACCGATAAAGTCCGGGGTGTAGATGTCCACACCGACCGGCTCGATGGCGCGGTTGAGCATGTACTTCTTGATCTCCTCGTAACCCTGGTTATTCCACAGCAGCACGATGACCGGCACGCGCGCCTCGACCGCGCTGGCCAGTTCCGGCAGGCTGAATTGCAGGCCACCGTCGCCGATGAGGCACACCACCGGTTGCCCGTCGCCGCGTCCCAGCCAGGCGCCAATCGCTGCGGGCAGGGCGTAGCCCAAGGTGCCGTAGCCGGTGGAGGAATTGAACCAGCGGCGTGGGTGGTCGAGGTTCAGCGTCAGGTTGCCGCTATACACCGGTTGGGTGGAGTCGCCCACCAGCACGGCGCCGGGCAGTTGCGCCAGCACGGTGTTGAGAAACAGGGTTTGCGCGCGGGTGGCGGCGTCCCAGGTGGGCGTCAATTCAGCCCACAGACGTGCGACGCGTGCGCTGCCCCAGTCGGGGGCGCGATCGCCCGATACCTGGGAGTCCAGCGCGGCCAACAAGGCTTGGGTTGCGATCTGCGCATCGGCCACCAGTGCGACCTGAGGCGGGTAATTGCGCACGGTCTGGTCGGGGTCGATATCGATGCGCAGCAGCGTGCCGGGAATCTCGAAACCCCCGGCGAAGGTCACGTCGTAATCGGTTTCCGCCAGCTCGGTGCCGATGGCCAGCACCACATCGGCTTCGGCCACCAGGGCGCGGGTGGCGACCAGCGTCTGGGTCGAGCCGATCAGCAACGGGTGCGCGGCCGGCAGCATGCCTTTGGCGTTGATGGTCAGGGCCACCGGTGCACCCAGCCGTTCGGCCAGGCGCGTCAATTCGGCGGCCGCCTCGATGGCGCCGCCGCCGGCCAGGATCAGCGGGCGTTTTGCTGCCGCCAGCCACTGGCTCATCTGCTTCACCGCCGCCGGTGCGGCACCGGCGCGCGCCACGCTGACCGGCTCGCTGCCGAGCAGGGCATCGGCGTTTTCGACCAGTACATCCAGCGGAATCTCGATGTGCACCGGGCGCGGTCGACCGGCCTGGAACAGCGCAAACGCGCGCGCCAGCACGCCAGGCAACTCCGCCGCCGACATCAAGGTGTGCGAGAACGCCGCCACGCCCGCGATCATCGCGCTCTGGTTCGCCAGCTCATGCAGCTTGCCGCGCCCGCCACCCAATTGGCTGCGCGATTGCACACTGGAAATCACCAGCATCGGGATCGAGTCGGCATAGGCCTGGCCCATGGCGGTGGTGATGTTGGTCATGCCGGGGCCGGTGATGATGAAACACACGCCAGGTTTACCGCGGGTGCGTGCATAGCCGTCGGCCATGAAGCCTGCGCCCTGTTCGTGGCGCGGGGTGACATGGCGGATGCTCGAGCGCGCCAGGCCACGGTACAACTCCACGGTGTGCACGCCGGGAATGCCGAACACCTGGTCTACGCCGTAGCGTTCCAGGAGGTTGACCAATACTTCGCCGCAGGTCGCCATACATGTCGCTCTTGTTATGGATTCGAGGCGCTATTGGAGCGGCTGGCCGGTAGCGCCAACAATCGATAAAAAGTCATACTAGCCATGTCCCCACGTCATGGCTGCGCCCGATGAAACGCTTGCCACCGCTGCCCGCGCTGCATACCTTCTGGGTCACGGCCCAGTGCTGCAACTTCACCCGCGCCGCCGAGCAACTGCACATCACCCAAGGTGCGGTGAGCCGGCAGATTGCCGGGCTCGAAAGCCATTTGGGCTATGCCTTGTTCCAGCGCCAGGCGCGGGGCTTGAGCCTGACCGAAGAAGGGCGCGAGTGGTCGCTGCGGGCGCAGCAGGTGTTTGGCTTGATCGGTGACGCGGTGGAGCAGATCGGCAGCCGCCGCCAGACCCTGCAACTCAAGGCCTCCACCTGCGTAATGCGCTGGCTGCTGCCGCGCCTGATGCAGTGGCAACAGGAGCGCCCGGACGTGCCGGTGGAACTCACCACCACGGTGGCCTACACCGTGGACTTTCGTCGCGAGCAATTCGACGCGGCGGTGATCTATGCGCCCATCGCCGAGCAGTCGGCGCAGGCGCGGCATTTATTCGATGAACAACTCACCCCGGTCTGCGCGCCGGCGTTGCTGCCCAGCCTGCACACACCGGCTGATCTGCAGCGACAGGTGCTGCTGCACCCCACGCGGGACGAGCGCGATTGGGCGTTGTGGCTGAAGGCTGCGAATACGCGCTTGAGCAACCTGGCCCAGGGGCATCATTTTGAAACGCTGGACCTGGCAATGACGGTGGCGTCCCAGGGCTCGGGAGTGGCGATTGGCGACAGCGCGTTGATTGGCGAGGATGTGAAGGCGGGGCGGTTGGCGACACCGTTTGAACTGCGCGTGCCGACGGGGATGGGGTATTACCTGGTGTATCCGCCGGGAATTGAGCCGTCTACTGGATTAGTCGCCTTGATGGAGTGGTTGGTAAGCCAGGCACAACCGTCGTAACACCGAAGACCCGAATGTGGGAGGAGGCTTGTGTGGGAGCGGGCTTGCCTGCGATACAGGCACCTCGGTGTGTCGGTCATGCCGCGGTGATGCTATCGCAGGCAAGCCCGCTCCCACAGTTTTAACCGTGTCGGTTCAGTAGCCGACGGTGAAACGCTGGCGCGAGTGCTTCGGCGACTCAACCTCGTCGATCAACGCAATCGCGTAGTCCGCAAAACTGATCCAGCTACGCCCTTCAGCGCTCACCAGCAAGTCATCCTGGCCGACACGGAATTTGCCGGTGCGCTCAGTCTCAACGAACTCCGCCGACGGCGACAGAAAGGTCCAGTCCAGCTCTTTTTCCTGACGCAGCGCATCAAGAAACTCAGCGCCGGCGCTGGCCTCGGCCTTGTACTCTGCCGGGAAGCCAGGGCTGTCGATGACTCGGCTGCCATCCGGCAACAACAATGAACCTGCACCGCCGACCACCAGCAGGCGTTTCACCCCGGCGCTCTTCACCGGGCCGATCACGGCACTGGCCGGCAGTGTGGCGAAGTGCGCCGCACTGATCACCACGTCGTTGCCGCTGACAGCCTGTTGCAAGGCGTTGGCATCCAGGGCGTCGACCTGTTTGACGGTGACGCCCGGGCGCGCGGCCAGCGTGCCGGTATTACGCGCAATGGCGGTGACGGTATGCCCACGACGCAGCGCTTCTTCCAGCAGTTGGCTACCGGCGCGGCCGGTGGCACCAATGATTGCGATCTTGCTCATGACGTTCTCCAGTACGTTAAGGTTTAAAACCATTCACCACTTCATTTCGCCCTTGGCGACTTTGGCACCGAGTTCCAGGCTGCTCTCATCTTCAAGTTTCGGGTAACGTTTTTTCATGGCCGCGATCAGCGCAGTCGAATCCTTGGCCTTGGCGGTTTCCTCATCGAAGGCTTTGATATAGCCCGCGGTGAATGCCACGGACTGCACAGTCGGCATACCCAGGTAATGACCTGGAATCACGGTGCGCGGTTTCAAGTCTTCGATGCGTTGCAAGGTTGCCAGCCAGTCGGCGTGGGACTGAGCGGTTTGCGTATCGGCCATCCACACGTGGGTGTTCTCGAAGACCACAACGCCGCCCACCACGGCCTTGATCGATGGAATCCACACAAACGTGCGGTCCGGCTGCGGGCCGTCCAGGCCGACCACTTCCAGCGTCTTGCCTTCCAGGGTCAGGCTATGGCCTTGGAGCACCTGCGGGATGATGGCTTTGGCCGGTTTGTCGGCACCCAGCTTAGGGCCCCAGAACGCGAGTTTCTGCTCGGCGGTGGCCTTGATATGGTCGACCACCGGCTGGGTGGCTACCACCTTGGCGGCGGGGAATGCCTGCGTCAGGACGTCGAGGCCGAAGTAGTAATCCGGGTCGCCGTCACTGACGTAGATGGTGGTCAGGCGCTTGCCGCTGGCGCGAATCTTTGTCACCAGTTGCTCGGCTTGGGCATTGCCGAATTGCGCGTTCACCAAAATGACGTCGTGCTCGCCGCTGACCAGTACCGAGCTGACGGGCATCATTGCCGAGGTGCCAGGGTTGTAGGCGTCCAGCGCCAGATCGGCCGCCGCGGCATGGGCGGCGAACGCCAGGGCGGCCATGGCCGTGGCCAATCGTTTAAGCGTCGAGATCATGTGCAACTCCAGCGGCAGGTAAGGGATGCACAGAGCTTAGTTGCACTAAACGTCACAAAAAATGCCATGCTTGAACATAGTTTGTTTCTAAAAGCGTGCAAATCATGGATCGTCTTCAAGCAATGCGGGTGTTTGTCACGGTCGTTGACCTGGGAAGCCAGTCGGCGGCTGCGGATCAGCTGGACCTGTCGCGGCCGGTCGTTTCACGTTATCTGGCGGAGCTTGAGGATTGGGTGGGCGCGCGGCTGATGCATCGCACCACGCGCAAGCTCAGTCTCACCGCAGCGGGCAGCGAAATGCTGCCTCGAGCGCGGCAGATGCTGGAGTTGTGCAACGACATGCAGGCGGCCGTCAGCGAGCCGGACGAAGCGCCGCGCGGCCAGCTACGGCTGAGTGTCAGCAGCTCGTTCGGCCAGGCGCAATTGGCGGACGCCGTGGCCGAGTTCGTCAAGCGCAACCCGTTGGTCAGTATCGATCTGCAGATGCTCGACCGTACGGTAAACCTGGTGGATGAGCGGATCGACCTGGCGATTCGCACCAGTTTTGAGCTGGACCCCAATCTTATCGCTCGCAAGCTGACGCTCTGCCGCTCGGTCATTTGCGCGTCCCCGGCGTACCTGCTGGAACATCCGCGTCCGCAGCACGTGCACGACCTGGCCAAGCACAACTGCCTGACGCACACCTACTTCGGCAAAAGCCTGTGGCATTTCACAGAAAACGCTGAGCCAGTGTCGGTGGCGGTGCAGGGCAATATCAGCGCTAACGAGGCGACCGCCCTGTTACGGGTGACGTTGGCGGGGGCAGGGGTGGCGCGGCTCCCCAGTTATCAGGCGGGGGACTACATCCGCAGTGGCGAACTGATCCGTTTGCTGCCCGAGGCAGAGCCCCAGCAAATGAATGTCTACGCGGTGTACGCCTCGCGCAAGCACATGCCGTTGGCGCTGCGCAGCCTGCTGGATTTTCTGGTGCTGCGCTTTCCTGAGGAGCCGGTGTGGGATGTCGGCCTTTGAAGCCGACATAAAGATGTTGAATGGCGTCCAATAATGGCAACTCTTGCTGACTGACCTATGCTTTAAACAGCACCGAGTCGATCCGTTCAGAGGTGTGCCATGACTCTAAAAATCAGAAAGTACCTGATGATTTTCATCCTGTGCGCCCTGGCTACCGCGCTGTACGGCACGGCTGCCTATCGGGTTGAACAAACCCGCATGCAGCCGACCTTTGCGGTCAGTTGCCATCAGGAAATGTGCCTGCCGCGTACCGGCAGTTTCAGCGCGCTCAGGTAGGCTGTTCGGCCTTCAACTGCTCGCGGAACGCTTTGGGCGAAAACCCGACCCGCCGACGAAACAGTCGCGAGAAGTTGGTCGGGTCGGAAAACCCCAGCACTTGCGACATCTCATTGATGGTCATGCTGGTGTAAGTCAGCAGGCGCTTGGCTTCCAGCAACTGGCGGTCATGCATGATCTGCAGCGCAGGTTGCCCACCCAATTCCCGACACGTGCCGTTCAAGTGTGAGACCGAGATGCCCAGCTTGTGGGCCAGGTCTTCGATCTTGGGGTGCTCGCGGTAATGCTGTTCGACCAGTTGGGTAAAGCGCCGGAAATATTCACGCCCTCGTGGCGCGCGCGCGTGGCGGCGCTGGATGGCCTGGCGGCTGATCCACACCAGCAGCACGCTGACCAAGGCGTGCATCATCATGTCGCGCGCCGGTTGCTCATCGGCGTATTCATCTTGCAAGCGCGCAAACAGGCTATTGAGGTAGGCGCTGTCCTTGCCTGCCGGGTAGTTGCCCAGGGCTTGCAAGCCGTCCACCGCCGAGCCCAGCTGCGCCTGCAAATGGCTGACCAGCGGCGCTGACAGCGTGACGATGAACCCTTCGACATCTTCGGCAAACCGAAACCCATGTACACACAAGGGCGGCAGTACCTGCAAGGTCGCCTCGTTGAGTGTGGTGCGCTGACCTTCGATTTCCAGTTGCGCCTGACCTTTATGCACGTACAACAACTGGCACAAGTCCGCGTGCCGGTGGGGCTGGATTTCCCACTGGTATTCCCGACTGCGCCGGGAAATGGTTTCACAGTGCAACAAATCGGGCGTCGGCCATTGCTGGCTTTCCCCGTAAAGCTTGAAGACCGGAATCGCGGTACTGGCAGTTTTGGTCATGGTTTCAATCCGATACTCAGGATAGTGGTTCGGTAATCGCCCCGATTGGCAAAAAGCGCAGGCTTTGTCTCAGTTTTCACCTTCTTATGGCGGTCACTCAAGTGAAAAATGTCAGCAACAAGATCAATGACAACTCTTTCACCTTATCCGTTCGGATGAGCCTCGCGGACCCTAAAAATAATGAAAACGCTGAAAACCCAAGTCGCCATTATTGGCGCCGGTCCCTCCGGACTGTTGCTCGGTCAACTGCTGCACAACGCGGGTATCCAGACCCTGGTGCTAGAGCGCCAGCGTGCCGATTACGTGCAAGGCCGCATCCGTGCCGGGGTGCTGGAACAAGGCATGGTCGACCTGCTGCGCGAAGCCGGTGTCAGCCAGCGCATGGACGCCGAAGGCTTGGTGCATGACGGTTTCGAACTGGCGCTCAATGGCCAGCTCAGCCATATCGACCTCAAGGGCTTGACCGGCGGCCAGTCGGTGATGATCTACGGCCAGACCGAAGTGACCCGCGACCTGATGCAAGCGCGCGAAGCCGCCGGCGCCCTTACGCTGTACGAAGCGCACAACGTGCAGCCCCATGACCTTAAAAGTGATCGACCGTGGCTGGCCTTCGAGCATCAGGGCGAAGCCTTTCGTCTGGAGTGCGACTACATTGCCGGCTGTGATGGTTTCCACGGCGTGGCGCGCCAATCCATTCCGGCTGACTCGTTAAAGGTTTTCGAGCGCATTTACCCTTTTGGTTGGCTGGGCATCCTCGCCGACACGCCACCGGTGCATGCCGAACTGGTCTACGCCAGGCATCCGCGCGGCTTTGCGCTGTGCAGCATGCGTTCGCCGACCCGCAGCCGTTATTACCTGCAAGTGCCGGCTGAAACGGCACTGGATGAATGGTCGGATGAGCGTTTCTGGGATGAGCTGAAAGCCCGCCTGCCCAGCGCCTTGGCCGCACAGTTGGTGACCGGGCCGTCCATCGAGAAAAGCATCGCGCCGCTGCGCAGCTTTGTGGTGGAGCCGATGCAATACGGGCGCCTGTTCCTGCTCGGGGATGCGGCGCATATCGTGCCGCCGACCGGGGCCAAGGGGTTGAACCTGGCGGCCAGTGACGTGAATACGCTGTTTCGCATCCTGCTCAAGGTGTATCGCGAGGGGCGCGTGGAGGTGTTGCAGCAATATTCGGCGATCTGCCTGCGCCGGGTGTGGAAGGCCGAGCGGTTTTCCTGGTGGATGACCTCCATGCTGCACCAGTTTGCGGACGCGGATGGCTTCAGCCAGCGCATCGCCGAGAGTGAGCTGGCGTATTTTGTCGATTCGCAGGCAGGGCGCACAACCATTGCAGAAAATTACGTCGGGCTTGCTTACGAAGCTATCGAGTAGCCTGCTATCGTATCGAGCATTCCCGCGGGCCCTTTCTGCCCCGTGGGCCTTGCTCGAAGGTTCTGCCGTGACCAACCTCAACCAGCCCACCCAACCCGTTCCCGCCGTGCGCAGTGTGCTCGCCGCCTTGATGATGGCGATCTTCCTCGGCGCGCTGGACCAGACCATCGTCGCCGTGTCCATGCCGGCCATCTCCGCGCAGTTCCATGACGTCAACCTGCTGGCCTGGGTGATCTCCGGCTACATGGTGGCGATGACGGTGGCGGTGCCGATTTACGGCAAGCTCGGTGACTTGTACGGGCGTCGCCCGATGATGCTGATCGGCATGGGCGTGTTCACGCTGGCGTCGCTGTTTTGCGCCATGGCGCAAAACATGGAGCAACTGGTGCTGGCGCGCATTCTGCAGGGCATCGGTGCCGGCGGGATGATCTCGGTGAGCCAGGCGATCATTGGTGACATCATTCCACCGCGCGAGCGCGGGCGTTATCAGGGTTATTTCAGCAGCATGTACGCGGTGGCCAGCGTGGCCGGGCCGGTGCTTGGCGGGTACATGACCGAGTACCTGTCCTGGCGTTGGGTATTTCTGATCAACCTGCCGCTGGGCGCTGGCGCCTGGTATGTGGCGCATCGCACGCTGGTCGGGTTGCCGGTGCCGCAGCGCAAGCCGATCATCGATTATGTCGGCACCTTGCTGATGATCATCGGCCTCACGGCCTTGCTGCTGGGCATCACCGAAATCGGCCAGGGCCATCATTGGCGCGACCAGCAAGTGCTCGGGCTGCTGGTGTGTGCGGGCGTGGCGCTGACGGCGTTTGTCTGGCATGAACGCCGCGCGCGCGAGCCTTTGCTGCCGATGCACCTGTTCGCCAATCGCAGCGCCGTGTTGTGCTGGTGCACGATTTTTTTCACCAGTTTTCAGGCGATTTCCCTGACGGTGTTGATGCCGCTGCGGTATCAGACGGTGACCGGTTCGGGCGCGGACAGCGCCGCGCTGCACCTGCTGCCGCTGGCGTTCGGCCTGCCGGTGGGGGCTTATTTTGCCGGGCGCATGACCTCGGTGACCGGGCGCTATAAGCCCATGATTCTGAGCGGGGCGTTGCTGAGCCCGTTCGCGATTCTGGGCATGGCCTACAGTGCGCCGCAGGCGGTCGGGATGACGGCGGTGTTCATGTTGCTGTGTGGGATTGCGGCGGGGATGCAGTTTCCGACGTCGCTGGTGGGAACGCAGAATTCGGTCGAGCAGCGCGACATTGGCGTGGCGACCAGCACCACCAACCTGTTTCGCTCCCTGGGCGGGGCCGTTGGCGTGGCCTGCATGTCGGCCTTGTTGCTGGCGCTGTTGCAGGATTCGAGCTTTGCGCATTTGGCCAGCGGCGCGCTGGTGGCCGAAGGCAGTTCCGGCAACGTCTTGCTGGACGGCTTGAACGCCGCGCCCGGCCCGGCGCAGGATGCCCTGCGCGGGGAGTTGGCGGTGACGTTCCGGCACTTGCTGATGGTGAGTGCGGCGGTGTCGTTGCTGGGGTTGGCGGCGGCGATTGCGATGCCAAACCGAGTGCTGCGTGGGCGTGAAGACAAGGCCAAGTAACTGACCCACCGCTTTCGCAGGCAAGCCAGCTCCCCCAGGTGACTGCATTTCAATGCTGATCAGGGGCTGTAATACCCGACCGCCACCATGAAATGCCCGGCCTTGCGCACATACGCGTGTTTGTTCTCGACCTTGTCGGTCACCGGGTTTTTCCAGCGGTACTTGTACTCACCCTGATCCTGCTCGGCCATCAGCTTCAAAATCGGCTCGCCCACCGGCTTGCCGTCCGGGTCCCTGATCTTGGCGAAGTCGGTGTCCACCAGCCGCAGGTTGGTGCCGTGGGCCACATAGCGCCCGGTATTCAGGTCGACCACGAACACGTACAGGTCATCCTGCAGGAAGTCGCCCTGCAACGAATTGATCGCCTTGAGCGTGCCGGCTTCATCCTTGACCAGTGCTTTCACCGCCTTGTCGCGCAAACCGCGAGCCTGCTCTGGCGTGGCGCGTGGCAGGTAATAGCCGACGGCCAGAATCCGCTCGCCGATCCGCTGATAAAACACGTGCTTGTGCTCAACCTTGCCGTCGTTCCAGTTCTGCCAGCGATAATCGGCCTGCTGGATGCCTTGGCCTTCGGGCACTGCCAGCGCTTGTTTGAATGAGGCTTGCAAGTCAGGCCCGAGCAACTCGGACACATCGCGGCCGATCAAGGCCGAGGAAGGCCCGCCACTGGCCAGCAACACGCCCTGGGTGTCGACCACAAACACATAACGGTCATGGTCGACAAACTCCCCTTGGCGACTGAACGCGGCAAACGCCTTGTCGCCGTTGCTCTGGTAATAGGCCAGGGCCTTGGTCAGCAGCGCCTTGGCGGCGTGGGCGTCCTCCTCCTGAGTGGCCGCGTGCACCTGGCTGCAACACAACAGCAGCAGCCAGGTGATTCGGAGCAATCCCTTCATTACTCATCCCTCGTTATTGTTTGATGTGACCACAGCGTAGACGGCTGCGGCTCAGGGCGCCGCCAGCCATTGATTGACGATGGCGTCGTACGCCCCGGTGGCGACGCTCAAGTGCAACCACTGGTCGACATAGCTTTTCCACGCCACATCATCGCGGGGCAGCAGGAAGGCCTTTTCGCTGTACTGCATCTGCTGCTGCGGGTTGACCGCGCACAGTCCCGGCTTGAGCTTTTGCTGGAAGCGCGCCTCGCTGGCGTCAGTGATCATCACGTCCGCCTTGCCCGCCAGCAACTCGTCGAAGATGGTCACGTTGTCATGCAGGCGGATCTGCGCCTGGCCCAGGTGAGTGCGGGCAAACACTTCGTTGGTGCCGCCGGCCGGCTCGATCACCCGCACCTGCGGCTGGTTGATCTGCTCGACGCTCTGGTAGCGCTGCACATCGGCGCAACGCACCAACGGGATCTTGCCGTCCACACCCAGCGCCTGGCTGAAGAAGGCCTTTTTCTGGCGCTCCAGCGACACCGAAATCCCGCCCACCGCGATGTCACAGCGCTGGGCCAGGAAGTCCGGCATCAGGGTTTTCCAGGTGGTGGGCACCCACGTGATCGTCGCATTCAGGCTTTTGGCCAGCGACTCGGCCATGGCAATGTCGATGCCTTCATAACGGCCATCGGCGCGCAGCGAAGTGTAAGGCTTGTAATCGCCGGTGGTGCAGACGGTGAGCGTGCCGCGCTGCACCACCTCATCGAGGCGCGAGGGCGCGGTATCGGCCAGGGCGGTGGTTGCCAAACTCGCCAATACACACAGGGCCAGGGGAGCTTTCATGCGGTCGAGTCCTTGGGGCATGATCGGGGCGGCCATTATTTCCAGGAGCGCGCCGAGGTAGCAAGCGGCGTGAATGTTTAGCCAGGCTGCAACCAAACTCCATCAACCCTGAATTTAACCACCCTGTGCAGGCGTGTGACGCTGCCGGGCATCTACCTCACTGTGAATCCCGCATGGACGGTTCCCCCGACACTCATCCCGCGACATTGCCTGGCGCTTTAGTGCCCAGCTGTACCGCGGTTGTCGAGGCCCTTCCTTCCGAGCTGGCCTTCTGGGCCTTGTTCCACTGCCGACACGCACGCCCACCGGATACCGCTCTCCTACGTTGATCTCTCCCATAGACCAGGCGCCCCTGCGCGCGTTGCCTATGTTCCTGCCTGACGCAAACGTATGAGACTTGCCATGAGTGATTTTGCCTGCCTGCAAGAAGCCCGATCTTTCCTTGAACAGCACCCGGACATCGAGATGTTCGAGCTGTTTATCCTCGACAACAACGGCGTGCCACGCGGCAAATTGCTGCACCGCGATGAGCTGCTGGCGGTGTACGAAAGTGGCCGGCCGTTGCCCAGTACCATCCTTGGCCTGACGATTAATGGCGACGACGTGGAAAACTCCGGGCTGGTGTGGGAAGTCGGTGACATCGACTGCCGCGCCTACCCGATCAGCGGGAGCCTGCAGCGCATGCCATGGCGCCTGATTCCCACGGCCGCCGTGCAAGTGAGCATGCACCCCACCGAGGGCATGCCCGCCACCGTGGCCGACCCGCGGCATTTGCTCGCCAAGGTCATCGACGGGCTGAAAGCCGACGGTTACTACCCGGTGATGGCGGCGGAGCTGGAGTTTTACCTGCTCGACCAGAAACCCGACAGCAATGGCCGCCCACAACCGGCGCGGGATGTGGACGGCAATCGCCCGCGCTCGACCCAGGTGTATGGCCTGCGCGAGCTGGAGCAGATCGAGCCGTTCCTCGCCGACCTTTATAGCGCGTGCAAACTGCAAGGCATTCCGGCGCGCACGGCAATCTCCGAATACGCCCCGGGCCAGGTTGAAATCACCCTGGAACATCGCGCCGATGCCTTGCAGGCCATGGACGAAGCCGTGCGCTACAAGCGCCTGGTCAAGGGCGTGGCGCATAAACACGGGATGACCGCCTGCTTCATGGCCAAGCCGTTCGACGACCTGGCGGGCACCGGCATGCACATGCACGTCAGCCTGGCGGATGCCCACGGCAATAACCTGTTCGCCAGTGAGGCCGCCGACGGCACGCCGCTGCTGCGTCAGGCCGTGGGCGGCATGCTCAGCACCTTGCTCGATTCGTTGCTGATGTTCTGCCCCAACGCCAACTCCTATCGCCGCTTCCAGACCAACAGCTACGCACCGCTGGCCGCCACCTGGGGCGTGGACAACCGCACCGTGAGCCTGCGCGTGCCGGGCGGGCCGGCCAATTCCCGACACATCGAGCACCGCATCTGCGGCGCCGACGCCAACCCTTACCTGGCTGGCGCCGCAATCCTGGCGGGTATCCATCGCGGTATCCGTGAGCAACGCGATCCCGGCGCGCCGGTGGAAGGCAACGGCTACGCGCAGGCCAAACAGTTGCTGCCCACCGACTGGCTCACGACTCTGCGTGCGCTTGAAGGGTCAAGCTGGGCGCGGGATGCGTTTGGCACTGAATTCCTCGGCGTGTACCTGGCGGTCAAACGCGCCGAGTACCGGCAGTTCATGGGCGAGGTAGGCGAGCAGGATTGGCGCTGGTATCTGCACCAGGCGTAATCCACCGTGGGAGCCGGGCTCGCCTGCGATAGTGTTATGTCAGCCAGTGATGGGTTGCCTGGCCCACCGCCCTCGTAGCCTCGCTAAAGCTCGACAACCCCCACAATGGATCTTGGGTGTTGGGTGGCCGTGACGGCTTCGACCTTTTTTTCACGTTGCAGTGGGTAAGCTGCGGTTCAAGGTCGTTCACTACCGTTCCACACACATGAGCCCGTGATGTCGTCACAACCACCTTCCTCTATCGAGATTGAGTTCACCGAGCGCTGTGACCGCGAGCATGCCAGGGTCTGCGGCGACACACGCCCGCCACGCCTGCGCCAGCGCGTGGCAGCGTGGCGCGATGAGCGGTTGGTGCGCCAGGCATTGAAAGTGGCTGGCGAACCTGGGCTGATCCTCGATCTGGCCTGCGGCTCCGGCCGGTTCTGGCCGGTGTTGGCAGAACACATCAACCGCGTGATTCTGGCCTCCGACAACTCCCAGGCCATGCTCGACCATGCGCGCACTCATCACCCGGCGGCACTGCTCAAACGCGTCAAAACCTTCCAGGGATCAGCGTTTTCCATCGGCTTGTCGGCCAATGCGGTGGACTGCATTTTCTGCATGGAACTGTTTCGCCATGTACCCAGCAGTGAAGGGCGCTTGGCGCTGCTGCGCGAGTTTCATCGGGTCAGCCGCGACACCGTGATCGTTTCCGTGGACGCACCTGCGCCTGTCGAGGGCGAGTTTCGCCAGGCCGGTTTCAAAATACTCAACCATCAGGAATTCCTGCCGGGCTCCAAGCTGTGGCGGGTTTACGTATTGCGTAAGAGAAGCTAACTCCCGCCCGTCGGACTATTCTTCCTCTCTTGTCGGAGTTTTCATGAAGGCGTGTGCACTGCGGATGCTCGCAAGCGTCTTTCGCGATATATACTGCGCGCCATTCTTCAAGGGAGAGCCGTGTGGCCATCGATATTCACTGGATCTGCGACAACGAT
>Ga0153931_100059_pt1 | contig 53091 bp, 45 predicted proteins | sample TSNJ015MetaG_FD_104730 | JGI IMG/M metagenome (GOLD analysis project Ga0153931, IMG submission 104730) | Attine ant fungus gardens microbial communities from New Jersey, USA - TSNJ015 MetaG | ecosystem: Host-associated > Fungi > Mycelium > Unclassified | place: USA: New Jersey, Wharton State... | reverse complement strand
GGCTTGCAAATAGCGCAACACCGACTCGCAGATCATCTCGCGATGACGCTGCTTGATGCTTTCGTCCGGCAGGTCGATCTGAAAAATCTCACCGAACGTATGGCGGTTCGAGACGCGATAGAAGCAGAACGAACTGATCAGCAAGTGCACGTCCAGCGCGTCCAGCCCGGTGCGGAACACACCCTCCTCGGCACCGCGACGCAAAATCTCGCCCAGTGAATCGAGGATCGTATTGTTCATTGCCTTGATCGTGTCCGAACGCTTCACGAACTCGGCGTTATGGATGTTTTCGATACAGACGATGCGCACGAAATCGACATTGCGGTCGTGGTGATCGAAGGTGAACTCCACCAGTCGGCGGATCGCCACCACCGGCGGCAGCTCGGCCAGGTGCAGGCGGTTTTCGGTGCTGCGGATGTCGCCGTAAAGCTTCTCCAGCACCTCGACGTACAACTGCTCCTTACTGCCGAAGTAGTAATAGATCATGCGTTTGGAGGTGTGGATACGCTCGGCGATCGCGTCGACGCGGGCGCCGGACAAGCCCTGCTGGACGAACTCGACGATCGCCTCCTGCAAGATGTTCTCGCGGGTCTTTTCCGGGTTGTTCTTGCGACTCTTGCGCGGCTCGATGCCAGATACGACGGGGGCTGCGGGGAGTTCTGAAGTCATTGTCATTGCGGGCTCACGGCCATCACTGCACAGGCTGGCGATTATGGGCCGCACAACTGCGCTAAGGAAGCTGCGCGACCCGTGTTTAATCCCGCGTTTACGAATTTCCTACAACTTCGCCTGGCGCACCGCGCCGCTGCGTGATTTGGCCATCGCCGCCAGACGCACCGCGACGTTCGCCGCACCATAACCGGCATAACCGTTTTTACGCTGGATGATCTCGAAAAAGAAGCGCCCCTCGAACGGCTCGGTGTACACGTGAAACAACTCGCCACCCTGCGCGTCACGGTCGTAGAGCACGTTGTAATACGCCAGCTCGCTGAGGAATTCGTCGTCAAAATCGAAGCGCGCGGCGAGGTCGTCGTAATAGTTGAGCGGGATATCCAGCAACGGCACACCGGCTTCTTTGGCGCGGCTGACTTCGGCGAAGATGTCATCACAATCGAAGGCGATGTGATGCACACCGGAGCCGCGATAACTCGACAGCGCGTGGGAGATCGCGGTGTTACGGTTCTCCGAGATGTTCAGCGGCAGGCGAATCGAACTGTCACGGCTTCTCAGCGCCCGGCTCTTCACCAGCCCGTACGGATCGGGCAGCACCACTTCATCGTCAGCCTCGAAATCCAGCAGACTCTTGTAGAACAGCACCCAACTGTCGAGGCTGTCGGCCGGCAACGCCATGGCCATGTGATCGATGCGCTTGAGGCCGCCACGGGCCTGAGCGTTCGGCAGCAGATTGAAGTCGGTGCCATAGACATCCGCCGCTTCATCCACCAGATAAATCAGGCTGCCGTCCGGCGCACGCACTGCGGCCAGTTCCAGCTCGTTGGGGCCGACCAGGCCGCGATAGGGCTGGCCCTTGTAAGCGACCGCACGAGCGAGTGCGCTGGCGCTGTCCTTGACCCGCACGGCAGTGGCGCACAGCGACGGGCCATGGGCCTCAAAGAAACTGTGGCCGAACGAATACGGTTCGGCATTGAGGATCAGATTGATATCGCCCTGACGCAGCAGGCTCACGCTCTTGGAGCGGTGCTGCCCGGCCTTGACGAAACCCAGCCGCTCCAGCCAGTTGCTCAGTTTGGCGCCGAGGCTTTCGTCGACGGCGAACTCAAGAAACTCGATGCCGTTGTATTCGCTGGCCGGCGGCGTTTCGAAGAGGATTTCGCGGTTGGCCAGCGGCGTTGCTTGCTGTTCCAGGCGCTGACGGGTTTTCTCTTCCAGATACAGCAGCGAACGCAGGCCATCGGCGGCATTCGCCCGTGGCGGTGCGGCGCGGAAACCATCGTTGAAGATCTCCAGCGACAACGGCCCCGTGTAGCCGCTCTGGATGATCGGCGCGAGGAACCCCGGCAGATCGAATTCGCCCTGTCCCGGGAAGCAACGGAAATGCCGGCTCCATTCCAGAACATCCATGGCGAGGATCGGCGCGTCGGCCATTTGCACAAAGAAGATCTTGTCGCCGGGAATGTCGGCAATCGCGCTTGGATCACCTTTCAGCGACAAGGTGTGAAAGCTGTCGAGCAGCACGCCGAGGGCCGGGTGATCGGCCTGGCGAACGATGTCCCAGACCTGTTGATAAGTATTGACGTGCCGGCCCCAGGCCAGCGCTTCATAGCCGATGCGCAAGCCGCGAGCGCCGGCCCGTTCGGCCAGCAGGCGCAGGTCATCGACGAGAATCTGTTGGTCGCCGATGCTGTCCGCCGAGGCGTTGCTGCAGACCAACACCAGATCGGTGCCCAGTTCCTGCATCAGGTCGAATTTGCGCTCGGCCCGCTCCAGATTGCGCGCCAGTCGATCACGCCGGCAGCCTTCAAAATCGCGGAACGGCTGGAACAGGGTGATGGCGATCCCCAGGTCAGCGCACATCTGCCTGATTTCCCGCGGGCTGCCGTCGTAATACAGAAGATCGTTCTCGAAAATCTCGACGCCGTCGAACCCGGCGGCGGCAATGGCTTCGAGCTTTTCCGGCAGGGTGCCGCTCAGGGAAACGGTGGCAATGGAACGCTGCATGTTTCTACTCCCGGACTGCGCTGCAGTTTTTTACAGGGGATCGTTTTTTATCGTGAGGAAATTATTGGCTGCATCGTCTTCAGCAGCAATTTAAAGTGTACCAGCCAGTTAGTTTTGCGTGCGATTATCGAACACTATGGCGTTTCGACGAATTGACGATTTTTCGTCCACTGCCCACCATCGACTTCACATTGAGTCCGGAAATGAACCTTCGGTCGCAGTGCGTGCAAACAACACCACATAACAAATTCAAAAACGGGTGGAACAATGATTCCTTCACAGACTTCCCGCATGGCCCCGGCCATGAGCACTGCCACGGGTGGCATCGGCGACAAGATCCGCGGCGCCATGGCTGTCGGCAAGACCCGTTGGGGCATGCTGGCGCTGGTGTTTTTCGCCACGACCCTGAACTACATCGACCGCGCCGCACTCGGCGTCATGCAGCCCATCCTCGCCAAGGAAATGAGCTGGACGGCGATGGATTACGCCAACATCAACTTCTGGTTTCAGGTCGGCTACGCGATTGGTTTCGTCCTGCAGGGACGCCTGATCGACCGGGTCGGCGTGAAACGCGTGTTCTTCTGCGCAGTGCTGCTCTGGAGCCTGGCCACCGGCGCGCACGGTCTGGCGACGTCGGCCGTCGGCTTCATGGTCTGCCGGTTCATCCTCGGCCTGACCGAAGCGGCCAACTACCCGGCCTGCGTGAAAACCACGCGCCTGTGGTTCCCGGCCGGTGAACGCGCCGTGGCCACCGGCATCTTCAACGCCGGGACCAACGTCGGCGCCATGTTCACGCCGATGCTGTTGCCACTGATTCTCCACGTATGGGGCTGGCAGGCGGCGTTCCTGTGCATGTCGGCACTCGGCGGAATCTGGCTGCTGTTCTGGGGCTTGAAATACTTCAACCCGGAAGACCATCCACGGGTGAAGAAATCCGAACTCGACTACATCCAGCAGGAAGTCGAACCGGAACAGGCCCGCGTACCGTTTTCACGCATCCTGCGCATGCGTGGCACCTGGGCGTTCGCCCTCGCCTATTCGCTGACCGCGCCGGTGTTCTGGTTCTACCTGTATTGGCTGCCGCCGTTTCTCAATCAGCAATACAACCTGGGCATCAACGTGACCCAGATGGGTATTCCGCTGATCATCATCTACGTGACGGCCGACTTCGGCAGCGTCGGCGGCGGCATTCTGTCGTCGTTCCTGATCGGTCGCGGGATGAACTCGATCAAGGCGCGGCTGCTGTCGATGTTCCTGTTCGCCTGCTGCATCATCGGCGTGATCATGGCCGCCGGTTCGAGCAATCTGTGGGTCGCCGTCGCGGCAATCTCCCTGGCCATCGGCGCACATCAGGCCTGGACCGCGAACATCTGGAGCCTGGTGATGGACTACACGCCCAAGCACATGATGAGCACGGTGTTCGGTTTCGGCGGCATGTGCGCAGCGATCGGCGGGATGTTCATGACCCAGATCGTCGGCCACATCCTGACCGTCACCCATAACAACTACACCGTGTTGTTCACCCTGATCCCAGCGATGTACTTCCTGGCGCTGACCTGGATGTACTTCATGGCGCCGCGCAAGATTCCAGACGTTACCGAGTAACCCCGGCCTGCACCACCCTCCCCCTGTAGGAGTGAGCCTGCTCGCGAAAGCGGACTGACATTCAACATTGATGTTGACTGATCCACCGCCTTCGCGAGCAAGCCCGCTCCCACAGGTTGCGTCTTTATCTCACTTACGGCTCTGCTGCCACGCCGCCGCCAGGCCGCTGCAGCAGATCACCGCGATCCCGATCACCGTCAACAGACTCGGCGTGTGATTGAACACCACCCACCCCAACAACCCGGCAAACACGATCTGGCAATAACCGAACGGCGCCAGCAATGCCGGCGCGGCATGGCGGAACGCCTGGGTCAGAAACAGATGCGCGGTCATCCCGCAGCTGCCCAGCGCCAGCATCAACACGGCGTGAGACAACGTTGGCACTTGCCAGAAGAACGGCACCAGCGCACTCATCACCAAGGTGTTGCACAACCCGGCGAAGAAGTTGCTGGTGGTCGGGCTGTCGACTTCTGCGAGCTTGCGCGTCAGCAGTTGATAGAAGCAGAAAAACAGCGCCGAGCAGAATGGCAGCAGCACCGCCGGAGTGAACAGCTCGCCGCCCGGATGGACGATGATCAGCACCCCGATAAAACCGCAGATCACCGCGATCCACTGTCCGCGCGTTACCCGTTCCTTGAGCAGCGGCACCGACAGGGCCGTCACCAGCACCGGCGCAAGAAAGTTGACCGCCGTGGCCTCGGCCAGCGGGATGTACAGCAGCGCAGTGGTGAAAAACAGACTGGTGCCGAGCAGGCACAGCGCCCGCGCCAACTGCCACAACGGCCGTTTGGTGCGCAGCACGCGCAACCCCGACTGCGGCAGGAAAATCCCCGCCATCAGCAAGGTGTGCACCAGATACCGCGCCCACACCACCATGATGATCGGGTAGAAACCCGAAAGGTATTTCGACAGGGCGTCGTGGCTGGAGAACAGGAAGGTCGCCACGACAATCAGCAAGATCCCCTTGAAGGGTTGGTTGACACCAGAGAGCGGGGTGCTGACGGTCATTGGATTTCCTTGTGTTGCAAAAAAGATCAAAAATCTTCGCAGGCAAGTCTCGTCGCCACTGGAACAACCCTGTCCCTGTGGCAACGGGTTTGCCCGCGACAGGTGCGCAGCAGCGCTTAAAGCCGCGCCAACAACGCTCGGGTGCTATCCATCGCCATCTGCGCCCGCTGCAATCCACTCACGCCCTGCTCGAGCAATTTCACCGCAGGAATTTCCAGGCTCAACGCAAGATTAGTCGGCAGCGCTTTCAGCAACCCGAGCAAGTCACAATCGCCCTCGCCGGGAAACCGCCGCTCATTGCGCGCCTGACGCAAGATCTCGGCCATGTCCGCCGGTCTCGGGCCCGCCACATCACATAATTGCGCATAACGCAGGCGCGCAGGCGCGACGTGGGCCAGATCCTCCAGCCGTGAGCCGGAGCGATCGAAATGAAAGGCATCGACCAGCACCGCGGCGTTTTCCCGGTCGGCATTGGCAACGATGCGCAACGCCTGCTCAAGGTTGCGCGCATCGGTCCAGGGCATGAACTCCAGATGCGGATGCAAGCCGTAAGGCGCCGCCAGATCACACAGCGCAGCAAAATTGTCGGTGAGCCGTTGCTCGTCAGGATCGTTGCCGGCGACCAGTAACTCACTGGCGCCGAACTCCGCACCGACGGCCAGCAATTGCTCAAAATCGGCGACCACGGTTTGCGGTTTCAAGCGCAGGATCTCCACATCGAGCACAGCGATGCCGGTGTCGCGCAAACGCGCCAGCGTCTGACGCCGCAAATCAGCATCGGCCACCAACGGAAAGTGATATTCCTCGGGCGTCGCCGGCTCAAGACGCAGGCCGACATGGCTGTAACCGGCACGCGCCGCCACCTCGACCATTTGCGGTGGCGACAATTCGAGTACGGTGAGACTGGCCAGGGACAGGATTCGTTCGTTCATGTTCAAGCCTCGACCACTGCAGGGGAACAGGCACGACCGCTGGCCGCCGCCTCGCGAATCGCCTCGACCAGCGCCAATGTTCGTGCGGCATCGGCGGCACTGACCAGCGGTTCGACTTCACGCCGCGCGACCTGCACAAAATGCTGCAGCTGCAAACGCAAGGCGTCACCGGCCGCGCAATGTTCCTGCACCGCGATCAAAGGCTCGTGCCAACCGGCATCGACTTGATCGGCAGCGTAATGCCAGCGCTTGAGTTGCGGAATGCTCAGCGCCCCGGCGGTACCCGCCAGCAGATAACACGGCTGATCGACCTGACGCGGGTAGACCGGGTTCTCCCCGGAATTCAGCTCCCAGCTCCAAGGCGCGGCGACGGCATCAGAACCGCTCAGCGTACCGAGTGCACCGTCGGCAAATTGCAGCAACAGCGCCACACTGTCTTCGTTGGCAAAACCACGCACCGCGTTGTCGGTGACGGCCTGCACCGATTGCACTTCACCGCACAGGTGACGAAGTAGATCGAGGTCGTGAATCAGATTGGTCAGCAACAGGCCCGCCCCCGGTTCACGGCGCCACGGGATCTCGAAATAACGGTCGGGTTTGCGTAACTGGAACAGTGCGGTAACCGTGGTCAGCCGCCCGAGCGCGCCGCTGCGCAACAACTCATGGGCGCGCACGATCAGCGGATTGTGCCGCCGATGATGGCCGACCAGCACCGGCACGCCACAGCGTTTGACCGCTGCCACCAGCTCACGCACCTCATCCAGGTGCACGCCGACCGGTTTCTCCAGCAACACTGGAACCCCGGCGGCGAGGCAATCCAGGGCGGTGCTGACGTGCTGATTATTCGGATTGGCCACGATCACCGCGTCTGGCCGCGCCTGCTCCAGCATCTGCCGGTGATCGGCGAAATACGCCACGCCCCACTGCCCCGCCAGCGCGGCAGCCTGCGGGCCGGGATCGGCCACTGCGCATAAGCGGGCTTCGTTGAGGGTTTGCAGGTGCTGGTAATGCTGCTGGCCCATGTTGCCAGCGCCGATCAGGGCGATACGAAGGGGCGGAGTCAAGACGCGATCCTCTTGTGATTGTTGTTGGAAAAGTCACTCCAGCAACAATTTAGAACCGCGTTCCACAATCAAACACCCAGTGATGGGAAAACCGTGCGAACACCGCACATTTTCATAATCGACGCTCAACCTGTAGGAGCTGCCGCAGGCTGCGATCTTTTGACTTTGATTTTCAAGATCAAAAGATCGCAGCCTTCGGCAGCTCCTACAGGGGATAGGTCAGATGAATAACTCAGACGCCAGACTCGCCGCCGACAATTCCTCGGTGAATTTCACCAGCAACGGCGCCAATTCGTGCAGTCGCGCGCCGGGCATCCGTGCGCTTGGCCCGGCAATGCTCAGTACGCCGATCACTCGCCCGTCAACCGGATGCTTGACCACCGCGGCAATCGCCGAGGTGCCCACCGCCGAACTTTCCTCGACACAGGCATAACCCTGTTCCCGCGCCAGGCGCAGGCGCTCCAGCAGTTCGATATTGGAGCGCGGCGCATTCGGCCCGACGCCCACCGGTACTTCCGCGCCCTGGCGCTCGACCAGCGACAACGCCTCGGCATCGCTCATGCACGCCAGCCATGCATGCCCGGAGGCGGTGTAGAACAGCGGCGCATCGCGGCCCATGTCCGGGTCATAACGCAAGCCCGTGCGTGCGCCCTGTGCCTTGGCAATCCAGGTCTGGCGCTCGCCATCGATCACCCCCAGACGCACCAGTTCACCGGTTTCCTGAGCCAGTCGATCCAGCACCGGTTGCACGATGTCGGCACCGCTGCTCGACAGATACTGAAACCCCATCGCCACCAGTTTGGTCGACAAGTGATAGCGCAAAGTGTCGGCATTCTGCCGCACGTAACCCAGGCGGATCAGCTCGGCGAGCATGCGGTGAGTGGCACTTTTCGGGATGTCCAGTTGCTCGGCGAGGGTCTGCATCGGCAGCCCGCGCGGCTCACTGGTGAGGCTTTCCAGCACGCTGAAAACCCGTTCGATCTGACTGCCGGCCATGGGGAAATCCAAGTGAAATTTTGCCGATTCTAGAAGACATCTCACACAAAGCGAAATCCGGAACTGGCCGGGCGATAACCGCCCACTTTACTGAAACAAGCCTTGTTGCAGCCACGCTTCATTGGTTAATTTCTGGAATCCAATTCCAATAAACCTACTGCGGAGCTTTGCCTGATGCCTGCCGAACTTCCCGAAATCGACTGCGACGTTCTGGTCGTCGGCTCCGGTGCCGCCGGTTTATCCACAGCGGTCACTGCGGCGTGGCATGGTCTGAAAGTCATCGTGGTTGAAAAAGATCCGGTATTCGGCGGTGCCACCGCGTGGTCCGGCGGCTGGGCGTGGGTGCCGTGCAATCCGCTGGCCCGGCGCGCCGGCATCGTCGAGGACGTTGAGCAACCGCGCACTTACCTGCGCCACGAACTCGGCGAGCATTACGACCCGGCAATGGTCGATGCCTTCCTCACCGCCGGGCCGCACATGGTGGCGTTTTTCCAACAACACACCGCTCTGCAATTTGCCGACGGCAACGCCATCGCCGACATTCATGGCGATACACCCGGCGCGGGCACGGGCGGTCGCTCGGTCATCGCGGCGCCTTACGACGGGCGAAAGGTCGGACGCCTGCTCAAGCGCCTGCGTACAACGATGCGCGAAACGTCCTTCATGGGCATGCCAATCATGGCCGGCGCCGACCTTGCGGCGTTCCTCAATCTCAGCCGATCACTGAAAGCCGCGTGGCACGTAACCCGACGTTTTACCCGGCACTTGCTTGACCTCGCGGTACACGGCCGGGCCATGCAACTGGTCAACGGTGTGGCGCTGGTCGCACGACTGGCGAAGTCCGCCGAGGACCTTGGCGTCCTGCTCTGGGCGTCGGCACCGGTGACCGAACTGCTGCGCGATGAAGCAGGGGTTTGCGGCGCGCTGGTCAGCAGCGCAAAAGGTTCGATCCGCATTCATGCACGCAAAGCCGTGGTGCTGGCCGCCGGTGGATTTGCCAACGACATCGAGCGACGCAAGGCCTTGTTTCCGCGCACGCCCACGGGTCATGAACACTGGGCACTGCCGCCGCTGGCGGTGAATGGCGACGGCCTGCGCCTGGGCGAAAGTGTCGGCGCCACGGTCAACACCGACGTGGCTTCGCCCGTGGCCTGGGCGCCGGTCTCGCAAGTGCCCCATGCCGACGGCAGCATCGGCCATTTCCCACACATCATCGAACGCGGCAAACCGGGAATTATTGGCGTACTGCGCAACGGCCAACGCTTCGTCAACGAAGCCAACGGTTACTACGACTACGTCAGCGCCATGGTTGCCGCCACGCCTGAAGGCGAAGAAGTCGCCTCGTGGCTGATCTGCACCCGCGCCTTTCAACGGCGTTATGGCTTGGGCATGTCGCGGCCATTTCCCGTTCCGCTGTCAGGATTTATCCGCAGCGGCTATCTGAAAACCGGCAACACCCTGGAAGAATTGGCCAGCGTCTGCGGCATCGACCCCAGCGGGTTGCGCCACACGGTGGAGGACTACAACCGCCATGCACGCCACGGCGAGGACCCGTCGTTCGGTCGCGGCGCAACGCCCTATAACCGCAAACAGGGCGATCCGGCGAACCTTCCCAACCCTTGCGTTGCCCCAATAGAGACAGGCCCCTTCTATGCCGTGAAAGTCCAACCGGGCTGCTTCGGCACCTTTGCCGGGCTCAAGGTCAACCCGCATGCGCAAGTGCTCGATGCCAATGCCCGGCCCATCACCGGGCTCTACGCCGCCGGTGGCGACATGGCCAGCATCATGGGCGGGCACTATCCGGCGGGCGGGATCAACCTCGGCCCGGCGCTGACTTTCGGCTACATCGCCGCCCGGCATATCGCCGGCATCACTGCTTTCGAACAGGAGATCGACCATGCAGCACATCGTTAACGCCCAGGGTTTGAACATGCCGAAACTCGGCCTCGGCACCTGGCCGATGCTCGGCGACGAATGCACCGGTGCCGTCGAACAAGCGCTGGAACTCGGCTACCGGCACATCGACACGGCAGCGGCCTACAACAACGAAGACGCCGTCGGACAAGCGTTGGCGAACACACCGACACCCCGCGAGCAGATTCATGTCACCACCAAGGTCTGGTGGGATCAGTTGCAACCCGATGCGATGCGCCACTCGATGCAGCGCAGCCTCAAGGCCTTGCGCAGCGATTACGTCGACCTGTTCATGATCCACTGGCCGAGCACTGACTGGGACTTGCCGCGCACGCTTGAAACCCTCGCATCCTTCAAGGAGCAAGGTCTGGCGCGCAATATCGGTGTGGCGAATTTTCCTCTGCCGCTGCTGCGCAAAGTCGTCGAGGAATACGGTATTCCCCTCTCGGCGATTCAGGTCGAGTACCACGTCCTGCTCGGACAAAACGCCCTGCTCGACTACGCCCGCCAACACGATCTGGCACTGACGGCCTACACGCCATTGGCGCGTAACAAGGTCTCGGAGATTCCACAGATTCAGCAGATTGCCGAAAAACACGGCGTGCTGCCGACTCAGGTCGCGTTGAAATGGCTGCTGGATCAGGACAGCGTGGCGGCGATTCCCAAGGCCAGCAGCCGCGCCAATCAACTGGCGAACCTGGCTTCGCTGCAGGTTGAACTGGACGCTGAAGACCGCGCACTGATCGCCGCACTGCCGAAGAATCAGCGTCAGGTCAGCCCGGATTTCGCCCCGGTGTGGGATGCATTCGATCGCTGACGCACAGCGCGCCGAGAGAAATCCGCCAACGGATTGAATTAGTCGCGTACACGCTCGTCAATAACAGGCCCGCCCTCGTCACCCGAGGCCGGGCCTGTTGGCGTGTGCGCGAATAGACGGACGACCGGACTGGCGCCACACTCTCACACCAGCAACACTCATCACCACGTACAGAAAGAGGATTTCCCACATGCTATGGAAAAAAGGCCGACGCAGTGACAACGTCGTCGATGCCCGTGGCGATGATACCGGCGGTGGCGGCGGCATGCGTTTCGGTGGCGGCAAGGGTCTGAGTCTGGGGGCGATTTTGCTGATCGTCGGCATCGGCTGGATCACAGGCCAGGATCCGTTGCAGATCCTCGGCCAGCTCACCGGGCAAATGACCGAGCAATCGGCACCGGCTTCGACGCAAACCCGTCAGGCGCCACCGGCCAACGACCAGCAGGCCGAATTCGTGCGGTCGATCCTTGGCGATACCGAAGACACCTGGGGCGCGATTTTCCAGCAGGCCGGCCGCCAATATAAGGACCCGACCCTGGTGCTGTTCAGCAATCGGGTGAATTCCGCCTGCGGTCTGGCGACTTCGGCGACCGGCCCGTTCTATTGCCCGGCGGATCAGAAGGTTTATCTGGACATGGCCTTCTTCCAGGAAATGGCCCAGCGCTTCAAGGCTGCCGGCGATTTCGCCCAGGCCTACGTGATCGCGCACGAAGTCGGCCACCATGTGCAGACGCTGCTCGGCGTCTCGGCAAAAATTCAGGCGGCCCGTCAGCAGGGTCGGCAGATGCAGGGCGACGGCGGTTTGCTGGTGCGTCAGGAATTGCAGGCCGACTGCCTCGCCGGCGTCTGGGCCTACCATGCGCAGAAGCGCCTGAACTGGCTGGAGCCCGGTGACGTCGAAGAGGCCTTGAATGCGGCCAACGCCATCGGTGATGATCGCCTGCAACAACAGGGTCAGGGCCGTGTGGTGCCGGACTCGTTTACCCATGGCACGTCGGCGCAAAGGGTGCGCTGGTTCAAAACCGGTTTCGCCCAAGGCCAGGTCGGCCAGTGCGATACCTTCGCGGCGAAAAACCTGTAAATGCGCAAATGGCTTTTGGCTTTACTGATCATCGGCGGCAACGCCCACGCGGCGGGCGTCGATGCCATCAGCCCCGGACGCCTGCAATTCGAGGCCGGCGAAATGGCCGTCGGCATCAGCCCGGCACCGGAAAAAATCGAGCGGGTGCTGATCGTCATTCACGGTCGTCTGCGCAACGCCGAGACCTACCGCAAGAGTGCCGAGCGCGCCACTGAACTGGCCGGGCAAACGGCGCACACGCTGGTGATCGCGCCGCAGTTTCTCAACGAAAGCGACGTCGCCCTGTACTCCCTGCCCAACACTTTGCTGCGCTGGAAAGGCAACGAGTGGATGGGCGGCGGGTTATCCACAGGGCCGAAGCCGCTGAGCTCCTACGCCGCACTCGACGCCATCGTCGCCCGGGTCAGTGATCGCAAACAGTTTCCGGATGTGCAGCAGATCGTGATTTTCGGCCATTCCGGTGGCGGACAAGTGGTGCAGCGCTACGCCCTGCTGGCCAAGGATCAGCCAGCGCTGAAGGCCAACGGCATTCGCCTGCGGTATGTGGTGGCCAATCCGTCGTCGTACGCTTATTTCAACGAACAGCGGCCAGTGGCGTTCGATCACACACAGTGCCCGGGCTTCAATCGCTGGAAGTACGGTCTGGCAGACATGCCGGTGTACGCCGGTGGGCAAACGCCGTTGCAGCTTGAGAGCAGTTACATCAAACGCGAGGTGATTTATCTGCTGGGGCAGCAGGACACCGACCCGCAACATCCGGCGCTGGACAAGGGTTGTGAGGCCGAAGCGCAGGGCGCGTATCGACTGGAGCGGGGCAAGGCGTTTTTCAGTTACCTGCTGCGCCGCCATCCGGAAGGGGTGAATCAGCGGCTGGTGGAAGTGCCCGGTGTCGGGCATAACGGCGATGGGATGTTGACGTCGCCGGAGGGGCAGAAAGCGCTGTTTGATCAGTAGTTGTGCGGTGGCCGTTCTGGCCTCTTCGCGGGCAAGCCCGCTCCCACAGTTGGAATGCATTCCCCTGTGGGAGCGAGCTTGCTCGCGAAGGCAATCTGACAGGCACCGAAGATCTCAGGCCAAAAGCATCCGCCGCAGCTCAACACAATCCTGCGCATGCCAATCCGTCAGCTCCGGCCACGGGTTGTCCGGCAGATTCACCAGCACCGTCCGCGCCCCTGCCGCCCGCCCGCAATCGAGGTCGAAGCGGTAATCCCCGACCATCACCATCTCGTTGGCCGGAACGTTCCAGGCTTCGGCCAGTTTCAGCAATCCGCCGGGATGCGGCTTCGGTGGCGCTTCATCGCGGCCCAGTACATCTTCCACGGCGAAGCAGTCGGCCAGGCCGATGGCTTCGAGCGTCACATGCGCGAGTTCCCGCGCATTGCGGGTCAGAATGCCCAGGCGATAGCCACGCCCGTGCAGGTCGCGCACCAGCTCCACCGCACCGGCAGCCGGTTTCGAACCCAGCGCCAGATCGCGCTCATGCTCCAGTAACCACGCGTGTTTCGCCGCGGCCTCCTCGGCCGGCAGCGAAGCGAGGTGGGTGAGAATGTCGTCCTCGGGCGGAATCGCCAGCGCCACGCGGATCGCCGCAAAGTCATGCACGGCGACGGTCAGGGTGCCGTCCATGTCGAACACCCAATGCTTCACATCGCTCAGGCTCATGCCCAGTCCTTGCGGTGACGAATCAGGCCTTCCTGGGTCACCGACGCCACCAGTTGCCCGGCGCGGTTGTACACGCTGCCACGGGAGAAACCCCGGGAATTGCCGGCCCACGGACTGTCCATCGCATAGAGCAGCCAGTCATCGGCGCGCAGATCATTGTGGAACCACAGTGCGTGATCGAGGCTGGCGACCTGCATGTCTTTCTGCCAGACCGACTTGCCGTGCGGCAGCATCGACGTGGTCAGCAAACCGAAGTCCGAAGCATAGGCCAGCAGGTATTTGTGCAGCGCCGGAATATCCGCCAACGCGCCATCAGCACGGAACCACACGTATTTCACCGGATCGGCCGGTTGTGGGTTGTACGGGTCTTTTTCAGTGACCGGGCGCACTTCGATCGGTTTCGGGCACAGCAGTTTTTCGCGCATATGCTCGGGGATCAGGTGCGCGCGTTGCTGGGTCAGTTCCAGCTCCGACGGCAGGTTTTCCGGGCCGACCACCACCGGCATCTGGCTCTGATGCTCAAAGCCTGCCTCGTCGTACTGAAACGAAGCGCTGCAAGTGAAGATCGGGTGGCCTTTCTGGATGGCCGTGACCCGACGGGTGCTGAAGCTGCCGCCATCACGCACGCGATCCACCGAATACACCACCGGCAACTTGGCATCGCCCGGGCGCAGGAAATAGCCGTGCATCGAATGCACATGGCGCGCCTCTTCAACCGTCTGACTGGCCGCCGACAGCGACTGACCGAGCACCTGCCCGCCGAACAACTGACGGAAACCCAAGTCCTGGCTGCGGCCACGGAACAGGTTTTCCTCGATCGGTTCCAGGGTCAGCAGGTCGACCAGATCTTCCAACACTTGGCTCATTCAGACTCTCCTCACACAACGCTATGCCGCGCAGTCTTGGCTGCGGCGGCCCATTCAGGTTCTGGCGCGAGCCACTGTCGCGCCATTGTAAACGTCCGTGTCGGCTTAGCCATGCAGGGTTTGCAGCCATTGCTCCCTGGTGATTCGGTACAACAGATGCCGGCGCAACGGGTGATCGACGGCAACTTTGGGGTGATCGAAATCATCGGCCGGATCGTGCTGCATGCCAATCGCCTGCATGACTTTCTCCGACGGCAGATTGCTCTGCGCGGTGAAAGAAACGATCTCCTTCAGCCCCAGCCGATCAAAGCCTGCGCGCAATGCCGTCCACGCCGCCTCACTGGCATAACCGAGGCCCCAATGCTCGCGGGCCAGACGCCAGCCGATTTCCACCGCCGGAGTGAACGGGGCATCGAAACCGACCACGCCGAGGCCGGTAAAACCGATGAACTCACCGCTGTCCTTGCGCTCCAGCGCCCACAGACCGAAGCCGTGCTCGGCAAAATGCCCGCGCACCCGGCCGATCATCGACGCACTTTCCAGGCGGCTGAGCGGTGCCGGAAAGTAGCGCATCACCTGCGGATCGGCGCACATCGCCGCAAATGCCGGCAAATCCTCGTCGCGCCACTGACGCATCAACAGGCGTGCGCTTTCGAGTTGCTGAATCGGCTCCATCATGCCCCTCCATTTCCATGCCGCAAGTCTACATCGCTGGTAGGATCGTTCACTCTTTCCTGCGTTCCCAATCTTCAACAGCCCTACGAAATCACCATGCCACTGCCGCTGATCTACCACGAAGACTACAGCCCCGAGTTTCCGGCGGATCACCGCTTTCCCATGGACAAGTTCCGCTTGCTGCGCGATCACCTGATCGACAGCGGCCTGACCCGCGACGCCGACCTGCTGCGTCCCGAGATCTGTCCCAACGACATCCTCGCCCTGGCCCATGACCGTCGCTATATCGAACGTTACATGAGCGGCGAGTTGTCCCGCGAAGACCAGCGGCGCCTCGGCCTGCCGTGGAACGAAGCGCTGGCGCGGCGTACGGTGCGCGCGGTCGGTGGCTCGATTCTGGCGGCGGAAAAAGCCCTGGAGCATGGTCTGGCCTGTCACCTGGCCGGCGGCACCCATCACGCCCACTACGACTACCCGGCCGGGTTCTGCATCTTCAACGACCTGGCGATCATCAGCCATTACCTGCTGCAAAGCGGTCGGGTGAACCGAGTGCTGATCTTCGATTGCGACGTGCATCAGGGCGACGGCACCGCACGGATCCTGCACGACACCCCGGAAGCGATCACCGTTTCCCTGCACTGCGAAAAGAACTTTCCGGCACGCAAGGCCGAAAGCGACTGGGACATCCCACTGCCCAAAGGCATGGGCGATGCCGACTATCTGCAGGTGGTGGATGACACGCTCAACTACCTGCTGCCGCTGTATCAACCGGACCTGGTGTTGTACGACGCCGGGGTCGATGTGCACAAGGACGACGCCCTCGGTTATCTGCAACTGACAGACGCCGGCGTCGCCGCCCGCGATGAAAGCGTGATGCGTCACTGCCTGGGCCGCGACATCCCGGTAGTCGGCGTGATCGGCGGCGGCTACAGCAAGGATCGCCACGCCCTCGCCCGCCGCCACGGCATCCTCCATCACAGCGCGCAACGGGTCTGGACGTCACACGGTTGTCACTAAGCTGTGCTGCGTTACCCACAATGGCTGTGGAACGGCCTGTGGATAACCTGAGCGAAAGGGACTACAGACCATATCGCTCATGGCCTGCAGCACACTGACTAATTTTTAACCAGGTATCGAATCCACTAAATACCCCTGTGGGAGCGAGCTTGCTCGCGAAGGCGGTGTGTCAGTCAACTGGATGTTGAATCTACCGACGTCTTCGCGAACAAGCTCGCTCCCACAGGGATCTCCCACATTGCTCTGCGCTGTTAGAATGCGCGCCTTATCCCGCCATACCGCAGCGCACGCCATGACCCAGACTTCCGCCCCCCTCCCCGCTCACGTCGCCATCATCGGCGGTGGCCCCGCCGGCCTGATGGCCGCCGAAGTGCTGAGCCAGGCCGGCGTGCGCGTCGATCTGTATGACGGCATGCCCTCGGTCGGTCGCAAGTTCCTGCTGGCCGGGGTCGGCGGCATGAACATCACCCACTCCGAGCCTTACCCGGCGTTCCTCGCGCGCTACGCCGAACGCGCGCCGCAGATCGCGCCGTTACTGCGCGGTTTCGACGCCGACGCGTTGTGCCGCTGGATCCATGATCTGGGCATCGAAACCTTTATCGGCAGCTCCGGCCGGGTGTTCCCCACCGACATGAAAGCCGCGCCGCTGCTGCGCGCCTGGCTCAAGCGCCTGCGCGACAGCGGCGTGGTTATCCACACCCGCCATCGCTGGCTCGGCTGGGATGAACACGATGCGCTGCGCATCGCCAGCCCCGACGGCGAAATCACCGTCAAACCCGACGCCACCCTGCTCGCCCTCGGCGGCGGCAGTTGGTCGCGCCTGGGTTCGGATGGCGCGTGGATGCTGCCCCTTGAGCAAAAAGGCGTAGGACTGGCGCCGTTACAACCGAGCAATTGTGGATTCGAGGTGCAGGCCTGGAGCGAGTTCCTTGTCAGTAAATTCGCCGGCGCACCGCTGAAAAACGTCGCCATCGGTTTGAACGACGACGTGCCGCGCCTGGGCGAATGCGTGATTACCGCAACCGGGGTTGAAGGCAGCCTGATCTATGCGCTGTCGGCACCGATTCGCGAAGCGATCAACGCGCATGGCTCAGCCAAGGTGCACATCGATCTGCTGCCCGGCCGCCCTGTGGATAAATTACAGGCCGCGTTGAGCAAACCACGCGGCTCGCGTTCGATGGCCAAGCATCTGCACAGTCAGGTCGGGATTGATGGGGTGAAAGCGGCGTTGCTGCGAGAGCTGAGCGATGCAGCAACGTTTGCTGATCCGGCGCTGTTGGCGCGGGCGATCAAGGCGTTACCGCTGACTTTGGTAAAAACGCGGCCGCTGGACGAAGCGATCAGCAGTGCCGGTGGCGTGACGTTCGAAGCGCTGGATCAGCGTTTGATGCTCAAGGCGTTGCCGGGGGTGTTCTGTGCGGGCGAGATGCTGGATTGGGAAGCGCCGACGGGCGGCTATCTGCTGACCGGGTGTTTTGCCAGCGGGCGATCTGCGGGTTTTGGGATGCTGGAGTGGTTGCGCAAGGACTGAGGACCGCGGCGCGCCCTTCGCGAGCAAGCCCGCTCCCACAGGAGATCTCCATTTCAATGAAGACCCATGTGGGAGCGGGCTTGCTCGCGAAGGCGTCCTTACAGACGCCACATCAGATCAAGGCTTGCGCTTACGCGGCCCGGTATTGAACACCGGCACTTTACGCACAGGCTTGATCGACGGCTCCGGCGCCTGGGTGTCGCCACTGTCGACCCACTTGCCCAGATTGCGCTTGCCACCACCGCCACCGGACGTCTTCGGCTTTTTCGGTTTCTTCGGCTTCTTGATCACCTGACCGCTGGCGTCGGTATCCGGCACGCGGTGCTCAGGTTCGAAGTCCGGCTCGTTCTGGCGCTTCAAGGTCTGACGCGTGAGCATCTCGATCGCCGAAAGCATGTTCACTTCATCCGCGCACACCAGCGAAATCGCCTCGCCCGTCGCGCCCGCACGGCCAGTACGACCGATGCGGTGAATGTAATCCTCGGCCACAATCGGCAGGTCGAAGTTGACCACCAGCGGCAAATCTTCGATGTCCAGACCACGCGCGGCCACGTCGGTCGCCACCAGAATCTGCACTTCACTGAGCTTGAAACGATCCAGCGCACGCTGGCGGGTCGCCTGCGGTTTGTCGCCATGGATGCCGTCGGCGTTGATGCCCAGGCCCTGAAGTTTTTCCACCAGCGCATCCACACCATTGCGAGTCTTGGCGAACACCAGCACCTGCTTCCACTTGTTCTTGCGCATCAGGTGCACGAACAGTTCCGGCTTGCGCTTCTTGTCCACCGTCACCACCCACTGCTTGACGGTGTTGGCCGCGACGTTGCGCGGGCTGACTTCGATGCTCAGCGGATCGTTGAGCATCTGCCCGGCGAGCAGGCGGATGTCATCGGAGAAGGTCGCCGAGAACAGCAGCGTCTGGCGCTTCTTCGGCAGCATGCGGTAAATGTTCGCCAGTTCTTCGGAGAAGCCCAGGTCGAGCATGCGGTCGGCTTCATCCAGCACCAGGGTTTGCAATTGATCGAGTTTCAACGCGTTCTGGCGGAACAGGTCGATCAGGCGACCAGGCGTGGCGACCAGCACATCAACGCCGCCGCGCAGCTTCATCATCTGCGGGTTGATGCTGACGCCGCCGTACACCGCATACGTGCGCAATGGCAGGTTTTCAGCGTATTGGCGCACCGACTCATGAACCTGCTCGGCCAGCTCGCGGGTCGGCACCAGAATCAGCGCACGCGCCGAATTGGCGGCCACTTTCGGCCCTTCCATGGCCAGCAACTGCAGCAGCGGCAAGGCGAAACCGGCGGTCTTGCCGGTGCCGGTCTGGGCCGCAGCCATCAGGTCGCGACCGGCCAGAACGGCCGGAATGGCTTGCGCCTGGACCGGCGTTGGAGTCTGGTAGCCGAGCTTCTCGAGGGAGCGCAGCAAGGGTTCGATCAGGCCAAGGGTGGCGAAAGTCATGGGAGTACCGTAGGAAAAATCAGCGCGGCTGCGCAAAACAAGGATGCAATGGCGCGCAGTTTACCCTAATTCACACGTTGCTCTGCTGGAATGGCGGTCTTCGGCGTCTCCACGACGAGCGGCTGCGCCGGGCGCCGCCACTGCGGCAGACCGATCAACACCACGGCACTGATGATCACCAGCATCGCCAGCGCTTCTTCCATGCCAATGCTCTCGCCGACAAACACGATCCCCAGCAACACCGCCACCGCCGGGTTGACGTAGGCATAACTGGTGGCCGCTGCCGGACGCACGTGCTTGAGCAGGTACATGTAGGAATTGAAGGCGATGATCGAGCCGAAGAAAATCAGATAACCCAGGGCCAGCCAGCCTTCCACCGGCGGCAAGGCTTGCAGGTGTTCGCCGCTGACGGCGCTGCCGATCAGCAGCACCACGCCACCCACCAGCATCTCCACCGCGCTGGCCATCGCACCTTGCGGCAACGGCAGGTGTTTGCTCCACACCGAGCCGAACGCCCAGGTTGCCGCCGCAAAAATCAGCAGCGCCGCGCCCATCGGGCTCGATTGCAGGTTGGAACCCATGTTGAGCATGGCGATGCCGATAATCCCCAACGCCACCCCGGCCCACTCCAGCCGAGTATTGCGCGCGCCCCAGAAATAGCCGCAGAGCAAGGTGAACAACGGCACCGTCGCCACCGCCAACGCTGCCACGCCGGACGCCACGCCGGTGTGCTCCGCGACACTGACCGCGCCGTTGCCGAAACTGAGCAGCAAAATCCCGATGATCCCCGCCGCTTTCCACTGCGCCCAGGTCGGCGCCGGCGCCCCGCGCCAGCGCAGGAAGGCGTACATCAGGCTGCCGGCAATCACGAAGCGCACGCCGCCGAGCATCAGTGGCGGCCAGTATTCGACGCCGATACGGATCACCAGATAGGTCGATCCCCAAATCACGTACAGCGCAAAAAACGCGGCGATCAGCGGCAGAGAAAAACGGCGCAAGGCAGGCATGGGCAGCTCGACAGTCAGAGGCAGGGTGTGAATTATTCTAGAAAGGCCGGCGCGCAAAAATAAGCTACAAAACCTGTTTATCGCGCCGGTACACTTTTGAAACAACGGAGATCGACGGGATTAACCGCGATTTCGAAAGTTTGGCAATTTCAGGAGTCCGGCCTTGGACAAATACGACCGCATGCTGCTCAGCGCCCTGTTGGAAAACGGTCGCGCGTCCTACGCCGATCTGGCACGTAAGGTGAACCTCTCCGCCCCGGCGGTGGCCGAACGCGTCGCCAAACTTGAGGCAGCCGGGGTGATCACCGGGTATCAGGCGAACATCGACCTGTCGAAAATCGGCTTGCCGATCCAGTGCATGATCGAATTGCGCCTGCACCAGAATGGCAGTCAGAAGGTCTACGACGAACTGGTGAAAATCCCGCAACTGACCGAATGCTTCCGAGTGACCGGCGATCCATGCGTGATGATGAAGGGCGCGGTGGGCTCGATGCCGGAGCTGGAAGAGTTGATCAATCGCGTGGCGAAGTTCGGCTTCAGCAAGACCTCGATTGTGTTGTCGAGCGCAATAGAGAAGCGCGTGCCGTTGGGGCAGTTGGTATAAGGCGATGGCACTATTCTCGAAAATAAAAGAAAATGACCTATATGACTGACCTGTTAACGATAATCGAAGTATAAAGTTAGAGCCGTCTACTTAAATCCACTTCCGGGAGATCTAACCGTGAAATATGTATCTGGTAACGCCTCAAGAATATTTATTAATACGACGCTCGGCTGCGACTCTAACTGTTCGTACTGCTATCTAGGTTCGCAGGGCCTTTTTACCGGAAAAAAAACCGACACACCTGTCAGCGCTTACTATCTGCTGGACGCATTACGAGGGCTACCCTACTTCGTAGAGGGAAGACTCGGAACAATATTATCAATTGGCTGCTATTCAGAATGCTGGAGCCCTTCGAATAGAGAAACCACAACAACGTTAATAAAACTTCTTTTAAATTACGAAAATCCGATTCAATTTGCCACCAAGCGAGAAATCAAAGACCAACAACTTAAAGATATTGCTTACATGCAAAAATGGTGCGGACAGGTTTCAGCATTTATATCGTGCTCGACCTTTAGCAAGTGGAAAATTTACGAAAAAGGTACGGTAAGACCTTCTGATCGATTCCGAGGCATTGCCAGTATTAAAACTCTCGGGATCAATATATATATCTACATGAAGCCGGTTATAGATTCAGTCACCATCGACGACATACTCGAGTATTGTAAAATATTAGACAAGCACAGCTGCCAAATCATCGTCGGCGATGAATTCGAATACTCGACAACTAACACTCAAAAACTTAAGAAAACAGCCAACATCCCTTCTAAAAATCTATATATAAAAGAATCAACAGACTCACACAAAATCGTGGAATTTTTAACCAAAAGAGGCTATATTGTGTACAGAAATAGCACAAGCGCTATCAATGCTGCCAGAGGCCTTTCATATGATAAATAAAGAAATTTCCTACATCCAAGATCATCTTCAAGAAATCACATCCAAAGATCTTCAATCTGCACTATCGACTTTCTCCAATCCTGAAGCGCTAATTACTAGCCTTCTTAATGCCATAGGCTTCGACAAAGTAGTCGAGGATCGCGGGGCTGATTTTATACGGTATCACGCGATCGTTCAGGCAACCCGTGTTGAACTTATTGAGTTTGCCAAAGCCACGAGAACAATTTCTGGAAATGCTGTCGCAGACATAGGTAAGGCTTTCACGATAGTTATGGCAATAGAAGGTGAACTGAGTGACCTCTTGTCCTATCCAGCGGATTCGCGAATGAGGGCGGTCAATTTATTTCTTACCAAAACTGGCATTTCAGTTGAATTCTATAAAAAAATACTCTCTAACTGGAAGAAATTCGGATAACTGCGACCATGAATGAAACACTAGCGTTCTTAAAGTCCTTATCTGATAACTTTTTTGTTTCACTAGTACTCGTAGTCTTAGCCATCTCGACGCTCCTAAGCGTGCTTGAATGGACAGGACTTATGCCAAGAAAAATATCTAGCAGACTATTCAAAAATAGAATGCGTGAAACCATGGACATACTTGGCGAAATGGGCATTGATTTCAAAAAACAAAGAAAGGCAAATTTATATTTTAGGCTCAGATCTCACTTCAGCAGCGAAGACGAAAATGTAAAAAAAATCAAAGAAGTAATAAATAACTTTGTAAAAAAAGGAAAGTTCAGCGTTGGCAAGACCTACCAGCTTGAGGTTGAACAATTTGCCGATCTGATGTCTGGGTCATGCGACCCGAATAACGCTATCGCCATAGCCAGATGCTTGAGCACTCATATTAAAATCAAGAGCGAGATATCTGATTTTGATTTTGTAGCCACCCCAAAAAATGGTTCTCCCATAATAGGCTATGAGTTTGCCAAAATAGTAAACAAGCCCTTTATTATGCACGATTGCAACGAAACGAAATACACCACCTCTAACGAGGAATTTTCAGCACTCAGCAAGTTCGACTCACCGATAAAACTAGAGAAAGGCAAAGTGGGGCTAATCGTTGACGATAGCACTACTGGTGGTCGCAAAGTGATGATGCTCGCGGATGACTTGAGAGCTCTAGGCTGTGTAGTCAGCGATTGTTTAGTAGCTTTTGAGCCGCAAGGAAAAAAAGGAGGAAATCTACTTACCTCCGCAGGAATAAGACTTCACTCAATTGTCAAGAGGTAAAATAGTATGGGATTTATTATCGCCATAGAAGGTATAGATGGTAGCGGCAAAAATACTCAGTCAGAAAAAATCCTTGACGAATATATGCGCAACGGAAAGAGAGCTTCGAAACTATCTTTCCCGCAGTACACTTCGAATTTTTTCGGAAAAGAAGTAGGTAATTATTTAAACGGCGAATTTGGAACACTAGCCGAGGTCCATCCAAAGTTATCTGCAATGATTTATGCTGGAGACAGATTTGAATCCAAAAACGATATTATTGAAAAATCTTCAAATGACTCAGTTTTAATCTGCGATCGTTATGTGCACTCTAACGTAGCACACCAGACTGCCAAAGTACCTCAAGAATACCAAGGTGAATTTCGAAGCTGGATTGAAAAATTAGAATACGATATTTACGGAATCCCGAAACCAGACTTAGTTATATTTCTAGACATCCCACCTTCGACATCATCCAAACTCATTCTAAAAAAAAGTGCTCGCGACTATACTAACAAGAAAAAAGATCTGCATGAAGCGGATGATATTTACCTGAGAAAGGTCTATGAACTATTTAAAGTCGAAGCATCAACCAACGCTAACTGGGTAAATATTGAATGCTTTGAATCTGAATCACTTCTCAACGAGAATGAAATTTTCGAAAAAATCAAGTCAGAACTTATTTATCGGAATATGCTTCCTGCTCCATCGACCAAAATATAAAAACCGAAATAAAAAAACCAATATAACACCGGGCATCTATCATAATGATGCCCTCATATCCACAACACACACATCTATTACTAGAAAAAGGAAAAGGACCTATTAATTAATCCTTATAGCCTTATGATTACTACCAACAATCGCAAAGTCCTTCAAGCCTTTCTATATAACATAAATAACCCGCGCGAAAAACATAATCATAAAATACAATACCGAAGAGCAGCATAGGATTTAAAGCTAGCACCCGCCAGACACTAGCGCATAGAATTTAATTTCCAAAGTTACGCCTCAAGTGTTCGCTGACTTTGGCGGCGGGGACTTTCTGCAGTTTGCACAGCAGGTCGTGGTTCAGCTCACGCACCCCATGCTTGTGCCGCAGTTCCTCCGCCAAATGCGCCATCAGGTTGGCCGCCATCTCGGCATCCGCCATCGCCCTGTGCGCCTGGCCGGTGTGCGGCAGGCGGGCGAACGTGGTGAGAGTGCCGAGCTTGTGATTCGGTGCCGCTGGCATCAGGCGCCGGGCCAGCAGCAGTGAGCAGGCGAAGTTCTGCAGGCGGGTGCGTTTGATCCGCCCCAGTTCGAAATCCCAGAACTTCTGGTCGAATGACGCGTTATGCGCCACCAGCGGTGTGCAGCCGACGAATTCGTTGACCTCTTCCATCACCCGCTCTGCCGGCGGCGCACTGCGCAGCATGGCGTTGCTGATGCCGGTCAGTTGTTCGATGAACGCGGGGACGCGCACACCAGCGTTCATCAGGCTCTGGTAACGCTCGACGATACGGCCGTTTTCCAGCATGACCACGGCGATTTCCGTGGCGCGACAGCTGCTGTTCGGCGACAGGCCGGTGGTTTCAAAGTCGATGACTGCAATGCGTTCCAAACCGGGTTCAACTCCGTCCAAATCAATTCTTCAATAACTGCTCAATTTTTGAGCAACAACGCGCCTTCGATCGGCACATAACGGCTGGCGGCGCGGATCAGCGAGTTGGCGGTCAGGCCCGGCACACCGTAGGCCACTGCCTGCACGCCGTGCTTGTTGATGATGCGTTCGAGCAGCATGTCGAAGTCGCCGTCACCGGAGGCCAGGACGATTTCGTCGACATGGTCGGCGGCGTCCATGATGTCGAGGGTGATGCCCACGTCCCAGTCACCCTTGGCCGAACCGTCGCTGCGCTGGATGTAGGGTTTGAGCTTCACGGTGAAACCGAGGTTGCGCAGGATCTGCTGGAACTGCTGCTGCTTGCTGTCGCCACGGTCGATCGCGTACGCGTAGGCCTCGACGATCTGCCCGTCCTTGCTGATGTCAGCCCACAGCGCAGCGTAGTTGAAATGGCAACCATAGGCCTGACGCACGGTGTAGTAGAGGTTCTGCACATCGGCGAACACTGCGATTTTTTTCACCGGAATTCCTGTGAGCGCGCGAGCGCACGAAGCGGAATCAGGCACCAGGCCCGAAAAAGGCGCTCAGTATGCCAGTAAAAAGCAGTGTGGCGAGGGAGCTTGCTCCCGCCGGACTGCGCAGCAGGCCCTTCTTTTTAAAAGAAAGGGCCGCTGCGCGCCCCAGCGGGAGCAAGCTCCCTCGCCACAGAAACGGTGTTGCCTGGTGCCTGACCGTTAGTCAGACGAACGAATCGTCGTCATCGAAGAACGACGAGTTGTCATCGCTGTAGTCGGTGTCAGTGAATCCGCCCTGGTCATTGCCGGAGAAACCATTATCCGCCACACGCTGGTCATTGCCCCAGTCATTACCGCTCTGGTCGGCCACCTGTGCCGGCTCTTCCTTGATCACTTCAACGATTTCTTCGGGCTGCTGGTTGTGATGGAACAGACTGCTGATGCCCTGCGCCAGCATCACGCCACCGGCCACGCCAGCGGCGGTTTTCAGGGCGCCGCCGAGGAAGCTGCTGCCCGCAGCCGGTGCTGCTTGCTGCGGGGCATAGTTAGGCGCAGGCGCACCCCAGTTCTGTTGTGGCGGCGGCGCACCAAAATTCTGTTGTGGCGCCGGTTCACGCCAGCCGCCGGTGGAAGCCGGAGCGCTCGGGGCAGGCGCCGGGCGCGAGCTGCCGCCGCCGAAGATGCTCGACAGGAAACCACCGCCGCCGCTGGGCGCCGGGGCCGCGCTCTGGGACTTGGCCGCTTGCAGTTCAGCCTGCAATTGCTGGACTTGCTGGGTCAGCTGCTTGTTCTGTTCGTCGAGGCTCTTGATCGCTGCCTCTTGCACCAGAATCGCCTGGGTCATGAAATAACCTGCCGCCGGCTGGCGGGTCAGGTGTTCCTTGATCCGCGCCTCGGCCTGGGCGTCGCGCGGGGCTGCCTCCGTTTCGGCCTGTTGCAGCCGGGAAAACAGTCCATCGATCAGGGTTTGCTCTTCGCTGTTCATGGCGACCTCGTAGATTGCCGGGGATAACGTTGCCCGTGTCCACTGTGGACATGGCGCACCTCTGTAATGGAGGCAGTGACAGGATGTTTCAACGACCTTTACCGAATGTTTACGTTTGTGTCGGCCCGCCCATCATCGGTTAAAGTGAGCCACTGTTTTCGACCTGCGATACCGACTGATGAATGCCTTCGATGTACTGCGCGACTCGCTGTATTTTTTCAAACGCCATCTGGCCAGCATCGTGCAGTTGTGTCTGCCGCTGGTGATCTTCGAGGCCGCGCTGCAGCAAGTAGTGGATCACGCCACCGACCCCGACAGTTTCTCCGCCGCCAGCGTGGTCGTCGGCCTGCTGGTGTATCCGCTGTACACCGCTGCGCTGATCCTGTTCCTCGACGCCCGCACCCGTGGCGAAGCCCCGCGCACTCTCGACCTGCTGGCGATGTCCGCCCGCCTGTGGCCGCGCTTCGCCCTGCTCACGGCGCTCAATACGTTGCTGATCCTGCTGGGGCTGTCGCTGTATTTCCTGCCGGGCCTGATGCTGATGGTGATGCTCGCGTTCGGTGAATACCTGCTGGTGTTGCGCGGCATGGGGCCGTTGCAGGCGATGAAGGAAAGCCTGCGCCTGACCCGTGGGCATTTCTGGCGCATCCTGCTGTGCATTCTGTGTGTGATGGGGCCGTTGTGGCTGCTCAAGGGCGCGACGCTGGCGGTGTACCCCGACCCACAGAATCCGCTGATCGCGGTGATGATCGACAGCGCGCACAGCTTCCTGCAACTGTTCACCAGTGTGGTGCTGTTCCGCCTGTTCATGCTGATCAGCGAATTGCCTGACAAGCGTAACGGCGCGGTCTGACCTCGTGGCCCTTGGGCCAAGCGTTCACCGTCAGGTATGCTCGGATCCATCTTTGTAACGCGATAAGCCGAGCCATGCCCCGTCTACTGCGCTACACCCTGTTGCTGATTGTGCTCGCCATCGTCCTGATCGGCGGGCTGATCTACAGTCTGACCTGGCGCCCCGGCGCCCGCGAAACCCTGCCGGTCAGCTGCATCGGTACGCCGCCGACCCTGGTGCCCGGACAAGCCCTGAAAGTCATGACCTGGAACGTGCAGTACCTGGCGGGCAAGCGCTACGTGTTCTGGAACGATCTGGCCCAGGGCACCGATGAAGCGCCCACCCTGGAAGACATGGCCTTCAGCCTCGACGAAGTGGCGCGGGTGATTCGCGACGAGCAGCCCGACGTAGTGCTCCTGCAGGAGGTGGATGACGGCGCCAAGGCCAGCGATTACCAGAATCAGCTCAAGCTGCTGCAGGAACGGGTCACCGACCTTTACCCGTGCAGCGCTCACGCCTTCGACTGGAAGGCCGATTTTGTCCCCGACCCGCACATCTTCGGCAGCGTCGGCCGGCAACTGGCGACCCTGAGCCGTTATCGCATCGAACATGCCGAACGCCTGCAATTGCCGGTGCCCCCGGCGAATTTCATCTCCCGCCAGTTCGAACCAAAGGACGCCCTCCTTGCCACCAAACTGCCGCTGAGCGACGGCGGGCAACTGACGGTGTTCAACACCCATCTGGATCGCGCCAGCCAACCGGACGACACCTTGCGGGCGCAAGTGACGGCGGTGGCCAAAGTGCTCGACACGTACGAAAGCCAGGGCCTGCCATGGCTGATCGGCGGTGACTTCAATCTGCTGCCGCTGGGCCAGTACCAACGCCTGCCCGATGAACAGCGCAAGCCCTACTCCGTGGACAGCGCGCTGCATCTGTTATGGGACAAGTACCCGATGATCCCGACCAACAACGAAGCCAGCGGCATCGACCGCGCCCACTGGCTGACCCATTACCCCAACGACCCCGGCCTGAATGGCCCGGATCGCACCGTCGACTACCTGTTCTACAGCCCGAAGATCAAACGGATCGAGGCGATGGTGCGCCAGGACGATACGTTGCGCATCTCCGATCATTTGCCAGTGATTGCGCGGTTCCTGCTGCCCGCCGCCCCGTAGCCCCCCTCATGACCCTGTGGGAAATAGGCATGACTCCGAGTCAATGCACTTGCTCGAGGTCGTCGTGCAGCAGCCCGCCGGACAGCTATATGCCCCCACGCCCTCAGGAAACCGCAACTGGCCGCTCGACGTCGATGCCGATCAGTGGGCGTTTCAGCGCAATCGATATCCAGGCGCCCACGGCGGCGATCACGCAGGCGGCAAAACCCAGCAGGAACGACATGAAGCTCAGTTCGTTCGCCACCGCCAGAAGGCCGAGCACCGCGGCGGTCGCCTCAGCGGCGCCCCAGACACAGGTCTGCACGGCCATCGCGACAGAACTGCGCCCGCGCCAGATCTTCACGGCCTGCGCCTGGTACAGCGGGCCGCAGATCATCTCGCCGATCACGATAAACACCACCACGACAAACAGGATCGCCTGCGCCTGCGACGAAATAATCAACAGCAGGCAGCCCGCGCCGATCAACAGGTTGGAAACGATGACCCGCCACAGCCGCGAGACACGCTGCGCGAATGAGGTGACGTAAACCTGACTGAAGATGATGATGCCGCTGGCCACCAGGAACAGCACGCCCACCAGTTCACTGGAGAAGCGCTCGGTGGCATAGGTAGGGAACACGTAATAAAACTGCGCATAGCCGATCATGGTCAAAAAGTTGATTGCCATGAATGCCACGACTTTGGGAGAGGCCTCGGTTTCGCCTGGCGTGGAGGCAGGCGCGGCAAACTCCGCGCCTGCGCTGCGCACCACCTGTGGAATCAGACGGGTGGATGCCGTGGCAAACACGCCCAGGAGCAGCGGCAAGGCGACAAACCAGTAGCCGGTGCCGGCGAGGATCAACGACGCCACGAACGGCGCGACCCCGGCCCCCGCGTTCGCGGCCACATTCTCGTAGGAGAGCACGCGTTCGTGCTCGCCCTCGCGAAAGTACTGAACAATGTAGGAGATCTGCGAAATTGTCGCGATCGAGTTGGAGACACCGAACACCACGACCAGCACGACCCAGATGAACACGTTGGTGATGCCCATCGAGGCCGTGACCAGCATCAATAGCGCTGCCACCGCCACACAGAACAACGCCAGGGCTATTTCCCGGCGCCGCTCGACCTTGTCCAGCATGCCCTGAAAGGCCAATGCTCCGATGCGGTTGGAGACAATCGCAAACCCGACAACGACCCCCGCCGCACTGGTACTGAGGCCTACGGCGGTATTGAGCCAGCTGGCCATGAACGGATAGAAGCAACTCCAGGCGGCGGACGAAAGAAACCGGACGAAGTAAATCATTTGAAGACCGGGCTTCTAGGGCCACGATCGGTCAGGACACGTACCTGGCCAATCTCCCGCACAACCACATCGGCATAGCCGGTGAGCATGCCGATCCAGGCGTAGTCGGACGTGCCGATGGGCTGGATCACGCTGCCGACGTTGGCGATGGGCGTATGAATGGAGGCCATTGGCGGAATCTCCCAGTCATGCACGATGGCCTCGTGATCCAGGCAATACCAGTAGCTCAAGGTCTGGCGACAGGACTCGACAGGCTGGTATTGAAGCGGAGCTTCCAGCAAGCCCAGTGGCAGCAGCGCCACGTGCTGCAGAACCGTCGCGGGTGCCAGATCGTAGGCCAGCGCAATCTGCTCGACGATGCTCGCGCCGCCCAGACGCCCCATGTTGGCGTCAATCAGATAAGCCGTGGATTCGTTCGCGATGAACTCGCAATGGAAGAAGCCATTGTCAAAGGCCGAGCGGGCAATCAGATCACGGACCGCTGTCTCGATTTTCGAACGCACGGGCGAGGCAATCCGGGCGTCGGCCGGGAATTGGTTGGCGACTTCCGTGAATCCCACACGATCACGCCGTGACAGGCCAAGGAAAACCACTCGGCCATCCTGGGCGAAGCCCTCCAGGCTGACGAGATCACCCACGCAATGCGCCTGGACAATCCAGGCAATGCCTTGCGGGTCGTCGATTCCGCTGTCGAGGATGGCCGAGCGGATCACAGCGGCAGGGTCAGCGTCCGGGGCAATCGAGAGCAGCGTGGTTGCCACCGCACCGGAGCCGACCGAAGGTTTGAGCACCACATCGTTGTGCTGACCGGGTGTCAGCCAGGGCAAGGTGAAGTCGCCATCGGCCAGCGACACGCAAGACTCGGCTGGCACGTGCTCGGGAACCAGGCTGCCCACGTATTCCTTGGATGACAGCTGCGCAAACACCGCGGGTGGCGCGTTGAAGCCGAACTCTTGGGCAATCGCGCAGACAACCGGGAACAACTCGTCAAAGAAGGTCGTGATGCTATGGATCATTCCGACCAGCGCCGGCTCGGACTTCAAGTAACCGGACAGCGCTTCCTTGTCGCTAAAGGCTGGAATGCAGGTCACACCCTCAAACACACTTTTCGCCGCGCCGTGAAAACCCGAAGGGTCAACGGACAGTATCGGTTCAAAACCTGCACTGCGGATCGCCTCACACACGTACTTGATGGAGACCTTGTTAATACCCACTATCAAAATATGGCGCATATCTTTCACATCCATCCTTAAAAATGAAAAATCGACGGTTACCGAGCATCAACAGGCAGCGCGTGATACATCTTGCCGGGATTGAAAAGGTTGTCCGGGTCCAGTGCCAATTTGATGGCCGCCATGCACTGCAGCGCCGCCCCGTGTTGGGCCGACATCCACTTCAACTTGCCCTGACCGACCCCATGTTCTCCACTGACGGTGCCGCCGAATGACAACGCGCGACTCGACAGTCGACTGAGAAACGCCTGAATTTCCGCACTTTCGTCCTCACCTTCATCGAGCATGATCAGCAGGTGAAAGTTACCGTCACCGACATGGCCGATGAGCGGCGCGTCAAGACCGGAGGCCGCAATGTCGGCCGCAGTGGCGCTGATGCAGGCACTCAGGCAAGACAACGGAACACAGACATCGGTGGCCAGCCCCTTGCGTCCCTTGTAGAAAGCGTGAAATGCCCACCAGGCGTCATGTCGGGCTTTCCACAGGGCCGTGCGTTCTTCAAGACGCTCGGAAATCCTGACCTGCCCGCCGTACTCACCGGCGCAATCCTTGAACAGCTCGACACTGCTGGCGACCGTGGACCGGTCGCCATGGAATTCCAGAAAAAGATGCGGCGTTTCCACCAGACCCAATGTCGGGGAATAGGCATTGCAGGCACGCACAGCCGTGACATCCAGCAGCTCGATCCGGGCAATCGAAAGGCCTTGGCCCAGGGCGCTGGCCACGGTCTGTACCGCGCTGTCCACCGAGTCGAACGAACAGACACCGGCAACGATGGCCTCCGGCACCGGATGCAGCCGGACTTGCAACTCACTGAAGATGCCCAGCGTGCCCTCTGAACCTACGGCAACCGCCAACAGATCCAGGCCCATGGCCGATTTCGGCGCGCGGGAACCGATGGCGGCGACTGAGCCGTCCGCCATGATCCAGCGCGCGGCTTTGACATTCCCGGCCATCGTCCCGTAGCGCACCGAGTTGGTCCCCGAAGCACGGGTTGCCGCCATCCCGCCCATGGAAGCGTTGGCGCCGGGGTCGACGGAAAAGAACAGCCCGGTGTCACGTAAATGGCTGTTGAGTTGTTCGCGAGTGACGCCCGGCTGAACCGTGGCCGTCATGTCGGTGACGTTCACATCGACAATCGCGTTCATTTCCGAGCAGTCGACACAGACGCCACCCTGTGGCGCATTGATTTGCCCCTCGAGGGATGAACGCGCGCCCGCCGGGATCAGCGCAACACCGTACTCACGGCAGAGCTTCACGACCTGAACGATTTCGTCTTCGCTGCGAACCGTCACCACGGCATCGGGAGGGCTCAGTTCGATACCCGGAGGCGCCTGGCAGAACTGTTGCCGGATCCCCTGTTCGAGCCTTAAACGCTCTCCGAACAACTGACGGAGTTTCTCTACGACTGGAGCATTCATTCATCTCATCCCTGTTCTGACTGATTACGGCCGGGTTACTTTTCAGCGCCCCGTTCACTGCACTGTCCCGCGCACTCCTGTGAACGGTTGGCCCTCGCCGGTTCATGCAACACAGAGGCGGCGAGCGCCCTGTGGCTGTTCACTCCTCGGCTTTTTTACTGGCTCGGGCCGCACGCCCGTCGTACTCCGGACGTCCGGAAACGACCAGCCCGAAGAAATAAGTCTGCGCGCCGGAATCCTCCAACTGACGGCCTGACTTGTTGTGCACTTCAATGACAGAGAACAGATCCACCAGACGGTCCTGAATCTGTTCTATTTCGGCGTCCTTGAGCGTGACCATCGAGCTGTATTTGAAGGAGCCAGAAACATCGAAGTATTCGCTCTTCTCAGGCTTGAGCAGCGACCGGTCCACTTCATGGCGCAGGAACTGATCCTTCAACTTCAACGCGTCCACCGTCCTTGGCATCCTCAACGTGGGTGCATGCCGGACAAACGGCTCATCCGGCGTTGCCCGCGCCTTGGAGATCAGGTTCAGGAACGCTTCCGTGCCTGAGTCGTAGGCAAGACCGAGCTGCTGGCACACCAGTTGAATCTCCGCCACGGAGGCGCTGTCGACCATGTAGAGATACGTCATCAATGGCAGCAGTTCGAATTGCGCCTCGAACGCGGCTATCACCTCTTCGGTGACAATGAACTCACGCTCGTAGCGGCTCAGACTCAGGGCCCGGCGCAAGATTTTGGAGTCGTGCTCGCGCAGCTCCAGGCGCGAAGAAAGATCGGTGACCTCGACGCCTTTGCCGAACAACATCTCGTGGACGTCAGCCGGCAACAAGTCCCTGAAGTAGTGCCAGAAATAATCAAAACTGGCTTTGCTGGCCGCATCGATTCCAAGGTGATCATGCAGTTCGACGGCGGCATCGATGCTCAGATACTTCCTCCCGGCCTCGACATCGCGGTAGTAATTGGCCGAAAAGGGAATATTGACCTCGTCGAGAAACGTGGAAATCTTCAGATGCCCCGCGTCGATTCTAAACTGCATGAGAAATGCGCCAAACGCTCGTTTGCTATCCAAGCTCTTCAGCCTCTGCCGACAGAGTGACAACCACTCTGGTCGTATTTTTCTTGATCTTCATACTGGAAGTTACCACGCCTATTTCTTGCGTATTACGCACATGAACGCCCCCACAGGGGATTGACCAGTCTTCGCATTGCCACCAACGAAATCCCTGTCCCTGGCTGGTATCCGCTTCCGTACGAATCTCATGACTTGCAGAGCAAAACTCATTCAAGGCGTCTGTCGCCCGCCTCAGACTGTCTTCGTCGAACTCACCGACAAACTCGTATTGATTCTCTCCACCCTCGTCGCTCAGCGGCGAACGTACGGGATGTGCAATCGCTCGTCCGAGCGTCCGCTCAAGCATGCAATGAATCAAATGCATCGCCGAATGAACACGCATCTGATGATATCGCAATGACCAATCCAGCGTGGCGGTCGCCTGCTGGCCGATCACCCGCGCCTGCAGTTGTGTGAACGCTTCGTCATCAATGCCCAGGTAATGCCTGATCTGGTCATCCCTTTTTTTCGTCGCGACGATCTCCAGCGTGCGCAGTGCCTCACCCTCCCCGGCGAGCGCAATATTCAGCACACCCCGATCTCCCAACTGTCCGCCGCCCTGGGGGTAGAACACGGTCTCGCCAAGGAGTGCGAAAGGCAGACCGGCGTCGTCGCGCTCAAGCAGATCGACTCGGCAGTCCAGTTGCTTCAGGTAGGGTTCATCGTGAAACAAAGGCAGCGTCTGGCTCATTTTTACCTCAGATAAGGTCTCACTGATCTTGCCTTGGAAGCCCCGTGCAATCGCCGTGGGCCTCCATGCCGCACCGGCTTCAGGCGAGCTCCATGGTTTGCAGTTTTTGCTGCAGTACAGTGCACAACCGGGTCATCTGGGCCTCGTTTCCGAAGGAGATGCGCAGGCACGTATCAAGACCATAGTCGGTCAATGGAGACGTCAGGAAACCTTCACTCTCCAAGTGCTGATGCAAGTCCTGGCAGCGTGTCTGGCTGACGCAATCGACGAAAACAAAGTTGACGTAGCGGCTTCTGGCGTCAATGCCATGAGCCTTGAACAGACTCACGAGTTCCCGCCCCCAGGCCTGACAATACGCCGCCGTCTTGTCCAGATGATCGCAGTCCTGCAGGACGTATTCGCCTGCCAGGGCGGAAAACGAACTGACGTTGTACGGAGCACGCCGCGCTTGCAGCGCCGGCACCTGATCGGCGCTCGCGTAAGCCCAGCCAAGGCGCAGACCCGCAATACCGTAGGCCTTGGAAAACGTGCGCAGGCATATCGCGTTTTCCCGGCTGTTGACGATCTGAATGCCGGCAGTGTTTTCCCGATCCGGCGCAAACTCTGCGTACGCTTCATCGATGATGACGGTCGTGGTCGGCGGAATCAGTGCCACCAGCGATAACAGCTGCGAGGGCAACAGATAGTCGCCCAAAGGATTGGATGGATTGACCAGCACCACCACGTCCGGCTTTTTCTCCAGCGCACGTTTCAATGCGGCCTCATAGTCGCCGTTGGCGTCCGGGGCCATCTCGCTATAGTCGGCCCCCAGCAGCGCGGCGCGGATTTTGTACATCTTGAAGCTGTGCTGCTGCGTCACGATGCGACTGCCGGGCTTCAACAGGCTGCGCAACGCGATATCGATCAGTTCATCGGACCCCGCCCCCACCACTACGCGCTCGGGATCAACCCGCCAGCGCTCGCCGATTGCCACGCGAAGAGATTTGTAAGTGACTTCGGGGTATTCGCTGAGCAGCGTCGGCATCGAGGCGCACAGATGCAGGGCCAGACCCGATGCACCCAACGGATTTTCGTTGGCATGCAGCCGGACACGGTCGGTGGCCGCCGTTGCGAACAGATTGCTCTTTCCGGACGAGCTCATCGGCTGTGTCCTCCCAGTACCTGGGCAACGATCGCTTCCAGGTAACCGGTCAATGCCACATCCCGATCCAGATACGGAATATGTTCACGCACCCGCGCATGCCAGGCGCGGCCCTTCGGCCCGAGTTTGGCGCTGCCGCGAATATCGGCGGCCTGGGCCGCACAGATCAGTTCGAACGCGAGAACGTAACGGGTGTTCTGCAGCACTTCGGTCACACGGCGTGCGGCGACGAGGCCGAAGGAAACCACGTCCTGGAAATCGCCCGTGGTGGTCAGGGTCTGGATCGAGACAGGGGTGGCCAGCGAACGGTTTTCCGCCGTCAGCGACGCCGACATGAACTGCCCGCCCATGAGGCCGAAACGCAGACCTCCGTTTTCCGCGCACAGGAAGGACGGCAGACCATTGCTGTTGGCTTTGGTCAGGAAGCGATCGATCCGCCGATCCGAAAGGTTGCACAGGGTGATGATGGAGATCGTCAGGTAGTCCATGGCCGAAGCGATGTACTGCCCATGAAAGTGCCCGTTGTGAAAAACCTGGCCGTTTTCAGGGGTGATCAACGGGTTGTCGTTGGAGGAGTTCAGCTCGTTGCCGACCACCCGCTCGACAAACTCGATGGTTTCCAGCACCGGCCCGAGGATTTGCGGCGTGCAGCGAATGGAATAGGCATCTTCGATGGGCATGTCTTCCTGGCGTACCTGGTCGGTGCGCAGGGCGCTCAATTGCGCAGAAAGCTCGAGATCGTCAATCGCCAGTTCCGAGCCTTGAAGATCGGCCCAGATGGCTTCGGCAATTTTTTGCTGGCCCAGGTGCGGTTTCAACTGGTGCACATCCGGATGGAAAGGACGCACTCGAGCCTGCAACGCTTCAAAAGAGAAGGCGGAGATCGATGTGTATTGCTCGAGCAATTCCCGGGCTTCGACCACATTCATCGCCGCGACTGCGACCATGCAGGAGGTGCCATTGATCAGCGCCAGCCCTTCCTTGTAACTCAGCTGGAGCGGCGCCAGGCCCAATTGCTCAAGCGCCTGTGCCGCCGGAATCCGCACACCGTCAAGATAGGCGTAACCGTCCCCGGTCAGCATCCGCGCAACCGCCGCCAGAGGCCCCAGGTCGCCACTCGTCCCCAAAGAGCCCTTGCTCGGAATTTCCGGAATCAGGCCCGCGTTGTAGATGGCGATGTAGCGGTCGAAATTCTCCAGCGAGAGTGCCGAGTTGCCACGGGACAGGGAGACGATTCGCGCAAACATGGTGGCTCGCGCCACATTGTCCGGGAACCGCTCGGCAACGTTGGTCGAGACGCCCTGAATCAGGTTCGATTGAAGCTCGTGGGCTTTCTCGATGGGCACCAGATGATCAACGAAACCACCCATTCCGGTGTTCACGCCATAAATCACCGCACCCTGCGCGACGAGATTTTCCAAGGCTTCTCGCGATGCCTGAACCCGTTGCCGGGTGGCTTGCGAGGCGACCACCTGAGCCCCGGGCCGGGAATACCTGATCAAGTCCTTGAGACTGACATCGACGCCGGGGTTCAGTACAAATGCGCTATCCGACGTGAAGTTCTTTTCCTGAATCGTCATCTTTTCATCCCTGAGCTACGTGTACCTGATCATCCGCCCAATTGGCGATGATCACGTTGATTGTCCTGTTGCCCGAAAATGCGCGCCGACCGTGCGCATACTGGTAATTGTCGAGCAGTAAAATATCGCCCGCTCCCAGATCGACATCCTGTTCAACACTTCTGACGGTATGGAACAGCTCGAGGGTAAGGTCTTCCGGCAGTGGTTCGCCGTCACCGAAACACATGGCCTCCAGCAGTTGTGGAGTGTTGCGCTGCGCCTTTACCAGTTCACTGGCGTCCTGTTCGCGACCATCGATACGCGCCCACTCGATCATCGCGGCCGCTCCCCAGAAGTGCGCTTGATTGCACCAGATCTCTGCCGCTTTACGCGGGTGCTGGCGCATCGGGGAGATACAGTCCTGCCAGAGAATCAGGTCGCCGCCACTCCATTCGAAGTCCCACCCCCGCGCCCGGCACAGCACTTCTGCCTCAGCGGTGCTGGAAGTGGAGAACGTCTCCTGCCAACTTTTTTTCACCCCGGGTTTGAGATTCACCCGCGCCTCGCCGGGCAGCGTCCGGCGCAACTTAAGCCCGCGATCGGTCAGGTGCTTCAAGGTCGAGCGATCAATCAACTGCTCCAGTTTGCGCATGTCCCCGACCACGGATTCTCCGCCTCGCCCCGCAGGCTCGACACAGACGAAGGCGATGATCTCGGGGGGATGTTTTACATAGGCCATTTCCTGATGAAGGATCACCGACCAGTCGGGCGGTGTGCGCGTCGCTTCCATGACCTTGCCCTGGATCGTCGAGCGTGGAGAGCTGCCACCGACGTAATCGCGAGTATGAAACCCCAGCACGCCGATGGCCCGCTCAAACACTTCAGGATCCCTGCACGGATGGGCGCCACGAATGAGCACCTTGCCTTCAATCAGCAGCTGTGCCCGGATGTCGTCTGCCGCCGCTGCAAAATAGCCTGCCGGATCGGCATGGGCGCCGACCGCAAAATCGAATGTCCCTTGTGCATCACAGCCCGTCACAGTCATCACTCCTCACGTCCCTGGAATCGTTGGCATGTCCATGTGCGGAGCATTAGATACCATCCCCCATTTACAAATTCAACAGATAGAAATATGTTTCTTCCACTAGATTTATAGCGACAACGCGCACGAAGTTGCCGCCGACCATGCTGAAAAACCGATCTAACTTGCTGATAAAAATAGAAATAATCTGAAGGATCAGAATCCGTATGACTGTGGAAAAAACCTTTTCTCCCGCTATTGGCATCGGCGCGTCATTGCAACGGCTTGCCTTTCCCCTCGCCAACTCCCCGCAAAAACCCACGCAACCTTGCGAGAATCCTTTCTCATGAACGGCCTCCATGCGCACTCAGGCCAGCTGAAACGCAGCCTGAAAAATCGACACATTCAATTGATCGCCCTGGGGGGCGCCGTCGGTACGGGACTGTTCCTGGGCTCGGCGGGCGCACTCAAGTTCGCCGGGCCGTCGATGATCCTCGGTTACGCGATTTGCGGCTTCATTGCTTTCATGATCATGCGGCAGCTGGGCGAAATGATCGTTGAAGAGCCCGTTGCCGGCTCTTTCAGCCATTTCGCCCACAAGTACTGGGGCGGATTCGCCGGTTTCCTGTCGGGATGGAACTGCTGGATGCTGTACACCCTGGTCGGCATGTCCGAGCTGACGGCCGTCGGCAAGTACGTGCATTACTGGTGGCCCGAGATACCGATCTGGGTATCGGCTGCGGTGTTCTTCGTGCTGATCAATGCGCTCAACCTGATCAACGTCAAAGTGTTTGGCGAAGCGGAATTCTGGTTCGCCATCATCAAGGTCCTGGCGGTGATCGGAATGATCGCCATGGGCAGCTACCTGCTGGCCAGCGGTAACGGAGGGCCTCAGGCATCAGTGAATAACCTGTGGCAGCACGGCGGCTTTTTCCCGCACGGGATTGGCGGCCTGGCCATGTCCATGGCGATTATCATGCTGTCCTTTGGCGGGCTGGAAATGCTCGGCTTTACCGCCGCCGAAGCGGAACAACCTCGCAGTGTCATTCCCAAGGCCATCAATCAGGTGATCTACCGCATCCTGATTTTCTATATCGGCGTACTCGTCGTGCTGTTGTCATTGATGCCGTGGGACAGCCTGCTGACGTCGCTCAATGCGTCTGGCGATACCTACAGTGGCAGCCCGTTCGTACGCGTGTGGTCAATGCTCGACAGCAATACCGCCGCGCACATTCTGAACTTCGTGGTCCTCACCGCTGCGCTGTCGGTCTACAACAGCGGTACCTATTGCAACAGTCGGATATTGCTCGGGCTGGCCCAGCAAGGTGACGCGCCGCAAAGCCTGGTCAAGATCGACAAACGCGGCGTTCCCGTGCGCTCGATCCTCGCCACGGCGGCAGTGACCTTGATCGCCGTCCTGATGAACTACGTGATCCCGCAGCACGCCCTGGAAGTGCTGTTGTCGCTGGTGGTTGCAACGCTGGTGATCAACTGGGCGATGATCAGTCTGGCCCATGGGAAATTTCGCCAACACCTGAACCGGACCCGACAGACACCGCGGTTCAAGGCGCTGTGGTACCCCTACGGCAACTATGTCTGTCTGGCCTTCATGGTGTTCATCATGGCGGTGATGCTGATGGATCCTGTCAACCGGATGGCGGTCTACGCCATTCCGATCTGGATCGCCCTGGTATGGGTATGCCACAACATCAAGCACAGACGCCGTGCTTCGCAAAGTCTCTGCGGCGAGGCCTGATCATTGCAGCCATAGCCCGGTCGACACCGGGCAAGCAAGGCTCACTTGCGAGGTTTGATCCGTGCCGTGGCCTCGGCCACCAACGGATCGTCCGGCCAATAATGCTTCGGATACCGCCCCTTCAGATCCTTCTTCACCTCGGCATAGGTGCTGCGCCAGAAGTTGGCCAGATCCTGCGTCACCTGCACCGGCCGGCGCGCCGGGGACAACAGGTGCAGCTTGACCACTTGCCGGCCGCCGGCAATTCGCGGCGTCTCGGCGAGGCCGAACAGCTCCTGCAAACGCACCGCGAGAATCGGTGGCTGTTCGCTGTAATCCAGACGAATCGATGACCCCGACGGCACGCTGATGTGGTGCGGCGCCAGCTCATCAAGCTTCTGCGGCAACGGCCACGGCAGCAGATTGCGGACGATGCTCGACAGGTCAAGATTGGCGAAATGGCTGAGCCGCGAGACCTTGCCCAGGTAAGGCATTAACCAATGCTCGAGGGTTTTCAGCAACGTTGCGTCGCTGACATCCGGCCATTGGCTTTCATCCTGATGACTCAGATCCAGTTGCCGCAGCAATGCAACCCGCGCCTGCCACTGGCGCAGTTCCGGCGTCCACGGCAACAACTCCAGCCCCTTGCGCCGCACCAGATTGACCAGCGCCTGACTGCGCGCCGCTTCGTCGAGACCGGTCAACGGTTCGCGGCTGAGGATCAGTTCGCCGACCTTGCGCTGACGCTCGGCGCGCAGCACGCCTTCGCGCTCGTCCCAGTCCAGTTGATCGACGACGTGCACTTGCTCGGCGAGCACCGAATCGAACAGCGCCGGATCGAAATCCGCCGCCAGGTAAATCCGTTCTTCCCGCTGACCCTGACGGCTGCCGAGGTCGGCGATGACAATCCACGGTTCCTTCATCAGGCTGTCGGCTTCGGCGAACAGCGCAGCGCGACCATTGGCCAGACGATATTCGGCGCCACCGGCACGCCGCTGCTGGGCAACACGATCCGGGTAGGCCAGCGCCAGCAACGCTCCGAGCCAGCGCGGGTGATCGGGATCGCTGACCGGCGCGCTGGCCTTGCCGCGCAGGTAACCGCGATATTGTCGCGCCAGTTGCCGCGCACGTTGCACACCACCCTGTGCACCACGCGCCGCGCGTTCTTCGCCGGAGAGCAGCACCAGGCGGCTGTGCAGATCGGCCCCGGCACCGCGCAAAATATCGCGCTCGCCGAGTAGTGCGGCGACGTCGCACGCCATGTTCGCCAGCCCCAGCGCCTGACCGCGCAGCAACAGATGGGCGATGCGCGGATGCGCCGGCAACTCGGCCATGGCCTGACCGTGGGAAGTCAACGCCTCGCCTTCAAGTGCGCCCAGGCGCTGCAACAAATCCTGCGCCTGGGCATAGGCCGCTGCCGGCGGCACATCGAGCCAGACCAGTTCGCCCGGGGTCACGCCCCAGCGTCCGAGTTGCAGCGCCAGACTCGCCAGATCCGCCGACAGAATTTCCGCACTGCCGTAAGCGGCGAGTTGCTCGTGCTGATCCTGCGACCACAAGCGATAACACACACCCGGTTCCAGACGCCCGGCCCGGCCCGCACGTTGGGTGGCGCTGGCCTTGGAAATACGCTGAGTATCGAGGCGGGTCATGCCGCTGCCCGGGTCGAAGCGCGGCACCCGCGCCAGCCCGGCGTCGATCACCACGCGCACGCCGTTGATGGTCAGGCTGGTCTCGGCAATGTTGGTCGCCAGCACCACTTTGCGCTGGCCGGTCGGCGCCGGGTCGATGGCAGCGCGCTGGGCATTCAGATCCAGTTCGCCGTGCAACGGGCAGAGCAATACGTCTTCACGCTCGCCGATGGCATCGCTCAGTTGCTGATGCACGCGACGGATTTCCGCCTGCCCCGGAAGGAACACCAGCAAGCTGCCGCTTTCATCGTGCAGCGCTTCGATGACGGTCTGGGTCACGCGCTGGTCGATGTATTCGCCGGGCTGGAACGGTCGACCCCAGCGCATCGTCACCGGGTACATGCGCCCTTCGCTGCGCAGGATCGGCGCGTCATCCAGCAACCCGGCCAGACGCTCGCCTTCCAGCGTGGCGGACATCAGCAGAATCTTCAGCGGCTGTTCAGCGCGGAACAGTTCACGACCGTTCAAACTCAGGGCCAAGGCCAGATCGGCATCGAGGCTGCGTTCGTGGAATTCGTCGAAGATCAGCAGACCGACGCCTTCCAGCGCCGGATCATCCTGCAGACGCCGGGTGAGGATGCCTTCGGTGACCACTTCGATACGGGTATTGGGGCCGACCTTGCTGTCGAGGCGGATGCGATAGCCGACGGTTTCGCCAACCTTCTCACCCAGTTCGCTGGCCAGACGTTCTGCGGCTGCACGCGCAGCGAGACGGCGCGGTTCGAGCATCAGAATGGTCTGCCCGGCCAGCCACGCTTCATCGAGCAAGGCCAGGGGTACGCGGGTGGTTTTACCGGCGCCGGGCGGTGCTTCGAGCACGGCTTCGTGGCGTGTCGCCAAGGCTTCACGCAGGGCGGGTAAAACTTCATCGATCGGCAAAGAAATCATGCTGGCTCCCCAGGGCGTGCCCACAGTAAATTGCGAGTCGCGTTAAAGCTGTGAGCGTGCCAGGCAAGGCGCGGGACGCAGGTAAGGGTCGTTTCCTTGCCAAGTTCCGCAACGCAGCATGGCGCGTTCACAGCTTTAGCCCGGAGGGCCAAACCCCGCCAGGATTCATCAACCTTCACGCGGTGTCGATCTGGAGAAAACAACTTCAATCCTCAACGTATTTCGGTGGGGTGAGACGAGGCCGCAATTTACTGTGGGCGCGCCCTGCCGAGGGCGAGTATAACGGCGAACTGCCGGGCGTTTGTCAGGGTCTTAATTTCAAATGACGACGCTTCGTTTTCAAATGACTCAGGAGATTTTCCATGCGCTTACCTTCTCGCCTGATCGGCGGTGTACTGGTCGCCACCCTGCTCACTCAACTCACGGCCTGCGGTTCGATTTTCTACCCGGATCGTCGTGGCCAGATCGACGGCAAGATCGACCCGGCGATTGCCGTGCTCGACGCAGTGGGCCTGCTGTTCTACGTCATTCCCGGCCTGATCGCTTTCGCGGTCGACTTCACCACTGGCGCGATCTATTTCGAACCGGGCCACACCGCTCAGGTCGATCCGGCCAAGCTCAAACAGGCGGTCGGCCCGGACGGTCAGGTCGATAACCTCAAGTTGCAGGCTATTCTCGAAACTGAACTGGGCCGCAACCTGCCACTGGACGATCCGCGCCTGATCCAGCACAAGGGCAGCACGCAACAACTGGCGATGTTTGGCCTGCAACCCGCCGCATAAGGAAATCACATGACCACCAGCCCCGAACACGCCCGCCTGCTGCGGCTGGCAACCCGCGCTTCGGTGGCGGTGGCTTGCACGCTGATCATCGCCAAAGCCATCGCCTGGTGGCTGAGCGGTTCGGTGAGTATGCTCGCCGGCCTCACCGATTCGGCGCTGGATGGCGTCACCTCGTTGCTGAATCTACTGGCGGTGCATTACGCGCTGCGCCCGGCCGATGACGATCACCGTTACGGCCACGGCAAGGCCGAATCGCTGGCGGGCATGGCGCAGGCGCTGTTCATCGGTGGCAGTGCGGTGCTGATTGCGTTTCAGGCGTATGAGCGCATTCAGCAACCGGAGCCGCTGGGCGCGCCGTGGCTGAGCATCGGCGTGATCGTGTTCTCGCTGCTGCTGACCGCGGCGTTGCTGACGCTGCAACATCGAGTAATCAAGCAGACCGGCTCCAACGCCGTGCGCGCCGACTCGCTGCACTACCGGTCGGACATGCTGCTCAACGGCAGCATTCTGATCGCGCTGATCCTCGCCGGCATGGGCTTTCATCAACTCGATGCGTGGTTCGGCCTGGGGATTGCCGGGTACATTTTGTGGAGTGCGATCCAGATCGCCCGAGAAAGCTTTTCGGTGCTGATGGATGAAGAGCTGCCAACCGATGTCAGTCAGCACATGCTCGAACTGGCCTGCGGCGTACCCGGTGTGTTGGGCGCGCATGACTTGCGCACACGGATCTCGGGTAACCACTGGTTTGTGCAGTTGCATCTGGAATTGCCGGGAGAGCTGACCTTGTCAGTCGCCCACGGCATCAGCGATCAGGCGGCCGATGCGATTCACGCCGCCTACCCGCGGGCCGAAGTGCTGGTGCACGCCGACCCGCAGGAAGTGGTCAAGACCGAACGGGCGCAAACCCGGATTCAGTAAGACACCTGATAACCGCGACTGCTCAGGCAATTACCCTGAGCCTGACGGTACGCCTGCACCACTTGGGGCGCCGGCTGATACGTCGCGGTGCGCGGATCGAAACCGCTCTGCTGCACGGCGTATTGGTAGCACTGATAACCGTCCTGCTGCACCTGCTCCGGCGACTGGCCGTTGGCCGGATAAGCCTGCACGTCATACCCCTGGCTTTGTGGTTGAGGTGACGGCGGCTGAACCGGCGGCTCGACCACCACGTAATCCTGGGTCGACTCCTCATACGCATAGTACGAACCGGCAGCGAGGAACAGCAGCGCACCGCCGATCCACACTTCACGGGCGTAGTCCGGCAGATAGTGGGTACGAATGCCCCGTGGCGGCTGCACGACGATGTAGCGTGGGCCTTGCGGGCGATACCAGTAGCCACCGGAATAGAAGTAGTCTTGGCCGCGATACGGCACGCGGTATTCGCGATCCGGGAAGCGGTCGATCACATGCCCCGGGCGGTATTGCGGGCCGGGGCCCCAACCGTTGCCATGCCCGTCCGGGCGACCCGGCCAGCGATTATCGTTGGGCCGATTGTTGCCGGCCTGCCAGTGCTGGTTGTTGTAGCCGTTTTGCGGACGCTCGTCGCGGTAGTAACCCTGGCGCGGCTCCTGAGTCTGGCGCACGGCGTCGGGCCGTGGCTGGATCGGCAGGTTGTTGGCCGGTGGCGGTGGCGTCTGATGAACCGGAGCAGGCGAGTTCGGCGCACGGTTCTGGTTCTGCCACTGGCCATTGTTGTGCTGCTGGCCGTTGTGCTCGAACTGGCGGCTGTTGTCGCCACGAATGATTTCGTTGTTTTGCGGACGAGGTTGATTTTGCGGCGGCGGATTGTTCTGCCCGTGCGGCGGATTGTTGCCACCATGGCCTTGATTGTTGCCCTGATGCTCCGGACCACGCCCGTCATTCTCGGGACCACGGTTCTGCGGCTCATCGGCCAGCGCTTGCGCACTGACGCTCACACACAGCAAACCAACACCGGCCAGACGCCAGATGCGCGACTTCATGCTTTTCCTCACTGCGGGTATTAAGAGGGCTTGTAGCTAAGACCGGGAATACGCACACCGGGTTCTGCGACAGGTTATCAGTCACGAAACTTATTTATTGAGGAAGGCCGTGCAGCGAGGCACAAAAATCGCAGGCAAGAAAAAAGGGAGACCCGTCGGCCTCCCTTTAGAGAACTTCGTCCTGGCTCGACGCTTTTGACGTCGGCTCACCTCACGCCGTCTTCTGGACAGTGTGCAGCTCGGGGGCCGGCACATCCCCGGTGGGGGTGGCGGCCGCGGCGGGCCTGATTGGGCGGGCCGCAGTGGACTGTGTTACCGAGCAGTGATTCTGGTGATAAGAATAGGCCGCGAGGCGCGACAGAGGATTGCGAAGATTGCTCAAATAAACACTGCTTGCGCAATTTTTAACCCTGGATAGATAATCCGCCGCAATAGTTACAACCAAGGACAGATTCATGAGCAAACTCGACCGTTATGACCTGAGCATTTTGGCGGAATTGCAGCGCGACGCCCGCATCTCCAACCAGGAACTGGCCGAGCGCATCGGTCTGTCGCCCTCCCCCTGCTCGCGCCGGGTCAAGCAACTGGAAGACGACGGCTACATCTCGCGCCAGGTCGCCCTGCTCGATCGCAAGATGCTCGGCCTGAGCCTGACCGCCTACGTGCTGATCGGCATGGACCGGCACACACCGGAGCGTTTCGAGAACTTCGAAGCGGCGATCCGCACCCTGCCGCAGGTGCTGGAATGCAGCCTGGTGACCGGCGTGGATGCCGACTATCAGTTGAAAGTGGTGGTGCCGGACATGGATCACTATCAGAAACTGCTGCTGGGGCATCTGACCCGGATTGAAGGCGTAACCAGCGTGCGTTCGAGTTTTGTGTTGAATCAGGTGCTCAATAGCACTGAATTGCCGCTGACCCATCTGCGCAGCTGACATCGTCTTCGCGAGCAAGCCCGCTCCCACAGGGAAATGCATTGCAACTGTGGGAGCGGGCTTGCTCACGAAGGGGCCGGCACAGGCGACCACCATCACTGCGGCACACCGACACAGGTCAATGCGCCCACAATCCCCCTCGGCGTATAATCGCCCAGCCCTTTCAGCCCTGTGCGCGCCGGAGATGCCCGATGGATCCTGCAGTATTCGAAGAGTGGATGATGACTGGCCTGGTCAGCATCCTGATCATTTTCATGGGTTTCATCGTCTGGGATCTGGCGAAGAAGTCCAAGGCCGGGCGTTTCGGCTCGTTCATCCTGTTCTTCGTCCTGGGCCTGGGCGTGGCCGCATTCATCATCAAGAGTGTGGTGATCGGCCTGATCGAATCCGGCGCTCTATAGACGCGCCGGCACTTCTTTCCACTGACCCTGATCGAGCCCTTCGAGCGTCCAGTCGCCAATCCGCACCCGCACCAGCCGCAACGTCGGCAACCCCACCGCGGCGGTCATCCGCCGTACCTGACGGTTGCGCCCTTCACGAATCACCAGCTCCAGCCAACTGGTCGGCACCGTCATGCGAAAGCGCACCGGCGGATTGCGCGGCCACAGTTCAGGTTCCTCCAGTTGTCGCGCCTCGGCAGGCAAAGTCATGCCGTCATTCAGCTCGACACCTTCGCGCAGACGCTGCAACTGCTCGCCTGTCGGCACGCCTTCGACCTGCACCCAGTAAGTCTTCGCCAGTTTGTGTTTCGGATCAGCGATGCGCGCCTGCAACTGGCCGTCATTAGTCAGCAACAACAAGCCTTCGCTGTCGCGATCAAGGCGTCCGGCCGGATAGATACCGGGCACGTCAATGTAATCCTTGAGCGTCGCCCGCCCGCCTTCGTCGCTGAACTGCGTCAGCACATCGAACGGTTTGTTGAACAGGATCAGCTTCGGCTCGGCCGGCGGCGCCTTGGCGACACGACGTGGAGCTGAGGAGGATGGCTTCGCACCGGGACGGCGGGAAGGAGGACGCGGTGGACGGGACATGGGCAAAACAACATCTGGCGATCTGGGCTGACAATGCTAGTGCCCCGACCGCCAAATGACCACGACTAACCGTTAACGGAACGGCGGCTCGTCGAAGCTGCGCAGTTTGCGCGAGTGCAGCGAGTTGAGTTCGGTGCGCAGCAGATCCACCGCCTCGATGCCGATCTTCAAGTGCTGGCTGACCGCACGCTCGTAGAACGCGTTGGCCGAGCCCGGCAGCTTGATTTCACTGTGCAGCGGTTTGTCCGAAACACACAGCAGCGTGCCGTATGGCACCCGCAGGCGATAACCCTGGGCGGCGATGGTGCCGCTTTCCATGTCCACCGCCACGGCGCGGGACAGGTTGATCAGCGGACGTTCCTGCGCCCAGCGCAGCTCCCAGTTGCGGTCGTCGTAGGTCAGCACGGTGCCGGTGCGCAGGCGTTTTTTCAGCTCTTCGCCCTTCTCGCCGGTGATATTGGCCGCGGCTTGTTGCAGCGCCAGTTGCACTTCGGCCAGCGCCGGGATCGGAATGTTCGGCGGTACTACGCGATCGAGAATCCCGTCGCGACGCATGTAGGCGTGAGCCAGCACGTAATCGCCGATGGTCTGCGACTGACGCAGCCCGCCGCAGTGACCGATCATCAGCCAGCAATGCGGACGCAGCACCGCCAGGTGGTCGGTGATGTTCTTGGCGTTGGACGGGCCGACACCGATGTTGACCAGGGTCACACCGTGGCCGTCATTGGCGATCAGGTGATAGGCCGGCATCTGGTAGCGGTGCCAGACCACGCCAGCGGCAATCGCCGACGCTTCGCCGTGATCCATGCCCTTCTCGATGATCACGTTGCCCGGCAGCACCATGCGCACGAAACGCGGGTCGTTGCGCAGTTGTTCCAGGCCATGAACGATGAACTGGTCGACATAGCGGTGGTAGTTGGTCAGCAGAATCCACGGCTGCACATGGCGCCAGTCGCTGCCGGTGTAGTGCACCAGGCGACGCAGGGAAAAGTCGACGCGCGCGGCATCGAACAGCGCCAGTGGCAGCGGATCGGTGTTTTCCCAATCGTAGAGACCGTCGGCGATGCCATCGGTGGCGGCGGACAGGTCGGTACTCGGGAACACTCGCGCCAGCACCGCCGCGGTAACGCCGGAGCCGGCCAGTTCATCGCCCTGCTCGACCACGTACGGATACGGAATGTTCTGCTGGCTGACGCCGACTTCCACGGTCACGGTGAAGTCGTGCATCAACGGCACCAGCTGTTCCAGCAGGTATTTGCGGAACGCCTTCGGATGGGTGACGGTGACGCTGTAGGTGCCCGGCAATTGCACCTTGGCGTAGGCGCGGGTGGTCTGCGGCACTTCGCCCTGACACAGGTAGGTCAGACGCAGTTCGGGGTAACGAAACAGAGCACGCTGTTCGGCGTCGGGCTCGACGCGATCCTTGAGATACCGCTTGAGTGCCGAGTTCAGCGCAGTGGTGGCCCGCTCATGCAGCTCGGCCAGACGATCCACGGCTTGTTCGGCGGTTTGAACGACAATAAACGCTTCGGTCACGATCAGCTTCCTGTGTTCTGACTTGCAGAGCTTCATCTTGCCTGCATCGTGGCGTCACGGGAACAGTGGCGTTGTGGCTATACCCAAATCTCCCTGTCAATGGAGATCCCCCTGTGGGAGCGGGCTTGCTCGCGAATGCGCAGTGTCAGTCGACCTATCCATTGACTGACCCGACGCATTCGCGAGCAAGCCCGCTCCCACAAGGGGATTTGTGTTGGGTCAGAAACCCTGCGGGGTTGAGCGGGTGACGATGGCTTCGACGTCCAGGCCGCGCGGCAATGCACCGTAGACCCGGCCGCCACCGCTCAAACGGCTGGCGATAAATGCATCACTCACTGCTGAGTTTCCGGCCTCCAGCAACAGCTTGGCCTGCAGCCCCAGCGCAATGTCCTCAGTCAACTGCCGCGCCCGATACTGAATGTCGCTGGTGTCCTTGAATTGCGCCTGCAACTGCTGGATATGCGCGGCCAAACGCTTATCGCCATGGCCATCGCCCAATTCGCTGAACAACACATCGAGCACACCCGGTTCTTTCGACAGCGCACGCAATACGTCCAGGCACTGCACGTTGCCCGAGCCTTCCCACGTCGAGTTGACCGGTGCTTCGCGATACAGGCGCGGCAGAATGCTTTCCTCGACATACCCCGCGCCGCCCATGCATTCGGCAGCTTCATTGATCATTCCGGGGGCGCGTTTGCAGATCCAGTATTTGCCCACCGCCGTCACCAGCCGGGCGAATTGCGCTTCATGGCGATCATCCAGATGATCCAGTGCCTTGCCCATGCGCAGACTCAACGCCAGTGCGGCTTCGCTTTCCAAGGCCAGATCGGCCAGCACGTTCTGCATCAACGGTTGCTCGCTGAGCAGCTTGCCACCGACCTTGCGGTGCGCGCAGTGGTGGCTGGCCTGGGTCAGCGCCTGACGCATCAAGGCGCTGGAGCCGACCATGCAATCGAAACGGGTCATCGCCACCATCTCGATGATGGTCGGTACGCCGCGCCCCTCTTCGCCGACCATCCACGCCAGCGCGCCGCGAAACTCCACTTCACTGGAGGCGTTGGACTGGTTGCCGAGTTTGTTTTTCAGGCGCTGGATGTAGAACTGATTGCGCGTGTCGTCCGGACGATGGCGCGGCAGCAGGAAGCAGGTCAGGCCCTTGTCGGTCTGCGCCAGCGTGAGGAACGCATCGCACATCGGCGCCGAGCAGAACCACTTGTGCCCGAGCAGTTCATAGGCTTGGCCCGGGCCACTGGCGCCCACCGGATAGGCCTTGGTAGTGTTGGCGCGCACGTCGGTGCCGCCCTGTTTTTCGGTCATCGCCATGCCGATGGTCACGCCAGCCTTGTGCGCCATGCCGACGTTGCGCGGGTCATATTCGGTGGCGAGGATCTTCGGTAGCCACTGTTCAGCCAGATCCGGCTGCAAGCGCATGGCCGGGACGCTGGCGAAGGTCATGGTCAACGGGCAACCGCTGCCCGCCTCGGCCTGGCTGTGCAAATAGCTCATGGACGCGCGGGCGACATGCGCGCCGTCCTGCGGATGAGCCCATGGCAACGAGGTCAAACCATGTTCGATCGCGGTGCGCATCAGCTCGTGATAAGCGGGATGGAATTCCACCAGATCGATGCGATGACCGTAGCGGTCATGGCTGACGAATACCGGTTTGTTCTGATTGGCGAGGAACCCGGCCTCCATCAGCGGCCCACCGGCCAGAGCGCCGTAGGTGTCGATTCGCGACTCGGCCCAACCGGCGCCAAAACGGCGCGACCACTCCTGCAGCGGCAGATCAATGCGGTACAGGTTGGCGCCGTCCAGCGACGGTGGCTGGTTGGTGACTTCGTGGGTTTCGGCGAACTGATGCAGGTTCATGACGGGGCTCCTTTGGTCAGCCAAGGAATCCAGTTAAGCACCGGGCCGCCGCTGATCAAAGTGTCATATGCGCCGAACTTCCGGCGCTTTCACCCTATTACGCGCTGAGCACCCGACGCTCCAGCGCCGTTTGCAGGTCTTCGAATTTCACCGGTTTGTTCAGGTAATCGATGCGCGTGCCCGGTGCGCAGTGCTCGCGATCCGTGCCCAGGGCCAGCATGAACACCGGCAGATTGGCGCAGCCGGGCAACCCATGAATCTGGCAGCACAACGAGGCCCCTTCGTGGCTGGGCAACTGGCAATCGATCAGCACCGCATCGAAGGCCTCGCGCTGCAGATAATCCAGCGCCGCCGCGCCGTTGTCCGCCGTGCGTACGCGGAACCCCAGTTTGAGCAGCATGCCGCGCATCACCAGTTGGTTGACGCTGTTGTCATCCACCAGCAACACCGTGCAGTCCTGCGGCGCACGGCTGCGCTCGTGCAGCGCGTCCGCGGTGGGTGCCGCTTCGACTTCCGGCAGCTCGAACTCGACATCCAGTTGAAAACGGCTGCCGCTGCCAGGTTGGGAGCGGTGTGTGAGCTTGCCGCCGAGCAGTTCCACCAGTTGCCGACAGATCGCCAGCCCCACGCCCAGCCCACCGTATTCGCGGGTCATCGAGCCATCGAGCTGGAAGAAGCGCTGATACATCGTCGCCTCGCCCAGATCGGTGAAACCGATGCCGGTGTCGATCACCGCAAACGACAGTGCCAAGCGATTGCCCGCCGACGGTTTGCCGGTCACGCGCAGCGCCAGACCACCGACCCGGGTGAACTTGATCGCGTTATCCAGCAGGCACTCCAGGCACTGCGCCAGTTTGGCGCTATCGCCGTGCAAGCGATCCGGCAGGGTCGGCAGCACCTCGACCTTGAAGTCCAGCGACTTGCTCGCCGCGTTGCCATCGAACTGCACGCGCAAGGCCTCGACCACCGCGCGCAGGCTGAAGCTGCCCGGCGTCGCCTTGAGCTTGCCGGCCTGCAGTTCGGTGAGGGTGAGGATGCCGTTGACCATGCGCATCATGTCCCGGGCGGAGCCGGCGGCGGTTTGCTGGTACTGCTCCAGCTCGGGTTCCAGCTCGACGGTCTGCATCAGCTCCAGCGAACCGATCACACCATTCATCGGCGTGCGCAACTCGTGGGTCAACGTTGCGAGGAATTCATCCTTGAGCTTGTTGCTGTGGGCCAGTTGCTGGTTGAGCACTTCGAGCTTCTGTCCGGCGTCGAACAGGGTCTGCGCCTGTTGCTCGCGCATCGCGTTGATGCGGTCGGCCAGCGCCAGCGACAGCAGCGCCACTTCGATCGCCGAACCGATCTGGCTGGCGTACATGGTCAGGAACACGTTCGGCAGCAGGCCGAGCACCATCAGCGTATTGACGATGCCGCCGAGCAGGAATGCCGACCAGGCAATGATGAAATAACGCGCCACGCGCAAGCCGCGCCACCAGGCGAGAATTCCGGCGGCGAAGATCACCACGGTGAACACCAGCGCCAACAGGGTCGCCAGGCGCAACGACAAGGCGTAACTGGTCATCAGCGACAGCCCGACCACCAGCGCGCCGAATGCGATCAAGGCGATCAGCAAGCGGTCGAGCCAGCGGCTGTGGGTTCTTGTCTGCAGGAAACTGCGGGCGAACTGGCTGCCGAACAGGCCGGCGCAGCCGATGAAAAACGGTGTGGAGGCGTTGGTCCACCACGGATTGTCCGGCCAGAAATACTCGACCGCCGCGCCGTTCACCGACAGTTGATAAAGGCCGAACGAGGCAATGTAGAAGATGTAATAGAGGTAACTGGTGTCGCGCACGCTCAGGTAGATGAACAGGTTGTAGACCAGCATCCCCAGCAGCACGCCATAAATGATCCCCAGCACATACAGGCGCACCGGTTGATCCTCGAGGTACGCGGTGCTCGACCATAAGGTCACCGGCGCCTGGATCGAACCTTCACTGGCCAGGCGCAGGTACACGGTGCGTTGTTGCTCCGGCTTGAACTCAAGGTCGAACAGGTAGTTGTTCTGGCGGATCTCGCGACTGGCGAACGGCAAGGCGTCGCCGGTTTGCCGGATCAGTCGGTAGTCGCCATTGGCATCGGCCATATAAAGGTCGAGGTGATCAAGCGGCGGATACGCCAGTTCCAGCAGCCAGGTGCGCTGGGCGGCCGGATTGTTCGGGCGGTAATGCAGGTCGATCTTCAGCCAGAACGCCGAGCGCGAGTAACCGGCATTGAGCGTGGCTTTATCGTGAGGTTTGAAATTGCCCGCCGCCGCTTGAGCGCGGACGTCGGCGATGCTCGCCTGACCGCTTGGGTCCTCGAACACTTGCAATGAGCGGCCCAGGGGAAGGCTCTGGGTATTTTCGTCGAACTCGACGGCGCTTGCGAAGAGGGGCAAGCAGAACAGCAACATCAGCAAATAGCGCATTGAAGCCCCAGCGTGGCTCGTCCGGTTGTGTCAGGAAGCCCCCCATTCCCTTTGAGTAGACGTAAAACCGGTATTACCTGTTATTGGTTTGGATCCAGACTAGCATAGCCGTTGATGGCCATTGAGCACCATCGAAATTTTTCCTACAAAGGCTCTAGAACGGGCGTTTCAGAGCAAAGCAGCGAGCTAGAGCTGTTGAGTTGGTCAGCTCAATCATTGCGATCCGCTTTTGTGGCGAGGGAGCTTGCTCCCGCTCGGCTGCGCAGCAGTCGTAAAACCTGTAAATGCGCGGTGCCTGAATAAATGCAGGGGGCTGCTTCGCAACCCAGCGGGAGCAAGCTCCCTCGCCACAATGGTAGCTGCAGTGTTGTCCGACAATCTGCTCGCAAACACCATCAGGACTGAACCCCAAAATCAGGTTTGGTGGTAAGCTCGCGCACCATGAATATCTACAGCTCCCGCCCCGTTGTCCTCTGTCTCTCCGGCCACGACCCCAGTGGTGGCGCCGGCTTGCAGGCAGATATCGAAGCCCTGCTCGCGCAGGGTTGCCATGCGGCTCCGGCCGTCACCGCCCTGACCGTGCAAGACACCGTCAACGTCACTGACTTC
>Ga0153931_100058_pt1 | contig 54082 bp, 46 predicted proteins | sample TSNJ015MetaG_FD_104730 | JGI IMG/M metagenome (GOLD analysis project Ga0153931, IMG submission 104730) | Attine ant fungus gardens microbial communities from New Jersey, USA - TSNJ015 MetaG | ecosystem: Host-associated > Fungi > Mycelium > Unclassified | place: USA: New Jersey, Wharton State... | reverse complement strand
CTGCCGAGAAGGCCCTGAACGAAAAGGGCGCGGACTTCGACTACAGCGCTGCTGCTGTACGTCTGGCCGAGGCTGCAGCTCAGCTGCGCACGCTCCAGCAGATCCGCAAGAAGTAAGCGGCCCAGCCGTCATGCTTCATGTGCGATTGATTAAAAAGGGTAGCCTCGGCTACCCTTTTTCTTTTTTAGCAAAACACTTCTCTGGTCTGAAGCCGGACCGCCCAGGATTGGTAGCCATTCATGTCTCTTGAAATCGTCATCCTCGCCGCAGGCCAGGGCACTCGCATGCGTTCGGCCCTGCCCAAGGTGCTGCACCCGGTCGCGGGTAATTCCATGCTCGGTCATGTTATCCACAGCGCCCGGCAACTGGACCCCCAGCGGATTCACGTAGTGATCGGCCACGGCGCCGACGTGGTGCGTGAACGCCTGGCGGCGGATGACCTGAATTTCGTGCTGCAGGACAAACAACTGGGCACCGGCCACGCCACCGCGCAGGCCGTGCCGTTCATCAGCGCCGACACGGTGCTGATCCTCTACGGCGACGTGCCGTTGATCGAAGTGGAAACCCTGCAACGCCTGCTCAAGCACGTAGTGCCCGGCCAGATGGGCCTGCTCACCGTAGAGCTGGATGACCCGACCGGTTATGGCCGCATCGTGCGCAATGCCGATGGCAAAGTGGCGGCCATCGTTGAGCACAAGGACGCCAGCGAAGCCCAGCGCGCTATCACTGAAGGCAACACCGGGATTCTCGCGGTGCCGGCCAACAAGCTGGCCGACTGGATGAGCCGCCTGTCCAACAACAACGCCCAGGGCGAGTACTACCTCACCGACGTGATCGAAATGGCCGTGAGTGATGGCCTGCTGGTCGCCACCGAGCAGCCCCATGACCCCATGGAAGTGCAGGGCGCCAACGACCGCAAGCAGCTTGCCGAGCTGGAACGTCATTACCAGCTGCGTGAAGGCCGCCGTCTGATGGCCCAAGGCGTGACCTTGCGCGACCCCGCACGCTTCGATGTGCGCGGTGAAGTCACCGTCGGCCGCGACGTGCTGATCGATATCAACGTGATCCTTGAAGGCCGCGTGATCATTGAAGACGACGTGGTGATCGGCCCGAACTGCGTGATCAAGGACAGCACCCTGCGCAAAGGCGTGGTGATCAAAGCCAACAGCCATATTGACGGTGCGGTGATGGGCGAGGGCAGCGATGCTGGCCCATTCGCGCGTTTGCGTCCGGGTAGCGTGCTGGGGGCCAGGGCGCATGTGGGTAACTTTGTCGAACTGAAAAACGCGCGCATGGGCGACGACGCGAAGGCCGGCCACCTGGCTTATTTGGGCGATGCGGTGATTGGTGCTCGCAGCAACATCGGTGCGGGGGCGATCACTTGCAACTACGACGGCGCGAACAAGTATCAGACGACGATTGGTGAGGATGTATTCATCGGCTCCAATAACTCGCTGATTGCTCCCGTCACTATCGGCGATGGCTCGAACACAGCTGCGGGCTCAACCATCAACCAGGATGTGGATAAGTCGCAACTGGCTGTGGCGCGTGCCCGCCAACGCAACATCGACGGCTGGAAACGCCCGGTCAAGATCAAGAAGACCTGAGTTATCCACAGCTCCATCAGCAACACCCTTCCAATGTGGGAGCGGGCTTGCTCGCGAAGGCGGAGTGTCAGTCACTGAATGTGTATCTGATGCACCCCCTTCGCGAGCAAGCCCGCTCCCACATTGGGTCTATGTTGTTTTCAAAAAAGTGCACCCGCCGCTTGACGATCTTTCGCCAATAGGTTTTGATTGCCTTCGTTATCTTTCGAAACGAAACTTATCATCACCATGTCGAAACGAAATACACCCCAACGACGCCACAACATCCTGACCTTGCTCAATGAACAGGGCGAAGTCAGCGTGGACGAATTGGCCAAGCGTTTCGAAACGTCGGAAGTCACCATCCGCAAGGACCTGGCCGCGCTGGAAAGCAATGGCCTGTTGCTGCGCCGCTACGGTGGCGCCATCACCATGCCTCAGGAACTGGTAGGGGACGCGGCCCAGCCCATCTCGGCTTACAAGCGCGCCATCGCGCGTGCGGCCGTGATGCGCTTGCGTGAACACGCGCGCATCATCATCGACAGCGGCAGCACCACTGCCGCCATGATCCCTGAGCTGGGCCATCAGCCCGGCCTGGTGGTGATGACCAACTCCCTGCACGTGGCCAGCGCCTTGAGCGAGCTTGAACACGAACCGGTGTTGCTCATGACCGGCGGCACCTGGGACCCGCATTCGGACTCGTTCCAGGGCCAAGTGGCCGAGCAAGTGCTGCGCTCCTACGACTTTGATCAACTGTTCATCGGCGCCGACGGCATCGATCTGCAGCGCGGTACCACCACCTTCAACGAACTGCTGGGCCTGAGCCGCGTGATGGCCGAGGTCGCCCGTGAAGTGGTGGTGATGGTTGAGTCCGACAAGATTGGCCGCAAGATTCCCAACCTGGAACTGCCCTGGAGCAGCGTCCATACCCTTATTACCGATGATCGCCTGCCGCTTGAGGCCCGCGACCAGATCCAAGCCCGCGGCATTACGCTGATATGCGCGGCAATCATCTAGGAGAAAAACCATGTGTGGAATTGTAGGCGCAGTCGCTGAACGCAACGTCACCGCCATCCTGCTTGAAGGCCTCAAGCGCCTGGAATACCGCGGTTACGACAGCGCCGGTGTGGCGGTCTTCACCAACGCCGGCAAGCTTGAGCGTATGCGTCGCCCGGGCAAGGTCAGCGAACTGGAGCAAGCCCTGCTTGGTGAGCCGCTGGTCGGCCGTCTGGGCATTGCCCACACCCGTTGGGCTACCCACGGTGCTCCGTGCGAACGCAATGCCCACCCGCATTTCTCCGGTGACCTGGCGGTGGTGCACAACGGCATTATCGAGAACCACGAAGTGCTGCGCGAGCAGCTCAAAGGCCTGGGCTACGTGTTCACCTCGGACACCGACACCGAAGTCATCGCTCACCTGCTGAACCACAAGCTCAAGGACCTCGGCGACCTGACCGTCGCCCTTAAGGCCACCGTTAAAGAGCTGCACGGCGCCTACGGCCTGGCCGTGGTCAGCGCCAGCCAGCCAGACCGCGTGGTTGCCGCGCGCAGTGGCAGCCCGTTGGTGATCGGCCTGGGCCTGGGCGAAAACTTCCTCGCCTCCGACCAACTGGCGCTGCGCCAAGTGACTGACCGTTTCATGTACCTGGAAGAAGGCGATATCGCCGATATCCGCCGCGAAAGCGTGGCGATCTGGGACGTTAACGGCAACTCCGTCGAGCGCGAAGCCGTGCAATACCGTGACGGTGCCGAAGCCGCTGACAAAGGCGAATTCCGCCACTTCATGCTCAAGGAAATCCACGAGCAACCGTCCGTGGTGCAACGCACCCTGGAAGGCCGCCTGAGCCAGAACCAAGTGTTGGTCAACGCCTTCGGCCCACAAGCCGCCGAGCTGTTCGCCAAAGTACGCAACGTGCAAATCGTCGCCTGCGGCACCAGCTACCACGCCGGCATGGTTGCGCGTTACTGGCTCGAAGAACTGGCCGGCATCCCGTGCCAGGTCGAAGTCGCCAGCGAGTTCCGATACCGCAAGGTGGTGGTGCAACCCGACACCTTGTTCGTGACCATCTCCCAGTCCGGCGAAACCGCCGACACCCTGGCGGCACTGCGCAACGCTAAAGAGCTGGGCTTCCTCGCCAGCCTGGCGATCTGCAACGTCAGCATCAGCTCCCTGGTGCGCGAGTCCGACCTGACCCTGCTGACCCAGGCCGGTCGCGAAATCGGCGTGGCTTCCACCAAAGCCTTCACCACCCAGCTGGTTGGCTTGTTGCTGCTGACGCTGTCCCTGGGCCAGGTTCGCGGCACCCTTGCCGAAGGCGTCGAAGCCACGCTGGTCGAAGAACTGCGCCGCCTGCCAGCCCGCCTGGGCGAAGCCCTGGCCATGGACAGCACCGTGGAAAAAGTCGCTGAACTGTTCGCCGACAAAAACCACACTCTGTTCCTCGGCCGTGGCGCGCAATACCCGGTGGCGATGGAGGGCTCGCTCAAGCTCAAGGAAATCTCCTACATCCACGCCGAAGCCTACCCAGCCGGCGAGCTGAAGCACGGTCCACTGGCCCTGGTGGATGATGACATGCCAGTGGTCACCGTCGCGCCCAACAACGAACTGTTGGAAAAGCTCAAATCCAACCTGCAGGAAGTGCGTGCCCGTGGCGGCCAACTGATCGTGTTCGCCGACGAAAAAGCCGGCATGACCAACGCCGAAGGCACCCACGTCATCAACATGCCGCACATCCACGACACCCTGTCGCCGATCCTCTACACCATCCCGCTGCAGTTGCTGTCCTACTACGTTGCCGTGCTCAAGGGCACCGACGTGGATCAGCCGCGTAACCTGGCGAAGTCGGTGACGGTGGAGTAACACGGCACACGCTGGAGGCCCGCACCGGGTCTCCAACTTCCACGCAAGGACGCGACCTCTATGCGATCTGACTTTTCCCAACTGCGCGAACGTTTGAACGATCGCCGCTTTGCGGTAGCGGCCAACACCCAAGGGCTTTCCGGCTCGGGCACGGTGTTTCATTACCGGGTCGAGGGTGACGCCATTACGGGCACTTACCAGGGTGGCCGCATCCGCACGGGCCAGCAGGTCGGGCGCGTGACAGGCTCCAACACCCTCGAGCTTCTGTTTCAGTGCCTGACGATGGACGGCGAGCTGCTTGCCGGCTGGTCACGCGGCACGATCGGCGTGAATCACGCCGGGCTTACCACGCTGGCGTTCGAGTGGGGGTGGCTGTCGGGCGCGACGGGTGGCGGGACATCCAGTTACATCGAGATGGCGGCACCAGCACCCCGGTAATCGGGGTTTTTTATGCGCGCTGTTTTTACGTCATCGAAGCTTCACGAAATAAACCGGCACTTCCAGGTGTTCCCTTGGGGAGCGCGCACCACCGCGCGAGCAGTCCTAGCCCCCTGGAAGACGATTATGCCGAGCAGTTTTCAATCCATTGATGCCCCTTGCCCCTCGCAAACCCCGCTGCAGGCGCTGTTCCAGCACGCCAGCGAGCGGCCCAACGCCATTGCCCTGATTGCCGACGGCGACGTCTGGTCCTATCACCGCCTGGCCAGCGAAGTGGTGCGCCTGAGCAACGGGCTCAAGCGAGCGGGGATCGAGCCAGGTGATCGGATTGTCATGCTGGTGCGCACGTCGCCGCTGTACGCGGTGTTCCTGTTCGCCGCGATGATGAGCGGGGCAATCCTGGTGCCGCTGAAGACTGAATTCACGGCCCGTGAGCTGGATGAGTTTTTGCGGTGGCTACGCCCAACGTTGTTTGTTCATGAGGCAGATCTGCAGCCCGTGGTGGCGCAGATGGCTGCCGACGTGCTTGAACGTACGCGCACGGTTACCAGCGCGGGCTGGCACGCGCTGTTGGGCGAGGGCAGCCGCCACACAGCTCAGGTGCCGGTGGATATCGATTCGACCTGCCTGCTGCTGGCAACGTCCGGCACCACGGGCATGCCCAAGCTGGTGGCCTACAACCAGCGGGTGATTTCCCACGTTGCCGGTGCACTGAGTGCGTGGGAACTTGATTCGCACTCCTGCACCCTCGGCAGCACGCCGGTCGCCCACGTCTCCGGTTCGTTCGTGCTGATGGCGACGATCATTCGTGGCTGTCAGGAAGTCATGTTCAGCCGTTTCGATGCCGACAAACTCCTCGATGCCATCGAGCAAGAGAGGGGCACGATGCTGTTCGTCGCGCCGTTTATCTGCCAGCCGCTGGTGGACGCCCAGCGTAAGCGCCCGCGCGACCTCAGCTCGATGCGGGTTTGCGGGATAGGTGGAGACGCGTGCCGCCCGGTGGTTGCCGAAACCTTCCAAAACACCTTTGGGTGGCGTCTGAACAATACTTACGGCCTGACGGAATGCCTGGGCAGCATGGCCTTTGGTTCGGCCTGGGATACCCTCACCGCCATCCCAGGGCGCGCGCGCCTGGTGGATGCCGACGGCGTCGAAGTTGCCCACGGCGAGGTAGGCGAACTGCAGATGTGCGGCGCAAACCTGAGCCTCGGCTACTGGACCGGTCCCGGCGACATCATCAGCCACAGCCGTGGAGGTTGGTTTGCCTCGGGCGATCTGATGGTGCAGCTGCCCAATGGCGAGTACCGCTTTGTCGGGCGTTGCAAGGATCAGATTGTCAGCTTCACCGACAAGATTTCCCTCGTGGAAGTGGAAAACCAGCTGATCCTGCACCCGGCCGTCGCCGATGCGGCCGTCGCGGGTGCACCGGATTACGAAGCGGGACAGCGGGTGGTGGCGTTGGTCACGCTGACAGCCGATGCACCTGGCACTTCGGCGCAGGAGCTCCTCGCCTGGTTGCGTGTGCGCCTGGCGCCGTTCAAGTTGCCACGGCAGATCGTGGTGACCGAAGCCATCCCGCGCAACGCTTTAGGCAAAGTAAACCGCAATGAGGTCGTGCGAATCGCCTCGACGAATTAACGACCTCCTGTCGAATCTGTGGGCTACTGCCGGGCGCGCCGTCCGGCTTTACCCCTAGAATGCCTTCCTGTGGATAACTCAGACAGGGACGCCTTCACCATGAATATCGAACTGCTAATCGCCGGCATCGTCGTGCTGATCATTGTCGTGGGCCTGATCGGCTGGATGGTCGGGGTCTACAACGGCCTGGTCATGCGGCGTAACGATGTGGATAAGGCGTTCGCCAACATCGACGTGCTGCTCAAGCAACGGGCCGACCAGATCCCCGACCTGATGCGCGTGGTGCAGACCGCCATGAACCACGAGAACGCGCTGTTTACGCGGCTGAGCGATGCGCGTAACCAATACTTGAATGCCAGCAGCCTCAACGACAAGGTCGATGCGTCCAATCAGCTCAATGCCGCACTCAAGTCGGTGATTGCGGTGGCGGAGAGTTATCCGGCGTTGATCTCCGGGCCGAACATGGTCGAGTTGCAGCAAGCCATTTCGGCCGTGGAAGAGCGCATTGCCGACCGGCGTGAGTTCTTCAATGAGTCGGTCAACCTCTACAACATCGCCATCGCGGTGTTCCCCGACCTGTTCTTTGCGCGGATGCTCAGCTATCAGCGTATTCCGTTGCTGGCCATCAGCGCCGAAGAAACCCGCTACGAAGGCGTGAAACTTGAGGTGCCGGGGGCATGAAAACCACCCAGGCAGGCGTCGTCGCGAAGAAACCCAAGTGGAAAACCGCGTTGGCACTGGTGTTGCTCGCGGGCTTCATCAGCTTGATTGCTTATGCACCGCACATTTTTATTGCGCTGTTTTTCCCCGTAGGCATTCTGGTCGGCCTGCTGCTCAGCTTCGGGCCCAGCTTCTATAAAACCGAACAGCGCCTGGCCACCAGCCAGATTCGTTCGCTGGCGATGGGCCTGGTGGAAGTACGCGGCAAAGTGATTGCCGACAAGACCCAGCTGTCGCCGGTGAATGGCAAGCCGTGCGTGGGCTATGTCTGGGTTGTCGAGGACGGCAAGAAGGACGACGACGGGCACTGGAGCTGGAGCCGGGTATCCAGCGAGGCGCGCTGCAATGACTTCCGCCTGCAGGATGCAACGGGTGAGGTCCGCGTGATAGCCGAAGGCATTGATCTGTTCGGCAACAAGGCGCCTGACGATTACGAACTCGTCGGCAGTTCCCGGCGCCAAGGCGAAATCCTGCTGGTCCAGAACCTGGACGTGATGCTGATTGGCGATGCCAGTGAGCGCGACGGTAAACCTGCGATTGCCCAGGGCAAACAGCGCAATGCGGTGTTCGGCCTGGCGCTGACCCAGGATGTGGAAAACACTCGCGTGCTGGCGCCGCTGTGGCGTGCCGGTGGTTTCTATGCGGCCGTGGTCGGGATGATCGGCGTGGGCATCATGGCCATGACGCCCGCGCATTTCGCCCAACTGCATTTACCCGGTCCCGACACGTATCAGCAAATGGAGCCACTGGGCCCCGTGTATCGGCTGCTGGCCTGGCTGTACCGCGAAGGCGGTTTCCCGATTCCGTTCATGGCGGCGTTTGGTTTTTTCCTGACGATCATTGTGGTGATGATGGCGACCCGGCTGGTCCTGCCCAAAGGCATGCGCCTGGCGGTGGGTCGGGTGCTGGGTGCGTGGATGGGCTTGGGCATGGTCATCGGCGGCGTGGTGACGCTGCTGCTGTTCGTGGCTCAGGTGGATACCTTGAAGCTGTTTCTGGTGTGGATGCTGATCCTGCTCGGCACGTTGGTGTTTTCGATCTTCGAGCAACGCAAGCTGGGTGCGGCGTTCAAGCATTTTTCCAAGGATGCCGGCAAAGCCGGTCTCGGCGACGAAGACGCCTGATCAGGGCGTCGCGCAGCAGATCAAATGTGGGAGCGGGCTTGCCCGCGAAAGCGGTGGGTCAGTCAACATCACTGTTTGCTGGGCCAACGTCTTCGCGGGCAAGCCCGCTCCCACAGGGGGGGGGCTGCGCTTATCCAGCCAAGTACCCCTGTGATCACGGCACAAACTCCACCTTCAACCCCCGGCTCGCACTGCGGCCTTGATCATCACTGACCCGCAACCGGTATTCGCCCGACTTGCCCGGCCGCCAGTTCAACGTGGTTTGCGGCGGGCCTTGGCCGATCAAGGTCTGGTCGGCGAACCAATACAGCATCGCCGCGTCGCTGGCCGCGTTGGCATTCAGTGGAATGCTTTCCTGGGGCTGCGACAGGCGCAATTGATAGCTGACCTGGGTCAATGGCGAGCGAATCTGCGGTGCTTCGCTCTGGTCGCTGATGCGGTTGGGCTGGCAGTTTTTCATCACGCTGGGCGGCGTGCGCCGAGGCAGGCCGGCGGCGCGATACAGGCGTTGCACGTCACTGGGCCAGAACTCGAAGACTTCTTCACGGGTGTATTGCGCATCAAATGGCGGGCACGCAGCCTTGCCAGTGCGGGTGTCGATCAGCACCGGGCGGTGCAGGTTCGACACGCGAATCGGCGACACGCCGGGGATGTACCAGGTCTTGCGGGTTTGCGGGCACCAGCGGTTGGGCAACTCACCGGAAGCGGCGCAGACCTCAATGCGCACCAGCCCGGCGGGTGGCTTGTCGGGCTTGATCACCACATTGGGCAGCGCCAGGGGCAGGGCGTCAGCGATGCGAAAGAACAACGGTGCAGCGGTCTTGGCGCCGATAAACGCAGGGTTCGGTCGACCATCGAAGTTACCCACCCACACCACCAGCACGTACGGCCCGACCAGGCCGGCGCTCCAGGCATCGTGAAAACCCCACGAGGTGCCGGTTTTCCACGCGGTGCGCCAATGGCGGCCCGGCAAGCCATCCGGCCGTGGGTTGCGGCGCAACATATCGCGCACCATAAACGCGGCCTGCGGCGTGAGCAGTTGCGCTCCAGTGGATTGCGGCTGTTCCTGCAAATACCGTAACGGCCGCAGATGCCCGTCACCGGCCAGCATCACATACAGCCGCGCCAGTTCTTCGGGCGTCATCTCGCCACCGCCGAGGGCCAAGGCCAAGCCGTAATGGCTCTCGCCGCGCAGGCCCTGAATGCCGGCGCGTTGCAGCAAACCGTACAACGACGGCGACTTTACTTGGCTGGCCAGCCACACCGCGGGGATATTGCGACTACGGATCAAAGCATCCCGCGCTGTCAGCGGCCCGATAAAACTGCCGTCGAAATTTTCCGGCTGAAAGTAGCCGAAGTTACTCGGCAAATCCTTGAGGATGCTCATTGGGTGGATCACACCCTGATCCAGCGCCAGCCCATACAGAAACGGCTTGAGGGTCGACCCCGGCGAGCGCCGCGCCAACACGCCGTTGACCTGTCCGTGAATGCTTGTGGATAAGTAATCCGCCGAGCCCACCAGCGCTTTTACGCTCTGGTCACGGCTGTCGATCAGAATCGCTGTGGCATTTTCTACACCGGTGCTGCGCCGCTCGGCGATAAAGCCGCTGATCAGGCGTTCGAGCAATTGCTGCAAGGGCAGATTAAGCGTGCTGTTCAGCTCGTTGCCGGGCTGGGACGCCAGCAGTTGTTCACTCAGGTGCGGCGCCAGGAAGGGGATCTGTTGGCGGTTGCGCGCCTCCAGCGGCAAGTCGAGCAAACTGTCGTTTCGCGGGTCTTGTGGATAAGTCTCGCGCCAGTCGGCCATCAAGCGCAGTCGCGCGTTTTGCAGCGAGGGCCCGAAACGCGCGCGCCGCCCCGGCTGCTGGGGAATCACCGCCAGCGCCAGCGCCTCGGACAACGACAACTGCGCCGCCGACTTGCCAAAGTAAATGCGGCTGGCCGCCTCGGCGCCTTCGATATTGCCGCCCATGGGCGCCAGGTTCAGGTAGGCCTCAAGGATGTCGTGCTTGCTGTAGCGCGCCTCCAGCCACAACGCCAGGGCCATCTGCTGCAACTTGCCCGGCACTTGGCGGGTGTTCAAATCCCACAGGCGCCGCGCCAGTTGCATGCTCAAGGTCGAACCGCCCTGGCGCTGACCGCCGCTGTAGGTGGCCATGGCCGCGCGCAGCAACGCCGGGGGATTGATCCCCGGGTGCCAATAGAAATTGCGGTCTTCCTTGAGCAGCAACGCCTCGACCAGTGACGGCGACATGCGCGCAAGCGGCAGCCATAACCGGTATTGGCCGTCATCCGCCAACGTCATGCGCAGCAGCGCGCCGTCGTCGGCCAACACCACCCGCGACGAGGTGACGGCCTGTTCCAGCGGGGCGTGTGGCCACAACCGCAACCCCACCAGCACCACCGCCGCTGCCAGCAGCGGCGTCAGGCGTTTAAGGCTTGGTAATTTCAAGCTGGCCTACTTTGCCGCGCCCTTGCAGGGTGGTTTCGTACATCCCTTCGGCGTAGGCCGGTGGCGTGTTGAAGGTGCCGGCGTTGGTGGCGCGCACGCGGTAGACGAAAGTGCCCACATCGCGCAGCGCGGTGCCGTACAACACCACCCGATCATCACGCACGTCCACGTAGTCCGGCTGCCAGTTGCTCAGCTCGGTTTCGCCGATAGGCGCCTGCCAGGCATCCGCCTCTTCACTGTCGGCGGTTTCCACATACTCCGTATCATCGCCTTCGCTTTCATCGGCGCTGGCGGTTTCCGGCTCCGGCGGCAAGTTATACACAGGCTCGACGCCGCCGGGCAGCAGGTCGACCACGGCCACTTGCTGCACTTGGTCGCGGTCGGTCGCACGCAGACGCAGACGCACCAGGAACTCATCGCCCACCGCCACTTTGCTCACGGGCTCGCCTTTGAGGTCGAGGTATTCGTGGATGATTTCCAGGCCATTGTTGATCGGCTTGAGCTTGGCGCCCTTGTCGAAACCGGCTTCGCTGAGCATGTAGAACGCGGCCGGGCCGTCGGTTTTTTCCATCACCAGCTTTTGCGTGGCGCCCGGCACGGCGGCGCGTGGCGGCTGCCCGGCCATCTCCAGCAATTGCTGCTGCTTGTCGCCCAGCCAGGCAGTGGCTTTGAGCGTCATGTCGCTTTGCGCGCGCTGGCCATAGTTGTCCAGGGCACGCAGCAGCAGGGCGGCCGACAGCGAGTTGTAGCGTTGCTCGTTAAGACGCTTGCCGAGCTTATCCAGCAAGGCGGTCGGCACATCGTCCAGCAACTCAGGGAAGTGACGCGCCAGCAGGTGCAAGTGTTCGGCGTCGTGCACCAGCGGGTCGTAATACAGGCCGTCGCTGTCCCACTTATCCACAAGGGAGCGCCATGGGATTTTGCGGAACAGCGTATCGGCCTGGCGGTCCTGCTTGAGCAACTTGTAGCTGGCGGCCAGGTAAGCGGCGCCCAGGTCGTTCTGCCAGGTGTCTTTGAAGTAACTCTCGTAGCGCTCGCGGATATCGCTCAAGGCGCCGCTCACGAGAATGCCCTGACGGCTCAGCAGGTAACTGGCGTACGCACGGTTGCGCAATTCCGACAGCCCTTCGCTCGGGCCGTTGGCCAGTTCTGTCAGGTAGGCGTTGGAGCGCACCAGCAAATCTTCCGGCACCGGCAGCCCGCGTTCCTTGGCTTCGATCAGGAAGTCGGTGGCATACAAGCTGGCGTACGGCGCCACGTCCGGGTTGGCGGCCCACAAACCGAAGCCGCCGGCCTGGTTCTGGCGTTGGCGCAACATACGCACCGCGCTGCTGAAGGCTTGCTCGGCTTCGGGTGCGGTGCCGCCCCAGATCAACGCCGGCATGGCCTTGGACACCAATTGCTCGGTGCAGGCATAACCGTAGTCATCCAGGTAATGCTTGAGGCCGTTGGCCCACACCAGCGGCGAGGCCGCCACGCCCAGTTGCACGTCGCGCAACTGGCTGAACAGCTCGCGGGTGGGCTTGAGCTCTTTGCTGGCGCTGTCGAAACGGCCCAGGCTCAAGGCCACACGGTGCTCACTCAATGGGCGGATCGAGGTGGTTTCCGCCACCTGAATGCGCTTGCCGTCCGGCAGCACGGCGATAAAGCGCAGGTCCGCCGAGCCGAGGGTTTCGCCGACCTTGATCTTGAATTCGGCGGTGCCTTCCTTGCGCGGTTGCAGTGACAAGGTGCTGCCTTTATCGCCCTGCACGTTGAGGCCGTCGCTGGTCTGCAGCTCAAACTTCACGTCCGCCGCGGCATCGAGGTTGCTGAATACTCCGGCGCTCACATTGAACACATCCCCCGGCGCGACAAAGGCCGGCACGTTGGGTGTGATCACGATCGGCCCACGCACCTCGGTGCTGGCCTCGCTGACGCCCACGCTGTCGGCGTCCACCGCCACCGCAAACAGGTGCAGCTTGCCGTTGAAGTTGTCCGGCACTTGGTAATGCAGCACGGTTTCACCGGCCGGCAAATCCACCAACCCGGACCACCACGCCACAGGCGGCTGATGTTTACGTTTGAACGGGTTGAGGTGGTTGGCCAGAGCGCCTTCCGTATCGCCGCCGGGCGCTGCCCCACTGAGCAAGCGGCTGAATTCCGGCAGGATCAGGTCAAGAATCTGACTGGTGCCGACCTCCAGTGCGCGCTTCTGGAAGAAGAAACCCAACGGGTCCGGCGTCTGGTAACGCGCCACTTGCAGGATGCCTTCGTCCACCGCATAGACCACCGCGCGGCCTGGCCGGTCGGCGGTGACCTTGATGTCCAGGGTTTGCCCCGGTTCGATCTTCGCCGGGCCTTCGACCTTCAACGCCATGCGGCGCGCATCCAGGTTGATGCTGAACGGCACCACGCCGTAGGACAGCGGGCTCATATAAACCTCGGACGAGCCGATGTCGCGCACGAACTGCACGTTGACGTAGGCATTGCCCTCAAGGCCCGCAGGCACGCGGATATGTTGCACGCTGTTGGTGCTGTCGGCCTTGAACCATTGCTGGGTGTAAACCTTGTCGCGTTCGATGGTGATCAAACCGGCGCCGGTGTACGGCGCGCGGATGCTGATCGCAATCTCATCGCCGGTGGCGTAGCTGCGTTTATCCAGGCGCAGTTGCAACTCGGCGTTACGCTCCAGGGAGCGCGACGTGTTGCCACGTCCGGCCACGCTGTAGTCGATCTGGTTGAGCAGGTTGCCGTTGGCATCCTTGAGTTGCAGGGTGAAATCGCCCGGCGTACCGGTATTCAGGGTCTGCTTGGCGCCGTCCTTGGTCATCGTCAATGGCGAGGCGGGCTGGCTGATGTTCTTGATGCGCGACTCGTATTTGTAGGTGCCGTTGGACTGTTTCACCAACACCGACACATAACGGTGCTCGACCACTTCACTGGTCAGGCCGTCCACCGCCAATGGCGTGAGGTCTGGCGCGACGGCCAGCCACTGCACCTGACGCGGGGCGTCCTTGGCGACGTACGACAGCGAATCCTGACTTTTCACACCAACCAGATAAGGCGCGGACGACACCAGCAGTGCACTTTGCGCCGCCACGTTACGCCCACCTTCAGCCTCGAACACCTGGGTCATGACCTGCAGGCGATAGGTGCTGTTGGCGAAGCGTTGCAGGTTAAGGTCGAGCACGGCCTGGCCGTTGTCGTCGACGGTGGTTTCAGCGAGGTCTTCGGTGCTGGCGTCTTCCAGTGAGTTGTTGAGGCGGAAGCGGTAATCGGGATAACGGTCGAAGGCCGCAAGCGTCGGGCTCAAGGACATCTTCGCCGTCACCCGGCGGCCGGCGGCCGGAGCGCCGAACAAGTGCATTGCAGTGACTTTGGCCACCACCTGGTCCGGTGGAATCCAGCCCAATACGGGCGTGTCGTGCAGGCTCAGGCTGACCTTCATGCGGTCCGGCTCGAAATCGCGGACTTTGAAACTGACACTGCCCAGGTCGGTGCGGGTGTTTTTCTCGCCAATCAACTGCAAGGTCGCGGTGTAATCGCCTGCGGGGGCGACGTCGCTGCTGGGGAAATCAAAGGTTTCAAAACCGCTGGTGGACAGCTTCAGGGGTTGGCGAATCACCTCCAGGCCACGCGGGTCGGTGATTTGCAGCTCCACCGGCAGGCCTTGCAGGGCGCCTTTCCAGTTGCCGCTGCGCACGATCATGCCCAAGTGCGCGGTCTCGCCAGGGCGATACAGGCCGCGGTCGGTAAACAGGTAGGCGCTGAGCCGATCAATCGCGCCGTCTTCTTCCAAACCGCCTACATCAAAACGCGACAAATCCAGCTGCTGCGACTGACGGGCAATCGGCAGGAAGGACTGATCATTGCCGCGAGTGACTACATACATCAGCGGCGTTTTCTCACGGCGCAGTTCATCCAGCTTGGCGAAATGCGCATGGCCTTCGGTGTCAGTGCGGCCACTGCTGACCGCCAGGCCGTTGCGACCAATGATGTCGACCTGTGCGTCGGCCACCGGCGAACCGTTGCCGATCGACTGTACGTACACATCATGGCTGCCATCGCTGGAGCGCTTGGCGATGATGCCCAGGTCAGTCACCACGATAAAGCGCAGGTCGCTGGTACTGCTGCGGTCGTACTCGAACGTGCGTTCTGCGGGGTCATCCTGAGGGCTGAGCTTGAGCACGAAAATGCCACGACGCCCGCCGTTGGCGGTGAGGTAGTGGCTCAGATCGACGTTGTCGTAGACGGTTTTCGCCGGGTCATTGGACGACAGCGCAATATCCAGCGACTGGCGCTCGACCATCCGATCAAAGTATTCGTTGCCGAAATTGGGCCGGGCAAAACTGCCGCTGCTCTGGTCCACCAGGTGTTGCAACTGGTTGGGCAGCAGCCGGGCGATTTCCACATGGGCGCCGGGCACGCCACGGGCCATGAAGCCCAGGCGTTTTTCGCCGTTGAGGCTCAGCAGCGCGCCGTTGGACAGGAACTGCAGCGTGCGCGGATACGCCGGCATGCTGATCAACGAGGCCGTAGGGTTTTTCGCCAGATAGCCGCCGATGGCTTCCAGGTTGGCGGGCACACGCACATACAGCGCGCGACCGGCCGGGGCCTTGAATTTGAACGCGTGCAAGGTGTTCAGCGGCTCGACGCTGGGCACATGGGTCAGGGCGACCTTGGTGCTGCGGGCCAGCAGGGCGTCATCAATGTCGTTGCTGGTATAGGGACGAGTGTCGTCCTGGGCTTTTTCCGGCAGCAGCCACGCTTGGACCTTACCGGCAATGGTGTCATCGGCCACAGCGCTGGAGCTGCTGAACATCAGCACCGGTTCCGGTTCGCCGCGTTCATTGTCGACAAAACTGACGTCGGCGGCGGTGAAGGTCAGGCGATAGCGGCCTGGCACGGTGACTTCCGACACCAGCGGCGCGGTGCTGGCGTTGCCACCGTCACGGGCTTTGATGCCTTCGTCGAGCCTGGCGCTGACCGGCGTGCTTTCCAGTGGCGTGGCGAGGGCGGCAGAGCGTACGTAGGCGTTGAGCTTGTTGTCGTCGAAGGTGATTTCCGGGCGGTTGGGCAACTGCGCGTCGCGGTAGGCCAGGCCTTTGCCGAGAGTCACAGACACGCGCTTGCGCAGGTTGTCTTCATCCACCGGGTGGGAAAAGTGGAAGGTCGCGACCAGCTGTTTCAGCGTCGGGTTGGACGGGTCTTGATACAGCTCGTTTTGCGCCAGGGTGGCGCGGAACGGCTGGGTGGAAAACTGGCTGCTGTACTGGCTGAGCAACACGCCGTCGGCCAGGAGGTTTTTCTTCGCCAGGTCCAGCGTGTAGTGGGCGTCTACAGGCCAGTCTTTTTCTGGCACGAACAGTAAAGTGCGGTCATCGGACCAGCGCCAGGCGCCTGCCACGTTGGGTTTGAGGGTGATGCCCTCCGTCACCGGTTTGCCAATCGCCGCCAGGGGAGCCACGGATTCGGCAAAACGCACCTGCAAGTTATCCACCACCGGCGGTTGCTGGGTGTAATCCGTCAGGTTCGGCTTGTGCAACGAATAACCAACGGTGTGCGGCTGCGGCAGGTTTGAATACCAGTGCCAGCCGTAGAATCCTGCGCCAGCCAGTAACACCAGGCCCAACACGCCGGCGCCGGCCTGGCGCGGATAGGCGCGAGCGTTGCGGCCCAGGTTCGCAAAGCCTCGACCTATGGCGCGCAGCCAGAAAGGCGGCTGCCATTGGCCGAACAGGGCACTCACCACCGTGGTTAACAGGCCGAGAAAACGGCGACTGATCGCTTTCAACGAATCGAACATGGTGAGCATCCCTGGCTAAGTGCGGCGTATCTTACACGCGTCTTTGATACAAAAGATGACGTGAATATGCCGCAAACGCTCAGGCGTGTTGCACAAAAGTGAGGCGCACCGCAAAACCGATCAAAAGGCTGCCGAATAACCACTGCTGCAGGCGCTGCGCCGAGCGATTGCTGGCCAGCCAGCGGCCGATGCGCGCGCCGGCCAGGGCGTAGCAACAGTCAAACGCGAAGCCCACCGTCACCAGCATCACCCCCAGCCATGCAAACTGCGCCGCCACCGGGCCGGCCTGCGGGTTGACGAATTGCGGCAGCAGCACCGAGCAGAACAGCAGGGCCTTTGGGTTGAGCAGGTTCGTCAGCAGTCCGCGTTGAAAAGCCATGCGCCAGGCATGGGCGGGTGGTGCGCCGTGAGAGGCGTCGAGCGATGGCAGCCCGTTCGCACGCAGGCATTGCACGCCCAGCCATAGCAGGTAGGCCGCACCGCCCAGGCGCACCACGTCGAAGGTCCAGGGCGCCACTTTGAACAACGTCGCCAGCCCCATGCCCGCCAACACCACATGGCATGCCCGGGCGAGGCCCAGGCCGATTGCCGTGGTCAGCGCCAGCGCTTTGCCCTGGCGCGCGCCGGTTTGCAGCAACAGGATCATGTCCGGCCCCGGCAGCAGAAACGCCACCGAAAGTGCCATCAGAAATAACCACAGCTCTGTCATGTTCCACCCCCTTGATGTGTCGGCTAATTCTAGGAGTGAAGGGCAGGGCAGGTGCTTGCGTAGTCAGCTTATAAAGCGTCTATTCTTGGCACTGTCTGCCATTGATTAAGCTAACGGCCATTCATTTATGCCAAATCTGAAACTTGATGCCTTTGACCGCAAGATTCTTGAAGCCCTGCAACGTGATGGGCGCCTGAGTAACGTGCAGCTGGCGGATGAGATCGGCCTGTCTGCCTCACCCTGTTTGCGCCGTGTGAGGCTGCTGGAAGAAGCCGGGGTGATTCGCGGCTATCAAGCCACCCTGGACCGCGATGAAGTGGGCCTGGGCATGATGGTGTTCGTCGGCGTGAAGGTGGAGCGGCACAACGACACCGAGGCCAATGCCTTTCGCGAGGCGGTGACCGCACTGCCCGAGGTGATCTCGGCATTTCTGGTGTCGGGTGAGTCGGATTTTCTGTTGCAGGTGGTGGTGCCGGATTTGCGTGGGTACGAGCGGTTCGTCACCGGCAGCCTGTTGAAGCTGCCGGGAGTGCGGGACATCCGCAGCAACTTTGCGATCCAGACCGTGAAAACCCCAGGCGCCTTGCCATTGGGGCACCTGCCAGGCTGAATACTTCAAAACCCCACCAAAACCACTGTGGGAGCTGGCTTGCCTGCGATGGCGGTGTTTCAGTCAACAAATGGGTTGCTGGCCCACCGCCATCGCAGGCAAGCCAGCCCCCACTGTTGATCCGCGTTGAGCTTGAGGTGGTATTTCTCAGGTCCACCAGTAGCGAACAAGGTGAAAGAAAATCGGCGCCGCAAAACATACCGAATCCAGCCGGTCCAGCATCCCGCCGTGCCCTTCGATCATATGGCCCCAATCTTTCACGCCTCGGTCGCGCTTGATCGCCGACATCACAATGCCGCCGGCAAAGCCGAGCAGGTTGATCAGCAGTGCGATCAAAAACGACTGCCATGGATTAAAGGGCGTGGTCCACCACAGCGCAGCGCCGATCAGGGATGACAGCAGAATCCCGCCGACGAAACCTTCGACGGTTTTGGAAGGCGACAGGTTGGGCGCGATCTTGTGTTTGCCGAACAGCTTGCCACACACGTATTGCAGCACGTCCGACAGCTGCACCACGATCACCAGGTAGGCGATCAGCAACAGGTTGCGACCTTCGTAGCCAGGAATGTCGAGGGTCAGCAAGGCCGGGACGAAGGACACGCAGAACACGGCAATCATCAGGCCCCATTGCACCTTCGACGCGCGCTCCAGGAAGTGCGTGCTGTCGCCACCCAGTGAAGCGAGGATCGGCAGCAGCAGGAACACGTACACCGGGATGAAGATCGAGAACAGCCCGTACCAATCGGAATAGATCAGCAGGTATTGCAGCGGCAAGGCCAGGTAGAACGCGGCCACCAGCGCCGGGTAGTCACTGCGGCGGGTCGGGGTAAGGGTGAGGAATTCGCGCAGGGCGTAGAACGACACTGCGTAGAACAGCAGGATCACCGCACCGGTGCCCAGCCAGAAGGCGATGCCGATCACCACGACCATCACCCACCAGGCGTTGATACGGGCGTTGAGGTTGTCGACGACCGCATTTGGCGTACCGCGGGTGCGCAACTTGAGGATCAGGCCGATCAGCGAGGCGAGCACCAGGATGGCGCCGATCCCGCCGAACAACATCAGGGTTTGGCTATCCATGTCAGACATGCTCCGGGGCAAGGGCAAGCAGGGCGTCGCGGGTGCGGGCGAGGAAGGCGGCTTTGTCTTCGTTATCTTCCAGTTGCAGTGGCGCACCGAAGCTGGTGGTGCACAGCAATGGCAGCGGCAGCACGCGCCCCTTGGGCATGACCCGGTTGAGGTTGGCGATCCACACCGGGATTAATTCGGCCTGTGGGTAACTTTTTGCCAGGTGGTACAGGCCGCTCTTGAAGGGCAGCAAGCCGTACTCGAGATTGCGCGTGCCTTCGGGGAAGATGATCAGCGAGTCGCCACCTTCCAAAGCGGCGAGCATGGGTTGCAGAGGGTTATCCACAGGGTCTTTGCGCTCACGATCGATCAGCACGCCATTAAACACGCGGTTGATGATGTAACGGCGCAGGGCGCTTTTGTTCCAGTAGTCGCTGCCGGCCACCGGACGCGTGAACTTGCGCAGGTTTTGCGGCAGGGACGCCCACACCAGCACGAAGTCGCCGTGGCTGCTGTGGTTGGCGAAATAAATGCGCTGCACCGGCACCGGCGCGCAACCCAGCCACAGGCTGCGGGCGCCGGTTACGGTGCGGGCCATTGAGGTAATCAGGGTGGCAACCACAGGTTCGAACATGGGGATTCCTTATCCGGCGAAAGGTAGCCACGGGCTGGCGAGGATCACGGCCAGGGTCAGCAGCATTTGTGCGCCCAGCAGCCAGGCCTGCTTGCGCAGCAGTTTGAGGGCGCCGCGACGACGTTCGGTCCAGGGCCGGCCGACCCGCTTGGCCGATTGCAGGCCAAGGGTTTGCAGGGCCTGGTCGAGGTCGGGGGTGCGCTCGGTGTCGCGAGCGAGCAGGGCGAACAGGTCGGCATCGAAGGCTACGCGCAGTGCCCAGTACTTTTGCAGCAGCCCGAGGACAATCATCCACAGGCTGAGCAGCAGGCAGATTGGCGCGACACTCGCCATCAGCAGTTGGGCCAGGCCGAAAAGCACGCCAAGCAGCGTCAGGCCTGTGGATAACTGATCCAGCGAGCGACCACGACGCAGCAGGCTGGCGACCACCTGGAGTTCCATATCAGCGGGCATGGGTTAAACCCTCCAAAGCTTCGCGGTGAGCGGGGTGCAGGACCACTTGGGCCCGCGCTGTACGAATAATAGCCAGGGCCTCGTCCACGGTTGTGGCGCGCCCACTGTGCAGCAGCCAGGCTGCAACCGCGGTGGCGCTGCGTGAGTAACCAAGGGCGCAACACACCAGTAACGGCCCGCTTGCGCGCAGGCGCTCAATGGCTTGAGCAGCTTGCAGGCATTCGGCGGGTGTCGGCGCAATCAGGTCCAGCACGGGGACGCATGCATAAGCGCGGCCCTGTGGATTAATCGGCAGTTCGGCGCACAGATCGACGATTGCCTTGAATAAACCTTGCTCGCGTGTGGCGGGTATTCGACCGAGCCAGACGTTATCCACAATCAGGTCAGGCTGTGGATGCTTGCGTGTCCACAGGCGTGAGTTGAGCCACGCGGCCGCGATGTAGGGCGCATACAGCCAGCGCGCGGCAGGCGTCAGGGTGCCGTCGAGTCGTTTTTGAAAGCCCGGTGCGCCGAGTACGAAGTAATTGGCCTTGATCAACCCCAGGGAAACCGCCGGCCATAGCAGCCACAGCCACCAGCCGCCGAGCGTTAACGCAAGAATCACCAATGCCAGGGCGCCCAGGCCATAGCGCGCCCCTAGCCGCCAGCGTTTTCGATCCCGCGTAAGCCGCGCATTCAACAGCGGGCTCGGGTGCTCCAGCGGCCACAGCCACACGCATAACCAGCCGGCGAGGGCGCCTGTGGGTAAGTCGATAAAGTGATGTTGATAAGTGGTCAGCACCGAAATACCGATCAACGCGAACCACCCGTGCACCACCCAGCGCCAAAAGCCCTGGCTGTGGCGCTGGTACATGATCCACAGAATCACCAGCAGCGCGATGTGCAGCGACGGTGCCTGATTGAACGGCTTGTCGAAGCCTGCCAGCACGGCAAACAGCCAGCCAAATACGCCATCCAGCGCCGGCCGTTCAAAGGTGAACCGCAGTGGCCAGATCAGGAAGCAGCTCACGGCAATCACCTGGGCGGTGAGCAGGCGCAACGCGTGTTGTTTCAGCTCATGGCGGCTAGTGGGCAGCAGCAGCGAGAAGCCGTAGAGCAGGTCGATGGACCAGTAGGGCACGATGGTCCAGGCCCAGAACGGCATATGGGTTTCCCAGCCGAACACCAGCGTGCCGACATCGCTGCGCTGGCTGGTGACCCAGGTGGCGAAGCCGTAGGTGCTGAAAAACAGCGGCGCCAACAGCAGCAACCACAGGACCGCAGGTTTTAATAAACCGGGTTCGCGCATGCTCAGATCTTCTGTGCCAGAGACACAGTGAAAATGCCCCATTCGTCCACACGCTGAGTGATCTTGCGAAAGCCTGCGGCCTCGACGAGTTGGTCCATTTCCGCCTGGCTGCGACGGCGCATCACCCAGGCCTGGCCCTGGCGATGGCTGGTCAGCGCGCGGGCGATCAGTTCCAGCTGCGGGTGCCATGGCTGGCCGGTGTACACCAGATAACCGCCGGGCTCCACAGCTTCAGCAAGGCCGGCCAGCGAACCGCCGACCATGGCGTTATCGGCAAACAATTCATACAGCCCGGACACCACCGCCAAGGTCGGCTTGGGGTCGAGCGCCGCCAGGTCCGCGCGATCAAACGCATCGCCTTTGACGAACTGCGCGATATCCCCCAGGCCTTTTTCGCGAATCAGCGCGCCACCGTCGCGCACGTTGATGTCGCTGTAGTCGCGCAGCAGGATCGACTCCGGCAGCGGCGATACGCCCTGCAAGGCTTCGAGAATGTAGCGGCCGTGGCCCGCGGCGATGTCGACAATGCGCACTTGGCGATCATCGCTGCGCAACTTGGCCATGGCCAGGCGCAGCAGCTCTTCGACATTCAGCTTGCGCTGGCGGATGCCACGCCAGCCGATGGAGTTGAGGTAGTTGGTGTCGATCATCCGCCCCAGCCCGCCTTTGCCGGTGGGCTTGTTGCGGTACACGTAATCCAGTGTGCTGCCGGAATCGAAGCCGGTATCAAAGCCCAGTTTCACCCCGTCCGAGAGGTTCTTGCCCAGGCCCATGCTGGCGCGGGTCATGCGCCAGTACAGGTCGCGCAAAGAGTTGCGCGGCAGCGGCGCGGCCAGGGATTCGGACTCGGCGCAGGTGGCGCCCAGCTTGTCGGCGTCGAGCAACGAGGCGCGGTCCAGCGGGTGCGCAAAGTTTTGCAGGATAAAGCGCCTGGCGCTGCTCACGGCCACGGCACGGTCGCATTCACCGAGGGTGTCGTGGAAGAAGCCGGGCAGGATGTGCAGTTCTTTTTTCAGGCTGCCCAGGCGGTCGAAAAATTGCTGCTGGGGTTTGCGGTGTACCACAAAGTCGGAGCCGGAGATCAGCAGCTGAGTCGGCACCTGGATCGCCTGGGCATCGGCCACCACGCGGTCGGCAGCTTCGTACAGGCCGAGCAGCACATTCACCGATATCGCCTTGGTGATCAGCGGGTCGCTGTCGTAGGACGCGACACGCTCCGGGTCATGGCTGAGGAACTTGGCCTTGACGTAGCTGTTAACGAAAAAGTTGCCGCGAAATGTGCGCATCAGCGCCAGGCCTGGCCGCGCGAACGGCACGTAGAGCTTGACCTTGAACGCCGGGGAGGCGAGCACCAGTGCGCGGATTTTCGGCGCGTAATCGTGCACCCAGGTGGCTGCGATCACCGCGCCGACGCTTTGAGCGATCACCGCGCAATTGTCTTCTTCGATGCCGTAAGTGGTACCGATGTGGTCACGAAAGGTTTGCACGTCGCGGGCACTGGTGGCGAAGCTTGGGCTGTCGCCGCGCGCGCCGGGCGACTGGCCGTGGCCACGGGCGTCCCAGGCAAAGAAGTCGAAGTGCGGCAGGTCCAGTTCATCGACCAGGTGGGCAATGCGCCCCGAATGCTCGTGGCCGCGATGGAACAGCAGGATCGCCTTGCGCGGCTCATCGCCAAGCGGCGCGGTGGCCGGCCAGTGCCGGTAGAAAAGTTCGACGCCATCGTGGGTGCTGAAGCTGTGCTCTTGCTGTTCGCGCATCGCAAATTCCTTATGCAGAAGGGGACGTCGTTTCTTTGAGACCCTGGCGCACGCGGTTGACCAAGGTGTAGGCGAGCAGCGCCGCCACCAGCCACATCACCGCGTTGACCCAACCCGCGCCCAGCCAACCGAGCGCCACGCCGGTGGCCAGCACACCCAGTACAAACGCGCGATCACTCTTGCCCATTGGGCCGTCGTAGCGCCGCGACGCACCGACCATGGGCCCGAGCACACCGGCATATTCGCTGAACACCGCCAGCAACGTGACCAGCAGCACTGGCGCCAGGCTCACGCCGGGGATCAGCGCAAAGGGCAGGATCAGCGCGCTGTCGGCGATCACGTCGCACAGTTCATTGAGGTAGGCGCCCAGGCGTGACTGCTGGCCAAATTCCCGAGCGAGCATGCCGTCGATGGCATTGAGGGCCATGCGCAGGATCATCCACAACGGGATCAGGGCAAACAGCCAGAGGTGTTGGGCAAAGCCTGCAATGAGCAGGCCGACCAGCAAGGACACCACGCCGGCCAGCACGGTGATCTGGTTGGCTGTGGTGCCGTTGTCGTAGAGGCGCTGCACGAGTGGGCGCAGTAAGGTTTGAAAACGCGGCTTGAGCTGATAGATCGAAATCATGGGAGGTGACGCTTCCTTGTCCGTTTACCCGCGAAAAACTGTTTTGGAGTGTGCCGATTAATCGGCGGCTGCACCAGTGATGGCTCGTGTTTATGGGGGGTTAGTCACGCTCTTGCAGGCGCTGGAGAGTCAATGTGGGGGCGGGCTTGCTCGCGAATGCGGTGGGTCAGTGACAAATGAGCTGGCTGAACCACCGCATTCGCGAGCAAGCCCGCTCCCACAGGGGGTTTGTGTTGTTTTCGAACAAAAATTTCACGCTGCGTGTTATATCGTAACGAATTGTGTACAAACGGGCGTGAGTGGATGCAAGTGGATCTAGAAGCTGACGGCGCTTTGGTTGAAGGCTTGCCGCGTTTTCAGCAGGGGCTGTTTCATGCCCGTCGATTGCGCCAGGCCGGCATCAGCCTGACGGCCCTGGCCGTTTGCGCTTGGGTGCTGGCATTGTTTGTCGCCCTGTTTGCGCCGCTGTCGATCTGGCCGGTGGTGCTGATCAACTGCGCGTCGGCCTTGTTGGTGTTGGTGGCCGGGCTGCAATCGGCGTGGTGGGTCGCCGATTGGCGGGCGCAGGCGCTGGAAGCGCCAACGGTGGAATTGATCGAGCCGCAGCTTGAAGACACGGGCGGTTACGCGCGGTTTGTCGGACGTTTGGGCAGCAGCCTGCTGGCGCAGATGGGCGCGCCGGTGCTGTGGTTGAGTGGCTGGTCGTTGCTGGCATTGCTGAGCATTGTCGAATTCTGGAACCTGGCACTGCCCGCTGCAGCCGTGGGGCAATCGGCAAGCATTGGCGCCGCGCTGGGGCTGGCGTTGGCCTTTGGTTTGCTGGTGTTCGAGCGTCGTCTGGCGCAGGAAACGGCTGCGCAATGGCCGGAAGCCTCACAGCTGGCGCAGTTAAGCCGGGTGGCGATTGCGTGCCTGGTGGTCAGCGCGATCTGCCTGCTGTTTGCTGGCGCGCAATCTGTATGGCCCTTGCGCCTGGCCGTGTTGATCGGCCTGTTGCCGGGGCTGGTCGCCGTGGAGTTTTTGCTCAGGGCCGTACTGTCGCTGTTCAGCCCACGCCAGCCGCGCCTTGAACCACGGTTGATGGCGCAAAGCTTTATTGCCGGTTTGCTGCGTTGGCCGCCACAACCCTTGCAGGCGCTGCAGCATGAGTTGCACAACCGCTTCGGTATCGATTTGCGCCAGATCTGGGCGTTTACCTACATGCGCCGGGCATTCCTGCCGGTGCTGCTGGTGGTATTGGCCGTAGGCTGGGCGCTGACCGGCGTGCACGAAGTGCCCCTGCAAGGCCGTGGGATTTATGAGCGCTTCGGCAAACCGGTGGCGGTGTTCGGCCCTGGCCTGCATGCCGGATTGCCGTGGCCGTTGGGCCGCGTCATCACTGTCGAAAATGGCATGGTGCATGAACTTGCTACCAGCGTCAGCGAGGCTGCCACACCGGAGCTGGCCGCCGCCGAAGGCCCGGCGCCGTCGATCGCCAACCGGTTGTGGGACGCCAGCCATGTGAATGACAAATCCCAAGTGATCGCCAGCAGCAGCGGCGACAAACAGAGCTTCCAGATCGTCAATATGGACGTGCGGTTCGTCTACCGCATTGGCCTGACCGATCAGGCGGCGCTGGCCGCCACCTATAACAGCGCCGATGTGCCGACGCTGATTCGCAGCACCGCCAGCCGCATTCTGGTGCACGACTTTGCCTCGCGCACGCTCGACGAATTGCTCGGTGAGCAACGCACCCAACTGGCCGACGAAATCGGCCGCTCGGTGCAGGCAGACTTGCAGAAGCTCAACAGCGGCGTGGAGATTCTGGCCACGGTGGTCGAAGCGATTCACCCACCGGCCGGCGCTGCCAACGCCTACCACGCCGTGCAGGCTGCGCAGATCGGCGCCCAGGCGCTGATCTCCCGCGAACGCGGCGCCGCCAGCGAACAGACCAACCAGGCCTTGCTGCAAGCCAGCACCGCGCGAGATCAGGCCTTGGCCACCGCGCGCGAAGTGAATGCTGGCGCGCAAGCGGCCGACCTGCGGTTCAGCGCCGAACAAAAGGCCTACGCCACCGCCGGCCAGGCATTCGTGCTGGAACAGTACCTGGGCCAACTCAGCCAAGGCTTGGCCCACGCCAAGCTGCTTATTCTGGATCACCGCCTGGGCGCCGATGGCGCACCGACGATTGATCTGCGTTCTTTTACTTTGCCGGCCGACCCTATGGCGCCGCGTAAAGCCGTTCAATAAGGAGTCTGTCTGTTGAGCGCTCATTCTCACGATCATGGTCATCATCATCACGGCCACCACCATCACCATCACGGTGATGAGCAAGCCGCTGGCCCGTTTCCTTGGCGGCGCATGGCCTGGGCGGTGTTGCTGGTGCTGTTTGCGGTGGCGGCCGCCAGCCTGGTGCAGGTGCGTTCCGGCGAAGCCACGGTGATTACGCGGTTCGGTAACCCGTCGCGGGTGCTGCTGGAGCCTGGCCTGGGCTGGCGCTGGCCGGCGCCGTTCGAAGCGGCGATCCCGGTAGACCTGCGCTTGCGCACCACCTCCAGCGGTTTGCAGGACGTGGGCACCCGCGATGGCTTGCGGATTATCGTGCAGGCTTATGTGGCGTGGCAGGTGCAGGGCGATGCCGACAATGTGCAGCGCTTTATGCGCGCGGTGCAGAACCAGCCGGATGAAGCGGCGCGGCAGATTCGCACCTTCGTCGGCTCGGCGCTGGAAACCACTGCGGCCAGCTTTGACCTGTCCAGCCTGGTCAACACCGACGCCAGCCAAGTGCGCATCGCCGATTTTGAGGCACAGTTGCGCCAGCAGATTGATCAACAATTGCTCACCACTTACGGCGTGCGCGTGGCGCAAGTCGGTGTCGAGCGTCTGACCTTGCCGTCGGTCACCCTCACCGCCACCGTTGACCGCATGCGCGCCGAGCGCGAGACCATCGCCACCGAACGCACCGCCGTGGGCAAACGTGAAGCGGCGCAGATTCGTTCCGCCGCCGAACGCGATGCGCGCATCGTGCAGGCCGATGCCACGGTGAAAGCCGCCGATATCGAGGCGCAGTCGCGGGTCGAAGCGGCGCAGATCTATGGCCGTGCCTACGCCGGCAATCCGCAGCTGTACAACCTGCTGCGCTCGCTGGACACCTTGGGCACAGTCGTAACGCCGGGCACCAAAATCATCCTGCGCACTGACGCCGCGCCGTTCCGCGCACTGGTGGACGGGCCGAAGGATGTTCAGCCATGAGTGAGCGTGACAGCCCGGACAGCCCATGGATCCAGGCCGGGCGCCTGACCTTCCTGGCGCTGTACGCGGTGACGGTGTTGGCGGCGTTGGCCTGGGCGTTTTCCAATGTGCGCCAGATCGACCCGCAGAACCGCGCCGTGGTGTTGCACTTTGGCGCGCTGGACCGTATTCAAAATGCCGGTCTGTTATTGGCGTGGCCGCAGCCGTTTGAGCAAGTAGTGCTGTTGCCAGCAGCCGACCGTGTGATTGAGCGTCGGGTGGAAAACCTGCTGCGCTCCGACGCGGCGACCCAGGCCGACCGTGTGGCCACGTTTGCCGCGCCGTTGAGCGACGCGCTGGCAGGCTCCGGTTACTTGCTGACCGGCGACGCCGGTGTGGTGCAGTTGGATGTGCGGGTGTTCTATAAGGTCACCGAACCCTACGCGTTCGTGCTGCAGGGCGAGCATGTGCTGCCGGCGCTGGATCGCCTGGTGACGCGCAGCGCCGTGGCGCTGGCGGCGGCGCGCGACCTGGACACCATTCTGGTGGCGCGCCCGGAATTGATCGGCAGCGATAACGGCGCCGCCGAACGCCGTGAGCGGCTGCGCGGCGATCTGGTGCAAGGCATCAATAAACGCTTGGCGGACTTGGCCTCCACCGGTTTGGGGTTGGGCATCGAAGTGACGCGTGTCGACGTGCAATCAAGCCTGCCGGGCCCGGCGGTGAATGCCTTCAACGCAGTGCTGACGGCCAGCCAACAAGCCGATAAAGCCGTGGCCAATGCGCGCACCGACGCGGAAAAACTCACCCAAGCCGCCAATCAGGAGGCCGACCGTGTCGTACAAGTGGCCCACGCCCAAGCCAGCGAGCGCCTGGCCAATGCCCAAGCGCAAACGGCCACCGTCGCCAGCCTGGCCCAGGTCAAAGACCCAGGCCTCATGCTGCGTCTGTACCGCGAACGCTTGCCGAAGATTCTCGGCCAGGCCGGTTCTGTGACCACGGTCGATCCCAAAGACGATTCCCGCTTGATCATCCAGGGAGCCGAACAATGAGCGCGCCTATGTTGACGTCCGCCGAGCAGCGCAGTGCTGCCCGGCAATTGACCCTGGCCATGTTAGCCCTGGGCTTGCTGGTATTGGGGTTGGTGTGGCGCTGGCTGGCGCCGGACCAGAACGGTGTCAGCCAACTGTTGCTCGGCGTCGCCTCTTTGCTGGTGGCCGTGCCGGTGATGCGTTCGGCCTGGTACAGCCTGCGTTACCCGAGCCTGCATGGCATCACCGACCAATTGATCGCCCTGGCGATGATGGGCGCGTGGGCCACGGGCGACTTGCTGACGGCTGCATTGCTGCCGATCATCATGATTTTCGGCCACGTGCTGGAAGAGCGCAGTGTGATTGGCTCCCAGGAAGCGATTCATGCCCTGGGCAAACTGACCCGCAGCCATGCGCGGTTGGTGCAGGCCGATGGCAGCATTGTGGAAGTGGATAACGGCACGCTGAACACCGGCGATATTGTCGAAGTGCGTGCCGGTGATCGCGTGCCGGCCGACGGTGTGGTGCTGTCGGGCCAGGCGAGCCTGGACACGGCGCCGATCACTGGTGAGTCGGTGCCGCTGGAAGCCAGCGTGGGCGTGCAGGTGTTTGGTGGCGCGATCAACCTCGACGGCTTGCTGCGCCTGGAAGTGACGCGCACCGGTAACGAGTCGACCCTGGGCAAAGTCATTGCGCTGATGCAGAACGCCGAACGCTCCAAGCCGCCGATCACGCGGCTGCTGGAGCGTTACGCCGGCAGCTATATGGTGCTGGTGTTGCTGCTGGCGGCGGTGACCTGGTTTGTGACCAATGACGCCCAGGCAATGTTGGCCGTGCTGGTAGCGGCGTGCCCGTGCGCCTTGGTGCTGTCGGCACCGGCCACGGCGATTGCCGGGATTGCAGTGGCGGCGCGGCACGGGATTTTGATTCGCAGCTCGGCATTTCTTGAGGAGTTGGCGGACCTGACCTCGCTGGTGGTGGATAAGACCGGCACGCTGACGTTTGGCACTCTGCGTTTGCAGTCCATCGACACCACGGCGCCGGATCGGCAGGTGTTGTTGAATCTTGCCGCCAGCCTGGGTTCGGCCAGCAGCCACCCGGTCAGCCGTGCGTTGGCAGGGCTGGCAACGCAGGAACAAATGCTGGGGCTGACGGATATTCGCGAACGCCAGGGCCTGGGCGTGGTGGCGCAGACCGAGCAGGGCGAAGCAGCCTTGGGGCGCCCGGAGTTGTTCGAACAGCTGGGCATTGTGACCACTCAGGTGCCGAACCACGATGGCCCGATCGCCGGTCTGGCGCTGAACGGCCAGTTCCTCGCCTGGCTGTTGCTCGCCGACAGCGTCAAGCCGGAAGCGCGCCAGGCCCTGCAGGAGCTACGCGACTTGGGCCTGGGCCGCCAGCTGCTGCTGACGGGTGACCGTCAAAGCGTGGCCGACAGCCTGGCGCTGGATGTCGGTATCAGCGACGTCGAAGCCCAGGCACTGCCGGAAGACAAGCTCAACCGCGTGCTTGGGGAAATCGGCAGTGGCTTCCGGCCAATGGTCGTCGGTGATGGCATCAATGACTCGCTGGCGCTCAAGGCGGGCGTGGTGGGTGTGGCAATGGGCGCGGGCGGTGCGGACATCGCGCTGGCGTCGGCGGATGTGGTGTTGATCGGCAGCGACCTGCGGCGCCTGGGCACGTGCGTGCGCTTGAGTCGCCAGTGCCGCCACACGTTGCAGGTTAACGTGATCATCGGGTTGGGCTGGACGCTGGCTATCGTGGTGTTTGCCGCGTTTGGCTGGCTGGGCGCGGCGGGCGCCATGATTGCGGCGGTGTTGCATAACCTCAGCACCTTGCTGGTACTGGGCAACGCCGGGCGTTTGCTGCGGTTTCAGGAGCCACTTTTGAAGCTTGAAGAATAATTTCAGAAATATCTGCATACAGCTGTAACGCCGATAAGGGTCCTCACTCTAGTGGTATGTCGAGACTGAACACTCCGTTCAGACCGGCGCCCCTACCGATCATGAGGACTCTAAAAATGAACTTCAAATCCGCTGCTGCTGGTGCCGCCCTTGCGATGGCCGCCGCTACCCTGTTTGCTGGTGTTGTGACTCAGGCTCAAGCCGCTGACACGGCTGTGCACTGCTACGGTATCAACGCCTGCAAAGGCCAGAACGACTGCAAAACCAAGGACCATGCTTGCAAAGGTCAGGGTTCTTGCAAAGGCCAGGGTTTCCTCGCCAAGCCCTCCGCTGATGCCTGCATGAAGGCTGGCGGCACCGTCGGCGAGTAATCGGCACCGAGTGCACCCGCAGCGGACGCCCCCACCGCTGCGGACACTTTGCCTTGGAGCGAATCATGTCCGCGTCTCTTCCAAGTCTGGGTTACGGCCTGGGTTTACGCAGTGAGTACTACCAGCAGATCCTTGAACAATCGCCGGCTGTGGATTGGTTTGAAGTGATCTCCGAGAATTATCTGGTCCAGGGCGGTAAAGCCTTGTACTACCTGGATGCGATAGCCGAGCGCTATCCCCTGGTGATGCACGGTGTGTCCCTGTCCATCGGCGGGCCGCATGCCCTCGATACCGATTACCTGAAACACATCAAACAGCTCGCCGAGCGCATTCAGCCGGCGTGGGTTTCCGATCACCTGTGCTGGAGTCGCGGCAACGCGCATCAGTTGCATGACCTGCTGCCGCTGCCCTACACCGAAGAAAGCCTTTACCACGTGGCCGGCCGCGTGCGCCAAGTGCAAGACGCATTGCAGCGTCCGCTGGTGCTGGAAAACGTTTCCAGCTATGTGCGTTCCAAGGCCGACGAGTTCACCGAGTGGGAATTCCTCAAGGCCCTGGCCCACCTTACCGGCTGCCAGCTGTTGTTGGACGTGAACAATGTGTATGTCAGCTCGCGTAATCACGGCTTCGACGCCTGGACGTTTATCCGCAGCCTGCCGCCTGAAAGCATCCGCCAACTGCACTTGGCCGGGCATATGGATTACGGCGACTACGTGGTCGATACCCATGATCACCCGGTGTGCGATCCGGTGTGGGCGCTGTATCAACAGACGCTGGAGCTGTTGGGGCCGGTGTCGACATTGCTGGAGCGCGATGACCATTTCCCGCCGTTCGAGGAGTTGCTCGCCGAGTTGAGCAAGGCCCGTGAACTGGGCGCCAGCGCGCTGGCCAGGAGGGCGTTATGCGCCTGATCGACTGGCAGTTGGCGTTTGAGCAGCATCTGTTATCCGAAAGCGCGGTGGCCAACAGTGGGTTTGCCGCGACCTTGCTGGGTGGGCCGACTCTGGATGTGGACACGGGCCTGGCGATTTACCACAACGCCTATGTGTCGCGGCTTCAGGAGGTGTTGCGGCATGACTTCGGCGCCATCCGGTATTGGCTGGGGGACGATGAGTTTGCAGTGCTGACAGACGCCTATGTGCGCCGCTATCCGTCGGCCCATTACAGCCTGCGTTGGCTGGGCGAGCGGTTCCCGGCGTTTCTCGTCGAGCATCTGGTAGAGGAGCACAGTGCGCCGCTGGCCGAGTTGGCGCGGTTGGAGTGGGCGTTTACCTCGGCATTCGATGCGCCGCCGGGTGAGCCGCTGGGCCTGAATGACATGGCGCAGCTGGCCCCTGAAAACTGGCCGGGTTTGCAGGTAAGCCTGGCGCCTACGGTGCAACAGGTGCTGTGCCATTTCAATAGCGTGGCGATTTGGCGCGCCAGCAAGGATGAGTCGGATTTCCCTGACAGCCAGGCGCTGAAACGGGCGCAGATGTGCCTGGTGTGGCGTCACCAGAATGTGTGCCATTACCGCAGCCTTGAGCCGGCTGAAGCCTGCGCGCTGGCGGGAATGGTGACCACCGGCTGGAATTTTTCAGAACTGTGCACAGGGTTGGCAGTCACTTATGGAGAGGGTGCGCCACTGCAAGCGGTGACGTGGCTGAAACAGTGGATCCAGGACGGTTTGCTCGAGCATCGAGCCTCATAGTTTAGTGCTATCAATTCGATAGCCTCCTACTTTGTCTTCGGATGGTCTACCCTCACTCCAGACGTCTGAAACAAGGGGGGACTACTCATGCTCGCGCAACTTCCACCGGCCTTACAGAATCTCAAGCTACCGCTGCGTCTTCGACTCTGGGACGGCCACGAATTTAACTTGGGCCCAGAGCCCAGTGTGACGATCGTGGTGAAGGACCCCACGGTCGTGTCCAGCCTGACCCATCCAACGCTGGACTCATTGGGCGAAGCCTTCGTCGAGGGCAGACTGGAGCTGGAAGGCTCCATCAGCGAGGTGATCCGGGTATGTGACGAGCTGAGTCACGCCCTGATTGATGACGACGAGGGGAGTCGTCCGGTGCGCTCGATCCACGACAAGGCCACTGATGCTGCGGCCATTTCCTACCATTACGACCTGTCCAACGAGTTCTACCAGCTGTGGCTGGACCAGGACATGGCGTACTCCTGCGGTTATTTCGAAACCGGCAGCGAATCCATCGATCAGGCCCAACAAGACAAATTTCGCCACCTGTGCCGCAAGTTGCGGCTGCAGCCAGGCGAGTATTTGCTCGACGTCGGCTGTGGGTGGGGTGGGTTGGCGCGTTTTGCGGCGCGAGAGTTCGGCGTCAAAGTGTTTGGGATCACGCTGAGCAAAGAGCAGCTGGCGCTGGCCCGTGAACGGGTCAAGGCCGAGGGGCTGGAAGATCAGGTAGACCTGCAACTGCTCGACTACCGCGACCTGCCGCAGGACGGTCGTTTCGACAAAGTGGTGAGCGTGGGCATGTTTGAGCACGTTGGCCACGCCAACCTGGCGGAGTACTGCAAGGTGCTGTTTGGCGCCGTGCGCGAAGGCGGCCTGGTGATGAACCACGGCATCACCGCCAAGCACACCGACGGTCGCCCCGTGGGCCGTGGCGCCGGCGATTTTATCGAGCGTTATGTGTTCCCCAACGGCGAGTTGCCGCACTTGGCGATGATGACGGCGGAAATCAGCGAAGTCGGGCTGGAAGTGGTCGACGTCGAAAGCCTGCGCCTGCATTACGCGCGCACGCTGGACCATTGGAGTGAACGCCTGGAAGACAACTTGGAGGCGGCAGCCAAGATGGTGCCGGAGCAAGCGTTGCGGATCTGGCGGCTGTACCTGGCCGGTTGCGCGTATGCGTTTGCGCGGGGCTGGATCAACCTGCACCAGATATTGGCAGTGAAGCCTCACGCTGATGGCAGCCATGAACTGCCGTGGACGCGGGAAGATATCTACCGCTGAGACACGGTTATGAAACGCTGAAGATGTAAATGTGGGAGCGGGCTTGCTCGCGAATGCGGTGTATCAGGACCAAATAAATTGGCTGAACCACCGCTTTCGCGAGCAAGCCCGCTCCCACATTTGTTTCTGTGTTGTTTGTTAGAGAATCGGTGAGATCAAACGCGCCACCCGCATGCCCAGCTGTTGCAGGCGACGGGTCTCGCGGCTTTCTTCCTGGCTGACTTCATGCGCCTGTGCGAAGTCGTCCAGCAGCATCTGCTCTACTTGGCTGGCAAACGCTTCATCGACCGTCAGCAACATCACTTCGAAATTCAGCCGGAACGAACGGTTATCCATGTTCGCACTGCCGATTGCACTGATTTCGCTGTCCACCAGCACCACCTTCTGGTGCAGGAAGCCCGGCTTGTAGCGGAACACGCGCACGCCAGCGCGTACGGCTTCGATGGCGTAGAGGCTGGAGGCGGCGTAGACGATACGGTGATCAGGCCGCGACGGCAGCAGCAGGCGCACATCGACCCCGCGCAAAACCGCCAGGCGCAGGGCGGCGAACACCGCTTCATCGGGCACGAAATACGGGCTGGTGATCCACACGCGCTCGGTCGCCGCATGGATAGCTTCGACGAAAAACAGCGAGCAGGTTTCATACGGATCGGCCGGGCCGCTGGCGAGCAGTTGGCAGAGCACGCCATCTTCAGGGTATGTATCAGGCAGGATCAGCGGCGGCAGCTCGCGCGCGGCCCAGAACCAGTCTTCGGCGAACGACTCCTGCAGGCACGCCACCACCGGGCCGGTGACCTGCACATGGGTGTCGCGCCACGGCGCCAGTGGCGGCTTTTTGCCCAAGTATTCGTCGCCGACGTTATGCCCGCCGACAAACCCGGTGAGGCCGTCGACCACCACGATTTTGCGATGGTTGCGGAAGTTGACCTGGAACCGATTGAGCCAGCCGCTGCGGGTGGCGAACGCTTTGACTTTGACCCCGGCGTCGCGCAGCGACTGCACATAACTGTGGGGCAGGGCATGGCTACCGATGCGGTCGTAGAGCACGTGAATATCCACGCCTTCGGCAGCTTTTTCCTTCAGCAGGGCGTGCAACTGCCTGCCAAGATCGTCGTCATGAATGATAAAAAACTGGAACAGCACCGCCGTCTTAGCCTGGCGAATCGCCGCGAAAATCGCGCTGAACGTGGCATCGCCATTAATCAGCAAGCGCACGTCATTGTTGGCCAGGCACGGCATGCGGCCCAATTTGGGCATGGCGCGCAAAGACGCATAGGCGCTGGAGTTGCGCGCCGCCAAGGCTTCTTCGACCCACGGGCGCCAGTTCAGCGCGGTGATGGCGGTGTGCATTTCCTGGTTGGCCTGGCGACGCGCCTGGATATACGCGTCAAAGGTGCTGCGGCCGAAGATGAGGTAGGGAATCAGCGTCAGGTAAGGCATGAACATCAGCGACAAGGCCCAGGCGATCGAGCCTTGGGCGGTCCTGACAGTCAGCACCGCGTGGATCGCGGCGAGCGTCCCGAGAAAATGCAGCGTGGCAATGAAGTAGGCGAGCAGGTGCGGGCCAAAAAAATCCATGAACGACATCACTCCAGGCAATCAAGTGCCTAACAGACCATGTTCGACGACGAATGTCGCTATTTTATTTGCCGTGCAACACTGGCGCCTTTGCAGCGTCTAACGCCCACAATTACCCAGGAGTTACCCGATGAATGCTCGTCTGCTTGGTTTGGCCATGGTTGTTGGATTGACGCTGCCCGTGGCGGCTCAGGCGCAGATGCTGGCGCCGGGCTTGTGGGAATTGACCACCAGCAATATGAAAGTCGATAACCAGGACTTGCCCGACCTGTCGCTGATCCTCGGTCAGCTCAAGCAACAGATGACGCCCGAACAGCGCGCCATGCTCGAAAAACAGGGCATCACCATGGCCGGCAAGGGCGTGCAGGTTTGCCTGACGCCTGCCCAGGTCGCGTCTGATTCCATTCCCCTGACCGACCCGCAATCGGGCTGCAAACAGCAAGTGACCGACAAAACCGGCAACCAGTGGAAATTTCGTTTCAGCTGCCCGAAAGCCCAGGGCACTGGCGTTGCAACCTTCCAGAGCCAGCAGGAATTCACCACCACCGTCAACGGTACATTCAATGCCACCGGCGTTCAGCAGAAGGGCAGCCTGGACACTCATGCCCAATGGCTGGGCAACGATTGCGGCACGGTCAAACCCCGCGCTTAACGCAGGAAGTGCAGGGGCAGCCCCTGGCAACTGTCGACCACCTGGCCGTTGTGCCACGCCAGGTGGCCGGACACCAGGGTGGTGCTGACGCTGTGGCGAAAGCTGCGCTCGGCGAAGGGCGTCCAGCCGCAGCGCGCGAGAATCGGCTGGCTGCTGACGGGTTTGCCTTCGGGCTCAGGTTTGATCAGCACCAGATCGGCCCAATAGCCCTCGCGTAGATAGCCTCGGTCCGGGATAGCGAACAGGTCGGCCACACGGTGACTGGTCTTTGCCACCAGTGTGGTCAGTGGCAAATGCCCGTCAATCACCAGCTCCAACAACGCCGGCAGCGCGTGCTGCACCAGTGGCAGGCCTGACGGCGCTTGGCGATAGCCCAACTGTTTTTGCGCCCAGGTATGCGGCGCATGATCACTGCCGATCACATCCAGACGATGACTCAGCAAGGCCAGGCGCAGCGCGTCGCGGTCGGCGCGGGTCTTGATCGCCGGGTTGCATTTGATCTGGTGGCCGAGGCGGTGATAGTCGCGGTCATCGAACAGCAGATGGTGCAGGCAGACCTCGGCGGTGATGCGCTTCTCGGCCAACGGCTTGTCTTCGAACAGGGCCAACTCGCGAGCGCTGGTCAGGTGCAGCACGTGCAAGCGCGTGCCGTGTCGCCGGGCCAGTTCCACAGCAAAAGACGAGGAGCGAAAACAGGCTTCGGCATCCCGGATAAGGGGGTGGGCGACGGCGGGAATGTGCTCGCCGAAGCGTTCACGCAGGCGCTGCTCATTCGCCAGGATGCTCGGCGTGTGCTCGCAGTGGGCGAGGAGGATGGTCGGTACTTCGGCGAACAGCCGCTCGAGAATCCGCGGGTCGTCCACCAGCATATTGCCGGTGGAGGCGCCCATGAACACTTTAACTCCGGCCACCTCACGCGGATCGAGGGCGGCGACGATGTCCAGGTTGTCGTTGCTCACACCAAAGTGAAAGCCATAGTTGGCCACCGAGTGCAACGCGGCGCGGCGCTTCTTATCCGCCAGGGCTTCCAGGGTCAGGGTGGCAGGGTGGGTGTTAGGCATGTCCATGAAGCTGGTGATTCCACCGGCCACCGCCGCGCGGGATTCGCTGTAGAAACTGCCTTTGTCGGGCGCGCCAGGATCGCGAAAGTGCACCTGGTCGTCGATCATGCCTGGCAGCAGCCATTGACCCTGGGCGTCAATTTCCACCGGCTCGTTATAGCCTTCGAGGCTGGCGGCAATCTTCTCGATGCGGCCATTGGCGACCAGTACGTCGGCATCGAACTCCCGGCCCTCATTCACCAGACGGGCATTGCGAATCAGCAGGCGGCTCATGGTTCAGAACTCGTTTTGCAGGGCTTTGTAACCACGCACCAGGTCGACGTTGGTGCGCGCCACGTCTTCAGAAAACTCCGAGGCGCTGACACTCACCGGCGGGAATTGCGACAGGTCGGTGTTCGGGCCGATGCGGGTGGTGGAGGGCACATAGAACGCGGCGGGCAAGTCGCGGCCGTCGACCACCGAGTTGTGGCGCACCACGCAGCCATCGCCGACGGCGCAGTTGAACAGCACGCTGTTGAAGCCGATAAACACGCGGTCGCCGACGGTGCAGGGGCCATGGACGATGGAGCGATGCGCGATGGAGGTAAATTCTCCAATGGTCACCGCCGCGCCGGATTTGGAGTGAATGACCACGCCGTCCTGAATGTTCGAATTGGCGCCGATGGTGATCGGGTCCATGTCGCCGGTGGCGTCGACTTCGTCAGCGCGGATCACGGCGTAAGGGCCGACGAAGACGTTCTCGCCGATGATGACCTTGCCGCAGATGATCGCGGTTTTATCCACGTAGGCCGATTCGGCAATCACCGGCAGATCGCCGGAAGGGTTCTTGCGGATCATGCGGAGGGCTCCGTAATGACATGAACGTAGGCGCCGTCGATGGCGTTGTAGAAGCAGGTGGGCCGGCCGGTGTGGCAGGCCGGGCCTTGTTGGTCGACGATCAGCAGCACTGCGTCGCCGTCGCAATCCAGCCGGGCCTCGACCAGTTGTTGCCAGTGGCCGGAGCTTTCACCTTTGCGCCACAGCTGCCCACGCGAGCGCGACCAATAGCAGACTTGCCCGGTGGCCAGGGTTTCGGTGAGTGCCTGGCGGTTCATCCAGGCCAGCATCAACACCTCGCCGCTGCCGTGTTGCTGGGCGACGGCGGCAATCAGGCCATCGCTGTTCCACGCCACGGCATCGAGCACGGTGTCGAGTGGAAAGCGGCTGCCCATGGCAGCCTCTTCCAGGTCGAGCAGGCTCAGGGTCATGGCTTGCTCAGGGCTGCGCACAGGGTGTTGAGGTTGTATTCGAACAGCCCGGTGAAGGTGCTGGCCGGGCCTTGGGCGGCGAGGGCGTCGGAGTACAACGTGCCGCCGATCTGCGCGCCGCTTTCGTCAGCAATCTGCTTGAGCAGGCGTGAGTCTTTGATGTTTTCCATGAACACGGCTTTGACCTTGTCTTTGCGGATCTGGGTGATCAGCGCAGCGACCTCGGCGGCAGACGGTTCGCGTTCAGTCGACAGACCCTGGGGCGCGAGGAACTGAATGCCGTAAGCCTGGCCCAGGTAGCCGAAAGCGTCATGCGAGGTGACGATGCGGCGGTTGCCCGGTGGCAGCGCGCCGAACTTGGTCTTGGCCTCGGCCAGCAAGCGGTAGATTTCTTTCAGGTAGGTTTGGCTGTTGCGCTGGTAATCGGCTTTGTTGGCCGGGTCGGCGGCAATCAACGCTTTGGTGATGTTGTTCACATAGATTTCGGCGTTGGCCAGGTTATGCCAGGCGTGCGGGTCGGGGATGGTTTCACCGTCTTCTTCCATGGTGTGAGAGATCACGCCTTTGCTGGCCGTCACGACCGTGGCTTTGGTTTCGGTGCTGGTCACCAGGCGGTCCAGCCAGGGTTCAAAGCCAAGGCCATTCTTAATGATGACCCGGGCCTTGAGCAGCGCCTTGGCGTCGTCCGGCGTGGGTTCGTAGGTATGGGCGTCGGCGTCCGGGCCGACCATGTTGCTGATCTGGATGTGATCGCCACCGATCTGGTGGGTGATGTCATCCAGAATACTGAAGCTGGTAACCACTTGAAGTTTGTCGGCGGCCTGAGCCATCGACAAGGGCAGCAGAAGGCTGAACATCACGAGTAAAGCGCGCATCGGGAAACACCTCATTGGGATGTAAGCAAGGGCGGGCGGCGCAGCAAGCCGTGCACCGGACCGAAGACCACGGACAGCAAATACCCGCCGCCTGCCACCAGCACGATGGCCGGGCCGCTGGGCAGTGAGTAGTAGAACGACAGCAACAAACCGAACCACACCGACAGGCATCCCAGCACCGCCGATACTGCAATCAACACCGGCAGGCGCCGGCTCCAGAAGCGTGAAGCAATCGCCGGCAACATCATCAACCCCACCACCATCAACGCGCCGATGGCCTGGAAACCGATCACCAGGTTCAGCACCACCAAGGTCAGAAATAACCCATGAGCGAGCGGGCCGAGGCGGCTGACGGTTTGCAGGAACAGTGGGTCCAGGGTGTCGAGCAGCAACGGTTTGTAGATCAGCGCCATGGCGATCAGGCTGAAACCGGAGACCCAGAGCATCCCGGTGAGGGTGGTTTCATCCACGGCCAATGCGGACCCGAACAGCAGGTGCAGCAGGTCCAGGCGTTTGCCGGCGATGCCGAGGATCAGCACGCCGGCGGCGAGGGAGATCGGGTAGATGGCGGCGAGGCTGGCGTCTTCACGCAGGCCGGTGCGGCGGGTGATCCACGCGGATAAACCGGCCATGCTCAGGCCGGCGCCAAGACCGCCGATGGTCAGCGCGGGCAGGCTCAGCCCGGCAAACCAGAAGCCAAGCGCGGCGCCGGGCAGGATGCCGTGAGCCACGGCGTCGCCGATCAGGCTCATGCGCCGCAGGATCAGAAACACACCCAGCGGCGCCGTGCTGCAGGCGAGCACCAGCCCGCCGATGAGTGCGCGGCGCATGAACACGAAGTCGAAGAAAGGCATCCACAGGTGGGCGGCAAAATGCATCAGGCCACCTGCATGTGAGGTTGCGGGCGGATCAGCTCTTTGCTGGGGCCGAACACGCAGCCGGTGCTTTTGATCTGCACCACGTGCTGGGTGTGGTGGCGCACGGAGGCCAGGTCGTGACAGACGACGATGATCGTGCGGCCTTGGTCGTGCCAGGCGTGAATGTGTTTCCAGCACAGCGCCTGTCCGTCTTCATCGAGGGCGGCATGGGGTTCGTCGAGCAACAACACCGGCGCTTCGGCGAGGCTCATGCGGGCGAGCAGGGCGCGTTGCAGTTCGCCGCCGGACAAGGCCATCAGCGGGCGATGTTCCAGCCCACTGAGGCACCAGTCCTCCAGGACTGCCTGCAGACGTTCGTTGCGTTGGGGTGGCGTGAGCTGGGTGCCCCAGAAGCCGGCGGCGACCAGCTCTTGCAAGCTGATGGGGAACTGGCGATCCAAGTGCTGCTGCTGCGGCAGGAACGACAGGCCACCACGGCGCGGAACCTCCACACTGACCTTGCCCGCCAGCGGTTTTTGCAAGCCGGCGATCACTTTGAGCAAGCTGCTTTTGCCGGTGCCGTTGGCGCCGATGATGCCGGTGAGGCTGCCTTTTTCCAGGGTCAAATCCAGCGCTGGGGTGAGCGGTTGCCCAGGTGCACCCCAGCGCAAAGCGTTACAGGTGATCATGCAGAGTCTCTCGTCCAGCGGCTTTCAGCCACGGCATCGTGCGCGTGCAGGCTTTCGGCGTGGATCACTTTCAGGTGGAAGGCTTTGACGGCATCCGAGCGTTTCAAGGCGAGGTTGAGGCGGCGTGCGGCGTCTTCACAGAACATCAGGTTTTGCCCGTTGGCCAGCGCGAAGGCTTGTTCGTCCGCACGTTTCACCGCGGTTTGCACGGCGGTGCCGAGCGCGGCTTCGACGTCATCGATCAGGTGGGTGAGCGGCAAGGTGGACTGATTGGCGTCCAACTCAATAGAGAGCCGGGCGCTGCTGCGTTGGCTGTGGGGCGTGGCGACGATGCCGTTAGCGCTGCCGAGCCAGGTGAGTACGTCTTCGTGTTGCAGCGGCGTGCCGGCGAAATCTTGAAGAAATTGCTGCTGAATCAATTGCCTGGCGAGCGCAGCGGAGCAGGGGCAGGTCGAGGAATAAGTAACGTCAATTTTTAGTTCCACGTGGAACATCTGATTTTCCAGACGTGCCTCAATGCACACCGGGTAGCCTTTCCAGCCAGCCAATGGGCTGACCAACGCCGGGCGTTTAAGCAGTAAATCCGTGTGAATTCGTAGGTAGGCGTTCTTAGATAATCCTTCATGACTCTGTAGAAAGCGCTGCAGTACATTACGCAGAAGTGCAGGCGTAAGAAGCTGCTGGTCGAGCATTTCCAGGGCCAGGTACAGGCGCGACATATGAATGCCGCGGGCCTCGCCGTCGTCCAGGCTCACGCCGGCATCGGCGGAGGCAGTCAGGCGTTGGCCGTCGATAAGAATAGGCAAGGCGATGCCGCACATGCCTACCCAGTCGAGCGGCAAGGCTCGGCGTGAAGCCTGCGCGGCGATATCCGGCAGAGTCAGCGCATTCATGAGCAGGTCCATCGTTGGAAATAAAAAGACATGTTATATTATAACTATTGAGTCGACGATGATTTTTCTGCTCCAGCCTTTCTTCAGTCATGTCGAGCAGGGACGCTCCTCTATTCGCGGTATATGTCATGCACAGACGTCAGCTCCTCAACCTGCTGCTGGTCAGCCCGCTGTTCACCTTTCCATTGGGGGCTTTTGCCACGCAGATTCGTAATGCGCGCCTGTGGCGCTCCGACGACAAACTGCGGCTGGTGTTCGACCTCAGCGGCCCGGTGCAATACAAGACCTTTTCCCTGACCTCACCGGAACGCGTGATCATCGACCTGAGCGGCGCCGGGCTCAGCGGTGATTTCTCGCAGTTGGCCTTGAAGAACAGCGGAATCACTTCGATCCGCTCCGGGCATTTTGGTAAAGCCGATACGCGCATCGTGCTGGACCTGGCCGCACCGATGCAGCTCAACAGCTTCTTGTTGCCGCCGCAGGATGGCCAAGGTCATCGCCTGGTACTCGACCTGACCGGCGCCACCCACGCGCCGCGCCAAATCGCCGCGCAGCCGCAGCCTCTGGTGGCGCCGGTGGACAAGGCGCATCCCAAGCGCGACATCATCGTAGTAGTCGATCCCGGCCACGGCGGCAAAGACCCAGGCGCAATCGGTTCCAAGGGCCAGCGCGAAAAGGACGTGGTGCTGTCCATCGCCCAATTGCTGGCCAAACGCTTGAAGCGTGAGAAGGGCTTTGACGTGAAACTGGTGCGCAACGACGACTTTTTCGTACCGCTGCGCAAGCGCGTGGACATCGCCCGTCAGCACAAGGCGGATATGTTCATCTCGGTGCACGCCGACGCCGCGCCACGGCTCACGGCCTCCGGGGCATCGGTGTATGCGTTGTCTGAAGGCGGCGCCACCTCCGCCACGGCGCGCTTCATGGCGCAGCGTGAAAATGGCGCAGACCTGCTCGGCGCCACCACCTTGCTCAATCTCAAGGACAAGGACCCGATGCTGGCCGGGGTGATCCTCGACATGTCGATGAACGCCACCATCGCCTCCAGCCTGCAGCTGGGCAGCTCGGTGTTGGGCAGCCTGCAAAACATCACCACGCTGCACCAGAAGCGCGTGGAGCAGGCAGGGTTTGCGGTGCTCAAGTCACCGGATGTGCCGTCGATCCTGGTCGAGACCGGGTTCATTTCCAACACCCAGGACGCCCAGCGGCTGGTCACCGCGCGCCATCAACAGGCGGTGGCGGATGGGCTTTTCGAAGGCCTGAAAAAGTACTTCGAGAAGAACCCACCGGTGAACAGCTACATGGCGTGGGTTCAGGAGCAGAAGAGCGGCCAGGTCTAACAGCCGGTAATGCGGCTGCACGTGAACTTCGCGCTGGTGCCGCCTGAGCTGGAAAACCGGTTGATGGTGGTCCAGCCCACGCGGCGCGTGTAGCCGACCCACGCCTCACCGTCGGACGCCAAGCCGGTAAAGAACGTCAACTGCCCATAGCGGCTGTTGGTCTGTGCCCAGTAGCGTTTCCCGATCACCTCGAAACCGCGCAAATACGTGGTGCCGCCGGCAGTCGCCACGCTGTAGGCATTCCCCAGCGGATCCACGCAAGCCAGCAGGTTGGCGCTGCGCACGCAGGTAGCCGACAGACTCGGCGTTTGTGCGCAGGCCTGTCCTGCCACTGCCAACAACAGGGCGCACACCAGGTATCTCATAAAGTTTCTCGGGGACCGGAACGGGCTCAAGCATTGCGCCCTTCGTCGTGACGAGCAAGGGGGATTGGCTTAATTGTATTGTTATACTATAACATGAAAACACAGCCTGACCCGTGAACCGCTCTCCATGACTGAACAAGACCTTCTTGCCCTATCGCCCAACGATTACATGAATGAAGCCCAGCAAGGTTTCTTCCGCGAGCTGCTGCTGGGCCAGCGTTCTGAACTGCAAGCACGCATCGACGCTGAGTTCCTGGTGCTGCGTGAGCAGGAAACCAACAGCGACCCCGCCGATGTGGGCAGCGCCGAAGAACAGCGCCAATGGCAACTGCGCCTGCTGGAACGCGAAAAAAAGCTGCTGGACAAGATCGACGACGCTCTTGAACTGCTGGCCCGTGGCGAATACGGCTGGTGCCGTGAAACCGGCGACCCCATTGGCCTGAAACGCCTGCTGCTGCGCCCCACAGCGACCCTGAGTATCGAAGCCAAAGAACGTGAAGAGCTGCGCGAACGCCATCAACGGGCGATTTGACCGGCCAACCCTGATGAGGAACACCTGATGCCCAATCGTCTCCCCGTTACCGTGTTATCCGGCTTTCTCGGCGCCGGTAAAAGCACGCTGCTCAACTACGTCCTGCGCAACCGCGACAACCTGCGGGTGGCGGTGATCGTCAACGATATGAGCGAAATCAACATCGACGGCAGCGAGGTGCAGCGCGACGTCACCCTCAACCGCTCCGAAGAAAAACTGGTGGAGATGAGCAACGGCTGCATCTGCTGCACCTTGCGTGAAGACTTGCTGGAAGAAGTCGGAAAACTCGCCAAGGAAGGTCGGTTCGATTACCTGTTGATCGAATCCACCGGCATTTCCGAACCGTTACCCGTGGCCGAAACCTTCACCTTTCGCGACGAAAACGAGCAAAGCCTGGCCGATATTGCGCGTCTGGACACTATGGTCACCGTGGTCGACGGCATGAATTTCCTGCTCGACTACCAGGCCGCCGAAAGCCTGGCCTCACGTGGTGAAACCCTGGGAGAGGAGGACGAACGCTCAATCACCGACCTGCTGATCGAGCAGATCGAATTCGCTGACGTAATCCTGATCAGCAAGATCGACCTGATCAGCAGCCGTGAGCGCGAGGAACTGATGGCGATTCTCGAACGCCTCAACGCTCAGGCCGAAATTATCCCGATGGTCATGGGCGAAGTGCCGCTGAACAAAATCCTCAACACCGGTCGCTTCGACTTCGAGCGCGCCGCCCACGCGCCAGGTTGGTTACAGGAACTGCGCGGTGAACATGTGCCGGAAACCGAAGAGTACGGCATCGCCTCCACGGCTTATCGCGCGCGCCGGCCGTTTCATCCTCAGCGTTTTTTCGACTTTATCGACCGCCCGTGGGTGAACGGCAAACTGCTGCGCTCTAAAGGCTTTTTCTGGCTGGCCAGCAAGCATCAGGATGCAGGCAGTTGGTCCCAGGCTGGCGGGCTGATGCGCCATGGTTTTGCCGGGCGCTGGTGGCGTTTTGTGCCGAAAAGCCAATGGCCGCAGGATGAAGAAAGCGTAGCGGCGATCATGGCCAACTGGCAGCTGAGTACCGGTGATTGCCGTCAGGAATTAGTGTTCATTGGGCAAAATATTGACTTCAACCAGATGCGCGCCGAACTGGACGCCTGCCTGCTCACGGATGAAGAAATGGCCGCTGGCGTCGAAGGTTGGCGCCTGCTGGCTGATCCTTTTGGCCCTTGGTTCGAGCAGGTAGCCTGATGCTGGCCCCGGTTATTCCATTGCGCCCCGTGATCCGCCAAACGTGCGGTGAAACGCCGCTGGCGCTGGCTGACATCCTGGAAGACGGGGTGAACCTGGCGGTTTGGCAACGCCAGTTGCCTCTGCATATCGCCGAGTTTGGAGCCTTGCTGGTTGCGCTGAACGAGCCGCTGGCCGACTCCTTTGTCATCGAGCTCAATGCCGAAGACGCGGTGCCGAACTTGCAGGGTTTGGCGTCCGGTTGCCGAGATCTTGAAGGCTACGAGGGCTTTATTGCTGATGTGTCTTGGTTGGTCAGCGCGTTTGCCTGCTTGCTGGGCGCCAAGCGCATTGGCGTGCGCTTGCGGCTGCTGGACAAGGCCATGTGCCCGCGTTTTCACGTTGACCATGTGCCGGTGCGACTGATCACCACCTACGCCGGCATTGGTAGCCAGTGGTTGCGCGAAGGCGTTATGGACCGCCGCAAACTGGCCCAGTCGGACGCGGAACCCACCGAGCGCATCGAGCAGATCCTCTGTGGCGAAGTCGCCATGCTCAAGGGCACTCAATGGCATGGCAACGAAGCTCACGGCTTGATTCATCGCTCGCCTGCACTCAAGGCTGATGAGCGGCGGTTGATCCTGACGCTGGATTGGCTCGCATAACCGGGTAGGATCAAGCTCTCTACACGGTCTGAATGATGCCACTGATGCTGCAGAATATTCCCACCCACGTGATTGCCGGGCCGTTGGGCGCCGGCAAGACCAGCCTGATCAAACACCTGCTCGCCCAACGCCCGGCCAACGAGCGCTGGGCCGTGTTGATCAACGAGTTCGGGCAGATCGGTCTGGACGCTGCCTTGCTCACTCAGGATGACGACGGCATTGCTTTGGGCGAGGTGGCAGGCGGCTGCCTGTGTTGTGTGAATGGTGCACCGTTCCAGGTAGGCCTGGGCCGCCTGCTGCGTAAGGCCAAGCCTGATCGGCTGTTTATCGAGCCCTCCGGGCTGGGCCATCCGGCGCAGCTACTCAAACAACTGCGTCAGGCGCCGTGGCAACAGGTGCTCGCCGTTCAGCCGTGCGTGCTGGTGCTGGATGCCCAGGCGCTGGCGGCGGGTAAACCCTTGCCTGATGCGCAACGCGAGACGCTGGCCAGTGCCGGGCTGTTGGTGTTGAACAAGGATGAGGCGCTGGATGCCGCGCAGCGCCAGGCCATTGAACAGCAATTACCCGACTGCCCGCTTTACTGGACGCGCCAGGCGCACGTGCCGCTCGACCTGTTGCCCGGCTTGGATGCGAAAGGCCGCACTGCTGTGGATAACGTCGAAGTGCCCCAAGGCTTGGCGCAGATACCGGCGATCTGGACCGATCCGACGCTGCCAATCTGCCTCAGCCAGGCTCAAAAAGATGGCTGGAGCATCGGCTGGCGCTGGCATCCTGGCCAGCGCTTCGACACCGTGCGCTTGCACGGCTGGCTGAAAAATCTGGTGTGGCGGCGCGCCAAACTGGTTATCCACAGCCCTGAAGGATGGCTCAGCGCCAACGCTGTGGATAACGGCGCACTTCTCTGGCAACCGAGCGAATGGCGCCGTGACTCACGTATTGAATTGATCTTCGGCCAGCCACAGGACGTGGCTGCATTGCAGGACGCTTTAGCCGCCTGCCGTCAGTGACGGTTTTTGCTGGCGTGGTCCTGGCGCCATTGGCTCAGCTCGATCACTTCAGCGCTGGGCAGCGGCGTTTTGATCTCGAACGGGTAGGGCGCCAGTTCGATCTGCGCGCTGTGAGCGCCAAACTGAGTGATCGTCCCGGGATGGCGGGCTTCGCCGGTTACGGTGAACTCAAAGTTATAGATGCGCGCCAGACGCCGCCGGCCCTTGGCATCCTTCACAAAACCGATGCGTTTCAACGCCACCGCGCCATCGAGCAGCTCGATATCGAGCTTGGCGCAATGCTGCTTGACCCGCTCCAGCGCCCGCTCGCGCAGGCCGTGGTTGTGCCAGACCCAGGCGGCGCCGGTCGCCAGCAGCATCAACACAAAGATGTTTCCCAGGGTCAGCATGCGATGAACTCCAACAAAGTGAGAGCAGCTTAACTGTGTCTCTGGTCTGTCGTACAGGCCGTGTTTAGTCGCATACTGCGCGGCCAGAATTTCAATGGCTTTACGGAAATCTCCCGCATGAAACGCACACCTCATCTGCTTGCGATCCAGTCTCATGTGGTTTTTGGCCACGCCGGAAACAGCGCCGCCGTGTTCCCCATGCAGCGGGTCGGGGTGAATGTCTGGCCGCTCAACACGGTGCAGTTCTCCAATCACACTCAGTATGGACAGTGGGCGGGCGAAGTGTTGGCGCCGCAGCAAATTCCGGCGCTGGTGGAAGGGATTGCCGCAATCGGCGAGTTGGGTAACTGCGATGCCGTGCTGTCTGGCTACCTCGGCAGTGCGGCCCAGGGCCGTGCGATTTTGACGGGCGTGGCGCGCATCAAGGCCATCAACCCCAAGGCCTTGTACTTGTGCGACCCGGTGATGGGCCACCCGGAAAAGGGTTGTATCGTGCCCCAGGAAGTCAGCGATTTCCTGTTGGACGAAGCGGCAGCGATGGCGGATTTCCTTTGCCCCAACCAACTGGAGCTGGACAGCTTTGCCGGGCGCAAGCCGCAATCGCTGTTCGATTGCCTGGGCATGGCCAAGGCGCTGCTGGCGCGCGGACCCAAGGCCGTGCTGGTCAAGCACCTGGATTATCCGGGCAAGCTGCCGGATGGTTTTGAGATGCTGTTGGTGACTGCCGATGGCAGCTGGCACTTGCGTCGGCCACTGCTGGCGTTCCCGCGTCAGCCGGTGGGCGTGGGCGACCTGACGTCGGGGCTGTTCCTGGCGCGGGTGCTGCTCGGTGACAGCCTGTTGGCAGCCTTCGAATTCACGGCCGCTGCGGTGCATGAAGTGCTGCTGGAAACCCAGGCCTGCGCCAGCTACGAGCTGGAGCTGGTCCGCGCCCAAGACCGCATCGCCCATCCTCGCGTGCGCTTCGAAGCCACACCGATCGGTCTGTAACCCAACAAAACCCCATGTGGCAGCGGGCTTGCCCGCGATAGCGGTGGGTCAGCCAGTACATGCACTACTGACAGATCGCTATCGCGGGCAAGCCCGCTCCCACATTTTGATCGGCTGGGGTCTTACGGCCCGTCTGCCTTGATTTCCTGATAGCGCTTTTCCAGCTCCTGGCGAATCTGCCGGCGCTGCTGCGCCTGCACGAACCGGCGCTTGTCTTCGCTGTTGTGCGGCTGCAGTGGCGGCACGGCGGCGGGTTTGCGCTGGTCGTCCACGGCCACCATGGTGAAGAAGCAGCTGTTGGTATGGCGCACCGAGCGCTCGCGGATGTTCTCGGTCACCACCTTGATGCCCACTTCCATCGACGTGTTGCCGGTGTAGTTGACCGAGGCGAGAAAGGTCACCAGCTCGCCGACATGGATCGGTTCGCGAAAAATCACTTGGTCCACCGACAAGGTCACCACATAGCGACCGGCATAACGGCTCGCACAGGCGTAGGCCACTTCGTCGAGGTACTTGAGCAGGGTGCCGCCGTGAACATTGCCTGAGAAGTTGGCCATGTCAGGGGTCATCAGTACCGTCATCGACAGCTGGGCGTTTCCGGGTTCCATAGCACACTCACGGGTTGTAGGCATCGGTTGGGGTGGCACCTCTGCGGGTGCTGAAATCTTTGCAGCGCCATCCCTAACGGGACGCCGGTGGGCGGCTTGCCGTCACGCCTGCACCGATCTGTTTCCATATATTGCACCGGCTTTCTGCCGGAAGTCGCGGTGTTAACCTTCAAAAGCCCGTCTCAGGGCATTTCTTACGATTAAGGCCGACTTTTCCTTCCGCATATTGCGACCGTTCATAGGTGCCGGTGGAAGTGGGAAAAGCGCCAGTACCCTCAAGGAGCCCCTCGCCATGCACGCCATCAGTTTTATCCAGGATCTGGCTGTGATCATGCTGGTGGCAGGGGTTGTCACCATCCTGTTTCACCGCCTCAAGCAACCGGTGGTGCTGGGGTATATCGTCGCCGGGTTCATTATCGGCCCCCACACGCCACCATTTGGCCTGATCCACGACGAAGACACCATCAAGACCCTCGCCGAGCTGGGGGTGATCTTCCTGATGTTCTGCCTGGGCCTGGAGTTCAGCCTGCGCAAGCTGTTCAAGGTCGGCGCCACGGCGTTTATCGCCGCATTCCTCGAAATCATCCTGATGATCTGGATTGGCTACGAAATCGGCCGCTGGTTCGATTGGAACACCATGGACTCGCTGTTCCTCGGCGCCATCCTGGCGATCTCCTCGACCACCATCATCGTCAAGGCACTCAACGACCTGAAGATGAAAAACCAGCACTTTGCCCAGCTGATTTTCGGCGTGCTGATCGTGGAAGACATCCTTGGTATCGGCATCATTGCCTTGCTGTCGAGCATCGCGGTCAGCGGCACGGTCAGCTCCGGCGAAGTGTTTTCCACCGTCGGCAAACTCTCGCTGTTCATGATCGTCGCGCTGGTCATCGGCATACTGCTGGTGCCGCGCCTGCTGGCCTATGTGGCCAAGTTCGACAGTAACGAGATGCTGCTGATCACTGTGCTCGGCCTGTGTTTCGGCTTCTGCCTGCTGGTGGTGAAGCTCGAATACAGCATGGTGCTGGGCGCGTTCCTGATCGGCGCGATCATGGCCGAGTCCCGTCAGTTGATTAAGATCGAACGCCTGATCGAGCCGGTTCGCGACATGTTCAGCGCGATCTTCTTTGTCGCGATTGGCTTGATGATCGACCCACAAATCCTGCTGCAATACGCTTGGCCCATCGCGGTAATCACCGTGGCGGTGGTGCTGGGCAAAATGTTGTCCTGCGGCCTGGGGGCGTTTATCGCCGGCAATGACGGCCGCACCTCACTGCGGGTGGGCATGGGGCTGTCACAGATTGGGGAGTTTTCCTTCATCATCGCCGCGTTGGGGATGACCTTGCAGGTGACCAGCGACTTCCTCTACCCGGTGGCCGTGGCGGTGTCGGCGATTACCACGCTGCTCACGCCGTACCTGATTCGCGGCGCCGACCCGTTATCGTTGAAGATTGCGGCGGTGATGCCCAAGCGCATGAGCCGGGTGTTCGGTATGTATGGCGAATGGTTGCGCAGCATCCAGCCTCAGGGCGAGGGCGCAATGCTGGCGTCGATGATTCGCAAGATCATCCTGCAAGTGGGGGTAAACCTGGCGTTGGTGGTGGCGATCTTCTTCGCCGGCGGCTTTTTTGCGGCGCGCATCGGTGGGTATCTGGAAGGCTGGATCATTGATCCAAGCTGGCAAAAGGCGTTGATCTGGGGCGGGGCGTTGTTGTTGTCGCTGCCGTTTTTGATTGCGGCGTATCGCAAGCTCAAGGCGCTGTCGATGTTGCTGGCAGAGATGAGCGTCAAGCCGGAAATGGCCGGAAGGCATACCCAGCGCGTACGACGAGTGATCGCTGAATTGATCCCCATCCTGTCGCTGCTGGTGATTTTCCTGCTGCTGGCAGCCTTGTCGGCCAGTATCTTGCCAACCAACAAGTTGCTGGTGCTGATCGCCGTGGTGGCAGCAGCGGTGGCGGCGGTGCTGTGGCGGTGGTTCATCCGCGTGCATACGCGGATGCAGGTTGCCTTGCTGGAGACCCTGGATAACCACAAGGACACGCCGGAGCACTAAGCCGAGCGGCGCATTCTTGTGGCGAGCGAGCCTGCTCGCGCTAGGCTGCGCAGCCGCCCTGAAAACAGTCACCTCGCCATCTGGAAAGCGCATCACCCTGGTTGGGGCTACTGCGCAGCCCAACGGGAGCAAGCGCCCTCGCCACAAAAGCTTTGCAGAATCAGCTTTCCAGCCAGACGTCCCGCGCCCAGTGCCACACCGATTCCCAAGTTTCTTCGGTAACCAGTTCTTCTTCGCCGGACCACAGCACCACGGTGCCGTCTTCTTCGACGCAGTAGTAGTCGTCGCCGTCCTGGCAGATCGGGATCATGCTGCGGTCAACACCGGCATCCCAGGCGTTGGCGGCCACGTCCGGCAGGTAGGTGTGGGACTGCGGGTCGGTAACCGTCACCGGCTCCAGGCTGCCATACACCACGTCGCTGACGGTGAGCAGGAATTCGCGGAAGACAAACGGGATGTCGATGAACAGTTGTTCTTCGATTTCTACAATTTGGTCTTCGTCAGGCAGTTCCAGAGGAACCGGGACCGGTTCGTTGGCTTCACGCAATTGTTCGATGATTTCTTCCACGGCCGGGATCCTCTTGCTAGTTGGCGCGGTTAATAGGGCGTTTTATACAGTAGCTCGCTATAAGTGCAACCGCGAAATAGAAAACCCCGGAACATGTCCGGGGTTTTTATTACCAAGTGCTCAAGCGTGCAGTTATCAGCCGTTCTGGCGGATACCGGCGACCAGCCAAGGCTGGTTGTCGCCTTGGGCGCGCTCCATGTTCCAGCTTTCGCTGAACACTTCGCCCTGGTCGAAACGCGAGGTCTTCGACACGCCGCTGAAGGTCAGGGTGGCGATGGTCTTGTCGGCGCGATCATCCACACCTTCCAGTTGTACGCGCAGGTCGTCGATGTAGGTCGACTGGAAACCGTCGCCCAGGTCGGCACGTTCGCGCTTGAGGAACTCCAGCAGTTGTGGGGTCACGAACTCGGAGATCTTGTCCATTTCGTTGGCGTCCCAGTGCTGTTGCAGGGACTGGAAGTGGCTGCGGGCCGCTTCGACGAAACGCTCTTCGTTGAACCATGCCGGTGCATTGATCACCGGACGAGCGGTGGCAGGCGCTGGCGAACCACCAAAGATCGAACCTGTGGTTGGTTTTTGCTCGAAGACTTCACGCTGCATCGGCGCGCCGGCTGGAGCCATATGCTCCTGCTGCTTGCGGCGACGGGCGGCGATGAAGCGGAAGATCAAGAAGGCGATAACCGCCATGATCAGGATGTCGAAGATCTGCATGCCCTGGAAGCCGCCGCCCATGAACATGGATGCGAGCAGGCCACCGGCGGCGATACCGGCCAGAGGGCCTAACCAGCGCGAAGCACCGCCGGCCTTGGCAGCCGCGCCAGCAGCACCGGCTGCACCGGCCGTTGCTGCAGCACCGCCGGCACCGGCGGAAGGAGCCATTTGGCTGGTCTGGTGAGTCGGTGCCGAGCCCATGCTTTTGCCGCCACCGAAGCGCTTGGCGTTGGCGTCGAGGCTCATCGTCAGGCCGATGCACAACGCCATGGCGATGCTAAGAAAACGTTTCATAAAGGAAGTTCCCATTTGTGGATTGCACGCGCGCCATGTTGCACAGGTGTCGTGACAGTGGCTAGCGGCATAATGTTTCGGGCTTTTACGTAAGACCAATTCCGAAGGGTCTGTAGGACTAGTTACAGATATTGGCCCGAGCAGGCGAAAAACAAGGGAGGGGCATGATTCTTCACATTGCAGGCGCCCGGCCAGCCGGGCGCGTAACAGTGAGCATGCAGTGTTTCAGATCGCTTCGAGCTTGGCGTAGCCCATCATCAGCCACTTGCTGCCTTCGGCGAAATTCACCTGCACCCGCGCCTGGGCGCCAGCGCCTTCGAAGTTAAGGATCACGCCTTCGCCGAACACCGAATGCCTGACCTGCTGGCCAAGGCTGAACTGGGTTTCCGGAATCTCGGAACCGGCAAACAGGGTGCTGGAGCTCTGCTGCTGGCCGCCGCCGAACGGCCGGCTGACACTGTTGGACAGGCGCACTTCCTGAATCAGTCCCTTCGGCACTTCACGTACGAAGCGCGACACCTTGTTGTAGGTCTCGCTGCCGTACAGGCGTCGGGTTTCGGCGTAGGTCATCACCAGGTTCTGCATGGCGCGGGTGATGCCCACGTAAGCCAGGCGGCGTTCTTCCTCAAGCCGGCCGGGCTCTTCCAGGCTCATCTTGTGCGGGAACAGGCCTTCTTCCATGCCCACCAGGAACACATACGGGAATTCCAGGCCCTTGGCGCTGTGCAAGGTCATCAGCTGGATGCTGTCTTCATGCTCATCGGCCTGAGTATCACCGGCTTCCAGCGACGCATGCCCGAGGAAGGCGGCAAGCGGCGTCAGCTCTTCATCTTCATCAGTGTTTTCGAACGCGCGGGCGGCGCTGACCAGTTCTTCAAGGTTTTCTACCCGCGCCTGGCCCTTCTCGCCTTTTTCCGCTTCGTGATAGGCGATCAGGCCCGATTGCTCAATCACGGTCTGGGTCATCAAATGCAGCGGCATTTCCGCGCATTTGGCGGCGAGGTTCTCGATCAGCTCGACGAACACACCCAAGGCACCGGCAGCGCGGCCGGTCAGGCCCTTATTGGCGATCAGCAAGCGCATGGCTTCCCACATCGACACATCGGCGTGGCGCGCGTGGTCGCGGATGGCCTCGACGGTTTTCTCGCCGATGCCACGCGCCGGAACATTGATCACCCGCTCCAGCGCCGCATCGTTGCCACGGCCCTCGAGCAAGCGCAGGTACGCCATGGCGTTCTTGATTTCCGCACGCTCGAAGAAGCGCTGGCCGCCATAGATGCGGTACGGAATACGTTCGCGCAGCAGGGCTTCTTCCAATACCCGCGATTGGGCGTTGGAGCGGTACAAGATGGCGATATCGTTACGCGCCAGCCCGGTTTTCAACGCGCTTTCGATGGTTTCCACTACGTAACGCGCTTCATCGTGCTCATTGAACGCGGCGTACAGGTTGATTGCTTCGCCTTCGCCGCCGTCGGTCCACAGCTCTTTGCCCATGCGCCCGGTGTTATTGGCGATCAGTGCGTTGGCAGCCTTGAGGATGCCGGCGGTGGAGCGGTAATTCTGCTCCAGACGGATAGTGATCGCGTCCGGGAAGTCGTCGGAGTACTGGTAGATGTTCTCGATTTTCGCGCCACGCCAGCCGTAGATCGACTGGTCGTCATCGCCCACCACCATCAGGCTGTCGCCGCCTTTGGCCAGCAAGCGCAACCAGGCGTACTGCACGGCGTTGGTGTCCTGGAACTCGTCCACCAGGATATGCCGGAAGCGCTTCTGGTAATGCGCCAGCAAGCCTGGGTTGTCGCGCCACAGGTCGAGGGCGCGCAGCAGCAGCTCGGAGAAGTCGATCACGCCGGCACGCACGCAGGCGGCCTCGTAGGCTTCATAAATGCTGCGCATGGTGGCCAGGAACAAATCGCCGCTGGCCTGAATATGTTGCGGGCGCAGGCCTTCGTCTTTCTGGCCGTTGATAAACCATTGCGCCTGGCGCGCGGGCCAGCGCTGTTCGTCCAGGCCCAGCTCACGGATCACGCGCTTGACCAGGCGCTGCTGGTCATCACTGTCGAGGATCTGGAAAGTCTGGCTCAGTCCCGCTTCCTGCCAATGCGCCCGCAACAAACGGTGGGCCAGGCCGTGGAAGGTGCCTACCCACATGCCGGCCGGGCTGATGCCCATCAACTGCTCGATGCGGTGGCGCATCTCGGCAGCAGCCTTGTTGGTGAAGGTCACCGACAGGATGGAATGCGGGGACGCGTTTTCAACCTG
>Ga0153931_100057_pt1 | contig 54154 bp, 48 predicted proteins | sample TSNJ015MetaG_FD_104730 | JGI IMG/M metagenome (GOLD analysis project Ga0153931, IMG submission 104730) | Attine ant fungus gardens microbial communities from New Jersey, USA - TSNJ015 MetaG | ecosystem: Host-associated > Fungi > Mycelium > Unclassified | place: USA: New Jersey, Wharton State... | reverse complement strand
TCAAGCAGGACCTCATCGAGTACCTGCGTGACTCCGACGGCAAGATCATCCTGGCCACCTACCTCGGCAAGCCAGTGTTCATGGACGACGCACTGGTGTATGGCGCGGGCAAGTACCTGTCCGTGTTCTTCGGCCAGGGCGCTTTCGGCTACGGCGAAGGCACTCCCAAGGTGCCGGTAGAGCTGGAGCGTAAACCAGGCGGCGGTAACGGCGGTGGTGCCGAGGTGTTGTGGGAGCGGAAGACCTACATCCTCCAGCCTGCCGGCTTCAGCTGGAAGGGTTCCGAGGCTCAGAACCTCAGCCCGAACGCGACCCAGTACGCAGTCGCTGCGAATTGGCAGCGTGTGTTCAGCCGCAAGCAGGTTCCGTTCGCCGCTGTGATCAGCGGTACCACCACGCCGTAATTCGGCCCACACAGCCTGGCGCCCGTATGGCGCCGGGATGCTTTTGAGGTGACTCATGAAAGTGATCTACACGGACAAGCCGGGCAAAGAGCGCGGTGTGTGCTACCGCCTGCTGAGCGAGTTTTTCGGCGTCATCGGCTCCGCGACCGAGGTGGTCGTTGATGGCGATGCACCGGATATCTTCGATGCTTACCAGGCGGCCGGCATCAAGGTTTCTGACGGCAAAGAGCAGGAAGCCCCGGAAACCGACCCTCTCAAAATGAAGGTCCCCGAGCTGAAAGAATGGCTGACCGGGAAGGGCATTACCTTCGACCCGTCTGCCAAGAAAGAAGACTTGCAGGCCTTGGTGCCGGCGGAATAAGGACAAACACATGACCGACTTCATCACCGTTGCCGATGTTGATGCCTCGCTGGGTCCTGATTGGGCCGGCACCGGTGATCCGGTCCTTGCTGTGACCATGGCCAATGCCTGGCTCACAGCCAAGATTAAACGGGCTGTTCCCGATCCGGTCCCGGCCGAGATCAAAACAGCCGGCGCCCAGGTTGCCAAAGAGGCAGCGGCGGGCAAGCTGTACACAGCAACGCAGAAGGAAGTGCAGAGCAAGACGGTATCGGCTCAGTCCGGTACGTCCGTGAGCAAGACCTACGTGGCGGGCTCTACCGATCAGTCGGCGGGCGTCAACTTCGCCCTGGCCTTGCTGGAGCCGTGGATCAAGCGCTCCGGCGTGATGATGCTGAAGAGGATCTGACCGTGGGCATGCGCGAAGAGATCCAGGCTGAATTAGCCGAGTCGTTCGACGACCCTGATGGGCTGGCCGATGCGGTTAAGCCCGTGACGGGCGTGCGCAAGATTGCGGGCGAATATGACCCCGACCTGGGTGGCGAAACGCCGGAGACCACCGTGACGTACCTAGGGCGAGGCGTCTTGGGCAGCTACCTGTCCAAGGAAATCGACGGCTCCCTGATCCAGACAACCGACAAGAAGCTGTTGGTGCTACAAAACGAGCTATTCGTGTCAGAGGCCGGCGTTCCGACGGAGGTACCGGCTGCCCCGGCCATTGGCGATATCGTCAACGGGCTGCGGGTGCTAAACGTGGCCGCCGATCCGGCAGACGCCACCTGGACGGCGCAACTGAGGAAATGACATGGCGACCCAATCCGGCAGCTTTGCCCTGAGCCTTGCCGAGTTCGCCGCCCAGGCCAGCGAAGCCATCGACGCGAGCCTGCGAGAAATCATCATCGAGATTGGCAGCAGCATCATCCGCATGTCGCCGGTGGGCAACCCCGAAATATGGGCTGCCAACGTCGCTCATCGCGATGCCAATTCCCGCGCTGCCGATGACTACGACTTCAAAGTCGCCGTCCGCAACACGCTCATCAACCTGAACGAGTCGAACTTCACAAAGGCAGGCAACCTCAAGCGCGGCGTGAAATACGCCAAGCCGCTGACAAAGACTGAGCGCGACCAGAATTTCAACGTGAATGGCCTGGTCGCCGGTCAGGACTATGTCGGCGGCCGCTTTCGGGCGAACTGGAATTTCTCTATTGGCTCTGTCGACAACAGCTTCCGCATTCACCCGGACCCGACAGGGGCTGAGGCGACTGCGCGGCTTGTGGCGGGCGCCATTGAGTTTAAGGCCGGCGAAACGGCTTTCATCGTAAACAACTTGCCCTACGCGATTCCGCTGGAGTTCGGCCATTCAACCCAGGCCCCCGGTGGCATGGTCCGGGTAACCGTGGCTCGCTTTCAGCAGATAGTGCTGGAGGCCATCAGGAACAACCAGGTATGAGTCACGCACGAGCCCGTCAGGCCATCGAAACGAAGCTAGCTGCATGGGCGGCTGCGCGCCCGATACGAGTGGCCTACCCAAACCAGCCTTTTACGCCAAGCGCTTCTGAAACGTATCTGCGAGCCTTCCAACTGCCGGCCAGCACAACCTGCCGCTATCTCGGCGGGGAGGCCTACGAGTACGCCGGTGTTTACCAGGTCAGCATCGTCTGCCCCTCTACGCAGGCCATGGCCACCGCCGAAGCGCTTATTGACGAACTGACCCGGCTGTTTCGCGTCGACACGCCACTGGTCCGCGACGGTTTCGAAGGCTTGATCACCGAGCCAGTAGATCAAGGACCAACTATTACCGAGTCGGCGACCTACACGGTCCCGGCCAGCTTCACCTATCTGGGTGTCGCAGACCAACCGCCCGCTGGGGCATAACCTACCGCCGTCAGGCGGGCACTCAAGAGGAAATACACCATGGCCGCACGCTTCCCGCTGCCGAACGGCGCTGTGCTGGAGATCGCCAGCGTTTTGGGATCTGCTGTCCCATTCACCGCCTTGACCAATGCCAAACCTCCAGTCGCAGCATCTGTTGGACACAGCATTCAAATGGGCGACATCTTGCTGGTCAACTCTGGCTGGGCGCTCATCAATGATCGCGCTGTAAAAGCATCCGGGATTACTGCCGATGCCTTTTCCTTGGCTGGCCTCAACACCACCAACACAGACAAGTACACCGTCGGCGCAGGTGCCGGCTCAGTGATTCCTGTATCCGGCTGGACGCAGATCTCGAAGGTCACGTCCTTCACATCGTCCGGGGGGGAGCAGCAGTACCAAACTGTCGGCTATCTGGAAGACGATGACGACAAACAGTTCCCGACCAACCGCAACCCCACCACGATCACCATCGTAGTAGAGGACCAGCCAACAGCTCAGTATGTGGAAACCGTCGAAGGTTATGACGACACCAAGGAGCTGGCGGTCGTCCGCATGAAGCTGCGTAACGGTGATCAGATCCTCTATCCGGGCTATGTGAGCATCACCCCTGACCCTACCATGGAGCGCAACAACGTCATGACGCGCACGATCAGCATCGGGCTTTCCGCTCGTTCGCTTCGTTATCTGGCTGGCGCATAAGGACTTCCCATGGCAAAGATCAGGATCGCCCAGAACCCTACATTCAAAGCATTCGTGCTGATTCCAATTGTCGGGGAGGAGCCCGAAAAAATTGAGTTCACCTTCAAGTATCGGGATCGGCCAGGACTTGCCGCCCTGTTTGATGATTGGAGCGCGAAGGGCAAGGAGATGCGTGCCAGTTTCGTTGAAGGGACCACATTGTCTGATGTCGTCTCTGCTGAGACCGAGCTTCAGGTGCAGCAAATCAAGGATCTCGTCGTCGGGTGGGGCTTCGATGACAAGTTCGACGAGAAGAGCATCCATGCTCTTGTGAAGTCCTGTTATGGCACCGCCGAGGCGGTAATCAACGCCTACCAGAGCGCTTTTAGCCAGGCGCGCCTGGGAAACTGAGGGCGGCAGCCAAAGCAATGTACGAAAGCGGCCCATCTGCTGAGCAGTTGGGTGTTCTCGGGCTGACGGCTGCCGATCTTGACGATGAGGATGTCGAGGTCTGGCCCTGCAACTGGCCGGCGTTCTTCCTGTTCAACCGAATGTCGACTCAGTGGCGCGCGGGCTCCGGCGGCGCGATCGGCCTCGATTACAACTGCATCCGCGACGTAGCCAGTTTCCTTGGCATCAACAAAAAGAAACTCGCTCAAATCTTCCCTGACCTCCAGGTGCTGGAAGGCGAAGCCCTGCGCGTCATGGCGGAGGAAAGGGAAAACAGCCCGTAACCGCGGGCACTTATTCAAGGTGAGTCGATGAACATTGCAGAACTCGGCGTCAAGATCGACTCGGCCGATGCAATCCAGGCGAAAACCAGCCTAGATGAGATGGCGAAGGCCGGCGGCCGGGCCGAGCAATCCGCCGTCAGCCTGATGAATGAAATGCAGGCGCTGGAGAAATCACTTTCCACCAGCGCCAAGACTACGCAGGACCTGGCAAAGCAGCGTGATGCGCTCACCAGGCTGACCAAGACCGGCGCCTATGGCGAGGCCGAGGCGGCGAAGATCTCGGCGCGGCTCGATAAGCAGCAAATCGCCTTGGCCAAGTCAGCGATGGATGAACAGAAAGCCCTGAACAGCCTGCTGGGTGCCATCGACCCGGCCCGGGCCGCATTGGCAAAGCTGGATACCCAGGTTGAGCAGCTGGGTAAGCACCTGGATGCGGGTCGTATCAACCAAGAGCAATACAACCAGGCCCTGAAGAAGATCGATGGCAAGTATGCCGAGATCGACAAGACGAGTTCGGCGTTTGCCGGCCTCGGACTGAACACCAAGGCCGCCAGGCAGAACGTGGTTCAGCTGGGAAACGCTCTGGCTGAAGGCAACATCCGCGTTGCAGCGCACAACGTTCTGGAGCTGGGGACCAATGCCGGCGCTTCGGCCGTTCGGATCGCAGCCATGGCCGCGCCTATTGGGCTTGCTGTAGCAGCGGTCGGCGCGCTGGCTTATGGATTTGTTCAGGGCAGAGCCGAAACCGACAAATACAACAAGTCGCTGATCCTCACCGGCAACTATGCAGGGGTGAGTGCCGGACAGCTCGGCGATATGGCGCGCCAGGTCAGCGCTACTGTCGGATCTACGGGGCAAGCAGCCTCCGTTTTGGCCCTGCTGGCAGACAACGGGAAGATCGCCGGTGCGAGCTTTACTGAGATCACCCAGGCCGCCGTGTCGATGCAGGAAGCGACCGGCAAGGCCGTGAGCGATACGGTTGCCGAGTTTTCCAAGCTGGCAGACGACCCCGTCAAGGCGTCCGCCGCGCTAAACGAGCAGTACCACTACCTGACTGCCTCGGTTTACTCGCAAATCGTGGCCCTGGAGAAGCAAGGCGATCACGCCGGCGCCGTGAAGCTCGCGACCGATGCCTACGCTGATGCGATCAATGAGCGCACTCCAAAGATTCTGGCAAACCTCAGTCTTTGGGAGAAGGCGTACAACGCAGTAGCTCGTGCCGCTGACGGCATAAAGAACATTGGTCGCCCTGATATTGATGCAGATATTGGGCAGGCTCGCCGCGATCTGACTGATGCCCAGAACGGCAATATCGGACTGTTCCAAAACAAAAAAGAGATGATCGAGTTCAGGCAAAACCGCCTGAACATGCTTGAGGACGAGAAGGCCGCTCAGGCCGATATCGCCAAGTGGGTGGGTGAACAAGCGAAGGCGCAGGGCGATGCAGTGTCGTCCATGGGTAAGATCGATGCACTCACAAAGTCTTCATGGACAAACGAGCAAAAGCGCGTCGAGGCGGTAAAGGAGTACAAGAAATGGCTGGAGGATATCCGCAAGGTCGACCCGAAAGATTCCCGGCTCAATCAGGCAGCGATCGACAAGAACATTGCCAACATCAATGAGAAGTTTAAGGACCCCAAAACAGCCGGCACCCAGGTTGACCTGACGGGCTTCAATGATGCCAAGAACGACCTGGCAGCGATCACCGACACCTCCAAAAATTACCAGAAGGAACTGGAAGCGGCTCAAAAGGCTGGCTTGCTGTCCGAGGAAGACTATCTGCTGCGGCGCCAGGCGTTGATCGGCAATCAGCTCGACCAAACCAAGGCGGCCTACGAGGCAGAGATTGCAGCGCTTGAGACCGCCAAAGGCAAGAAGACCACGTCGGCCGCGCAGACCATCCAGCTCGACCAGAAGATCGCTGACGCGCGAGCGGGGATGGTCAAGGCGCAGAAGGACGCTGATAGCCAGCTTGAAGTGTTGGCGACTAACGAGACCGGGCGCCTGGCGAAGCAAGAGCGCGCGATCAGCACCTACGTGCAGGCACTGGGGCAGCAACAAAGAGCCCTGGAGCTTGCCGGGCAGCGCGCCGTTATTGGCGTAGGCCAGGGTGACCGCCAGAACGCACTCAGCGGCGAACTGAACAACCAACAGGATCGGTTTGCTCAGCAGTCGCTCGAGCTTGCCAACCAGAAGTCTGACCCGTCGCGGAACATGTCAGAGGAGGAGTTCAAGCGTAAGTCGCAGGCGCTCGCCGACGCGAACAAGGCTGCCACTGACCAGATTCGGCAAAACTACGCGGATGTGGAAAATGCGCAGGGTGATTGGACCAAAGGTGCAACAGCGGCGTGGGACAACTACTTGGATTCGGCTCGCAACGTCGCCGGGCAGACAAAAAGCCTGTTCGGCAATGCCTTTAGCTCCATGGAAGATGCCGTCGTCAACTTCGCCATGACTGGGAAGCTATCCTTTGCGGACTTCACGAAGTCGATTTTGGCGGATATGGCGCGTATCGCGACCCGTCAGGCGAGTTCAGCGTTGCTTGGCAGCTTGGTTGGCGCAGCGGCGAGCTACTTCGGTGGAAGCGCCGGCGGCGGCAATGGGCTGGCCGCTGGGTCGGCCGGTGCTGCATCGTCAAATCTTGGCGCATCAGCGGGCGGCTACTCGGGCTCGTACTTCCCTCAAGCTTTGGGCGGCGCCTGGTCGGGCGGTGTGCAGATGTTCGCCGACGGCGGCGCTTTCACCAACTCGGTCGTCAGCAAACCCACAGCTTTCGGCATGGCCAACGGCAAAACCGGCGTTATGGGGGAGGCTGGAGCAGAGGCGATCATGCCACTGACTCGCACATCCAGCGGCAAGCTGGGTGTTATGGCGATGGGCGGCGGCGGGGCGGGTGCAACGCAGATCAACGTTGAGGTGCATATCGACGGAGACGGCAACGCATCATCCTCCGCCGACGCGCCTGGCTACGACCTGTTCGGCAAGGAGCTGGCGGCTTTTGTGGAGCAGAAGTACCAGCAGATGCGCAACAAGGACATGGGTCAGGGTGGCGTCATCATCAAAGCAATCAAGGGGCGCTGATGGCAATCGAACGATTTACATGGGCAACGGAGAAGGGCGCGGAAGGGGAGATTACCCAGCGCGTCCGGAGCAAAAAGTTCGGCGATGGCTATGAGCAGTCGGTCGAGGACGGACTGAACAATCAGTCGGAATCCTGGCCGGTGACGTTTACCGGTATGGCCGCACGAATCCTGGAGATCAGGAAGTTCCTCGACAAGCACAAAGGGGCAAAGGCGTTTCTCTGGACGCCACCACTCGGCGTGCTTGGGCTCTACAAGTGCAACGGCTACAAGCCTGTTCACCGTGGCGGCCAGGTCTACGCCATCACCGCCACCTTCCAGCAAACCTTTCACCCCTGAGATAACGGCCCATGGCACTGATCACGGACATCCAGAAACTGGAGCCCGGCGGCGAAATTCGCCTATTCGAAATTGACGGGACCGAGTACGGCGCCGATTACCTTCGCTTTCACGGTCACGCCATCCCGCATACACCGGACGAACTATTGGCATACGAGGGATCGGAAGCCGATCTGCCGGCTAAGTCGATTTGGTGGCAGGGTGCCGAGTACGCGGCCTGGCCGGTGCAGATAGAAGGCATTGGCTCAAGTAGCGACGGCACAGCCACCCGGCCGACATTCGCCGCTGGCAACGTCAACGGTCGCGTGACGGCGTTGTGCCTGGCGTTCGAGGACATGCTGAAATTCAAATTGACGGTTCGCGAGACCTTGGCCAAGTACCTGGACGCAGCCAACTTCCCCGACGGCAATCCAACTGCTGACCCGACCCAGGAAGCGCTGGAAATCTGGTACATCGACCAGAAGACCAGCGAGGACGGAGAGGCTGTAGTCTGGGAGCTTTCGTCCCCGGGCGAGATCGATAACCACGGACTGCCCGGCAGACAAATGACGACGTTCTGCCACTGGGCCATGACCAATGGTTACCGTGGGCCTGACTGCGGCTACACCGGCGCGGCCATGTTCGACGACGAGGACAACCCCACGGATGATCCGGCCAAGGATCAGTGCAAGGGCTGCCTGTCGTCCTGCAAGTTGCGATTCGGCGAGAACAATGAACTGTCATTCGGCGGATTCCCCGCCGTGTCCTTGATTGCCCGGAGCTGATTATGCGAAAGCACATCATTGTGGCCATCCAGGCGCATGCGGCGGCGGATTATCCGCGCGAGTGCTGCGGTCTGCTGTTGGCCGTCGGGCGGGCACAGAGGTACTTTCCGTGCCGGAATATCGCCACGGAGCCGAACGAAGAGTTCCGACTTGATCCCGAGGACTACGCCGCTGCGGAAGACCTGGGCGAGGTGATCGGTATCGTTCACTCGCACCCAGACGCCACAAGCAGGCCGTCACCGCACGACTTGGCGATGTGCGAGGCCACCGCTTTGCCCTGGCACATTCTGTCGTGGCCCGAGGGCGACCTTCGCACGATCACACCAACCGGCAGCACGCCGCTGCTCAGGCGCCCGTTCGTACACGGCGCCTGGGACTGCTGGCAGGTCTGTGCTGATTGGTATCAGCGGGAATGGGGTCTTGAATTCGAAGCCTTCCAGCGCACTGATGGCTGGTGGGAGAGCGCGGAGAACGCCAGCCTGTATGAGCAGCACTACGAGGCGGCCGGGTTTGTGCGCGTCGACCGACCGCAGCGCGGTGACATGATCGTTATGCAGGTTGGCCGGACAGTTCACCCGAACCACGCTGGCATTTACCTCGACACCGATCCGTCGCTGCCCGGGGAGGATTCAGGCGTTTTCGGCCCAGGCCCGGTTTTGCTGCACCACCTGTACGGCAGGCCGTCCGAGATCATTGTCTACGGCGGCCCGTGGCACGATCGAACTCGCTTGATTCTTCGACATCGTGATGCTCGGTGATACAGTCCCGACTTTCAGGACGAGGATTGATCATGAGGATTGTCGGATTCGCGGTTGCCGCATGTCTGGTGCTGGCTCTTTCAGGCTGTGCAGGCACCAGCTTTTCGTATGATGACGCCAGGAAGGTTCAGGTCGGCATGACTGAGGAGCAGGTAACCCAAATCATGGGGCCGCCGTACTCGGTGGTTTCTCGCACCGACGGGCAAATGTGGATCTGGAGCCACGCCAACGGCATGACCGGCGCAAGCCGAGTGATCTCTTTCCGCCTGGTGGACGGCAAGGTCGTGGAAGTACCGACTATCCCCACAAGCTTTAAATAAATCAAAGAGGGAGCGACATGCGAATTTTGATAGCGGCGGCAGCGGTGGCGATGGTCGCGGGATGCGCCTCCACGGCGATTTCAGTGCGAGACGCAAAGCCGGTGCCAGCGGATGAAGTTTATGCCTTCCAGTCCAAGCCATCTAGCGAAAGTGGGAAAATCACGGTTGTGCGCGACTCCGGCGCCGTCGGATCGGGCTGCGACATCGTCGTCTATGTAGATGGGCGCAAGGCCGCGAAAATTGGTACTGGACAGCGGGCGACCTTCTATCTTCCGCCAGGCTCCCCAAATATCGGCGCCGGGCTCGCCGGATCAGGTCTGTGCGCAGGCGCTGCAATTCGCACCATCGCAGCCACGGTGCAGGCCGGAAAAGAAAGCCTGTACCGCATCAGCGGCGATATGGCCGGCTTCTACATTGGTCCCTACGTTGACTACAACTGAAAAACGAAAATCATAGAGCCGCCTCCGGGCGGTTTTTTCATGCCCGGAGAAAATGATGCAGGCACCAGTGATCAACTACCAACCCATGACGACGATTCGCCTGCATGGGCAACTCCGGCAGTTCGGAAAGTCCTTCAGGCTCGCGGTGAAATCGCCGGCGGAGGCGATCAAAGCACTATGCGTTCAGATCCCTGGATTCGAGCGGTTTCTTTCGAATGCCAAGTCGCGCGGCCTTGAGTTCGCGGTGTTTCGCGATAAGCGCAATATCGGGGAGAAGGAGCTGAGCTACAACGGTGCCGGAGACATCCGCATTGCGCCCGTGGTCGTAGGCAGCAAGCGCGGCGGTATTCTTCAAACCATCGTCGGTGCGATCTTGATTGTTGTGGGTGTTATTTTCTCTGCAACGCCTTTCGGTACTCCGCTCATAGGTGCTGGCATTGGCCTCGTCGCCGGCGGCGTGATCCAAATGCTCAGCCCCCAGGCCGGAGGCCTCAAAACCAGCGCCGCGCCCGAGAATACACCCGGCTATGCCTTCGGTAGCGCGAAGAACACCACTGCATCCGGTAACCCGGTGCCGCTCTGCTACGGCAAGCGGCGGGTTGGTGGTGCGATTATCAGCGCCGCCATCTACGCCGAAGATCAGATGTAAGAATTTACCCGAAGCACCGCAGCCGCCCATGAGGCGGTTTTTTATTGCCTGGAGGAAAAGATGGGCGACGACAGCAGGATCGACATCCACGGCGCCAAGGGCGGCGAGGAGAAACCAAAGACGCCAACAGAAGCCCCGGATAGCCTGCGCTCCGTAGCCATCGCCAAAATCCTGATCGCGGTGGGCGAGGGCGAATTCGAAGGCACCCCCACGGCCAAGGACATCTACCTCGACAACACGCCGCTGCAAGACCCCCAGGGCAACATGAACTTTCCGAACGTGAAGTGGGAGTGGCGCACCGGGGCTGTGGATCAGTCGTATATCCAGGGAATTCCGTCGGTCGAGAACGAGACAACTATCAGCACCGAGCTGCGCAGCGGCACGCCGTGGGTTCGGGCAATCAGCAACACCCAGCTCTCAGCCGTACGCATTCGCTTCGCCTGGCCTGCGCTCCAGTCCGTGGATGCCAGCGGCAACATCAACGGTTACGCGATCGGCTACAAGGTCGAGTTGGCTACTGATGGCGGCGCTTATCGGGAGGTTCTGAATGAGGCCGTGTCGGGAAAGACCACCAGCCTTTACGAGCGCACCCGCCGAATCGATTTGCCCAAGGCAACCACCGGTTGGCTGATGCACATCACGCGACTGACAGCGAATCAGAACAACAACAAAATCTCCGACACGATGCAGATTGCCGGCTTCACAGAGGTGATCGACGCCAAGATTCGTTACCCGAATACCGCGCTTCTCTACATCGAATTCTCGGCCGAGCAGTTCCGCAGCATTCCGGCCGTTACCGTTGAGACCAAGCTCAAGAAGATGCAGGTGCCGAGCAACTACGACCCGGTGTCGCGCGCATACTCGGGCGTCTGGGATGGCACCTTCAAGCAAGCCTGGACCGACAACGCTGTCTGGATGACCTACGACATCACCACTGCCGACCGCTTCGGCCTTGGCCGCCGCATAAAGCCGTGGATGGTGGACAAGTGGGAGCTGTATCGCATCTCGCAGTACTGCGACCAGTTGGTGCCGGACGGGAAGGGTGGCCAGGAGCCTCGCTTCATCTGCAACCTGAATCTGCAAAGCAAGTCTGATGCCTGGTCGCTGCTGCGCGATATCTCGGCGATCTACCGAGGGATGACCTACTGGGCTCAGGGCCAGGTATTCACCCTGTCGGATATGCCGCGAGCCACGGACTTCGACTTCGCTTACACCCGCGCAAACGTGCTCGATGGCAAGTTCACCTATTCCAGCGCGTCGGAGCGCACCCGCTATACTCGCGCGCTGGTCAGCTACGACAACCCGCTGAACAACTACGACACCGATGTCACGGCGGTGACCGACCAAAAGCTGCAGCGGCGTTACGGCGACAATCCGCTCGAGATCAGCGCAATCGGCTGCACCCGCGAATCCGAGGCTCAGCGCCGCGGGAAGTGGGCTCTGTTGACCAACTCCAAGGACCGGGCCGTTACCTTCAAGGTCGGCCTCGACGGGCGCATCCCGTTGCCAGGCTACGTGATCCCGATCGCAGACGAACTGCTCGCTGGCCGGCCAGTGGGCGGGCGCATCACTGCGGTGAGCGGCAAGGTCATCACCCTGGACCGCGACACCCAGGCCAAGCCCGGCGACCGGCTTATCCTCAACCTGCCCGACGGCAAGTGCGAGGGGCGCACCGTGCAACTGGTGAGTGGCCGGAAAGTCACGGTGACCGTGGCTTATTCCGTGCCGCCCGAAGTTGAACTGGTGTGGGCGCTGGATGCCGACGACTTGGCAATCCCGCTGTATCGGGTCGTGAGCGTGATCCGGCCAGAGCCTGGCGTGTTCGAGATCTCGGCCGTGCAGTACGACCCGAGCAAGTTTGCGCACATCGACACCGGCGCGCGCCTGGAAGAGCGTCCTATCAGCGTTATCCCAATCACCGTGGTTCCAGCACCGGCCAGCGTCTCGCTGACGTCGAGCTACGCAGTGAATCAAGGCATTGCCATCAGCACCATGAACATCTCGTGGCCCGCCGTCACCGGCGCCGTCGCGTACGACGTGGAGTGGCGTAAGGACAGCGGCAACTGGATCAAGGTGCAGCGCACTGGTTCGACCAGCGTCGACGTCACCGGCATCTACTCGGGCGCCTACCTGGCCCGCGTCCGCTCGGTGAGCGCCTTTGAAATCTCCTCAGTCTGGAGGAGTTCGAGCCTCACCAACCTGCAAGGCAAAACCGGCCTGCCGCCGTCGGTGTCGTTCCTGCGCACCACCAGCGAACTGTTCGGGATCAGCATCAAGTGGGGCTTCCCACCCGGTGCAGAAGACACCCAGCGCACCGAGCTGTGGTATGGCCCGGCGAACAACCTGGCGGCGGCTACCAAGCTGGCCGACCTGGCGTACCCGCAGGCCGACTATCGCATGCAGCAGCTGCTGGCGGGGGCTACGTTGTTCTTCTGGGCGCGCCTGGTGGACCGCACCGGCAACATAGGTCCGTTCTACCCGGTGGTGAATGGTGTGATGGGCCAGTCCAGTTCGGACGCCGGGCCGATCCTTGAACAGATCAAGGGCCAGATCAACGAAACGTCGCTTGGGAAGACGCTCAACGACCGTATCAATCTTGTCGACGGTAATGGCCCGGGTTCGGTGAACAGCCGCATCAACACGGCCAAGCAGCAGTTAGAAGGCCTGATTGGCCAGATCGTCGACGCCCTTGAGTACGTTCCCAGCAAGGCCTACGCCTTGAACGACATTGTGCGAGTGGGGCAGCACCTGTACCAGGCAAACGGAGCGGTACCGCCAAATAGCCCGCCACCGAACGCAACCTACTGGACCGACATCGGCACGGTAACGCAGACGGTAAACGCCCTGGTGACGCAGGTTCAGCAGAACTCGGCGACGATCAATCAGCATGGCCAGGACATCAGCGCCCAGGCTTCGCAGTTGAATGCGGTGAGGACGACGGTAAACGATCCAGTCACCGGCGTGGTCGCCACAGCGTCGGGCCTGAGCACGCTGAAGACCTCGGTAACCACGCTCGACGGCAAGGTCAAAACCACCGCTGAACGCGTAGATGGGATCTACGTACAGGTCAATCCACCGCTGCAGGGCGACGATAGCGCGCTGATGGGGTCGGAGGCTGCCTACATTGGAGTTTGGTCCACTCAATCAGCATTGATCGAGGGGGATCTTGTCCAGGGGCAGAAAACCGAAGCCGTCGAGGTGAAGGTGGCGGCGACCGCCGCGGCAGTCGCCGCCGAGCAAACGGCAAGGGTCAGCGGCGAGGGCGCGCTCGCGTCCAGCATCGAGACGCTGAAGACCTCGGTGGGTGGCAACACTTTGGCCATCCAGACCAACGCTACGGCCATTCAAACCGTCGACGGCAAGGTCACGGCAAATTGGACTGTGCGGTTGCAGTACGAAGCTGCCACCGGCCTCTACAAGTACGCCGGAATCGGGCTCGGGTTGGAGAACGGGCCGGGCGGCCTGCAGTCGCAGTTCATCATCGACGCCGACCGGTTCGCCATCGGGCAGGCCGGCATCGTGCCCTTTGCGGTACAGGGTGGGCAGACGTTCATTAAGTCGGCTTTCATCCAGGACGGCACGATTACCAACGCCAAGATCGGCAACTACATCCAATCCAACAACTACGACCCGGGTAAGGCTGGTTGGAAGCTGTTCTTTGATGGCACGTTTGAAATCAATGGGGTTGTTCCTGGACAGGGTAGATCAATGATGACAAATAGATCATTACGGTTTTGGGACAATGGCGGCGTCAAGCGGGTCCAAATTGGGGATCTAAGCGAATGAGTGTTGGCATGAGAATTTGGGGCGCCAATGGTGCCCTCCAGCTAGATGAGAATTCATTTACAGTAAGGGTTGTATATTCACAAATTGTTCAGTTTACGGCAGGTCAAGGTAGATTTATTGATTTGGCGGTTCCCGGATATCCGGATGTTAATCCTACTTCATATGCCGCTGTTTGTATTCCAATAGCGCCATATGAAGTAAGTGGTAACCGGACACCTATTACGTATACACCTATTATCTATCCGGGTCCACCGGGTTATGTAAGAGTTTATTATGGTGCACCGGGGGGCACTGGATCTGCACCAATTGGTACAACAGCTCAGAGACTTCTAGTTATGAGGTATAAATAATGTCCTTCGGCCTGATTTTTGTAAACAACAAGGATGTTGTAACTCTTGACTCTGAATTCTCAAGACTTGTGATTGTTGAGTCTGGAACATGGACAACAAATAGCAGTCAGAATACACCAATCTTTTTTAGCAAGCCTGTAACAACTACCGAGCCCCCGTTAGTATTTGTAAGACCAAATGCTGCTAATACGTTTTACTTCTGTCAAATAATAGGAGCGCCGGGTAATTGGACAGCTGTATCCTTTTCAACAGCAATTGTTGGATCGACAGGTAAATGGTTTTCTGCTGTATTTCGATCAACACCAACTGCCACATATGGTTTGCGCTTATGGGATGCTAGTAACACCCTGATTTTTGATAATGGAACACCTTGTGCCCAATTCACAGCAACTGTAAACAACTGGACATACCTAGGTTCAACTTCAACTGGACAAGGTACAAATAGGCTTATCTGGACACCAACAGGCGGATTCCCATTAAGTAATGGTGATTATATGTTGATCAATAACATTGCTTTTGACATGCCGGGTTTGGTGTCTAGACAAGGTAATATGTATGCCTTTTGGGATTTCCCAAACGATAGAATGATCTTACAAGCGGTAGGTGTTGATTTACCCTCAGCACAATATCTACCGATGGTTTTCGCAAAACCAGTTTCTTGATTAACGATGAATATGTTACTTGGAGTTTATTATGGCAAGACAGGAAATCAACTTAGGTACAGCGCCTACAGGCGCCGGTGGTGATACCACCCGTAGCGCCGCCGCTAAAATGAACGCTATGTCTACGGAGCTCTATGCCGCCCTCGGCGGAGCGGGTGGAACTCTTCCAGGCGCCTTGCCAATTGCTAAGGGTGGCACTGGCGTAACTGATGGCCGCGCTATATTCACTGAGGTAGGCGTGCAGGCGGCATCAGGCCGGTACAACATCCAGGGTTTGTATATGGGCTGGAATGCTGCCGGGCTGGGGGAGGGGCACTTCATCGTAAACAAAGGTAATGGTAACGGTGGGTTCTCTTGGCGCTCAGTAAATGCTGGTAATACCGCCAGTGGTCCATCAATGACCTACTCATTTGATGGGATATTGAGCGTCACCACTGTATCCGCCTCGGGTGTGGCAGTAGGTACGCTAGCTGTATCGAACGAGGTTTCAGTAGAGCTTCCGGTTCGTGGAATTCGTTGCCGCACTGGTGTGAGCGGGGCTTACACGGCGAACTCTTATAACATCAACTGGACTGGCTCCAACGTTGACGTGTACATCGGCGCAACGTACGTGGGCACCATGACACTGTTCGGCTCTGACTACCGCTTCAAGAAATACATCAAGGACGCGCCGAAGACATCTTACCTGGACCGTGTCGACGCTTACCGGATCGTCACCTACCAGCGCAAAAATTTCGGCGATGTGTTCAAAGGAGATGACGTCGTTTACCAAGGGCTAATCGCGCACGAGGCACAGGCGGTCAACCCGCTTGCCGTTACCGGCGAAAAAGATGGGCTTGGCGAAGATGGCCAACCCCGCGTTCAGCAACTCGAACCGATGGCGCTGATCACGGACTTGATGGGGGCTGTCAAAGAATTGCGCGCAGAGCTCGCCGCGTTGAAGGCTGCACAGGCTTAAGCAGAACCCGTTCGCCGCAAACAAGCACACCGATACCGCCTTGAGCGGTTTTTTTTCGCCTGGAGAAAAGCTATGCCGATCACTGAAACCCGCGGCGTTCGCAACCGCAACCCCGGCAACATCGACTACAACCCAGCCAACCAGTGGCAAGGCCAGCTCAAGCCCGATCCGCAGATCGAGAACCGGTTCGCCCGGTTCGATACGCCCGAGAACGGCATCCGCGCCCTGGGCAAGGTGCTGCTGACCTACCAGCGAAAGCATGGCTTGAAGACGGTAAAGGCGATCATCAGTCGCTGGGCGCCGGCCGTGGAGAACGACACCGCAGCCTACGTGCGTGCCGTCGAGGTGAACACCGGCACCCGCCCTGGCGCCGAGGTGGACCTTTCGCAGCCGTCGGTGATGTCCGGATTCGTCAAGGCGATCATCCACCATGAAAACGCCGGGTATGCATATCCCGATGCTGTGCTGGCGGAAGGCGTGTGGCGGGCGCTGGCATGACGCCGGTGCAGAAACTGGCGAGTCTGGTGCTGCTGATCTTGGTGCTGATGGCCGTCGCCGCGGGCGTGACCTGGCAGGTGCAAGACTGGCGCATGGGAGAGAAGCTCTCCGAGCAGGCCGGCCTGCACAAGGATGATTTGGCCGCGATCAGCAATGCCGCAGCAGCCCAGGCCCGCGCAGAACAGGACAAGCGCCTGGCCATCGAGAAAGAACTCGCGGCCCAGGACCAACAACACACTCGAGAACTATCCGATGCTCAACGCAACCAGGCTCTTTTGCGCGACCGCCTTGCCACTGCTGATGTGCGGCTGTCAGTCCTCCTTGCCGACGATCCAGCCAGTGGCTGCAACGTGCCTACCGCCGCCAGCGCCGTCGGCGTGGTTCATGCAGCCCGTCGAGCCCAACTTGACCCAGCGCATGCGCAACGAATTATCGCCATCACCGACGATGGGGATAACGGATTGATCGCGCTGCGCGCCTGCCAGGCATATGTCAAAACGCTGGCTAGATAGCGATCCCTCGCTCCATATGTGACGGATCTGTCTGGAACTAAAAAAGTAATGCTTCACTCTGAACTCTGTCTTTCCAAGCTGAGTAAAAACGTGAGCATAGGCGCGAGACTGAAGAGTGAAAGGCTCAGGCTTGGTATATCTCAGGCTGAGATCGGGCGAATTGGCGGTGTTGAGGTGAATGCTCAAGGTCGCTATGAGAACAATATCAGGTTCCCGCGAGCCGACTACTTGGCTGCCGTCGCAAAGGCTGGTGTCGACGTGTTATTCGTCATCACCGGGCAGCGTACGCAGAATGGAAGCGCCGACTCTCTGAAAGCAGCCGCAGCTCTAGATAGCGCCACAGAATGTTTGGAGAAAGCAAAAGAACTTATCCACTAAGCGTCAGTAGGCGCGCTGTCGGCGTCTATGAAGCCAACGCGAAGTGGTAGTACTATGCTTGTTCCACATCTAAGTTGAGCCCCTTTGGGCTCCCGCGCTATATCCAAGGTGCCATGTACAAGCGATTAGCTGGACTTTTATTTGCGCTCACCCTCGGCTGGGTCATCACTGTTGTGTCTTTGATGCTGTACTTCTACGACCGTTAATCCCAAGGCCGAATCAATTCTGGCCCCTTATTCCTCACGTTCCCCACGGCCGTATCGACTTTGAACCACTCGAAGACCTCCGACGGCTCTCCCTGATGCAGCACCATCTGCTCGGCGCGCTCCTTGGGCGTGGCCGGGTCAAGCCATTCACGAGCCAGGTCGGGCGTCAGCACCACCGGCCGCCGGTCGTGGATGTCCACCATGCCCCCAGCGCTGTCGGCGGTGATGATCACGAAGCCGTCATGCTCACCCGGGCCCTCATCAGTGTCGGGCAGTCGGCCAATGGCGGCGCACAGCACGGGTGCACCGTCCCGCCGGCGGATCAGGTAGGGCTGCTTCTTCGGGCCGCCTTCGTCTACCCACTCAAACCAGTTATCGATGGGCGTGATTGCCCGGTGCGGCCAGATCGCGCGGAAGAACGGGCCGTGGGCCACTTTCTCGACGCGGGCGTTGATCGGCGCGGCGCGATCCTTGGCCCAGTGCGGCCGCCATCCCCAGCGCACCAGGTCGGCGTGCAGCAGGTCGCCCTGCAGGTGGAGTAGAGCGACTTGGGTTGTCGGGGCGACGTTGTAGCGTTCGAGCGGCAATTCGCCGACGGAGTTCGCCAAGGCAATAGGCATGTTCAACGCTGCCACGAAGTCGTGAATCCCCCGGTACTGGGTAAGTCTTCCGCACATAATCTTCTCCGCTCGTCCGGCTTGATGGAACGTCTGATCAGCAGGTGACCTCTACACTGCAGGCACTTATCCAGAGCATTCGTCATGGCGATCAAAATTGAGCTTAAAGCGTTAGAGCTATCAGTCACGCCAAGTCATGACACAGCGCACACACTCCAATCTTCGCAAGAGCGATATCAAGCCAGCGGACATGCCGCGAATGTCTTCAAGGACCATGGACTTATTGACAGCGCGCAGTGGGGTAAGTTGTTAAATGATGCCCTGACGGCATATGCCGACGACTTAGGCTGAGGGAGCCTCGGCGCGCTTGAGCTCCGACATTAGCCGCTGATTCTCCCTGAGAAGATAGTCGCGCTGTTCCGTAACAAGTTTCATGCTGAGGATGGCAGGCTCTGAGCATCTTTCCTTGAGCTGCTCGACTTCCACCTGAGCCGTTTTTAGGACTTCCTTTACTTCGGCTAAACGCGTAGCCAGCACATCGTTCATCTGCACCAGGCCAGTAATGTTCCACCGTGCTTTTCGCAGGAGGGCCTGAGTCTGTGTGATCTCGTCCTCGAGCAGGGCGCACTGGTGCTTGTACATTTCCAGAGGCGTAGGGCAGCCAAGCCACGCTGAGGTGTCTTCGTCAATAGGGTGCATGGTGAATCAATCCGATAGCTGTATGTTCATACAGTAATCGAGATTTAAGCACTACGCGATTTCAGGCGACGAGAGGCGTTCAATCCGGAGCCAGGAGGACTGCCAAGGTCATCTTTATAAAGTCTTGGTTGTGATCAAGGGTGTATAGGGCGCCGCGTACGTTTTCAGCGACTTCGGCAGAGCCGCGCTGCTCCACCCAGTTCGAGAGCTCCACGATAGAAGCTTCGAGCGCTAATTGATTTTCGTAGAGCTTCGAAAGCAGAGAAGGGATCAGATCTGAATTCGGCATCGGTGTTCCCCTGAGAATGCGCAGCGTAGAATTAGGAAATAGGAAGGCCGACCCAAAATTTTGAATGCCTACTACCGGCCAAGAAGCGAGATTAGCAACCCTTCAGCGCGGCAATGTAGTCAATCAACCGGCCGCAAAAGACAGCATTCGACCTACACGTTACTCTGTAACAATTGGGCAAAGGAAATGACTTGGTCCAGGCAGGCCTTACAACCGGTAGAGCCGATCGAACTGAGTCTCGTCGTTTTATATGATTACGTATGGGTTGGATACACCCATGGAGCGGGCAAGGTATCGCAACCGATGTACTCCGCGAGCTCATGTCACTTTTTTGATAATGCGATGTTGAAAAACGCTCAACGAGCGCCCTGATCACGAGGTCCAGCGCCTTTGGGCGATTACAGCTCTCCGATAGACGGCACTCCACGATACGAGTCGAACTGACGCGTGCTCATCCGAGACAGCCTGGGGCGATGCAAGGCTATAAAAACATTTTTGGGGTGAATAAGCCAATTTGTGGAATACGTATATACTACGAAAATTGCGAGTCGTAGTTGCCTAATTTGTAAAAAGAGGTCGCACAGCGTAGATGAACATAGCTGATCTGCTTGATTATTTGAAAGAGACCAGTTCCGAAATTATACGAGCCGATATAGATGAAGCTGTTCTTCTGCATTTTGATTTGATAATGGAAAGCTATCGAGAAAAACCTTTTTTCTACAAAAACCTTTTGAAGTATGACAGGTTTATGGTGGCCCTTTCTTTGCTTAGTTTTAGCTATAAGGATGATAAGCTTCCGTTATCCAAAGTTAAAGATTTTTGCCAAGGGCGAGGTTATATGTCTCGCAATAGCCTGGATGCTTATTTTTCTTTTTTAGTTTTAAGTGGCTATATGGAAGTTAAGGTAGACGTCCAAGATGGACGTCAGCGTAGTTTCCAGCCAACCGATAAAACCTTGCGCGAAGCCGCACAGTTGATCAAGTCGTGTTTACTGCCTGCGCAGATGATTTTTCCGTACGTTGGTTCTTCGCGGAGATTAGAAAGGTCACCGGATTTATTAAAAGTTTTTGCTCGTGGATTTGCCAAAATCCTCGAATCAGATTTGTTGCTGGATAAGATCCTGCCTGAAGCAAAATGGATGCTCAATAGGGACGGCGGTCACCTGCCGATGCTTGCGCTTTATGCAGATGCGCTGCGGAATGGTTCGCTGGAGACGGGGTACAACGTCTCATCCTATGTTCAAATTTCTTCGCGCTTGGGCGTTTCGAAAACTCACGTGCAGCGCATGATCAGAGAAGGTGAACTACAGGGCTATTTCAAATGCAATAAGCGTACAGTCGAGTTAAGTCCGGCATTTGTCGAGCTTATGAGGCGGGCTATGTCAATATATTTTTCAATTTCGCGAGTAAGTGTAGAGTTGGGTGTTGTGGACTACGACAACGGTAGGGTGGCTGTCGATTTACGCGATATTTAGGGGGGGTTATAATTGTATATTGCGTGTTGGTAGTCTTTTAAAAGATTTTTTATATGTGGGCCTATTCCTTTTTTAGCTCGCTCTTACCGGGTATCAGTATGTTTAATCATCGAATTAAGAGTGCTCTTCTTGACTGTCAAGGGGAGTTGGAGGAGTTGTGCGGTACGCTCGCTAATATCGAATCGTTATTCCTTTCAGTGCATGTCGATGGGGCGGGACGGATTATCTCGACTAATAAGCGATTTGCAGAGGCGCTGGGATATCCGTTGGGAGAGCTATCGGGCATGTTAGTGAGCGAGATTAAATGTGAGCCGCATAGGAATTTTGCGCCAAGCCTATGCACCATCGAACAGCAAATCTATCGCGCCGCTGATGGCGGCGTCGCTGCACTTAGTATCGGTTGGGTCAAAGCGGCAAACCAAACTTTCCAAGGTTTCGGCGTTGTTGCACCAGCCCTATCACGGCACGAACAGGAATCCATTGAGATGTTTAGTGCGCTGAATCGTTCAATGGCTATAATTCATTTCAATTTAGCAGGTGAAGTCTTATATGCCAACGAGTCCTTCGTACAAGCTCTGGGGTATAGTGTCACGGAGTTACAGGGTAAGCATCACCGTATTTTCTGTTTGGAGGAGGACGTTGCTGCGCCGCAATACTCTGACTTCTGGCAGGCACTAAACCGAGGCGTGTTCCACGCTGGGCGTTTTTGTCGGGTTGATAAAAGCGGAAAAGTGGTGTGGCTGGAGGCTACCTACAATCCAATCAAAGATGTCTCCGGCCGGGTTTATAAGATAGCCAAATTCGCTAGCGTAGTGACCGAGCAAGTTGAGAAAGCCGAAGGAGTAAAGCACGCAGCCACTATAGCTTACGACGTGTCGTTGGATACCGATGTAAAAGCTAAAACAGGCATCAATCTTGTCGCCGATTCGATTCTCGGTACGCAAGCTATTGCACAACAGATGGCCTCAGTAACCGACAGTATGGCCGCCCTTGAGTCGCAATCACAATTGATCGGCTCCATAGTTGACACCATTGGAGCCATCGCTACCCAGACCAATCTTTTAGCGCTTAACGCCGCTATAGAAGCCGCGCGAGCAGGTGTGCACGGACGAGGTTTTGCGGTAGTGGCGGATGAAGTGCGCAAACTCGCGGGCCGCACCAGTCTGGCAACGCAAGAGATCACAGGGGTGGTCCTGCAAAATCGTGAATTGGCTGGTCAAGCTGCATTACGCGTTCAACGTAGTCGAGATCAAGCCGACGTTTTGCTGGAATTATCTGAGCAGGCAGGGATATCGATGGCTGCTATCCAGCTTGGCGCTGAGCAGGTCGTTAAGGCAATTGGTAGGGTTACCAACAACCTGAATTGAACTGCACAGTTACTGCGCAGTGGTACGTTTACAATGTATTGACTGCAATAGCCGCAATTGTTAAAAGTGTTCTTTAGATTGATATGATCGAAAGTAGTAGGAAAAAATCTGCGTCATGGATGAACTCTCGCCTTGACTTTGAAATATCTAGATAGGTTCGAAAGCGGAGTTTAGGATGCCGGCGATTTTCAAGATCCGATCGAGGTTGCGAACCTTATTATCACCGGCGGTAACCAAGATTGAACTGGCAGGGTTGGTTGCTTGGATGGTTGTTTTGTCGATAGATCCTAAAACTACGCTTGATCTGTCAAATATTACCATCACAATTTTTCTTTTTTTGGTGTGGCATATTCATCGTAAAACTGCATCCTTTAGCATATGGAGGGTTCTCGGTGGTGTATATGTTTTATTATTGTCCTTAGGTTTTGGAAATGTGGTTGCGACACATGTAGAATTGCGCGTATTCACACTTCCGCTTGCTGTGATTATCGTATTGAGTAGCGCAATTTTATTTATCGCTGTGCAGGACTATTTGTTATCTGCTGCGCTCGTCTGGGCAGTAATGTGGCCCTCACTTGATCTCAATTTATATACTGGGCTCAGGGCGTACCTCGGCATTTTCAGCATTGCATCGATATCTATCGGCTTTATACTTAGTTTCACCTACTTGAGAAGCATGCGCTCAATTTTGATGAGGGAAAGTGAGTTTAGAACATTAGCGGAGACGGATTTCCTCACCTGCATACTCAACCGGCGCGCCTTTATGGATACCTTTCAACGTGCATTGACAGAAGGGTGTAGCGGTTATTTTATTATGTTGGATATTGATAACTTCAAACAGAAGAACGATCAATATGGTCACGATGTTGGTGATAAGATTTTATGCTCTATGGCGGCCTGCCTGAAGCTCACCCCAGGCAGCCACAGTGTTGGAAGAATTGGTGGAGAGGAATTTGGTGTGTTATTGCTGGGAGATAATAATGTAGTTGCGCATGAATACGCAATGAAGCTATTAGCGAACATACGCGGCAGTGTCTTGCATCCGCATCAGTACACTTGCAGCGCGGGGATAGCACAATTTTCGGCTAATTCAGATATGTCAGCAGTGCTTAAATGCGCGGATAGCAACATGTATAAAGCTAAGCATGATGGCAAGGACAGAGTGTTTCAGAATGGGGAACGCGTCGTTCCACTACTCCGTACAACTACATAATTAAGCCTCGGCTGGAGGATATCTGTGAATATTGTTTTCGAGGACATAGAGTCCCCCCCTGGCTGCTTGTTGACGCTGGGCGCCTTCACCTTAATGTTCCTGAGTCGTTTGGATGCTGAAAACTTTCTCCGGTTCCTGACGGGGCGCGTCGACATATTGCAGTGCCAGTAACTCGGTAACTCCTTTCAGTCGGAGCAGCCAGGCGGATGTAAGGCAGATATTTTGGGGGTAATGCACCCTAAAAAAGCCGTTAACACCGACCGGTGCTTTTGTGGCTTCATGGTGCGTCTTAGGTGTCTTCGTGGCTTTCAACCTCGCGGTAGGAGGCGGGGTACGGGGTTATGCAGTTCCGGCATGAGCTGGAATTTCCCCGCTGGGACCATTTCTGGAACCAACGGGTGCATTTTTATGCGGTACGGGTGATTAGTCATGACAACTTGGCCCAGCAAACACTGATCCTCAGTAATCACCGCAATGCATTTTATACTGCATGGTGATGTTAGCTGTGGAGATCAATTACTTTACCTATCAATGGGTTGCGAGCGTGGCGGCAGGAGCCTTCAGGCATGCGTCAACAGCGACATCAAGGCGCGAAACCCGGTCGCTGAGCAGAAAATTTTGGATGTGTGTTGGAATTTGGCGCGCATTGTCGCATATGTCAGGCGACAGTTGTAATGCGCGCGAGCGATGGTTTCGCCAATGTCTCCGGCATCGCCAGCCATAACAATGCCAGTGCTGCCGCCGCAACCCCCGCCAGCGTCAGGAAGGCCGCGTTATAACCGGCCTGTTGCACCACGAAACCGGCCAGGCTGCTGCTCAGCGCCGCGCCCAGGCCAAACACGGTGGACAGCGCGCCAAGGCTGACGTTGAAACGACCCGTGCCCTGGGTCAGGTCCTTGACGATTACCGGGAACAGCGCGCCGAAAATCCCTGCGCCGATGCCGTCGAGCATCTGCACGGCCACCAGCCAGTACGGGTCGCTGGACAGGGTATACAGCACGCCACGCAGCGGCAAAATCAGGAAACCGGCCAGCAACAACGGTTTACGCCCCCACACGTCAGCTTTTATGCCCACCAGCCAGGCCATCGGCACCATGACCAACTGCGCGGCGACGATGCAGGCCGAAGTCAGCGGCGTGGCCATTTGCAGGTTGATCTGCGACAGCTTCTGGCTGACCAGCGGCAGCATCGCGGCATTCGCCAGGTGAAACAGCGCGCAGCAGATGGCAAACAGCAGCAGCGGGCGATTGCTTAGCAGCACCTTCACGCCGGAAGGTTGTTCATGATCGCTGCGGTGCGCGGGATCAAAGCCCCGGGCGACTTCGTGGTCAATCGCCGACGCCGAGACACAGCTGACCGCCACGACACTGGCCACGGCCATAAAGGCCATCAAGTAAAACACCACCACCGGGCCGAACCGATACGCCAGACCGCCCGCCAGCAGGGCCGCCACGGCATTGCCGGCGTGGTTGAAGGTTTCATTGCGCCCGGTGCGGCGGGTAAAGGCACGCGGCCCGGTAATGCCCAAGGAAATCGCCGAAATCGCCGGCGCGAACACGGAGGCGGCTACGGCACTGGCCGCCTGAGTCAATGCCACCCAGCTGAACGCGCTGACGAACGGCAGCAGCAGGCAGCTGCCCGTGACAAGGAGGGCGGCCACAGCGATCACCGCGCGCTTGCTGCGGGTCCGGTCGATCAGTGCACCCGCCGGACCCTGGGTGATCAAAGCCGCAATGCCCGCCAGGGTCATGACCACGCCGATGCTGGCGGGCTCCCATTTGTGCACCGCCAGCAAGTAAATCGCCAGATAAGGCCCGAGCCCGTCACGGACATCGGCCAGAAAGAAATTCAGGCTATCCAGGGACAGGGTATTACGCAGGTCGGAGTGATTGGCCACGGCGCTGTCTTCGCTAAGAGTGTTCAGGGGCTGGAGACTCATTGGGCTAGTGACCTACGGGCTCTAATAGAAGTTTCGCCGCCTCAGAGGGTTTCATCTGACAGGCAATTGGCTTAATTTCCGAAGCCCGTTGTAGTAACGATCTGGAGAAGCAAATGGACATGCCCTCAGCCCAACAGGCGATTGCTCATAACAAGGACGCCTGGGACGCCTCCGCCAGGCTGCACAAAGACACCGCCACTTGGAAGACGCTGCTGGAATCGGTCGCCCAGGCGGATTTTTCGTGCCTGGATCCAACGATCACTGCGTTGCTGCAAGACGTCGGCGTTGCCGGCAAGGACGTGGTGCAGCTGGGCTGCAACAACGGGCGTGAAAGCCTGTCGCTGCTCGGCCTGGGTGCCCGCCGTGTGGTGGGCGTCGATCAATCCCGGGCGTTTCTTCAACAAGCGCGGGAATTGGCCGAAGTGTCGCCGCATAACCCCGAGTTCATTGAAGCCGATATCCATCACCTGCCCGAACCTCTGCTGGGGCGCTTCGACGTCGCCCTGGTGACCATTGGCGTACTCAACTGGATGCCCGATGTGGCGCTGTTCATGCGCCATGTGGCGAGTGCCCTCAAACCCGGCGGCACGCTGGTGATCTACGAAACTCATCCCTTCCTGGAGGTATTTGACCCGAGGGCTGCCAACCCTTTGCTGCCGGCGAGTTCATATTTTCAGCGCGATCCGTTCGTGCTGCAGCAGTCGATTGTCTACGAAGGGCAGGGCGAGGTTGCCGGTCCGACGTCCTATTGGTACGTGCATACCCTGGGAAGCGTGGTGAGTGGCGCAATTGCCGCGCAACTGCAGATCGAGCACCTGCAGGAATACCCGCATTGCAACCGCGAAGAACTTTACGAGCAGTACGCGCATCAGCCGGCCCAATTGCCGCTGTGTTTCACCTTGACCGCCACCAAGCGTTGCGCCTGAGCGGTTTTCCCACGCGCAAAAAAAGGCCCGCGAGGAGAGGCGGGCCAAGTGATTCACTGGAGTAGGTAGGCCTCACCCTATAGGCCGGAAAGTGAAGGCCGTGTGAAAACCATGTCGCAAGTTCGGATGAGGGCGGATCAACCTTTGCGCACAAAAGTGCGCATGGTTTGCCCGGGTCCCGTGCTGAATACCGTTGGCCTTGGCATGCCCGCATCGGCGGCGATAAACACAAAGTCATTACCCTCCAGGCGATAGCTGGCGGGCAGTGGCTTGCCGGCATCTTCGCCGATGGCATCCACCCAGGTGATGCTTTTGGGCGCCGTGCTGCTGTCCAGCGTAAACCGGCCTGCGAGCAGTACTTCGCCCTGGGTTGTTTTCACCTCGAACGTGTCCCCGGCAATGGTCGTGATTGCCCCCGGCGCGCTATGCGCGTCGGCAGGGTTGAGCACGCCACTGTCTTCGAGGGCCGTCTGCTCCCAAGCGCCTTGAAGAAATTGATAGTCCGGATCTGAGAAAGAGTGCATGCACATTCCTTGTTGCAGGGGCTGGATTGAGGGTGAGCACCTGAGTGCCGAAAATTGAACAGGGCAAATTGTAACCGCGTGCTGACCAAAATGTACCGAAAAGGGCTTTATGCGTTATCGAGCAAAGATTCACCGAACTATTGACTACGCTTATGACATTCTCGGACATACATTCACGATGGCCCTGCGTCGTCATCGACATGAAATAGAAACAATCTCTAATTGCGTCGGATTTTTCGCATTAGCGTGTGGTCTGAGTGCCGTTGGTCACTGTGCCAGGGCGTTGTCCCTGGTCTCTTCGTCATTAGAGCCTGTGCTCGAGTTCGAATGGGGCGGTGGCTTTTTAATGTCATTTTAAGGTGTTCTCATTTTGAATCGAACTTCTCCGCTCAATTCACCTGCAACGCCAGATGAAATTGATCTGTTTGAATTGTTCCAAGCCATCTGGCGGCAAAAAAAACTGATAGTGGGTTGTACGATTCTTGCGGGGATACTGGGGACGGGTTACGCACTGCTTGCTCCCAAGACATATGAGGTCAGCAGTGTGCTGCGCCCGGCGGCCATCAATGAACTGGATGCGTTGAATCGTTCCGAGGTTTATAAGTTGCCGCCCGCCGATGCGCTGGAAAAAGTCGGCGCCCAGCTGGATTCCTATGGGGCTCGCCTGGGTTTTTTCAAAAGCCACGAAGAACTGTTCAAGGCCTTTCAGAAGCCAGGGCGAAGCCTTGAGCAGAGCTTTGAAGACTTCAACCGCAACTCGATCAACCTGATTCTGCCAGACCCGAAGAAGTCCGATTCGTTGAGCAGTTATGTGCGTCTGGAGATGCAATACCCAGCGGACGTAGACGGCGTGGCGATCCTCAACGGGTTTGTCGACTATGCAGTCGCGGCGGAGCGTGAGCAGGTTGGCGCCGACCTCAAGGTCATCGTCAATAACCGTTTGACCGAGCTCAGGGGCAAGATTGACGCGGCCCGCGCCAACTACGATACCGAGAAGGAATCGAAGATCGCCACGCTGCTTGAAGCTGACCGGGTCAAGCGCGCCCGCTTGCAGGATGAACTCAGCGGGCTGCGCCTGCAGATGAAAATGGAGCGCACCGACCGCTTGGCAGAATTGGCCGAAGCGATCTCGATTGCCAAATCCATGGGCATCAAAAAGCCTACGACGCCATCGTCCATGGCCGACACCACACGGGCCGGTTCCAACCAGGTGGTACGCACCGAGATCAGCAACCAGAAGATTCCTTTGTATTTCCTCGGCACCGAGGCGCTGGAAGCCGAGCGAACCGCATTGCAACAGCGCACCAGCGATGACTTCACCAATAGCCGCATCGCCGAGATTGGCAAAGAACTGCAATTGCTTGAAACCAACCGTGAGGTTGAAGTTTTGCAAAAGCGTGGGAATGAGGACATCTTCCTGCAAGACGTTGAGCCGCTGCGAGCCGAAATCGCGCGCTTGAAAGGCCTCAATATCGACATGAGCAACCTGAAGCTGGTGTCCATCGACCGTCGCGCTCAGGAGCCGCTGACCTCGATCAAGCCGAAAAAGCTGCTGATTGTCGCGGTGAGCCTGGTCGTCGGCTTGTTCCTGGGCGTATTGGCTGCATTGATCCGTCACTTCGTGCTGACGCATCGCAAGGCTGAACTGTACGCGACCCAAGAGGCCGACCGCCGCCCACGCCGCGAGCCTACGGACGATCAACCGCTGCCGTAAGCGCGACTGTCAATGGGCCAGCGTCAATGCTGGCCCACGATGGCTCCGAGCCGGTCTGTGGACAGCTTTTCACAATTCTTAGTTAACCTTTGGTTACAAACTGTGGCTAAATAACGGCCAATGGCCTTGGCCCGGATTGTAACCAACCCGTCCAGTCGCCTATGTGTAATCGTGATTTCAGGTGCTGCTTATATATCCTCGGCCGTTGTGGGCACGCAGGAGCAGCCTGTTCTCTTCTGACGTGTGACGAATCCCTTGAAACTCATCATTGTTGCTCTCTACGTTGCCTCCATTGCGTATGTTCACCTGCGTGGCCGGGTGCGACACAAGCTGGGCCGCCAGCTTAGCGATCACTCGACGTTCCTTGCGCCGATCAACTGCTTCCTTTACCTGTTTTCCAAGCAGCCAAGCCGTCCCTTTTTGTCGCCCGGCGATTTTCCCGACCTGAGCCCGTTGCAAGAGCATTGGCAAGAAATCCGCCAGGAAGGCCAGAACCTGATGCGCATGGGCGAGATCAAGCGTTCCGAGCAGTACAACGATGTGGGTTTCAACTCGTTCTTCAAGTCGGGCTGGAAGCGTTTCTACCTCAAGTGGTACGGCGACAGCCACCCGTCGGCGATGAAGCTGTGCCCGCGCACCACCGAGCTGGTGCAGAGCATTGGCTCGATCAAGGCGGCAATGTTCGCCGAGCTGCCACCAGGCTCCAAGCTGGTGCGCCACCGCGACCCGTACGCCGGTTCCTACCGCTATCACTTGGGCCTGGACACGCCCAACGATCCTGGCTGCTACATCAATGTGGACGGCGAGAGCTATTACTGGCGCGACGGCGAGCCGGTGATGTTTGATGAGACCTACATTCATTACGCGGAAAACACCACCCAGCAGAACCGCATCATCTTGTTCTGCGACATTGAGCGGCCAATGAAATACCGCTGGGCAGCGGCGTTCAACCGCTGGTTCAGCCGTAACGTGATGGCGGCCGCCGGTTCACCCAATGATGAGGGCGACAAGACCGGCGGCCTGAACCGCGCGTTCACCCGCCTGTACAAGATCCGCCTGCGCGGCAAAGAGCTGAAAAAGCGCAATCGCGCGCGCTACTACCTGGAAAAGTGGGCGATCTTCGCGGGCCTGGCACTGATCTTTATCCTTATCTGAACCCACCCAGGCGCGCATCACGCGGGTGGTTTCGCGCCCAGTTTGTCCCACATCTTCTTGGTGATCTTCTGCCGATTGGCGTAGCCGGCCCACGGGTCGGCTTTGAGTTTATCCAAACGTTCATGCAGATTTGCCACCGTCCACTGCTGGGCGCCGCGCAAACCGTTCAACTCCTCTCGACTCACCGGTACCGATACCGGCAGGCCGGGCCGTGCGCGCACCGAATAGGCGGCCACCGTACTTGCGCCGCGCGCATTGCGCAGGTAGTCGATAAAGATCTTGCCGATGCGGTTTTTCGGCCCTGACGTCGCGGTAAACCGTTCTGGCAACTGCGCGGACATGAACTGCGCGATGGCCTTGGCGAAGGCTTTGACGCTGTCCCAGCCATCCCGGCGCGCCAGCGGCACCACCAGGTGCAAGCCTTTACCGCCGCTGGTTTTGACAAACGCTTGCAGCCCAATCTCATCCAGAACCGACAACGTGAGTTGCGCCGCCTCCAGCATGGCTTTCCATGGCAGCGCCGGGTCCGGGTCAAGGTCGAGCACAAACAGGTCAGGGGTTTCGATTTTGTCGACAGTCGCGCCCCAAGTGTGCAACTCGACGGTGCCCATCTGCACGGCGCCGATCAGGGCGTCGGTGGTGTCGATCTCCAGCAGGCGCGCATGACCGGGGTCCAGTGCCGGGTCCAACTGCTTGATGTTTGGAATGGCCAGGCGCTCGGAATGCTTCTGGAAGAACTGCTCGCCCTCTATCCCTTCAGGCGCGCGCAGCAGCGACACCGGTCGGTGCTGCAGAAACGGCAGGATCCATGCGCTGATGCCTTGATAGAAGTCGGCCAATTGCTGTTTTTGCGTACCACTCTGCTTGTCGATCACCCGGTCAGGGTGCGTGATATTCACGCCGCTGCTGACCTTTTTTGCCTTCGGGGCCGCCTTGCTGACGGATGTGGCCTTGCGCGGCAACTCGTGAATGATCTGCGCCACCGGCTTGTCGGTGCGCAATGCAACAAATGATGCCTGGCGCACCACGCCTTCGCGGGTCCACTCGGCGAAATTCACCTCGCCAACCAACTGAGGTTCCACCCAATGCACGCCGCGCGCCTGGGCGCTGGTCAGCGGTTTGTGCAGCGGCGAGGTCTTGCGTTCCAGGGGCGTGAGCTGCGCATAGATGGCTTTCAACGATGCCTGATCAAACCCGGTACCGACGCGCCCGGCATAGACCAGCCCGGAATCGTCATTGACAGCCAGCAACAGCGCGCCAAAGCCGCTGCGCGAACCCTGAGGCCGCGTGTAGCCAATGATCACGAACTCCTGGCGCAAGCGACATTTGAGTTTGATCCAGTCGGCATTGCGGCTCGACACATATGGGCTGCCGACGCGCTTGCCGATCACGCCCTCCAGCGCCAGGTCGCAGGCGCTCTCGAAAATGTCGCGCTGGTTGGCGGCGAAGGCTTCGGAGAACCGCAGCAGTTTGCTGCGGCTCGCGGACAGCGCGGACTTGAGCGCAGCGCGGCGCTCTTGCACCGGTGCGCTGCGCTGATCCTGGCCGTCGAGAAATGGCGCGTCGAACAGGTAATACACGATGTCCAGGCTGCGGCCGATGTCGAAGGCATTTTGCAGCGCCTGGAAGTCCGGCAACCCCTCGCCATTGAGGCTGACCACCTCACCGTCGAGCCAGCTGTCCTTAAGTTTGAGGGTTTGCAGGGCTTTGACCTGACGTGGCAGGCGGTCGGTCCAGTCATTGCCATTACGGGTGAACAGACGCACGTCACCGTCGCGAATGCGCGCCAGCATGCGGTAGCCGTCGAACTTGATTTCGTATTGCCAGTCACCTTCGGGCGCGCGATCGACCAGGGTCGCCAGCTGCGGGGCCAATTGCTCGGGCAGGGCATCGGCGCGTTTGGCGACGGGTGCTTTTTTGGCGGCCGCGGCCTTTTGGCGTTTGGCCGGCGCTTTGGGTTTGCCGACCGAGGCGTCGCTGAGCACGCTTTTGGGCTCGGCCTCGACAATGTCGTAGTCATCGGAAGGGCGCGCCTGCTGGTCCTTTTCCTTGATCAGCAGCCACTGTTCCTTGTCGCCGCTGCCTTTGAGACGGGTGCGCACCAAGGCCCAGTCGCCGGAGAGTTTTTCACCGACCAAGGTGAACTTGAGTTTGCCGGCCGCGTAGGCCTTGTGCGGGTCTTCATGGGGCTGCCAGACACCGCGATCCCACACGATCACATCGCCCGCGCCATATTGCCCCGCCGGGATGCTGCCCTCGAAATTGCCATAGCTGAGCGGGTGATCTTCGACGTGGACCGCCAGGCGTTTCTGGGTGGGGTCCAGGCTGGGGCCCTTGGGCACCGCCCAGCTTTTGAGCACGCCGTCGAGCTCCAGGCGAAAGTCATAATGCAGGTTTCGCGCGTCGTGTTTTTGAATCACGAACGACAGCGCCGAGGCTTTGCGTTTGCCCGCGGGCGCACTGCCGGCCGGCTCGGCGGTAATCCCGAAATCACGTTTGCGGTTGTATTCGCTCAGGGGCTTTGCCATGTCGTTCTCCAGCAAATGGCGGGCTCAAGAGGCCTTTTTGGCGGATTTTTTCGCGGCAGGCTTTTTCGTCGCGCGCTTGGCGGCGGGCTTGCCGGCCAGGCTGCGCTTGAGCAATTCGGTGAGGTCAATGACATCCGCCGATTTGCGCTCTTCGCTGCCTTCCTGGCTTTCCACATCTTCGATCTTGCCGGCCTTGGCCTTCTTGGCCACCAACGCCATGATTTTGTCCTGGAAGCTGTCGCGGTATTCGTCGGGCTGCCAGTCGGCGCTCATGTCCTCCACCAGGCGTTTGGCCATGTCCAGCTCACCTTTGGCCAGGCTCGGCTGGGTGACGTCGCTGCCCAATTCCAGTTCGTCCAGGCTGCGCACTTCGGCAGGCCAGCGCAGCATCACCAGCACCAGCGCCGACTCCAGCGGCATTAACGCCGCCAAGTGCTGCTTGGTGTGCAGCACCACATTGGCCAGGGCCACCTTGCCGGTTTTTTTCAGGGTTTCGCGCAGCAGTGCGTAGACCTTGCCGCCGCGTTTATCCGGGGCCAGGAAGTAGGGCGTGTCGATGTTTTGCAGCGGGATCTGGTCGCTGGCGACAAAGGCGATGATTTCGATGGTCTGGGTCGACTTGGGGTGCGCCGAGCGAATTTCGTCCTCGCTGAGCACCACGTAGCGGCCTTTCTCGAACGCTACGCCCTTGACGATGTTCTCTTTGGTGACTTCCTTGCCGGTGGTCTTGTTGATGCGCTTGTAGCCGACCGGGTCCATGCTGCGTTTGTCCAGCCAGTCAAAATCAACGCCTTGGGAAGACGTGGCTGAGACCAGTGATACCGGGATGTGGACCAAGCCGAAGCTGATCGCGCCTTTCCAGATTGCCCTTGGCATGCCTGCAATTCCTTGAGAAGAGACTGTGTTCTGGTGACTCACAGGCGCCGGGAAAAGTTTCGGCGAGCAGATGCGCGGACAGATTGTGTTACACCTCATGAGAAACAATTTAGTCTCGAAAGCCGAACCCAAGGCGTAGCGTGTTATCGAAAGCACGTACCACTCGCCCAAGAGAGGCTTTGTCATGAACAGCTGTGTGCGTCACCTTGCAGTATTGGCGTTGGGCCTGGCGCTCACGCCATTGGCCCAGGCGCAAAACCTGCCTGGCAGCTACGACTCCAACAACAGCCCTATTCATCGGGCCAACCCCAACAGCATGCAGGGCACCCAGCCGAATGCGCCGGCAACACGGGGAATTCAGACTGGGCCGACCAGCCCCGCACCCACCGTGGAAAACGGCGGCATTGGCAATCGCTATCCCAAACGTGAGGCCGCCCCGAGCCGTCCCACAACCGAAACCAAAGCTCCCACCTATGATGCCAACGGCAATCGCCGGTAAGGACTCCGTATTATGTTGCTACGCAAAACCCTTCTAGCCGCTATTTGCGCAACCACGCTGCTGCCACTGGCAGCGGTTTACGCCGCCGATGCCCAGCAATTCCCGAGCGAACAAGGCAGCATCACCGCGACCCCAATCGTCAAAGGCCTCGACCATCCCTGGGCAGTGGCGTTTCTGCCGGACAAGCAAGGCTTTCTGGTGACCGAACGCCCAGGTCATCTGCGTTTTGTCGGCCCCGACGGCAAGCTTTCTGCACCGTTGACCGGCGTGCCCCAAGTGTGGGCCAAAGGGCAGGGCGGTTTGCTGGATGTGGTGCTGTCGCCGGACTTCAAGCAGGACCGCATGGTCTACCTGTCGTACGCCGAAGGCGGCGGCGAGGGTGGCAAGGCCGGCACTGCCGTCGGACGCGGGCGCTTGGCGGATGACCTGAGCGGCCTGAAGGATTTCAAAGTGATCCTGCGCCAGGAGCCCAAGCTGTCCACCGGCAATCACTTTGGCTCGCGGTTGGCCTTCGACCGCGATGGCTACCTGTTCGTGACCCTGGGTGAAAACAATGATCGCCCGACCGCCCAGGACCTGGACAAGTTGCAAGGCAAGGTGGTGCGGATCTTCCCGGACGGCCGCGTGCCAGAGGACAACCCGTTCGTTGGCCAACAGGGTGTACGCCCCGAGATCTGGTCCTACGGCCAGCGTAACCCGCAAGGCCTGGCGTTGAACCCCTGGAGTGGCACCATCTGGGAAAACGAACACGGCCCACGCGGTGGTGATGAAATCAACATCATCGAGCGCGGCAAGAATTACGGTTGGCCACTGGCGACCCACGGCATCAATTATTCGCTGACACCGATTCCCGAGGCCAAGGGCAAGACAGTGGAAGGCACCGTGGCGCCTCATCACGTCTGGGAGAAATCACCGGCGATCAGTGGCATGGCATTTTATGACGCCGACCGCTTCAAGGCGTGGCAGCACAACCTGTTCATTGGCGCACTGGCCAGCCAGGAGTTGATCCGCTTGCAGTTCGACGGCGACAAGGTGATCCATGAAGAGCGTTTGCTCGCAGGTTTGAAAGCGCGCATCCGCGATGTGCGGCAGGGGCCGGATGGGTTTCTGTATGTGCTGACTGATGAGGATAATGGCGTGCTGTATCGGGTCGGTCTGAATCAGGACTAAATGCTGGAGCGGGCTTGCCCGCTCCCACATTTCGCGTCGCAACCGGCTTAAAGCCCGAGGTCGGACAGCCCCGGGTGATCATCCGGGCGCCGACCCAGCGGCCAGTGAAACTTGCGGTCGCTCGCCTTGATCGGCAAATCATTGATGCAGGCAAAGCGGTTGGCCATCAGACCGTTTTCGTCGAATTCCCAGTTTTCATTGCCGTAGGAGCGGAACCAGTTACCGGAATCGTCGTGCCATTCGTAGGCATAGCGCACGGCGATACGGTTACCGGTGAAGGCCCACAATTCCTTGATCAGCCGATAGTCCAGCTCTTTAGCCCACTTGCGGGTCAGAAAACCCTTGGCCTCTTCGCGGTTGTGCGCAAATTCAGCGCGATTGCGCCATTGCGTGTCCAGTGTGTAGGCCAGCGATACGCGGTGCGGGTCGCGGGAATTCCAACCGTCTTCGGCCAGGCGAACCTTTTCGATGGCCGACTCGCGGGTGAACGGTGGCAGCGGCGGGCGAACGTCTGCGTCGGATGACGGTGCCTTGGATGACATGGGCAGCTCCTGAAAACAATTAGGTGTATCGAAAGTTGCTCAGTTGATGCGTTCAAAGTTGCAATAACGTTCGCGCCATGCAGCGCGCATTATCAGCAGCTGTTGAATCACCCATCACCAGGGCAACGGTAATGGCGCCGTCGATCAAGATCAGCAGTTGCGCGGCCTGCTGTTCAGGGTCGGGGGTGCCATGTGCTTTGCACAGTTGCATTGCGTAATCGAACAGTTTTTGTTTATGCGCCTTGGCCAGCAGGCGTACCGGGTCGTGCGGGTCGCCGGTTTCACCGCTGGTGTTGATGAAGGCGCACCCGCGAAAGTCTGCCGAGCCAAACCATGTCTTGAGGGCGTCAAACAGCGCCAGCAGGCGTTCTCCACTGCCTTCACTGCGTTCGACTTCGCTGCGCAGCCATTGCATCCAGCGCTCATCGCGGCGGTGCAGGGCGGCAATCACCAATTCATCTTTATTGGCGAAGTACCGGTAAATACTTTTGCGCGAGACGCCTGCGGTTTTCACCAGCAAGTCCATGCCGGTGGCGGCGATGCCATGGCGATAGATTAACTTCTCGGTGACATCGAGGATAATATCGCGGGTGTCGTTGCTGATTAATTCATTCATGCTGCGCACAGTAGAACGATCGTTCTCCATGGTCAATTAACTTTTTTCCATCGCGGGCGACGAGACCTGAGCTGCCCCATGGTGTAAGCTCGGGGCCTCTTCGGATTCGACCCACTGCGAGCCTTATGCCGTCGTTCTTCAAACGCTCCCTGTTGCCAAAACTGCGTGGTTTCCCACTGTCTCCCGAGTCGATCAACGTGCTGTCCGGCGCCGATGCGTTTCGCCGTTGCCTGCTGGAGAAAATCCCCCAGGCCACGCGGCGCATCTACATCGTTGCGCTCTACTTGCAGCAGGATGAAGCCGGCCAGGAGATCTACGATGCCTTGCACGCCGCCAAGGCTGCACGGCCAGCGCTGGATATCGTTGTGGTGGTTGACTCGCTGCGCGCCCAGCGCGGCCTGATTGGCGCAGGCAAGCAACCCGGCAACAGTGCCTGGTACCAGGCCATGACCCAACGCCACGCCAGCGAAGTGCCGGTGTACGGCGTGCCGGTGCAGACCCGTGAACTGTTCGGCGTGTTGCACCTCAAGGGCTTTGTGATCGACGACAGCGTGCTGTACAGCGGCGCCAGCTTGAATAACGTGTACCTGCACAAGTTCGACAAGTATCGTTTTGACCGCTACCACCTGATCCACAGCCAGGCGCTGGCCGACTCGATGCAGCATTTGCTGGAGCACGGCTTGATTGCCTCCAAGGCCGTGCATCGCCTGGACCTGCCAAACCCGCCTACCACCCGCAGCCTGCGCAACGATATCGGCGATTTGCGCAGCCGCCTCAAGCATGCGGCGTATGACACCACTGCGGGGCTGTTGCCCAACGGCCACCTGTTGGTAAGCCCACTGCTCGGCGTCGGCAAGAACAACCCTCTGAACCGCGTGATCCTTGAGTTGATCGCCAGTGCCCAGCATCAGCTGACTGTCTGCACGCCGTATTTCAACCTGCCACTGCCGGTGACCCGTGAAATCAATCGCGCCCTGGCGCGTGGGGTCAAGATCGACATCATTGTTGGCGACAAAACCGCCAACGACTTTTACATCCCGCCCAGCGAGCCGTTCAAGGTGATCGCGGCGTTGCCTTATTTGTATGAAATCAGCCTGCGCCGTTTCGCCAAGCGCCATCAGCCGATGATCGACAGCGGCCAGTTGAACCTGCACCTGTGGCGCGACGGCGACAACACCTATCACCTCAAGGGTATGTGGGTTGACCAGCGCTACACCTTGCTCACCGGCAACAATCTGAACCCACGAGCGTTCCGACTCGACCTGGAAAACGCTTTGCTCATCGATGACCCGCGCGGCCAATGGCTGGAGCCGCGGCGTACCGAACTGGCGCAAATTTTCCAGCACACCACGCGTATCGAAGGGTATCAGCAGCTGCAGACCCTGGTGGACTATCCGCCGGCTGTCGGCAAGTTCCTGCGACGGGTAAGCCGGGTGCGCATCGAGCGGCTGCTGTACCGCATCTTGTAAGCCCTCATGGCATAGAGCAGCAGCCGGGCCTGATTCAAGCATGGCTGCTCGCCCGACAGGCTTGGTTCAGCGACAGATTGAGAACTCTCCTACACCTGGCCTTCGGGTTCTCTCGTAGTCTTTTTGTCGACGGTTCTTAAGGACTAGAACTCTTGCGGTCAAACGTGAAGAGAGCTTGAAATGTCGACCATTTCCTTGATTCGTACGCCCACGCCTTCATTTGTCCCATCAGGCCTACACGGTGAAACTGAACCGCGTGCTTCCCCGGCCGCACCCACCTCTCAGGACAGTTCCCGCAACGCTGAACATGCGTCATTGGCAGGCGCGCCACGCCGGTTGGACGGGCAACTGACACAAGCCAGGTTTGAACAGGCCGCACTGCGCTACAAGCGCGAAAACTCATCGGCAAGTACTGGCCACTCGGCCGAAGCTGAGCGTGCAGGCAGAAGCTTTCCGCAGGACGTCGACGCACGCAGGGCGGATGAAAAACTGCAACAAACCCTCATTCACTGGTTGATGACTGGCGACATCAAAGACCAGCCCTTTGCGCGTAACGCCTCGATCCGGCCATTTATTGACGCGCTCAGCAATGCCGCATGGGCGCCACAGGTGCAGGCCTGGTTCAAGGCCAATGGCGTGGACGTGGCCACGGTGCGTGTTTTCAGTGATGGCGTGGAAGGCACCGTGTCGGTCAACGGTGTAAAGGTCAGGCGCAGGTTTACCGCTGTAGACGGATCAGGCTGGGGCGAGGTCGGGGCGAAAGTGACCGAGGCGGCCGACAAGTTGTCGCCTGATCCTTTCGGGGTATTGCTGCCCGGCAGGAAAAAAGCGCCGTTCCGTGATTTGGACGCGGTTTTTCATTTCTACGGCGTAGACCCCCCCCATTCCGACAAAGAAAGACAGCCGTTGGGCGAGCTGCTCAAGAGCGCGGGCTGGCCCGCGATAACCGACGAAAAACGCCTGTTCTGGCGCCAGCAGTTCGGTGAACTTCAGCAAAAAAACGCTGACATTGACGCACGGGTGAACCTGGCGTCTCAACTGCAGAACCTGATCAGGGACGCGAAGGAGGAGGGCACACTCAACCTGGGCGACCAGCCTGCAATGGTTCAGCCTGAGTCGACATTGGCGCAAAACAGCCGGCTGCCTCGCGAACGCTTTATCGCATGGCTGGCGTCGCCAGCGTTCAAGACATTTATCGAGAAGATCGGCTTTGGCGGCGGCGATAACATCTACAGGGTTTTCGAGGGCGACCTGGAAATACGCCAGCGTGATACTCAATGGTTTTCGTTGGGCCGTATGCTGCTGGATGAGATCAGCAAGGTCGGCGCAGGCGGCAACCCGGCCGAAACAGCCGCTATCCGTGCTCTTGAGGGCGGCTTCAAGCAACTCGTCGAGATGACCGGGCCGATCGGCAACACCCTGTACTCGCAGCCTGTTTATGATGCGCGTCAGTACATGGCGTTTTCCGGGCTGGGGTCACCCAGTACGCTTGCGCACATTTACTCGGCCATCACCGGCCTGAGCAACAACCTGCCACCATCGCCTCCCCACTGGACTCTGCCTTCCTCACGCCCCGAAAACCCGGACCGTGTGTCTGTTGACGCCGCGTTTGGTAACGACCTGCTCAGCTCGATGCACACGGGTTATTCCATTGTTGAGGTCCCGCAGGGGACGTCCATGGCGGCGGCGTTGGACGTTTACCGGCACGTCCTGGCCCAGCCGGAGCTGCAGTCCTGGTTCAAAAGCAAGGGGTTGGAAACCCAGGGGCTCAGGCTGCACAAGGACAGTATCAGCGGTTTCATCAACCGCGACGGCGTGCGCACCGCGGTTACATTCAGCACCGCGGACGATTCCGGATGGTGGCAAGTCAGCGCGAAGCTGCGCTTGATCAGGGAGGTGCTGGACCCGGCAGATAAGGGTATTTATTACCTGGCTGAGGATGAGTCGTGGGTGCCCACTTCCGTTGTCCTGCAGGCTTACGGTTTGCCCGAGCCGGTCTGGACTGGGGACCGGGAGCGGTTGATGACGCAGCTGCAGACCACCGGGCTGGTGATGCCCGTTGACCAGTATCGGCTCATCAGCACGCGCGTGGAGGGCGTGCGACAAGCGATCGGTGACCTGGATGAACGTGCCTACCTGGCCGACTATCTGGAAAACCAGGTCAAGAACGCGCCTGACGATACGCCGTGGGACTGGTCAGAAGATCCGGTGCTACCGTCGGCGAGCTCACCGATGGTGATGGGCGATCATGCGGCGCGGGCGAGCCTGCAGCGGTTCACCGAGTTGCCTGCCGTGCGCACGCCTCTGCAACGCCAGGGCCTGTTTTGGCCAGGGCAGCCGTTCCGGGTTTCCGAAGGCAAATTCGAACACCGGCTCCCGCAGGGGAAGTGGATAGACCTGAGCAGCCGCCTCACTGGCGAGCGCGGCATCGACCTTGAACTGCGCCACTTGGTCAACATGAGCCAGTCGCGTGGAAACGCCCTGTACTCGGTGCCTTATTACGACATCCGCCAGATGCTGGACCACAAGGGATTGGGCTCACCCCGGAGCGCTGGCGAGACGCGCAACATGGTGCGGTGGCTGCGCAGCGCCTTGCCGCCCGCGCCGGCGCTCGGTGATTACTCCGGGCTTTTGCTGGCCCCGTGGTCCCCCGGCCAATTGACCCCGAGCGACAAAGCCATCCTCAAGACCCAGGCGGGCGAGCGTCTGAGTGGCTCGGCCGTGAGCCGTTTCAATTACCTTGGTCAGACCACTCTTGAGGCGCTGCAACAGCATCCGGCTGAACACCTGGAAAAATTTCTCGGCAGCCCCGATGCGCTGAACTTTGGTGATGACCTGGCTTATGTTCTGAAATGGCGGGAATCGCCAACGCCCCAGACGGTTCGCCAACAGTTGGCCGTGGCCGCGCTTACCTTGCACGCAGAGCCGGATGGCCCTGCAGCGCCGGGCTACATTGGCGGCTATAGCCTTTACCAACCGGGCAATATGGGCCGCACGTTGACTGCGGTACGTCGGGACCTGGAGAAACACCTGCAGCTTGAACGAGGGCTTGAGCCAAAACTTGCGGTGTTGGCGGCCCAGATCCGTCTGGCTCAGGTGGCGCCCGAGTTTCTCGTCCAGGAGGTGCCCAAGGAAATACGGATCGGCACGCCTGCCTGGATGGAACTGCGCCTGGGGTGCGAGATGGCGGAGCTCAAGGCGCCAGGGACCAGCCGCATGATGAACGAGGCACACATCAGCGATCTGGCTGCGCTGGCCCCTACCAGCGAAGCACAGGCCACCTTGATGCAATTGGGCGCCATGAAGATTTTGCTGGATTGGGCGGTGCTCAATGGTGTGATTCCCGCAGCCGCTGGAGGAGAACACCCGCGGTCGGCGATCAACAAAGCCAGCCAGGCGTTCTTCAAACAGCGCCAGGAGGTCAACGATGCAATGAACGCCGTGGCAGAGGTACCGGCGCGCAAGGCGATTGCACTCCGGGAGTTGCTCAAGGTGTTTGCGCCAAGCACGCCCAGCCAGCTGGAGGGCATGAAGGTATTGATTGCCGATGTCGGCGCCCGACGCAACCTGCCCATTTCCGAACCGCGTACACGCTCGCTTGTAGAAACGTACATGACCGGCGACTTGATACCTGGCAAGTGGGTACTCAGAAGCGACATGCCGCAAAGGTTGGTCCGGCCCCGATCCAGCCCCTATCAACTCAACCTGGACGTCGAGGCGCCCGCCGACAAACGCGCCGAACTTGATGAACGAATTCGCAGGCTGCCCGATTTGAAGGCCCTGCTGAAAACCGCAGTCGATGCGCACACCGCGACGCTCAAAAAAGCTTACGCAACCCAGCTCAAACTCATGTTTGCCAAGCTCCCGCTGCCCGATCGTCAGCTTCTGAACAACCCTGAAAGCGTGGTCAGGTTGTTCACCGTGCGAGGGGAGACGGGGCTGCCTCCGGTCAAGCAGACCGAGGCGGATAAGGAGGCGGTCCGAGGGCGGCAAGGGACATTGATGAGGGTCGAACTGGGCAAGGCGGTGTGTTACTTCGAAGTGTTTGCCAATGGCAAGATCACCAAGCGCACCGACCTCCCCAATAACCTGCGGCTGGGCGATGTGCTTGCCGGCAAACCCAATCCCTTGGGGTTGAGCGGCATCTACACGACCGCCTTCACCGCAGGTTTCGAGCTGAATGTGGACTTTGACGCCTACCTGAAAGGCACCGTGCCCCGGCCGAATGTCTCATCCAGAGTCATCGTTGAAAGCATCGGCAATCCGATTGTCGGCGACACGCCCGCGGCCGGTGGTGCAGTGGGAAGTGTCATCACGGACACCTTTGCATCGGCGAAGACGCAACGCATCGTGACGCTGATTGCCGAGCGTAATTTATATGAAAGCGACGACGCGCTGCTGCAACGGGCCGAGGGCACACTGCCGCTGGAAAAAAAGCGGGAAGTCCTGGGTCGTGACAAGGCCATCTTGAAGGGGCTTGTGCCGTTCGTGGGGGCTTATCAGGAGTTTGCGGACGGGAATATCGGCAAGGGCTTGTTTGCCTTATCGTTGGACGTGGGCGGGCTGGTTATCGGCGCGGGAGGCCAGGCCCGCTCATTGCTGCGCACGGCCAAGACGCTCACGCCCAACCCGGTAGGCGGTCTGGTTCGCCGGCTGGGCAGCACTGTGGCGCCGGCCAGGCCCAAAATTGCCTGGACAAAGCCGGTGGCGAGCTTTGGCGACAGGGCCTTCAATTTCGTCAAGGAATCGGCGTTGTTCTCCAGTGCGGTGATGAATCCGGCCGACGGGTATGCGCAATTGGTAAATGCCGCTATCAAGGGCCTGTTCAAACTGTCGCATCTGGCCCCCAGTGCTTCGATGCTGGGCAAGGCCGCGCCACACTTGCTCACCGTTGAGGAGAAGTTGAGGGCTTACTGGTTGGCGGGAGGGTGGGATCCTGCACCCGCGCCTGCGCCGACGGGCGTGGCTGGAACCAGCCAGGGCGTCGCCGTGGTCGCGTCCAGGGTCAATGGCTTCTGGTATGCGATCAATCCAAAAACGGGGAGGGCGGATGCCACGCCGTTGCCAGACTTCAAATCGACAACCCCATTGGCCGTCTAAGAGGGCAAATCCGACGCTACGCTGAATAGGCCCCAGGCCCTGCACTGGCTCAAGTGCAGGGTCAGGGGCTTTTTATCAGTTCAGGCCGAGCTTGCCGCGCAGGGTCGACAGGTCTTCAGCCAAGGTGTTGACCGGGCCTACCAGGGCCTTGCGGTCGTTTTCCTTCACTTTGTCGTAGGTCTCAAAGCCGCCGTCCTTGGTTTTGTACTTGGCCAGGATCTTGTCCACGGCAGCAAAGTTCTTGTCGACTTTGGTCAGGAAGACCTTGTCTTGCTTCTCGAGCTGACCACGGAACAGGTCGACGATTTTCTTCGCGCCGTCGATGTTGCCCTGGAAGTCATACAGGTCAGTGTGGCTGTAACGGTCTTCCTCACCGGAGATCTTGGTGGCAGCCACTTCTTCCAGCAGGGCAGCAGCACCGCCGACCACTTTCTCAGGTGGGAAGGTCAGGCCGTCAACCCGGGTTTTCAGGTCGTTGACGTCAGTGTTGAGTTTGGCGGTCAGCGCTTCGAGGCCTTTGGTGGTCTTCTCGGAGAACAGCACGTACTCGATGCGGTGGAAGCCGGTGAAGTCTTCGGCGGTCACGCCTTTTTCGTGGTCGTCAACGCGCGAGTCAATCGAGGCGTCGAGGTCGCTGAACAGCTCGGCGATCGGCTCGATGGACTCGTAGTGAACACGGGTCGGGGCATAGAGCTTCTGGGCGGTGGCCAGGTCGCCTTTATTGATAGCGTCGGTGAACGCCTTGGTCTGGGTGACCAGCTCACCGATTTCTTCGGTGACGTAGATCTTGTAGTCCGACACCGGGCCTACCAGGTCCAGAGGGGCGGTAGCGGCGAATGCTGCCAGCGGCGAGAGGGTCATTAACAACGACAACGCGATAGTCGACTTCTTCATGGGACGTTTTTCCGCTCTGGTTTGTTTTAGGTGTTGGCAGTGGTTTGAGGGTGCGTTGCAGCGAGCAGCGTGCGCCCGATGAAATCCGCAGGCCCGGTGACCCCCGGCAAGGTGAAGAAATACCCGCCGCCGACTGGCTTGAGGTACTCCTCCAGAGGCTCGCCGTTGAGCCGGGTTTGCACGCTGATAAAGCCTTTCTCCAGGTCAGCCTGGTAGCAGATGAACAACAGCCCCATGTCCAGCCGCCCGTTTTTGTTGACGACGTTGGAGTAGTTGAACGGCCGACGCAGGATCAGGTTGGCCTGAGTCTGCGGGGTGCGCGGGTTGGCCAGGCGGATGTGAGCATCGAGCTTGGTCAGCTTGCCTTCCGGGTCCTTGCTGTAGTCGGGAACCTGGGTTTCCTTGTCGCCATCCATGGGCGCGCCGGTGGGTTTGATGCGCCCGATAATGCTTTCCTGCTCTTGCAGCGGGGTACGGTCCCAGCGCTCGACGAAATTGCGGATGATGCGCACGGCCTGGTAGCTGCCGTTGGCGGCCCAGGCGGGTTCGTCGCTGCCGGGCTGCACCCAGACAATCTGGTCCATGGCCTTGTCGTCGTTGGAGTTCGGGTTGGCCGAACCGTCACGGAAACCGAGAAAATTGCGCGCGCTCTGCGCAGGCTCGCCGGGTTTGGCTGGCGCCTGCGGCGGCACGCTGCCTTCCTGTTTCCAGCGCACCAGCAACAGGTCCGGCAGGTTTTTGACGATGTCGCGCAGGGCGTGGATATTGGTGTCCGGGGTGTTTGAGCTGAACTGCAGGCTCAGGTCGCCGTGGCACTGCGCCGGCTCCAATGCGTCGTTGGGGAAGCCGACCATGCGGCTCAGGCGCTTGGGTTTGACGGCGGTGAGGCCGAAGCGCTCATCGAACAGCGACTCGCCGACGGACACGGTGATGGTCAGGTTATCCGGCGTGACCACCGGGCCCAGAATGCCGGAATCGGTAGGCGGCAGTTTCGGGTCGACCTGCGGCACGGTGCCGCCAGTCATCAGGAAGCTGATGCGCTCGTTCAATGTGCGAAACAGACGCTCCAGGTCTTCGCGATCAGTGGCCAGTACGTCGAATGCCACCAGCATGCCGCAGGCCGGGCGTGGGGTGACGATGCCGCTCTGGTGCTTGCCGAAAAAATCGTGGTGGTCCTGCGTCTTGTCACTGCGCGGTGCCGTGGTGACTTGCTCGGCCGCCGCAGCCGCCATGGCCGGGCAGCTCAAGCTGCTGCCGGCAATCGCGGCGCCGGTGGCCGCCATGCCCAACAGGACACGGCGACGTTGCGCGGAAAACTGTTCTGAATCACTCATGTAGTAGGTCGTCTTCACTGCAGGCCGGAAAGGCCAAGGGCGGGGTCGATTCCATCGAGTGCAACGGCCAGAGCCTTGGCCTTGTCGGCGATCTGCTTGCGCTGATCGGCGGTGACGCTGTCGTAGCGGCTGTACTGGCCGTCGACTTTCAACGCATTGAGCTCGGTATCGAAGGCGGCGAGGGCGCCGTCGATTTTCGGCAGCAGGTCAGCTGCGGATTTGGTCAGCAGCGGGCGCATCAGCTCGACCACCTTGTGGGCGGCTTCCAGGTTGGCGGCAAAGCCATTCAGGTCGATGTGGCTGTAGCGTTCCTCTTCACCGCTGGCGGCGCGTACATCCGCCAGGCTGTTGAGGTTGCGCACCACAATGCTCACCAGTTGTTCCGGTGGCAGCGATTGGGCCAGCAGTTGTTGCTTGAGCGTGGTGACGTCGGTGACCAGGCGTTGCGCAATCGGGGCCAGGCCCTCCAGGCTGTGCTGCTGGAACAGGCTGTATTCGAGGCGATGGAAGCCGCTGAACGCCGGGTCTTGCTCGCGTTTTTCAAAGTAGTCGGCGCGTGCGTTGATGGCGTTATCCAGCTCGGCCAGGCGTTGCGAAGCCGGCGCCAGGCGCTGGTAGGCCTCACGGGCCGGCACGTAGAGCGCCTGCGCCTGAGCCAGGTCGCCGGCTTCAATGGCCTGGGCCAGCGCCGTAACGGCCTTGACCAGCGCACTGCCCTGGCCGCTCAGGTACACGCGGAACTCCGACAGCGGGCCGATAAACGCCACCATCGACGGCTTGGCCTTGGCCTGGGCGTCGGACTCAGCCGTCGGCGTCACGTGCAACGTGCCGCGCGGGTTGCTCAACAGCCCGCAGGTGATTGCATAGTCGCCGGGCAGCAGATTGGCGTTGATCACCTGGCTCAGGCCGGGGGCGATATTTTCGCGCTCCTCGATCACCAGCACGCCGTCGAGGATTTCCCACTCCACCGCGCGGTCGGAGCGGTTGATGATGCGAAAGCTCGCGTGCCCGGCGGGCACAGTCAACGCGTTGGGTTCGCAGGCGTGGCCATGGATGGTCACTGCGATTTCATTGTGGTTGGTCTGACGTTTGGCGGCGGCCAATTGCGAGGCGTAATAGAACAGCGCACCGGCGCCGATCATCACGACCACCGAGCCGGCCACCGCCCAGCGCAGGGCGCGGGAAGGCAGAGCCGGTTGAGGGGTTGGGTTGGACAAGAGACGGTCCTTACTGGCTGGAAACGGAAGAGGTGTTAGCGACAGGCTTGGGTGGGGCGGATGGCAGGAAGAACATCACCAGCGCCACCACCAGGTAAATCAGATACGCGCCCAGGGTGCTGATGGTCGGTGCATCCTGATAGCCGAACATCCCGGCCAGCACCGAGCCCAATGGGCCATCCATCGGCAGTGTCGCGCTGAAATCGAACAACACGGTTTGCAGGTGGTTCCACACCCCGGCTTCGTGCAGGGCTTGTACCGAGTTGGCGAGGATGCCGGCGGCAACCACCAGGATGAACAAGCCGGTCCAGCGAAAGAACGCACCCAGGTTCAAGCGCATGCTGCCGGTGTAGATCAGGAAACCGACGACGATCGCCAGGATCAGGCCGAGCAGGGCGCCAATCGGCGCGCCCGGGCCTTCGCTCTGCTGGAACACCGCGAGCAGGAAGAACACCGTCTCCAGGCCTTCACGGGCCACGGCGAAAAACACCATGGCGATCAGCGCGATCACCTGATGCTTGGAGCCGGCCAGCGCGTGGTCCAGGGATTCGTGCAGGGAATGCTTGATGGAGCGCGCTACTTTGCGCATCCAGAACACCATCGAGCTGAGAATGCCGACGGCCACCAGGCCGACCACACCTTCGAACAATTCCTGTTGTTTTTGCGGGAATTCGGCGCTGACCAGCTCCAGGCCGCCGCCTACCAGCAGGGCCAGGGCAGCGGCGAGGAACACGCCGATCCATACCGCGGGCATCCACTGGCCGCGGCCGGTTTGTTGCAGGTAACTGGCGATGATGCCAACGATCAATGCTGCTTCAATGCCTTCGCGCAGCATGATTAGAAAGGGAACGAGCATTCGGCACCGCATCATGACTGGATAGGATGCTAATTTGTAACATAATGATACTCATTACTAAACAGGGAATGTTGCGCTTTGCTGAACTGCGGCTGAACGGTGGTGGCGAATCGCAACCGCCCTTATGATGCACCCCATCTTCATGTACAGCCGATAAGCCCATTTCCCATGTCGGAAAAAGACAGCATTTCCATCCACCTCGTGCGCGAAGCCCTGTTGCAGAGCTGCGCGCCGGGGGCGGCGACGGTTGAAGCGTTGAGCAAGGTCGGGATTGATCCGGCCTGGCTCGAGCAGCCCGGTGCCCGCGTGCCGGCCACCGCTTACGCGCGCTTGTGGCGGTTGCTGGCGCGGCGCACGGATGATGAATTTTTTGGGATGGACCCGCGCAAGCTCAAGTCCGGCAGCCTGGCGTTCCTGTGCCGCGCCGCCATGGCGCAACCCAATCTGGGCGCGGCCCTGCAAACCGGCCTGGGGTTTCTGTCCCTGATGCTTGAGCAAATGCCCGCGCAGTTGGTGCACCAACAGAGCCTGGCGGAAATCGTGTTGGCTGAACCTGCGCCCAAACGCGCGTTTACCTACTTCACCTATTGGATGATTGTGCACGGCGTCGCCTGTTGGCTGGCGGGCCGGCGCATCCCGATCCTTGCGATTGAGCTGCGCTGTGCGCAGCCGGACTTTTACGACGATTACCGGGTGATGTTCTCTGACAACCTGCGTTTTGATCGGCCGCGCACGCGCATGATCTTTTCTGCAGACTGCCTGGACGTGCCGATCAAGCGCAGCCCGGAAGAACTCAAGCGCTTTCTTGCCCATGCGCCGGCCAACATATTGGTCAAGTACCGCGACCCGGATAGCCTGGCCACGCGGATCAAGCACGATCTACGCCAGATGCCCGCCGATACCTGGCCGGAAACCGAGGGATTGGCGGCCAACTTGTGTATTTCGGCGTCAACCCTGCGTCGCCGCCTGGCGGATGAAGGGCAGACCTATCAGGGGCTCAAAGACAGCGTGCGCAAGGAGCTGGCGATTGTCTGGCTGGCAGAGCCACAGGTCAGCTTTGCCGAAATCGCCGGGCGCTTGGGGTTTGCCGACACCAGTTCGTTCTACAAGGCGTTTCGCAAGTGGTCCGGGTCCAACCCCGGGCATTACCGCAGCTTGATATTGAACGAAGCGGTGAGCCAATAGGTCATTGGAACGCTGCGTGGCCTGTGCAAGCCGTTACCCGCAGCTTCAATGACCCAGGTCACTTTCCGGCGCTCGCGTTTGTGTGATAGTCGGCGCAACCGTTCCATCGCTTGTCTCCTGACGCAGCCTGATCGGCACTTGTCGCGATCAACGTCTACGCCATTTCCCTCATTCAAGAGCAGGATTTCATGGCACTTCACAAAACCGTAGAAACCCAAGACCAAGCCATCGAAGACGTGTATTCGAGCGGTTCGTCCCAGCACACCTTGCCCAAGTACCGTTTGCCGAACCATTCGACCACGCCGTCGGCGGCCTACAACCTGGTGCGCGATGAGCTGTTGCTGGACGGTAACTCGCGCCAGAACCTGGCGACCTTCTGCACCACGTGGGTCGAGCCCGAAGTGAAGCAGTTGATGGCCGACGCCCTCGACAAAAACATGATCGACAAGGACGAGTACCCGCAAACCGCCGAGATTGAAAACCGCTGCGTGCACATCATTGCCGACCTCTGGCACGCGCCCAAATCCTGGCAAACCGTGGGTTGTTCGACCACAGGGTCCAGCGAAGCGGCCATGCTTGGCGGCCTGGCCCTGAAGTGGAGCTGGAAAAAACGCCGCGAAGCCGCGGGCCTGCCGACTGACAAACCTAACTTCGTGTGCGGGCCGGTGCAGATCTGCTGGAAAAAATTCGCCCGCTATTTCGACGTGGAAATTCGTGAAGTGCCCTTGCGCGGTGACGCCTTGGGCCTGCTGCCGGCCGACCTGCGGGAATATTGCGACGAGAACACCATCGGCGTGGTTGCGACCTTGGGCGTGACTTTCACCGGTATCTACGAACCCGTGGCCGCGCTGGCCGCCGAGCTGGACGCGATGCAGCGCGACCTCGGCCTGGACATTCCGATACATGTTGATGCGGCGAGTGGCGGGTTTATCGCCCCGTTCATCCAGCAAACGCTGCAATGGGATTTTGTGATCGAACGGGTCAAGTCGATCAACGCCTCGGGCCACAAATACGGGCTGGCGCCGCTTGGCGTGGGCTGGGTGATTTGGCGCTCTACCGAAGATCTGCCGGAAGAATTGATCTTCTACGTGGACTATCTGGGCGGCAACATGGCGACCTTCGCGCTGAATTTCAGCCGGCCGGGCGGTGAGATCATTGCCCAGTACTACAACTTCCTGCGGCTGGGGCGCGACGGCTACACGCGTATTCAACAAGCCTGCTCCGACACGGGGCAGTGGCTGGCCGCGCAAATCGGCAAGTGTGCCCCGCTGGAATTGGTGTATGACGGCAAAGACGGGCTGCCGGCGGTCTGCTACAAGCTCAAGGACGGCATCGACCATGGTTTCAGCCTGTATGACCTGTCCGAGCGCGTGCGCATGCGCGGGTGGCAGATCGCGTCCTACCCACTGCCTTCAGACCGCCAGAACATCGTGGTGCAACGCATTCTGGTCCGCCATGGCGTGAGCCGCGACCTCGTGGCGCTGTTGCTTGATGACTTGCGCAAGGCTATCGAGTATCTGCAGAAAAACCCGGTGGCCAATTCCGACGCCGGGCCGAGTTTCAGCCACGGCGCAATCGCCGACCCCGTGATCCCGGCAGACACCCCTAACCTGGCCTGACACACCTCACGCTCACCGGGCCTTGAGGCCCGGTGCCTTAAGTGTTTGCCTTGCCGGGTGCGAATCATCGTGACTGCCATTTTCAGTTTTCTGCACGACAACCCCTATATCCTGCTGTTTCTGGTGGTCGGCCTGTCCGTCTGGGTCGGGCGCGGCACCATCAAGGGGTATGGCTTGGGGGCGGTGGCCGGGGCCATCGTCATCGGTTGCGCCATTGCGACCTGGGCGTCTTACTACGGCGTGCATTTCGAACTCGATAACTTCACCAAAAGCCTGTTTTATTACCTGTTCATGTACGGCGTCGGGCTGCGCGTGGGGCCCTCGTTTATTAATAGCCTCAAGGGCGATGGGCTGAAATTCACCTTTCTGGCGATACTGTCGTCGTTCCTCGGCTTGGGCATCGTGGTGCTGGGTGTGAAGCTCTTGTCACTGCCGGTGGGCGCCGCTGGCGGTATTCTTGCCGGTTCACAAACCATGTCCGCGGCCATCGGCTCGGCGGAGCAAGCCCTCACCTCCGGCGTCGTCCCGCTGCCGCCGGGCACTACGGTTGCCGCCGCGACGGCCATGATCGCGTTGTCCTATGGCATCACCTACATCTGGGGCACGGTCGGCATCATCCTGATCTGCAAATACCTGCCGCGCTGGTGGGGGGTGGATGCACGCACGGCGGCCAAGGCGTATGAAGTCGAACACGGCGTGCCCAATGTCGATGACGCCGGGCTCAGTGGCTATCGGCCTTTCGACTTGCGTGCGTACCGATTGGTGAACAGTGAATGGGTGGGGCAGACCATTGCGCAGTTCCGCCAGCAATTTGCGCTGTACCAGATTGAGAATGTCGAGCGCGGCGATCAGTTGCTTGGCGCCGATCCCGCACTGGTGCTGCAGCTGGGCGATATCATTGCCCTGGGGGGCAGCCTCGATGCGCTGACCGATCACATGGGCCTGATCGGGCCGGAAGTGCCGGACGCCCGGGCGCTCAACATCCCGCTGGACGAGGCGGTGATTCTGGTGACCCACCGTGATGCGATCGGCAAGCAGCTCAAGCAGTTCAGCCAGTCATCGATTGCCGGACAGGTGCAGCTGGTGGGCATCGAACGCGGCGGCGCGCCCATTCCCCTGGGGCTGGAAACACGCCTGCAACGCCTGGATGTGATGCACCTGATCGGCTTGCGTACCGCCATCGACAAAGCCACGGCGTTACTCGGCAAGGCAGGGCGGCCAAGTACCGCGACCGATTTGCTGACGCTGTCACTGGGCATGGTGTTGGGGTTGCTGATCGGTCTGATCCAAGTGCCGGCGTTCGGTGCGGCGGTGGGTCTGGGTAACGCGGGCGGCTTGCTGGTGTCGGGGATTATTGTCTCGTCACTGGTGTCGCGCGTGCGCTTTTTTGGTAATACACCCAACGCCGCCCGCAACATTCTTGAAGACATGGGGCTGATTTTCTTTGTCGCCATCGTGGGAGTGAACGCTGGCGCCAACCTGGTTTCACAAATCAGCCCGATCATCGCGTTGAAGATCTTTGTACTCGGTTTTGTCGCCTGCACCGTTCCGCCGTTTATCGTCTGGGCGGTGGGGTTTCATGTGTTCAAGATCAACCCGGCGATCCTCATGGGCGGCGTGGCGGGCGCGCGCAGCCACTCCGGGCCGGCACGTGAGGCCGCCAAGGAAATCGACAGCAGCGTGCCCTGGATCGGTTTTCCTGTGGCGTATGCGGTGTCGGGGATTTTGCTGACGGTGTTTGGGTATTTTGCCATGGTGCTTGCGCGGTAGTGGTTTGAGGGGGCATATCCGTTATTTAGGTAACGGCGGCTTATGGTTCCGCTCTTACAGCGGGTCACTTTTTTACAAACGCCTAAAAAAGTAACCAAAAAACGCTTTGCCCCACCACTCGGTGCCTCGCCTAGGCTCGGCATGCCCGCACTCCGGCACGCTTGCGCGGGTCGCCGCGACGGGCCATCCATGGCCCGGCGCGGCTAAATCGGCATCCTTGCCGATTTACCCGCTCCATCGTGCCTACTTGCGGCTTTCGTGGTTGACGGGGCCCGCAGATCAAGATCAAAAGCACGCAGCCTCGCTGGCGCTCGACAGCTGCTACGGGTGGGGTGGCTCTGCTTTTCTGTGGGAGCTGGCTTGCCTGCGATGCAGACAACTCGGTCTTCCAGATACACCGAAGCGATGCTATCGCCGGCAAGCCAGCTCCTACAGTTGACCGTGCCCGCTTTGGCTTTTGATTTTGCTCTTCAACACTCAAGCCGGCCGTTAGGCCGCTGTGCTCTTGCTGTTGATCTTGATCTTAGGCGCCCCGTTAAACCACGCTGGCCGAACGCAGGCTTTGGAGCGTGGGTAACCCGGCAGGACGCCGGGTTAGCCGTCCTGGGCCAAGGATGGCCCATGACGGCGGCCCACGGTCCAAAGCCTGCGTGAGGGCACACTGAGCCTAGGCGAGGTGCCGAGTGGTGGGGCAAGAGCGTTTTGCTTACTTTTGCGCTTTTCAAAAGTGAGCCGCTGTCAGAGCGGAACCAATAGCAGCCCTGAGCGAAATAACGGATATGCACACACCACAAGCGAGCAAAAAAAAGCCCCGCGACCGAATGACGGCACGGGGCTAAAAATTGGCTGGATGCGACCAACCAAAGGAGCTCTTTAAGTCAAATCACTTGGCACTGGCAATCGTGGTACTCGGCTGCCAGCCACCACCGAGGGCCTTGTAGATCGCGACAATCCCGCGATACAAGTCCACTTCGGCCTGGGCCTGGGAGTCTTCAGCGGCCAGACGCTCACGTTGCGCGTCAAGCAGCACCAAGAAATCCACCGTGCCTTCGCGGTAGCGGATCGCCGCAAGGTCGGCCGCCGCGCGACTTGATTCACTCTGACGGATCAGCGAGACCAGGCGCTGCTGGCGTTTGCCGTAATCACTGAAAGCATTTTCCGATTCTTCCAACGCCAGCAGCACTTGTTGCTCATAGGTTGCCAGGGCGCCATCGGCCTCGGCGTTCGCGCCGCGCAACCGCGCACGCACGCTGCCCAGGTCAAACGCCGCCCAGGTAATGCTTGGGCCGAGGGACCAGGCATTCGCTGCGGCAGACCCGATCTGCGAACCGCGCCCGGCCGTAAAGCCGAGGAAGCCGCTGAGGCTGACCCGTGGGAACAGGTCGGCCTTGGCCACGCCGATACGCGCGGTGGCGGCCGCCAGTTTGCGTTCGGCACTGAGGATGTCCGGACGACGCTGCAGCAGCTGCCCCGGGTCGCCAATGGGCAACGCCTTGGCAATCGCCGGCAGGTCTTTGGGGCTCAGGTCCACAGTCAGCTTGTCGGGGCGCTGGCCGAGGAGGGTGGCGATGCGGTTACGCTCGCGCACTTGCTCGGCCTGCAGTTGCGGCACGCTGGCTTCAACCGCGGCCAGGCGTGCGTCGGCGCGTTCCACATCGAGCTGATCACCGACGCCGGCATCGCGCAGGCTGACGGTAATGGTGCGCGATTCCTGCTGGTTCTTCAGGTTGTCCAGGGCGATGCGTTCACGCAATTGCGCACCGCGCAGTTGACCGTAGGCGTCCACCAGCTCGGCAATCATGGTGACTTGCAGTTGGTACAGGTCGGCTTCGGCAACCTGTTGGTCAGCATCGCTGGCTTCCAGGTTGCGGCGGATGCGGCCGAATAAATCCACTTCCCAGGCCATGTCCAGGCCCAGGTCGTAGCGCTCGCTGTTGACGCGCTTGGTGGTCTGGCCCGGGATCTGGCCTTTGCCCACGTCGCTGCTGGCACGGCTGGTGACCACCGGCATGATGTCGTTGGCCGCGTCATCGCGAATTGCACGCGCCGCTCGCAGACGGGCAAAGGCTACGCGCAAGTCGCGGTTACCGTTCAACGACTGGGTCACCAGTTGGTCGAGGGTCGGGTCGTCGAACTGCTGCCACCAGATGCCTTCGTACTTGGCGTGGTCATAACTTTTGGTGTCGGCGGCGGCCGTGATGTTGGCCGCCTCCAGTTTCTCGGTTTTGTAATCCGGACCCACGGCACAAGCGCTCAGCGCCAATACCAGCAAGCTCGGCAGGAATACTTTCACGCTCATTGCTGTGTCTCCAGCTTCAAGGCCTTGGCCGCTTTGCGCGCTTCCTGGCGCTCCACATAGCGACGGATCAGTACGTAGAACACTGGCGTCAGCAACAGACCGAAGAAGGTCACGCCGATCATCCCGGAGAACACCGCCACACCCATGGCATGACGCATCTCGGCACCGGCACCGCTGGACAACACCAGGGGCACCACGCCCATGATGAACGCGAACGAGGTCATCAGAATCGGCCGCAGACGCAAGCGGCAGGCTTCCAGTACCGCGGCCAGTGGGTCGAGCCCCTCGGCCTGTTTATCCTTGGCGAATTCGACGATCAGAATCGCGTTCTTGCACGCCAGGCCCACCAGTACGATCAAGCCGATCTGGGTGAAGATGTTGTTGTCGCCGCCCGAGATGATTACCCCGGTAATGGCCGACAGCAGCGTCATCGGTACGATCAGGATCACCGCCAGTGGCAGGCTCCAGCTGTCGTATTGGGCGGCCATTACCAGGAACGCCAGCAGTACGCAGAGCGGGAACACGAACAGCG